>ENA-UOWG01000241-UOWG01000241.1-activated-sludge-metagenome-genome-assembly--contig:-NODE-241-length-82233-cov-7.989571_pt1 | contig 82233 bp, 84 predicted proteins | sample MGYA00238147_ERZ761563 | MGnify/ENA primary metagenome ERZ761563 (study PRJEB28884, sample SAMN05720216) | anaerobic digester metagenome | isolation source: active sludge of municipal...
GTAACTTATTACAGCGCCTCGGGATAGAGTGACAGAGCATTTACCTTCTAAGCAGGGGGTCCCGTGTTCGAGTCACGGCAGGCGCGTTTTTCGCCAGTCCTATTCCGAAAAGAAGTCGATCAGAAACAGGACAGGCGCGTTTTTCGCCAGTCCTATTCCGAAAAGAAGTCGATAAGAAACAGGACAGGCGCGTTTTTCGCCAGTCCTATCGGTTCTTCCCAAACAAAAGGGGCAATAAGATAAAATAGGGCAGGCGCGATTTTGCCGGTATTTTTATGCGAAGATGTCTATGAAAAACGGGACGGATATGCTTTTTTGTCATGCTTAAGTTTATGGAACCTATGAAAAATTTTGGCGTTGTTTCTTTTTTGAAAAATATCCTTCTTTTTGTATTTGTTTTTAGTATTTGTTGCGTTCTTGCAGAGATTGTTTTTTTGGTTTTTTTCTATAAATCTTCCCACCAGTTGCCGCCCGTTACAATTTATGTCCACGAGGCGAGCCCGAATCTGAAATTGCTCTACAAACCGTTGCCGAACGCCTTCAATGTCGCGTATGCGACTTTCAATAAGATCAATAGCTCGGGCTTCCGGGATCGGGAATATCCTGCTCAAAAAAAGCCGGGCGTTCGTCGGATTATTTTTTTAGGAGATTCTGTTGTGTACGGGAATTACCTGACTTGGGATCAAACCATTCCCAAACAATTGGAGTTGAACTTCCAGAAAAACGGGCGGCAAGTGGAAGTTTTGAATTTTGGAGTTTCCGGCTATGAAACCGAACAGGAGGTGGAATTTTTTAAGGAAATCGGTGCGAAATTCAACCCGGATGCGGTCATTGTCGGGTATACGATGAACGATAGCAGTTATGCGTCTTTGGAGGTGGATCTTCTTCACCAGAATAACAATTTTCAGGTGACGGTCGCCAAGAAGGGAATGTTAAAAAAATGGGTTGATTTTTTATTCAATCATTCCCGACTGTTACAGCATTTTGATAAACGGTTGGGACTGCGGCAGAAATTCTGGAAGTTTTTTTATCAGGAATACAGCATCCGGGATTATATTCTTCAGCGCAACACGCAAAACCAGGATCCCAAGAATTCGGCTTATCGATTGCTGAAAAATTCAATTCTGGCGGATGCCCAACGAGCTGGTTTAAGTCAAAAGCAACTTGATCCGATATTGAAATTCGCGGGCTTGGTGGACGACCCTCTTTACAGCTCACACTGGAACGTTTCCCAAAAGGCACTGCTTGAGCTGAAGGCATTGTCCAAGAAGAACCATTTCAAGGTTTATGTGGTGATTTTTCCTTATATGTTTGATCTTCAGCAGTATGTGTTGACGAGCGTCCATGAGTTTTTGCGGCGGGAATTCGAAAAAATGGGTTTTGAGGTCATAGACCCCTTGGGTTTTGTTCAAAAGCTTGATACGATTTATCATGATCAGATCCACGTGGAGCCCGTTCATTTTAGTGCGCTTGGTGCGGCGGCCCTAGGAGAATATCTTTACAAGTATCTTTCGGATAAAATATAAAACCCTGTTTTAAATGGTCAGGCGAATACGTCAACATCGGTTTTAGTACGATATGAAGATTCAGATAACAAAGCTGACGAGCAATCATTTCGGGAGTGTTCATGATGCGGGTGAAAAAAAATAAGCTGTTTAGTATGACATTGCTTGTGCTGTTCACGACGACCTCGATCACGATGGTGGTCCCCTCGCCTGATGCCGAAGCGGCCTCCGTGGGGCTGCTGGCGCCTTCCTACGCCCTGTTGGACGGACGGACTCAGCAGTTAATCGAAGCCAGATCGCCTCACACAAAACACGCTCCCGCCAGCACCACAAAACTTTTGACCGTGATGGTGGCTTTGGATCATCTCCGTCCGGACGAGATCATTCGTATCCCGAGCGGTCTGGAATATGTCCAACCTTCGAAGATTGGATTGCATGCCGGAGAACGTTTTTATGTCCGAGATCTTGTCAGGGCGGCTTTGATCAAATCCGCAAACGATGCGGCCGAAGCGTTGGCGATCGCATCAGCCGGTTCCAAATATGGATTCGCAAAACTCATGAACCAAAAAGCAAAACAGATCGGCGCGAACAATTCTCATTTTGTGAATCCTTCCGGGTTGCCCTCGCGGGGGCAGTATTCAACGGCTTATGATCTTGCCCGTATTGTGATGGCCGCGACGCGTTATCCTTTTATTGTCAGGACTATGAAAACCCGGGACGCGGCCATTTATTCCTTGGGAGGCCGCAAGATCTTTTTACGGAATTGCAACAAAATGCTTTGGCAGACCGGAGGGATTATCGGAAAGACCGGATGGACGCGTGATGCCAGACACTGCTTTGCGGGTCGGGTCCAAGCTCGAGGCAGGGAAGTTTTTGTAGGGATCATGGGAAGTTTGAAGCGTCCCTATCTTTGGTATGATCTCAGGCGTGTTGCTTCCATTTCGTCGGGAAGAACCTTCAAGCCGATCAAAGTGGGCAGGGAACTGCCTTCACGCGAAGAAACGAAACGAATCCAGCGCGCGCTTCAGCGAGCCGGTTTCTTCAAAGGCAGCCCGACTGGATTTTATGGCAAACGAACCCAACGAGCTGTAAGAAAATTTCAGAAGAAAAAACATTTGCCGGTGACGGGGACTGTCGGCCCTCAAACTTGGAAAAAACTTAAGGTCTATCTCTAAGGAACGGACGGATTTTCGATGGGTCTCAACTCAAGGAAGAAGGAATCTATGGAAAAACAATATTTGTTTAAAAAGGGGAGTTGCTTATTAGGGATAGGCTTGATTTTGATGCAGGCAAGCTGTTCGGTGCCGCGTAACGATTCCGTTTCTGATTCGGGCGTTCGTTCCCAAGAGACCGTATCTTCAGCATCAAAAAATCCGGCCACTTCCCAGCCGGATGGATTGGCCGCAGAAAAATCCATGGGAGGAAAGGTTTCTCAGCCTTCCTCCTCCGCGCAGCTTCGGTCTCGGATGGTAGCTGATTTTGAAGGAGATCAGGAAAAGATGGTCAATCATCTGGGCGGGGAGAGCGGTGATTGGAATTGGAACCCGGCGGATATCAATAACTCTTTTTCGGATCTGCATGTTGTAAAGATGACCGGCATGGACGGGAAAGAGACGCATGTGCTGAGCCTTACGTACAGTGTGGATTCAGACCTGCCGGCGAGGAACGGGTTTTGGACGAAACTTCTCGGTCTTGACGCGAGTGCTTATGATCATCTGGAATTCGAAATGAAAGGGGATGCGGAGAAGGGATTTACGAAACGTTTCCGTCTTGAAATGAAAAAGTGTGTGGATGCCAAGTGCATTGAAAAGGTTACCGGATCCGCGACCGTCCCCGTGACGGGTGAGTGGAAGACTGTCAGCATTCCGCTCAATGTCATGACAGGGCTGATTGATTTTTCAAATCCGGAGAGCTGGAAAAACCCGCGCTTGGGTTATAAATCCCTTGATGAAATGGTGATCATTCTCGCGGATCAATTTGTGACAAAGAAAACCGGCCGAATCTATATCGACAATATCCGTTTTGTGCGGACAGGGGATCCCGGGCCAAGTGCCGTGGATGTGCCGCCTCGCAACCTCAGCAAGACCACCATCCCTCACGGGACCCTCGAGTTTGCGAAATTTCTGTCGAAGCGTCTCCGTGGTTTTCCCAAAACAACGGTTGTGAAAAAAGAATTTTCTCAGGATGAAAAAACATTCCTGACGGAAGTGGCGCGTGATACGTGGCGTTTTTTTGATGAAATCATTGATGCGGAAAGCCATCTGCCGCTCGATAACATTCAGCTTGGCGAGAAAGAACCCCTGGGAGAAGGGGCCTGGATCGGAGACTACACGAATGTTACCAATATCGGTGTTTATCTCATGGTGCTTGTGAGTGCCTATGATATGGGTTTCATTACACGGGAAGAAGCCATCCAGCGTATTCGGGCAACGCTGAATACGGTGGAGTATAAATTGGCATATCATGCCAGTGGTTTTCCCTACAATTACTATGATACGACCCTGCTCGATAACACGAGCTATTTCGTTTCCTTTGTGGACAGCGGATGGCTATTACTGGGACTTTACGTCGTAAAGCAGGCCTTTCCAGCAGAATTGACGGATCAAACGGCACGGCTTTTGAAACGCGGTGACCTCAGCTTTTTTTATGATGCCATTGAAAAGCAGATGTATCATGGTTATTACGATAATTTGAAGGTCTACACCGATTACCGCTACGGAGTTTTTTACACGGAGCCGCGTGTGGTCAGTTACCTCGCGGTGGCTCGGGGTGAGGTTCCGGAGCTTCATTGGTTCGAAGGCCTGTCCCGGACGTTTCCTGAGAACTATACGTGGCAAACACAAACACCGAAAAACCGGATACAGAGAAAACTCCTTGGATACAACTATGCCTGTGGTTACTACGAATGGAAAGAGCTTAAATACGTGCCGAGCTGGGGGGGCTCCGCATTTGAGGCTTTGATGCCCACGGTCGTTTTAATGGAGAAAGAACTCGCACCCGAAGGTCTTGGAAAGAACAACGCGGCCCATGTGCAGGGGCAGATCCGTTATGCCAAGGAAGAACTGGGGATGCCGGTTTGGGGGATGAGCCCGGCATCGGTTCCGGAAGGCGGCTATTCCGAATTTGGCGCAAAGCCTTTTGGAGTAAAGGGTTATAAAAGCGGAGTCGTGACGCCGCATGCCAGCGTTTTGGCGCTTGAATATGCGCCGACCGAAGTGGTGGACAATCTGCGCAAACTCATCGAGCTTTATCCTATTTACGGGGAATATGGTTTTTATGATGCCGTGACAGTTGCGACCGGAAAAGTCGCTTACAAATATCTGGCCCTGGATCAGGGGATGATTTTTGTGGCGATCAATAATTATCTTAACCAGGGAGCCATCCGGAACCGTTTTCATGCGGAACCGGATATGCAAAAGGGAGATAATCTCTTGACGGCTGAAAAATTTTTTGAAGAATCTCCGGCTTTAACTCACGCAGTCTCCAAGACGTGAACCTTCAGGAACAACCCGCAGGGGTTTACAGAATCCAATCTCTCGGTCAGGATGTGACGGCCGCCTTTTCGTCCCGTCTTTATGATAATTCGAAGCGTCATGAATTTCTCGCGGCGCTATCTCTCCGGCCGGAAAACCTTGTGATGGTCAAACAGGTGCACGGGGATACTGTTCTGGTGGCCGATAAGCCTGATCCTGTTTTTTTCGATACGCCTGCCGACGGTCTGATCACAAAAACTCCGAGACTGATCCTTGGTATCCGGACTGCGGACTGTGTTCCTGTTTTCTTTTGGGATGCAGCGGGAAAGGTCGCGGGTATTGCCCATGCAGGCTGGAAGGGCGTCAAAGCGGGGATTCTCGACCAAATGCTGAAGGTCTTTAAAACGAGATTCGGCAGTCCGACAGCGAATATGCAGGTTGCCTTGGGGCCTTCCATTCGCAAGTGTTGTTATGAGGTCGGGAATGAATTCCTCGGCTATTTCCCGGGATTTTATTTCGGCAAAAACGCGTCCCATGGGTATTTGGATCTAGCGGGTAGTATCAAAAGCAGGCTGCTCAAAAAGGGCATTGCCTCCTCACAGATCCAGGATTCGGGTCTTTGCACGGTCTGCGAAAATAAAAAATTCTTCTCTTACCGCGTTGAGCATCAAACCCGTGAAAGAATGCTCAATGTGATCTGCATCAGTCCGGAGCATTAAGAGGGTTGCCTCGGGATTGCTTTTTTTAGACCTGCGGGCTGGCTTCACGGAGAAGTTGCGGCTTTGACGGATGATTGTTATAATCACCAACCTTCAAACATGAATTCATCATCAAAAGGGGTTAATTATGCAAGCTAGAGATATGAAAAAAGGCACCACGGTCACTTATCAAAATGAGATCCATTTGGTGACCGAGGCGACGCATCGCACTCCCGGCAATCTCCGGGCATTCTATCAAATCACTTTGAAGAATCTTAAAAACGGCCGCATCATCCAGAGCCGTTTTGCTCCGGATGAGGATCTTCCGCGCGTGGTTCTGGACCCGAAGCCGTGTCAGTTTCTTTATAAGGATGATACCGGGTATCACTTCATGGATATGGAGAGCTATCATTCGTTCGCGTTGAGCGAAGAAATCCTGGGAGATAAGAAATATTATTTAAAAGAAAGCATGGAAATCAAAATCGATTTTCATGAGGAAAAACCGGTGTTTCCGGAACTTCCCTCGATCGTGGTCCTAAAAGTCACGGAAGCGCCTCCGGGGATTCGGGGCGATTCGGTTTCCAATACGACCAAGGTGGCGATTTGCGAAACAGGACTGAAGATCAATGTTCCGCTTTTTGTGAATGAAGGGGATGAGGTCAAGATCAATACGGAAACCGGCGAATACTCCGGCAGGGCTTAAAAAGTTTCAGCCGCACGGAAGGGATCAAAAAACATCAGGGCGGTTAGCTCAGTTGGTTAGAGCATTACCTTCACACGGTAGGGGTCACAGGTTCGAATCCTGTACCGCCCAGTTTTCATAAATGATTTGGAAGTACAGGATTCGAAGGGAGCACTTGTTCACAAACATGACATACGTCATGTTTGTATGTGCGGGTGGCCGACCTGGAGCGTAGCGGAAGGCGCCGAATCCTGTACCGCCCAAGTTTTTATTGGTTCTTCCCCAACAAACGGGGCAGTAAGATTTTCGCAAGTTGATTCAAGTATATAAAACCTTTTTTCTTTGTTTAAGAGAGGATAGACAGCTTATCAAGACGAGAGTAAAATAAAACATGCTGGTGAAGATAGAAAAACCCAAAAAAAGAAACTATGGAGCACCACTGTTGGCGGGGCTGATACTTGCCGCGGGAATTCTCCTGTGGTTCCGATTTTCCCCTCATGTTTTTTCTCCCCTGGCTTTTGAGATTTCCGGCTTCGAAGGGGATGCCAAAATCTATGACCCTCAGCATCACTCCTGGCGGACGCCTAAACGGGGCGAAGAATTCCTAACCTTCCAAAAATTAAAAACCGGCGCGGATGGCATCATCAATTTCAAAGTAGAACGGGACCTCATGTTCCGGTTGAAAGAAAATTCGGAACTCGAAAATAAAGAATCCAAAAAGGTGGGGGAGAAAGAAGTGTACAAACTTCACCTGAACCAGGGTGTCCTTTTGGGAACGACGGGGAAACCTTTCGACCGAAAACAAGCTGCTCAAAAAGCTGTTTTGCAGGTTGGCACGGCGGAATATCTCGCGAATGTGCACAGCGCCATGTATCGCATTCAAGCTCCGTCTCCCAAAGGCCAGGAGTCGGATTTTGGCGTCCTTCGCGGTTCTGTCGAGGTCATGAAACCATCGGTGTTTGGTCTATCCAAGGGTGTTTTGATCCGAGGTCTGGAGCATGCCACTGTATCCCAAGGCACCTTAGGGGCTTCTAAAAAGGTCACCCATGTGGAATGGGCGAAACTCAATGAGGCCTATGAGCTTCTCCACAAATCCGCAGCCCAGGAGGCCGAGCAGATTGATTTGTCCAAGAGCGCGGGAAGTTTATTTCAATACGTTTTTGACCACGGGACTTTTTTTACGCCGAAGCTAGGCTATGCCAACCGTGAGTTCTTTAAAGATCCGGATTCGGGGGAGGTCATTCTCGAAGCGGAATATGACGTTTTTCCGGTCGGCTCCTATGACGGTATTTATATGAAAGCTCGTAATTTTGATCTTTCGCAATATACCGGATTTTCGATTGAAGCCCGCCGCAAAGGCGACGAAGGCACGCCGGAAAGTTTTTCCGTAGAAGTCAAATCCAAAGGGAATGTGATCCGTCGGTATGTGGCAAGAGGTTTTGAACGCAATTGGAAGGTCATGACGTATGATTTTCACGCCAAGAAGCCGATCCCAGTAAGTGAAGTGGTTTTCGTGTTTTCAAATGCCCGGGTGGGTGAGGCGAAGAAGGGGATCCTGCAATTCCGCAAGCTTAATCTGATCCCGCTTCCAAAACCTGAAGCACCGGCAGGCGTTGAAAAAAATGAGAATTCCTTGGCGCCTTCGGGACCGCCAACTCCGTTAACCGTTCCTCAAGCGGCTGAAACTAAGACGCCGGATCAATCCGAAACCCAGTCTGCTCCGGTTCCCCAAGAAATTCCTTTGCAGTAAAAACTGTCCGATCAGTATCTTTTTAAAAAAAATTTTTACATTTCGCTTTTTTTAGAATGATTTTATTCGAGATAATCTTCCTTAGATTGTGCCGGCGCGGTATTTTTGGGGGAGTCAATGCCGTCATCGCACAGAAATTTCTTTAATTTCTGGCGGTGCGGTACTTGTTCACAGAGGGTTTTATCTCAGTCCTTTAGGATTGGGAACAAGTCTCCGTTTGTGCCGTTGTCGTGCACAATCTTCCTTAGATTGTGACGGCACGGTATTTTTTATTGGGAAAAAATGCCGAGGAGGGGACTTGAACCCCTAAGGCCTTGCGGCCACTAGCTCCTGAAGCTAGCGCGTCTGCCAATTTCGCCACCCCGGCTCAAACTTATGAAAAAGCAAGGAAAGTATAATACCATCCATGTCTATTTAACCGCGCTAGCGCGTCTGTCCTTGTCATTTATTTCATTTCTTTAATGGTCGACAAGGACTGCCCTGGCTACCTTTTCATTTAAATCAAAGCCAGGACTGCCAATTTCGCCACCCCGGCTTGTATCAATAGGATAAGATTCATTGCCACGGTACTATTATATTTATCAAAATGCTGCACTTGCGCTCAATGCGCAAGTACGACATCGTGATGGTTCAGGGAAAACATCAACGATGTCGCCAATTTCAAAATGCAGACAGGCTTACCAATGCCTGTCGCACTTAGCACCTGCACACAGGTGCAGGTACGCCACTCCGGCATAAAGATGGTGGAATGCATATCTTACGTATTTATTGAATAAAATCCAGCACAAGTCAGCATTAAGCCCGGGGATTTTTATGCCGAACCATAACTAGGAATGGGAGTCCCCAGGTTGTCCAAAAGGTGAATAGGATATGAAGGTACAAAAAAGTCTTAAGCCCGGCGTTGCGATTTTTCTTTGCGCGGGGATCTTTTTCTTGTCCGGCGCGGCCCTTGACGCAAAAGAGGCGGTCCTGCCGGTGGTCCTCAATAAGTCGAAAGCCTTGGTCAGTATCCAAAGCATGAAGAAGATCAACGCGACTGGCATAGGAAAGGATCCGGATGATCAAAGGTACGCCCTTCTGATGACCGGATCGCGTTACAAGCCGACGGCTTACGGGCGCAGCGGCAGCGGTGTGATCATCGACCCGAAAGGGGTCATCGTGGCCAATTACCACACCGTCAGCCATGCCTCGCGCATTTCCGTGACCCTCTCCGACGGGACCCAAACGCCTGCCCGGTTGATTTATGTCCTTCCGGAAAGCGATCTGGCTTTTCTTTCCATAGTCCCGCCGTTCAGGCTTCCCTATGTACCCCTTGCGAACTCGGATATGGTCTCTGTAGGGGCCACAGTCTATATGATCGGAAGGGCCCTCGGACACAACGGTTCTGTTTACGGTGGCAAGATCAGCGGTGTTTTCACACAGCCTTTAAGGCGTGACCCGCCGCTGTCGCTTTTGGAGGTGAATTTCGGTTTTCATCTTTTTTTCGGTGACAGCGGAAGTCCGCTTCTGAATCGAAATGGGTATTTACTCGGAATCGTCAGCGGCGGCCGGAGAGAAGGGGACAAGGCGGCGCTGGTGGTGGCTTCCAATGTGATTCGTGATGCCTACAGGCAGATTCCTTTCGGTGTTTAAAAAAAGAACTGAATCGGTATAATGATCTGGCACAAGCAGTTATGCAAAGGCCTTTTGAAATTTGTGGCTGCGGCCAGCGACCGGGAGCCATCGACGGGTTTCCGGGCCCAAGACAGCCGTGAAGCGAAGAAAATGACGAGAGGACATCGGCATGATCACAAAGAGAGATGAGGGCTTACGCGGAAGGATTATGGGAGGGATAAGATGAGAATGATTTCGTTATGTTTGGTCCTGGCCGTGCTCCTGACGGGCTGTTTTTCGACCCCCAAGAAAATAGAATCTCTTGCGATCGGGATGCCGCGATGGCGGGTGATTCAGATCATGGGCGAACCTTTTTCGACAACTCAGATGTTCGGCAGGGAAACACTTGAGTATCATCTCTGGGAGGATCTGGATACGCCCAATGCTCGCCGGGAAACCTTCCAGGTCACGATCGTGGACGGGAAAGTGGCCCGCTACGGTCCGGTGAAACCCTGGGAACCGGTGATGTGGGGGTCGCAGGCTGATTAAAATACAGCTCTCACTGTTCATCTCCCGGGAATCCTAACAGGGTTCAAGGACCGAGGTGCAGGCATCAAGCTTCTGAATTTTCATTTTGCTTTTCTGTCTGATTAGCCTAGAATCTCTATCCCGTCAGAGATCAAAAGAACCGAAGGGGCTTCCTTTTGCTGCTCCAAGCGGGGCAAGTTTTAAATACGAATGGAAATTTTCATAATAAACGGGAACACTTTTCAAAAAGTGTTTCTCATGATCATGGGGTGAATGATGTTTCGAGAACAGATCAAGGTGTTGGATTGCACGATCCGCGACGGCGGGCTTATGAACAACCACGATTTCGACGAGCGCTTTGTCCGCGCAATCTTCAAAGCGGTTTCTGAATCCGGCATTGACTATATGGAGATCGGTTATAAAAATTCCAGGAGGCTTTTCCCGGAGGACAAGTACGGCGCCTGGAAATTCTGCGCGGATGACGATATCCGAAAAGTGACAGAAGGAATCAACTCCCAAACAAAGATTTCCGTCATGGTGGACGTCGACCGTGTGGACCTCGAAGACATCAAACCCAAAAAAGACAGTCCTGTCGATATGATCCGTACGGCCTGTTATGTTAAAGATGTGGATAAAGCGATCTTTTTGACGAATCATTTCGCGGACAAAGGGTATGAGACCACGGTGAACCTCATGGCCATTTCTAAAGTCCTCGAAGTCGACTTGAACGAGTGTTTGAGCCAGCTTGAAAAGGAATGCCGGTGCAATGTGGTTTATCTTGTGGACAGTAACGGCGCGCTTTTCCAGGAGACGACCGAGTACCTGATCAAGAAGGCCAAAAGTATTGTCAAGACCAAGGAGATCGGGTTCCATGCGCACAATAACCAGCAACTCGCTTTCGGGAACACCATCGAGGCCATCATCCATCAGGCGAATTTTCTGGACAGTACCATCTTCGGGATGGGACGTGCGGCTGGGAATTGTCCGACCGAACTCTTGCTGGGTTTCCTGAAAAATCCGAAGTTTGACATCCGGCCCGTTTTGGATGTGATCTCCAAAGAAATGGTGCCCTTGCGCGAAAAGGTCGAATGGGGCTATGTGATTCCCTATGCGATCACGGGAATTCTGGATGAACATCCCAAGTCCGCCCTGAAGCTTCGCGAAAGCGACAAGAAAGACAATTACCGCGAATTCTATGATAGTTTCGCGGGCAGTTCCGAAGTCGAATAGCATGGACCTTGCCAGGTTCCGCAAAAAACCCATCCTAGGTATTTTGCGCGGCATTCCCAAGAACGCCCTTGAGCCTTTGCTGGATACGATTGCCGCAAGCGGGCTTGAGACCATCGAATTCACGATGAACACCCAAGGCGCGGCCGGGTTTATCCGGCAGGCTGCGCGGCGTTATGCTCAAAAATTGATGATCGGCGCGGGAACGGTGTTGAACATGAAGGATCTTAAGGTCGCGCTCGATGCCGGCGCCACCTTCATTGTCAGTCCGGTGCTTGTCAAACCCGTGGTCCGATACTGCGCCAAACACAAGATCCCTGTTTTTCCCGGGGCGCTCATCCCGTCGGATATCTATGCCGCGTGGCAGGCCGGCGCCACGATGGTCAAGGTCTTTCCCGCGAACTGCTTCGGGCCTGATTATTTCCGGGAGATCAAAGGCCCGTTTCAGCAGATCGAATTGCTGGCCTGTGCCGGAGTCACGCCGGAAAATATGAAGGATTATTTCAAAAACGGCGCAAGCGCGATCGCCATCGGCGGAAGCGTTTTCCGCAAGGAATGGATCGCGGCCGGCAAATTCCATTTGATCCGGCAAAAGATACAAACGTATCTGAAAGCCCTGTAAGCTCCGGCCGGAACAAGCCCGTCGCAACGATTTTCCGTTCTTATTTTTTGCCTCTTGTGAAGACTTGAAATCCAGAATATCATGCTGTCACTGAAACCGACACAAAGACAGGTGTGGGATGACGAAAAAAACTTCCAAATCAAAGCCGTCAAAACCAAAATCCGAATCGGATTCCGCAAAGCAGCTGTATGCGGCGATCGCGGAGAACCGGAAAGCCCATTTCGATTACTTTATCCACGAGAAGTATGAAGCCGGGATTGTGCTGCGTGGGCATGAAGTGAAATCCATCCGCGAGCATCGTGTGAACCTGAAAGACAGCTATGTCCGCGTCATGAAGGAAGAAGCCTTTCTTATAAATTGCCACATCTCGCCCTACTCCAGGATCCAGGGCTATCAGGAAGTGGACCCTACGCAGAGCCGGAAATTACTCTTGAATCGTGTTGAGATCCATCGGCTTATGGGGCAGGTCGGCCGCAAGGGGCACACGATCATCCCTCTCCGGATGTATTTCAAAAAAGGACGCGTCAAAGTCGAGATTGCGGTCGGCGAAGGTAAAAAGCAGTACGACAAGCGCGACGCGATCAAAAAACGCATTCACGACCGCGAAAGTTCCGCCGCCGTCAAGCGTGCCATGAGGCGATAAGACGCTTGGTTGTGATGCCTTTCCGAAAATGGTATACTCTTTTTGTTCTATCGATCTTTCAAAATCGATCCTTGGGGGTGAATAGGTTCGACAGGGGATTTAGCATTCGAGGGAGCATGCAGAGGTTCGTCAGGTGCCTCTTTAAACAACGTGGCAAAACATAAATGCTGATACATTCAGCTGGAACGCAAGAGCAGTTGGGCCGGTTTCGGCTCCGACGCTCGTTCCTCTCGCTGCTTAACTGCTAGCGACGTCACAGGGCGGATACCTGCTAGGCCCTGCCGGCGAATAAAGCAGGTTGCTCTCTGAACCGCGCTGTCCGGTTCAGGGAAAAGACTTCGGCAGATCGTTTCTCAAAATCCCGTTTACAGAGATTTGAGAGACTAAACCGATTGTAAACTGAGCATGGAGACCCCTTGATGACGGGTCCTTTGGACGGGGGTGCAATTCCCCCCACCTCCACGCATTCATTTTACGCAAATCAAGAATTACAAAGGGTTACTGCAGAAAATGCGGTAACCCTTTCTTTTTTCAGACAGTTACATATCAAGTTACTACAAGTTATCGCAAGGAACTGTTCACCGCAATCTGCCAATGTTTTCGCAATTTTAGTGGCAGAATGGTGGCAGAATCAGGTTCAAGGGCTCGTCAGAATGTCGGTCTGACGGGCCCTTCTTGTTTATGGGCTCTCGGTCGGCTTTAGAGCTTGCTCTGCCCAGTGACGGAACGTGAAGAACGGAAACAGTAGGAGTCGGCTGTATGAGACGTACGGAGGTAGTATCAATGACGGCAGAGCGGGTGAAGGGGAGACCGAGTACTGGCCTCGACCTACCCTACTTCGAGATGCTGTGGGAGAAGATACGACAGGATCGGAAGGCTGAGCAACTGGCAGACTGGCTAGATCATCGGCATCCGACAGTGTTCTTCAGTCAGAGCTTGAAGTTCCCTACGAAGGGCGAGTTTGCACTGGAGTTGATGCGGAAGTTCTGGAAACGAAACGGCTTTGAGTTCTGCAAGTGGAACACAACCCTTTACTTGTTCGCCGAGAAGAACCCGTCTCGTGATGGGTACCATGTCCACGGGTTTGTTTGCGGTGCCAACCCTGAAAAGATACAGAAGATCCAGGAACGGCTAATGGCATACGGGGATGTAAAAGTCGAGAGGTTCAACCCGTTTGAGCGGGGAAGTTTCTACTGTGCTAAGGAGTACATCGAGGGCAAATCGTTCTTTGATATTTACCCTATTCTGCAATAGTGAGGAGGTGGATCGTGAACAAACAGATGCTACTCAATGATTCGATCGTGGAGATTATGTTTCAGGGACTACCCGACAGGTATGATGAACCGTGGAAAGTAGAAGGCGTGAAGGTGCTGAAGTTTGTGGCTCGGCACGGAAACTGGCCAAGACGATTTTCAGTCGATGAATTTATTGAAGTGATGCGGATAGCGGACGGGCTGATCATGAGCGAGGCTGTTCCGTTGAACGCTAGGGGCGATCTTGGCTGCCAGTCTCTGCGGGTGGTTGACCAGTTGTTCACATTTGATTACCAGGAGTCAAACGATGAGATTTTTCAGAGTCGCCATCGTTTTCTGGTCGGAGGATTTCTTCGATCCGAGTTTGTAGCTAGATACTTGAGCGGTCAGGTCTTTGATGCTCTCTTTTACCATCAATTTAAGGCTGCCGATGCAGCTGGAATTAATATTTGGAAGCCAGGAGAGTTTGTTCTACAGGATCTCGATAAGGAGCCCGCTCTGTTTTCCGAGCTCGCTACCCGTCATGGTGAGTCGGATTTGAAGAATTACTACCGACCGACATCAGATGGCTCGTTCACGTCGGAGACCCTTCCAGCAAATCTAAGGCAGGCATTGGGCGAATCCCAAGCGAGGCTGTGGGGTTACATGGCAGACGACACGAAGCCCCCCACCCCCATAAGTTAACTTATATGACTAACTCAAGGAAATGCAAGCAGATGCTCCTGGAAGGAAGACGATGCGAAGCCCACGCACTGACGGACAAGGATTATTGCTTCAGTCATGATCCCGACAGTAAACAGGCAAAGGCAATCGCTTGTCGCACGGGTGGACTCATGAAGACAGTTCGCATACCAGAACAGCTGGATCCTGTCAGAATTCAATCACCGAAGGATGTAATAAAGCTCCTTTCCGTATGCATCGCCGAAGTTCGGGCAGGCCGTATCGATTGTCGGACGGCGAATACCATCGCCTACCTGTCTTCGCACCTGTTGCAGGCGTTTGATCGGGTGGAGCTCGAAGAAAAGATCCAAGAATTGAACGCTGTGCTTAGTCACAGACAGATAGGGGGCGGGAATGGGGAATCGTTTACCTGATATCAAGAAGTTGAAGGATGTTCTTACGGGGAACGAACAGGGGCGACTGCTCGCAAAAAATCTTTTCCTGAAGCGAGTTCGTGGAAACGGACTGCTGAAGGATTCTGAAGAGGATGCCCTTTGGCGTGCACCGAATCGAAAGAAGGCGGAAGAAATTTTGCGGATCGTCATGATTTACCATGATTCGTCAACGCTTGAAGGGTTTATGGAAAAGACGCACCTTCAGTTTCGGCAGGCGATAGAGATTTTGCGAAGGATTCCGCTTTTGCTGGGACTGGCATCTGATCAAGATGAACGACGCAATACTGCTTCTCTGATTCTTATGGTGATAAAACGGCAGGTAGCTCGTGTTAATTCACTGATCAGCTGTCTAGTAGCAATGCGTGATATTGCGATTGAAATTGAGTCACAGCTCGGATTCCAGCCTGTCGCACTCGTGAAGCAGATAGGAGCGGAACTGGATGAGTCGATTGCAGAGCATAATCGGATTATGAAGGATATGGCGACGGAGTTTGAACTCACTGCAGCCGAGGGATTGTGGCTCTGTCCTCATCCCAACTTAGAAATCAAAGGTCACTTGCGGAATCGGTTCCTGCAGCAAAAACTTGAAGAACTGTTTCATGGTATGCAGCTTATTTGGAACCGTTCACAATGAGTGCGGGGAGAGCATGAATAGCCAGGAGCTGCAGAATTATATTTCGGCCAATTTTCCCAAGAGGCTGCGGTACTTCCAGGTCGTGGGATTGAACGCTTCGGATGCTCGGCGATCGATACAGGAAAGACTGCTGAGATTTGAACGTTTTCTTCAGAATTATTTCGGGTTTGAAAGTATGCGAGATTCTGCGGAATACAAGCCATTCAAGCTGAAGGATCTGAGTACCCTCGATCGTGAGATGAAGGATGCTGTCGGCCATCTGTTTAACGATATCATCGAGCTGACTGCGGTCGAGAGATACTACATACTGAAGCAGACGGAGTCTGCCTCGGAGGCGTCCAGCGAAACGGAGCATGATGAATCCGATGATGATTCGCATCTGCTTTGATTGCAACGGCTTTGTTTGGTTGTTTTTGGCTGTTTTTCCCTTTATAATGCGACGCATGCGAACGGGTTATAAAACATAAATCATTACTACAACGAGCTCAGCGAGCTCGTTTTTTTGTCTCTGGGGGATTATCAGTGCCACGAGGTCGAATTAAGAGCGAGAAAAGGGTTGCGGTCGAGAGTTATTCCCACAAGGGAAAGAAACGGAAGAACAATCCGCCCGTTGGTCTGGTTTCCAGTGCGACGGACAAGGTCGAGGGGCGTACGAAGTATCAGCACGATCCCCACATTGATCCCTACCTCAGCTGGGCTGGCAAGCAGGAAGGCACTGAGTTTGACGTTCAGAATGTCAGCCTTCATATCCACGAACGAATCGATCCCAAGAGGATCACAAAAGCTTTCGTGAAGCAGGAAAAGGATCCTGCTCAAAAACAACTTTCCCTTTTCGAAGAGCCCGACAATGATCCGCCCCTGAACAAGGCCGTTGATTTCTATCGTCATGAACAGGACTGGACGAACCGCCTCATCGCTGGAGACTCGTTGCTGGTTATGAACAGCCTTCTCAAGAAGGAAGGTATGGCTGGCAAGGTTCAGATGGTGTATCTCGATCCACCTTACGGTATTAAATACAATTCTAATTTTCAGCCATTCGTTAATAAACGTGACGTGAAAGACGGTAACGATGGTGACATTCCAGCAGAACCTGAAATGATCCAGGCTTTCCGAGACACTTGGGAACTTGGCATTCACAGTTACTTGACCTATTTGCGTGAACGGTTGTTCCTTGCAAAAGAACTTCTTCACGAGTCTGGCAGCTGTTTTGTCCAAATTAGCGATGAAAACCTTCACCATGTTCATGAATTGATGAATGAATTATTTGGTGCCAGCAATTTTTGTTCGATCATTCAGTTTAAGAAAACCGCCTACCAAGAGACGGAGCTCCTGCCCAATGTTTGCGACTTTTTGATATGGTATGCGAAGGACAAACGAAAAGTGAAATGTCACCAGTTGTATCAAGATCGACCTGACGAAATGATCGAATCAGGCTTTACATGGCTCGAATTGGAGGATGGAGAAATTACTAAAGCTCCGAAGAAAATTTCGCAAGATCCACTGGGATCTAAACGATTTCAGAGCTCGAACTTAACATCTCAAGGTTCGTCAGCCGAAGGTTCAAAACCATTCGAATACAACGGTGTTGTTTACGAGATAGGGAACAATAAACATTGGAAAACTTCTATTCCTGGATTGAATGAACTGGGCCATAAGGGCAGGCTCTTCCCAGTAGGCAAAACGCTTTCGTTCAAACGTTACGCTGCTGATTTTCCTTTCGCCCCATTTACAAATATGTGGGACGACACGATACGAAGCACTTTTGCTGCTGCGAAGCTGTATGTAGTAGAAACTAATCCAAAAGTAATTGAACGATGCATGCTGATGACGACTGATCCAGGAGAGCTCGTACTCGATCCAACATGTGGTTCGGGCACTACGGGTTATGTCGCCGAACTATGGGGGCGGCGGTGGATTACGTGCGATACTTCACGAGTTGCGATTACTCTGACAAAACAACGTCTAATGACAGCAAAATTCGATTATTGGGAGTTGGCCCACTCGAACGAAGGGGTGAGAAGCGGTTTCAAGTATCAAACCGTCCCTCACATTACTCTCCGTGATCTTGCTAATAACCTTCCTTCCCAGCAGGAAACTCTTTACGACCAACCTCTCGTAGAAAGAGATAAGGTTCGAGTGACTGGGCCATTTACGGTTGAAGCGGTACCCAGTCTTCGGGTGAAGCCGTTTGACGGCAAGGAGCCGATCGTTGAGGTAACGAAAGATCAGCTGGCTCGAACTGGTGAGACTGGAAGACAAGCGGAGTGGCGGGACGAGCTCAAGGCAACGGGAATCCGTACCATTGGGAACAAAATTATTTCGTTCTCAAGGATCGAGCCGATGGTGGCGACAAGATTTCTCCACGCCGAAGGCGAGATCCTGGAAGCAGGCGAAACCAAGAAAGCCCACATCAGTTTCGGCCCTGATTACGGCCCGCTCGAACAACGCCAGGTTGAGGAAGCCATTAAAGAATCCAGGGCATTAAAAGACAAGCCCGACTTCGTCATCTTCGCTGCATTCCACTTCGATCCTGAAGCTGCCAAAGACATCGACCAGATTAACTGGCCTGGTGTGAAGATTTTGAAGGCTCAAATGAGCGTCGATCTCCTGACTAAAGATCTGCGGAAAAAGCGATCGTCCAGTCAAAGTTACTGGCTGATCGGTCAACCTGATGTTGAGGTCAAGAAAGCCAAGGATGGGAAATATCGAGTGACGGTCAATGGGTTCGATTATTACGATCCCGTGAGCGGTGAGATCATTTCACGGGGCACGAAGCATATTGCGATGTGGTTCCTGGATACGGACTATGACGAACGCAGCCTTTATCCCGACCAGGTGTTCTTTCCCGAATCCGATCCGAAGCGGGACTGGACGAAGTTGGCGAAAGCCCTGAACGGTGAAGTGAACGAGGAATTACTGGAGCACTTTCGTGGTGTCGAATCCCTGCCCTTTTCCGCAGGCGATCAAAAGAAGGTTGCGGTCAAGATCATCGACAACCGTGGCATCGAATCATTCGTGATCAAAAAGTTGGAGTGAAATTCATGGCAAAAGATGGCCCAAGCGAATTTTTGAATAGCATCCTAGATATCCCTGCTGAGACACAGACAGTCGAATTTAAGCGTCTTGGGGACGAGAAAGTTGTCGGCAAGACGGTCGAGACCGTTGTCGCAATGGCGAATACGGATGGTGGTGTCATCGTTCTTGGCGTAGATGATCCTGAAAAGACGAAGCTTAAGGGATTGGATCGCATTTACGGCATCGATGAGAACCTTCAAGTCTTCGACTCCCTCGGTCATGAAATCCAGAAGATAGTCCCTCCATTAGCTCCGCTGTGGCCTCCGACCATCTTGGATGTCCCTGAGGCCAAAAAAAGGATCGGACTTATTTTTGTTCCCAAAGCCATGGATAGTTTTAGGTCGACAAACAACCATGTTTTCGTGCGAGGTGAAAAGGGCAATCGGATGATGACTGCCCACGAAGTTGTCAAATTCGCTTATGCGAAAGGATTTGAGAAGGCGGATAAGGGGCTCGTGAAGGTTGAATTCGATTTGTTGAGGACGCCTGTCTTTGACGAATGGAAGCAAGCTCGACGTATTAACGGGGCACCGATTGAGACGGTGCTTGAAAAGACTGGCCTTGCCCGAAAGAATGATGAAGGAACGCTTTTGCCAACGCTGGCAGCAGTCCTTTTGTTTGCTGAATATCCGAATGATTTGACCGAGGCGAAGTGTGCTGTCAGGGTTTTCCAATACACGGGCACTATCGAGACCATTGCGGAAACTCCCAATCTCATCAGCGTTCCAAAAACTATCCAGGGGCCATTGATTAAACAAATTCGGGATGCCCATGAATATGTGCTGACGCTGTTGCAGGCAGGGATCAGGATCCCATCGGGTTTCAAGACTGTCTATCAGATTCCTGAGCGGGCGGTTAAAGAAGCGATTACCAATGCCATCATTCACCGTGATTATCACATGAAGCGGGATATCGAAGTGAAGATTTACGAAGACCGTGTTGAAGTGGAGAGCCCTGGATTGTTCCCATTTAACATTACTCGGACGAACATTGGATGGGTTCGGGCTGAAGGGTATCGGAATGATTTGATTGTAAAGCATTTGAGGGAATTTCCGTCTCCGCCTAATTTAGATCAGAGCGAAGGCGTTCGTGCAATGCGGCATGAGATGTCTGATCGCCAGTTGTATCCGCCGATCTTCTTAACTTATCCGCTCTATCAAGATTCCGTGAAAGTGGTTCTTTTGAACGAACATCGGATTTCCGAATGGGAGAAATTGAGTGTCTATCTTCAAGACAATAAATATGTCACGAATGAGGAGGCTCGGAGGATTACGGGAGTTGTTCAACGGGACAAGATGGCGAAGATGCTGAAGAATTGGGTTAAGCACGGATTACTTATTCAGATTGTCCCTCCGTCAGGATATGTGAAGGGGACGAAATACAAGTTACCAGATGCACAAGAGGTGAAGAAGCAATGACGGTTACTTGCCGTGTGTCAGTACAAGTAAAATTTAACGCATTTGTTTATAAAGGGTTACGACTTCCTTACTTGCCCACAGAGGGGAAATGGTAACACGATGAGCCAAAAAGGGATCGATCAGCTGATTATCTGCAGCCCCTACGAGGAGCCGAAAGAGCACTGGCACTACATCAGGGAAACGCAGTCTTTTGAACGTCATGCTGGTCGGCGGGAATCAGGTTATTGGCGAGCGACGGTAAGGACAGCGAGGAACTTCGATGATCCAGGGGAGTTTCAGGAAATCGAACTGGTCAATAAGATCAGGCCCAGGGTCAAGGCGTGGAAAGAGAATGGTTATCCGAATGTTACGGGCGTAACACGGAAATTGCTCCAGTTCTGGACTGATAATAGTCAGCGGGAATCCAAGCTCTTTTGGTGTCAGCTTGAAGCGGTTGAAACGGCGATTTGGTTGACTGAAGCGAGTCCTGCCGAAAAACAAGGTATTGAAATCCCCGCTGATGGAAGCGGGTGGGAACGGCAGTGTCTCAAACTGGCGACGGGTACGGGCAAGACCGTGGTTATGGCCATGTTAATTTCGTGGCAGGCTCTTAATAAGATTGCAAATTCCAAAGATCCACGGTTCTCGAAAAATATCCTTGTGGTTGCTCCAGGTATTACTGTTCGTGACAGGCTTCAGGTTCTAAAGCCTGAGAATGCTGAAAACTTCTACCAGCAGTTCAACCTCGTAGATTCTTCCATGTGGCAGGAACTTCTTCAGGCCAAAATCATCGTGACCAACTGGCACTCACTGGCACCCATCAATGAGAACTATGGCCCCAAGGTTGTGAAGAAAGGGCCCGAAAGTAACGAGGCTTTCTTCCGCAGAATTCTTCCTGATTTTGGCAACGCCAGCAACGTGCTGGTTATCAATGACGAAGCACATCATTGTCACAGACCCTCAGGCGACGAAGAGGATAAGGAGGAAGAAGAAAAGGCTACTATCTGGATCAGCGGGATCGACCGCATCCATAACGGTAGGGGTGTATTGAAGACTTACGATCTTACGGCTACACCGTTCAAACCTACTGGAAAGAATATCCAAGGCGAGCAGCTCTTCCCATGGATCGTGAGTGATTTCGGTCTGAATGATGCCATTGAAAGCGGTCTCGTGAAAACGCCAAAGGTTGCTGTGCGTGATGACTCAAACATGGGTGCGGACTTAAAGACCAAACTCTTCCACATTTATCCAGAAGTTCGAGAGGATCTGAACCGTCGTGCTGAGCCGAACGAAGGTCTGCCTGATCTCGTGCGAAATGCCATGACAATTCTAGGCGGTGACTGGTTGAAAGAGAAGGAGCTTTGGGAGAAGCAGAGTCCCCCCAGGGAAACGCCTCCTGTCATGATCATGATCTGTAATCGGATCGAGACTGCAGCAAGGGTCGAGTATTCGTTGCTCAATGGCTTCATATCGGTCGAAGAGTTGGGCGACAGACAACGTCTCATCCGAATCGATCAGGATGCGTTGGATAAAATCGAAGCTGAAGAGGAAGAGAAACTCGACAGGTCGAAAAAGGATCTAGTTTTAGACCAACGAGAGAAATTCAACACGGTCGGGAAAAAAGGGAAAGCTGGCGAATTAGTTCAGTGCGTCATTGGAGTCAACATGATGTCAGAAGGGTGGGACGCACGTACGGTGACGCATATCCTCGGTCTCCGTGCATTCACGAGTCAATTACTATGCGAACAAGTCATTGGTCGAGGACTACGACGGATTTCATACGACGTGAACGAGGAGACGGGTTTGTATGAGCCTGAATATGTAACTGTTTTCGGTGTACCGTTCACTTTTTTGCCTGCGGAACAAAAGGAAGGAAAGCCAAAAGAAGAGAAACCGAAGACGAAAATTGCTCCTATCCAGGAGCGTGGTGCGTTGGAGATCGACTGGCCCCACGTCCTCAGGGTCGATTACAAATTAAATTATTTCCTCGATCTTGACTGGAACAGCATGGAAAAACTGACCTTGTCTCCTGAAGATGCTCCTACCGTCGTCGAAGTGGCTCCAACGATTGATAATAAACCACGCTACGACATGATCAGTGAGATTGATCTGGCGAAGCTGGCGGAAGAACATCGGTTGCAGGGCATCAAACTTCAGGCAGCTGTTCGACTCCATGAGCAGTTTGGAAAGAATTGGGAGGGAGATCCAGGCAGTCACATCAGCCAGCTGATGCAGATTTTCGATGAGTTCCTGGCATCTCCAAAACTCGATATCAAGATCCCACTGTATATGGGAGCTGAGAAGTTGCGGAATATCGTTATTGCAATCAATGCTCAAAAGATCATTAACCACATCGGTAATTTCATCCGCAGCTCCAGCAAGGAAGCCCCGACACTGATCTTGGATCCTGTGAGACCTAAGCGGAGTACTGCCACTGCCATGACCTGGTACACGAGCAAGCCGACGCAACCCGTAAAGAAGAGCCAGTTGAGTCACATCGTGATTGACAGCGGTTGGGAGAAGGTCGGTCTTGAGTTCGAGCGGAATCGGATTCCTGGGCTCGTATCATGGGTGAAGAACGACCATCTTGGCTTCGAGATCTTTTATCTGTGGCAGGGACAGACTCACACCTATTATCCTGACTACATCATCAGATTTGAAAGCAACAGACATCTGATACTTGAAGTAAAGGGGCAAACCACAGAGCAGGACAAGGCGAAGTGGCAGGCCACCAAGGAATGGATCAATGCCGTCAATGTGGATGGTCGTTTCGGGACGTGGGAATTCAAAGTCCTCGATGATCCGAAGAATCTATTTGATGTTGTGCGTTGAGTACGTGTCATGAGACTGGACGGCATGGTTGCTCATTTGTACGATCTCACGGAGGAGGAGTTCGCCCACATCCTCAGCACCTTCCCGATCGTTCCGCAGCCTGTCAAAGATGCCGCCCTTGATGCGTATAGAAAGTTTGGAGTTTTGAAGTATGAATGATCTAATGAAATTTTTGGAAGACAATTTTGAGCAGCTCAAAGTTCTTTGTATTCAGCCCACATTCTATGGTTGTCTTCTGCTTGTCGGGTTTATCGGGTGGAAACTTAATTCGATGATTCACGGTTCGGAAATCAAGGCGAACGAATCGTTGAAGCAGCAACTCGAATCCGAACACCGTGAGTTGAAGTTAAGAGAAGAAACACAGGTTGTTCAGTTAGAGCCAGGTGTGCAAAGAGAAATCAAGATAGTCATTATTCAAACGGGTAGCAGTTCTATTGGAACTGAAAGCAAGAATTACGACGGAGGTGATTAGAATGGAAGTTGACTTTTGTCTATTAGCAGATAGAGCGGAGGCGGTTGGAGGGAAACTTTATGTCTTGGGTGGTGCTTTCGACACAATCTTTGCGAAACAACTACCCGTGATTCATAAGAGTTTGTCGGTGGTCATTAAATTGTCATTTGATGCTGCGGAAGTTGACAGAGATCATGATCTGCGAGTGATCATCTTGGATGGCGATGGTCACGAGGTGGTTGCTGCAGGAGGGCCTCTTCATGTAGGAAAGAATCGATTAACCCCAAAGGGATGGCCTGAGGGATTTCTGGCAGTGTTAAATTTCGAGAACATTAAATTCGAGAAATTTGACACTTATGGTATTCGAGTTCTCTTCAATAATACAACTCACAAGACCATTCGATTTAGGGTGGCTCAAATTCCATAATGAGTTGCAGTTTGAAGAATGCTGGTTTGGCGATTATTTGTTTCCTATCTTTGACGATTGCTGGTTATTCCGCAGATACGCCTAATGACATTGATTGGGTCAGGATCGAGCAGCAGCTGTACGAAGATCTAAGTGGCCAGGGTAGGGGTGAGGCGGAGATCGAGGAAGCGATCGGCCATGCACTCCTGATGTCGGACAATCAGGCAGAGCGGGCAACTGTTCATTTGAAGCGGGCGGTTGAGCTTGATCCGAAACGATACGTGGCCTGGTATGACCTCGCCTTGATCAATATGGGCTCGGAGGAAGGTAACGGATACTTCAAGAAATCGACGGAGGCTAATCCAAACTTCGCACCGAGTTGGTACTGGCTTGGCTACAATTCTGTTCGAGATGGGAAAGATTCTGAAGCGGTGGATTACTTTGAACACTATTTCAAGGTTGCGTCGGGCGAAGAAGAAAGTGGAAGAATCAAGGTTGCTACCGCTGTTCTTGAGGAGCTTCGTTCGGGCAAGCCAGGGCCTGAGACGGCGAAGATACGGCCTTTAGGAATGGGTACGCATGAAGGTTGAGGTATTTGATCAGTTATGGCAACGGAAGCAATACGGGAAGGCCCTGGCTTTATACCGTCGCTTAAAACGCCCTTTTTGGCTTACACAGCAGGTTGCTCGGCACCTCGAACGACGGGGGAAGACTGGGCCAGCTGCGAAGGAATTGGAGCACCTGGTAGCTGAGTACCAAAGGTTGCGAATCCCACTCCCGTTACCAAACACCGACGAACTCTTTAAGCTTGGCAGGTACTACGCATCTCGTGATCCGAAGAAGTCTCGTAGGTTTCTCAGGCTTCACCTCAAATCAGATCCGTATGGAATGAACAAGGCAATCCGAAATGAGCGGGCTGCACGGCAGCTCCTGGCAGCGTTGTCATGACTTATTCCGACGAGTTCTTGGAGAAGACGATCAAGGTTTGGCAACCGTATTCCAAGGAGCCGTTGACCATGGAGGATGCCAGGGAAATCGCCACGAACACGGCGAATTTATTCGAGTTGTTGATCAAGCTAGATAAGAAGTACAACGTGGTAGGAAGACAGAAGGCAGAATAATTCAGTAACCGAATTACTGCTCGGTCAAATCAGGCCCTTTTCTTCCCACACTTCGAGCGATCGTTGCATTACATCTCGGAGTTGAGCGACAGGGTCTGATGCTGGTTTCTTTGCTTTGATCTTTCGGATATTCTCGTGAGTGCAAATTCCTGTCAGCGGAATCCGCTTACCGTTTCGCATATCGTAGCATGTGATCTTGAAACCTTCCGAATCCGTGGATGATGATATTTTGAAGTTGGGGTTCATGCGGGATTATAACCCAGCCATGGAAGGCGTACCAAATAAACCTCCCCCTAATTTATTGTCCAAAACCCCTTCGATGGGAGCGGTGATCTATGAAACCAAATAATCAAATGATTATTTGGTAGAGCTCTCTTGATCGATTCGTTAAGATAAAGGAAACATTTTAAGGATGATGGAGCCGTGAAAATCGTTTGCAGAAGATGTGACAAAACGATGGGGGAGATCGAACCCCTGAATGATCCAAAAGAGACTCTGGCGAAGTGTGTCGAATGCGTTGAGCTGGAGAAGAATGAGAACCTCGCACGCCAGGCTTCCACTCAAGTCCTCAAGGATGGCAAAAAGGTCATTTTTGAAGATGGAACCGAAGGAGTACTTACAGTCGCAGGTGATGGCTCTGAAAACCTGTCGCTTTGGGATGCGATCTTTGGTGGAAAGAGATTTTTCTGCAGCAAGGAAACACTTAAGCAGTTCGAGAAATACTTAGAAAGCATCCCTAATGATGAGCTTCAAGTTACGTTTATGCACTCTATGACGATTCCGCTTCCGCCCAAAAAGAAGGGTAAAAAGAAGCGGGCGGAGCCTGCCCCTGAGCAAGAACCAGCCAAGGCTACCACCTACAACTGCACCATCAGGGTTTCTAAGGCAGTAGCTCGCCAGATCTTTGATGATAAGCAATCTCGGATGGAGCAGGTTGCCCATATTCTTGCGGACGTGGCCTGGAAGGAATCGGTTAAAGAGAGGTTGAAGGATCATGTTCCCGATGCCTCGAAATCGACGAATCCTGCGATATAGTGTTCCTAAAGATCCTGCGGACGGCGAAGGCCGTGAAATGCGAATACCTTGAAATACCTTGACCTCTAGGTCATACGATGTATGATATTCGGCCATGGCGATTATCCCTAAGGAATTAAATCTAACCGAGATCTGCCACCGCCTCCAGGTGACCGCTGCGTGGGTTGGTAAGGCTTTGATCAAACTCAAAATGGAGAGGAAGGGGAGGGGGAAGCAACGCCTCTTTACTCTCGAAGAGTTGCGGATTCTGAATAATGTGAAATTGCTGAGACTGTGTGGCATTTCATGGAGCCAGCTCTATGAGGCACGGAGGCGTGAAGAACGAACACGTCATGAAATTCAGATTTATTTTAAGACCATAACAAAAGATGATTTCTCGATTGATGAGGAAAAGGGCCACCAGATGGTGATCCCATTTGCTTTAACCGAATCATACAGTTTTTGCTCCAGCAGCATTTTCTATGAGGGTGGTGGATCGGTAAAAGAGAAAGAGATTCTGAGTAAGATCAAAATGATTGCCAGCAAGCATGAGCTCGCCGACGTTGTCCAGGAGATGGTCAGCAGAGGTCAGTCTTTCGAAGTGCAGATGCGTGATCTGCATAAGTCCGCAGCGTCCCTTTACAAGCCTATTCCTAAGAAATAAATCTAATTAAGCATTTGACAAGGAGATTGAAATTTGTATAATTCATACGGCGTATGACCGTAGTATGAGGTGAAGCGTGAGCACTGCATTGTATTGTAGGGTAAGCACGGTAAAACAGGACGTTGCTGCCCAAGTGAAGATGCTGAAAGACTACTGCTCGAATCAAGGGATCTCAAAATTCAAGATCTATTCTGATGTCGGGATCAGTGGGGTGAGGGATTCTAGGCCGCAGTTGGATCTACTCTTAAAAGAAGTCAGATTGGGATCGATCAGAACGATTCTTTTAACTAAGTTGGATCGGCTTGGCCGATCACTCAAGCACCTTCTGAATTTGCTGGCAGAGTTTAAGAATCGAAACGTTCGTCTTGTCTCAATCGCCGATGGCATCGACACCTCAAACGACAGTCCGATGAACCGAGCATTTTGGCAACTCCTCGGCATATTTGCGGAACTCGAAAGAGAAATCATCCGTTCACGGGTGCTTGGAGGATTGGATCGTGCACGGGCAAGTGGGCGGCGGTTGGGGCGGCCTGTCGGGGCTGGGGATAAGCGAAAGAGGGCAACTTCAGGTTATTGTTTGAGGTATGCAGGGCGTGATAAAGAATCCAGGAAACTTGGGAAACGAAGTCCAACACAGGGGGTAGATTGAAATGATTGAATCGGAGTTCTTAAGCGTTGAAGAGATTGCGAAAATCTTGCGGATTCGACCGAATACAATCCAGTCGAGTCGGTGGAAAAAGTCGTCTGGTTGTCCGCTGATCAGGCTTGGGAAACGACTCCTTTCGCCAGTCGCTGACTTCAGGCGGTGGGTTAAAGAGCGGGGAATGGCTGTTGCAGGAGGGGAAGTTGGCGAAGCAAATTAAGGGTGTTCGGTACCGAAACACTGACAAGATTGGCCTGCATGTCTATCTGCTTGATGGCTATGATGCATCGGGCGATAGGAAATACAAGACCATTCATCTGGAGAAGAAATCCCAGCGAGAGGCGGAATTCCAGCGTCACGAATGGCTGAGAACCCTCCGAAGTGAAAAGAGTTTTCAAAGCGGATCCAAACAGAGCCAGTCGTTCGAGGCATTGAAGGATGAACTTAGACAGATGATGGTTGCCGACGCCTGCCGACGCAAGACCATCAACCGATCGCTCAGTGGGTGGCAGCACTTCATCGATTTTCTCCGACAGGAGTATCCCGACTTGCAGAGAATCAGTCAGCTGCCAAGAGGTGCACTGCTGGATTTCCAACGGTATGTAACGATTAAATTGAATCGTGAAAAGGGCTGGCGGACTGAGCTACAAGTGCTTAAATCCAATATGAAGCGGTTCTACCGAGCGGGTTATTGCGGAAGTGACGTTGTGACCGAATTGTCTGATTTGAAGGTTCCCAGAATGCGAGAAACCCCGTATACCCCGATTGCTAAGGATGAAAAGCGGAAATTGCTGGAATTTGTTAAGAAGGACAAGCCTGTATATTGGGGGGTGTTGTATTTCCTGATGCGACTCGGTTGGCGGATTTGTGAGATCTTATCCATCAAGACCAAGAATATCGCTTTTGAAAATGCTGTTTCGATCGCCATTCGTGTCGAAGCGGGGGATCGAAAGAACAAGGAGGAGCTGCACTCCACCCTGGTCAAGGACGACAGGGGGTTACGTGATGTCCTGCTGCACTATTACAATCCGAACGCGACTTGCCTATTCCCTAATTCCAAAGGCAAACGGCTGTCCTACGACCGCTTTAATAATTATCTCAAGAAAGCATCCTTGAAGATCCTGGGACGTGAGATCACATCCAAGGTCTTCAGGAAGTGTGTGGTTACGGAATTGCTGGATCAGGGGGTTGCCCCGAAAAACGTTATGGGGATTACGGGACATCGGGACATAAAGGTGTGCCTGCGTCATTATTCGCACCGAACGGATGCTGCGACGAAGACAGCACTTAAATTCACTGAGATCTGAATATGAGTTACAGTGGCAAGAACTGGTGGCAAATCGATATGGATTTTGCTAATGTATTGGTGGAGAAAGGAGATAGGAAAGGGGATAAAGATATTCCCTCCACCTCCAGCCATTATGCGCAGACTATCTAGAAAAAGAGTTAGAAATAGAGAAGTATGTTTATCGCGACTCACGGTTGATTCTGATTAAGGGTGAGTGTGAGGATCTAAAAAGTTGAAAGGAATGTGAAAAATGAAACAAAAATTGTTAAGTCGATCCAGAGATGTTTTGGGCGGAACACTTGTTTTTGCCGGCACGCGGGTGCCGGTCCAATCGCTCATCGACTATTTTGAGGAAGGAAAGACGCTCCGCGATTTTTTGGATGATTTCCCGACAGTCCGAAAGACTCAAGCGGTTATTGTGCTGGAAAAGCTAAAGTTGATGCTCGCGAGGGAAAAGCATGCGATTGTTGCTTGATGAGTGCCTTCCGCGTGCTCTGAAAAAGGAGTTTCGAGGTTTCCAGGTTGTGACAGTGCCCGAGGCGGGATGGGCTGGCAAGAAAAACGGTGAGCTTCTTCGGTTGGCTGAAAAGGAATTCGACGTATTTATCACGCTCGATCAAAACCTGCAGTTTCAGCAGAATCTGAGCAGGTCTACAATGACGGTAATCTTGCTTTCGGTCAAAAATAACCGCCTTGAAAACATTTGGCCGATGGTTCCGAAGATTCTGGCCGCACTGAGGAAATTGCCGCCAGGAAAAATCATCAAAATTGTTGGCTAGGATCATACGAGGTCGTGAAATCTTCACAGGCTTAGCTTAGTTTGCGAAACGAGGTTGTACGCTCCACCTCCAGTATCATTCAAAAAATAAATCGGGAACTGCAGGAGTCCTGATTTCCTTAAAGTTTGATAGTAATCAGGGCACCTCCACGTCTTTATTTATAAACTGGCTCTATGAGACTAAGGAGCTGGAAGTTGAGCGTTATCGGTATGAAAACGCTCAGCTCGTCTTAATAGATGATATTCAAAAAAATGGAGGTTAAAAATATGCGATTTAAAAAATCTCTAAGATTTGGGATTTGTGTTTTTTTGTTGGCAATGGGAATGGTCAACGGCGTTAAGGCCGCTGAAGCGTTGTCCAAGGAAAAAATCATTGAGATTGCCAAAGCAAAAGCAGTGGAGCGTGGATACGATATTGATTCCATGAAGATTATTTATGACGATAGCAATGAAATGTTCAAAAAACATTTAAAGCGGAAAGGTGTTTCTAAATATAACAAGGAAACAAATGAGTGGAAGCCCGTGAGGGGAACGACACCTGAAGAGGATCGTCCAAAGCTGAAGGGTAAAGACTATCAAACTTTATATTTTGGTCCAAAGCAAATGATGAAAGGCGGCGATCTCTGGGTTTTTGTTGACCGCAAGACAGGGGAGGTTTTGGACACCGTTGGCGGAAAGTAAGCAAGTGACATAACAGTAGTTTGAAACTTTGAAACACGACCTGCCTCTTGTTCTCATCAAGCACTATTCAATCAAAAACCGATGAAGTCCTCGCATCAAAAATCATGGATTGGAGTCGGGACGCCTTCCGTGATCATCCATAAAATATCAAATGGGACATCCGGGTATTGCCGCATTTTTTTTGCCTGGAAAGTGGATAGTCCGTTGCGATCAATGACTCCCGGGTGAAACTTCGTTTCCCGCCGGAAATATAAAAGACCTCTTTGATTTGAGAGGCGACGCATTTTTTAATAAATTCAAACGCTTAATAAATCTTTAAAAGGGCCGACAATAAATCGAGGTGTGATGACCATGATTCAACATACAGCTTCATCAAATGAAAATTTTAGCATGATCCGTAGGCTTTGTGACGCGGTCGCAGTACGAAAAGAGGATGACGACAGCGTTCTCCGCATTGCCCGCAGTGAGGACGAACTTGCGGCTGCTTACCGGTTGCTTTACCGCGAATATTTGAAGCGCGGGTTCTGTCAGCCCAATCCTTCCCGGATGCATTACACGTTTCACTGTTTTCTTCCTACATCAAGGACCTTTATTCTGGAGAAAAAAGGGCAAGTGGCGGGTACTTTGAGTTTGATGATGGATTCTCCGCACGGATTGCCCGCGGAATCGGCATTTGAGAGTGAGATCAAGGCCTTGAAGTCGCCGGTCCATTGTATTGCCGAAATAGGTTTGTTTGCGCTCGACCCCGCGTTATTCCGGAGCGATCGCGGGCACCTCGCCTATTTCAGGAAGCTGGCCGATGCCTTCATCCTGTTTAAGGGCGCCTTCGATTATGCCCGGTTCACTTGCATGACGGATTTTGTGATTGCGGTCCATCCGAAGCACGAACCGCTTTATCGGTCCTTTACCTTTCAAAAAATCGGATCTGAACGCCCGTACGCCCCGGCTTGCGGCCATCCGTCGATCGCCATGCATATGAACATCCAGCGGTGGTTTGATATTGTGCCGCAGGAGCACAGCATGAAATCCTATTTTTTGAAAGAACCCGAAGAGTCCTGCGCCGCCCGTTAGGCGCCTGTCATGCGGCCTTGCCCGCGAATCTCCCGTCAGACAAGACGCTTCGTTCGTATCATCGAAATCCCTCATGCAGGATCGACTGAAAGGTCCATTTCGTCTTGAGGTGGCGGAAAAAGCTCAGAAATGGGGAATGGGCCTCTCCCGCTTCTTGTAATTTGATGGTGGATACGCTTCATGGATATAGATTTGGAATCAAGAGAGAGTATTCAGCTGGATGGGTTGCGCCCGTTATCTGTGAGGCGCCGCAGGGGCAGTTGTAAGTATGCAAAACTAGGGTTTTTCCAAAGAAAATACTTTATAAACAGAAAAGAAAAATCTTTTTTTTCAGACTTGCAATTTTTCAAAAGATAGGTTATTGTTAAATCACAATCTTCGAAATCGGTGAATACCGCATACGAGCACCACCGTTATTTCAAGTCCTATAAAATCTGAATCATCTCTGAGATCAGGTGATCGTGTTGGAATTTTTCGACATAAGGCATTATGAAGATTTTCAAGGAAGTCATTCAGGAACCAGCACTCCTGTTGGGTTTTTAAGGGGGAGTTTCTCACTTAGAATCGAAAGGCATTTCTTTGATTAAAAGCGACTGTGTATTCCAAGAGAGAAGAAAAACAAATAAGAACGAGCAGGGGAAAAACGCCGGGGTCACGATGGCCATGTTCGCTGCCGGTCTTGCCCACGAGCTGACCAACCCTCTTGATGCTGTTCGCAGGTATCTCAATCTGGCCTGGGACCAGGCAAAAGACGATCCCGTCACAAGAGACTACCTTGCCAAGGCAAAACAAGGAGTCTTTCAAGCCTTTCTTGCCATGAATGAATTCGTGGCCTATTCGCAGCAATGTTATCAAAGCGCGTCAAAAATTGTCGAGATCCATTCCTTCCTGAAGCTGAGCTTGAACGCACTTAGCGAATATGAGGAATCCAAGGCCGTGACCATCCAGAAGAATTTCCACCCGGAGCCCTTATATGTCGAAGACCGGGGCCTTTTACTGGTTTTCCATAATCTTTACAAGAATGCCTTCCAGGCCATGGAGGGCCGCGGCATCCTGACGCTTTCGACCTGGCGTCAAAACGGAAGTGTCGGCATCTCGGTCCAGGACACGGGAAAGGGTATCCCGGAAGGAATCAGAGGGCGCATCTTTGAGCCTTTCTTCAGCACAAAAAAAGAAAATCAGGGGACAGGGATCGGATTGTGCTTGTCCCGTGAAATCGTGGAACGGTGCGGCGGGGAACTGCGTTTCGAGAATGTTTCCGAACCGGATTCCGGTGCCCGTTTTGTGATCATCCTTCCTTTGAAAAAAATCGATGCCGATTTAAAAGAATCCCTGGTCCCTCTCCATGCAACCCCTTCCGGCGATTTAGGCCGTCAGGGCCCTGCTTTCGAGCAATTCTAGAGCTAAACTTTCCTATCTCTTACTTCTCGACGCTTTCCGTCGCACTCGGAGCGCAGCGTAGAGTGTATTTCTTACTTCTCGGTGTCTTTTACCGACGCTAGAAGTCTGAAGTAAGATGTATGAAGTAAGATTTTTCATGTATCCTACCTCCTATTTCATACTTCGTGCTTCTTTTTTCATATTATTTGCCAAAGATGAAATCAAGGCTTGAAAACGTTTAGCATTTTAGACATGGGCTAAATTGTTTTCTTAAAACAGGTTAAAGAAAAACAGTGTTATTCTGTCTAAAAAATAGAGCATTCGCTTTACCTCAAAGTGTATGTGAATCGGACCACCTCTGAAGGAAAAATATATTTTCCGGCTGATCTGTCTCTACAATTTTTGAAACGTTAAGATTCTTAAATTATTATGCCTTTTTGGCACGAAATATGCCACGAAATATGCTTTGTAAATTTGGTTTCCGTATTCTATCTAGTCATAATGATTGAGGGGGAAGAAAAACTGAGGAATATATATGAAAAAACTTAAGGATTTGAGCTGTGTGATTAGTTTCTTTGCTTTGATATTCTCGTGCTTTGTTTTTTCTCCGTTTGCGTCCGCGGCTATGGTGGTTGACGGATCCCTTTCCGACTGGGGAGTGACTCCCGGAGCTTATAACGGATCACAGGCTCAATGGGCGCCCGGCGCCGGAGTCTCGTATATTTCTGAAGATCAGAATCCCAGTGTGGACTACCTGAATCCCGGCTGGGGTGGCCAGCAGTTTGACGTCGAAGCATTGTATTTCAAACGGGAAGCGGATATCGCCTATTTTGCGCTTGTCACGGGTTTCCCGATCACTGGCGCAAGGGGTTGGGGAGCCGGTGACTTGGCCATTGATATGGGGAGCGATACTTCTTATGAATTCGGCGTCAAATTAGACAGCTATAATTCCACTGCGACACGGGGGAATCTGTTGAGGAACGCGACGTGGAGCTTCCCCTACTATGATAGCGGCCCGTGCCGTCTCTTGGGAGGGATCGATGCGGGGGACCCTCTGCTCAGTGATGTTCTGTTTGGCTATGCCAACATCGGCAACGGGCATTATGTTTATGAATACGGGATCAACATCGCGCTTTTCGGTGCCTATTGGGACGCTGTGACGTATTGGAATCCTGATTTTACCGTTCATTGGACCATGGGATGCGGCAACGATGCGCTTGATTTGCACGTTCGTCCTGTTCTGAATCCGGAGCCTCAGACCTATTTTCTTCTGTTTGTGGGACTCGGCCTCTTTCTGCTATACCGCCGCACCCGGCTGGCGTAGCTCCACGCCAGGCCACACGACACACGGCCACAAGCCGCACGACACAGGCTGCATGCCACAAGCCACACGCCCGTTACTCCGTTTTGCCGTTACATTCCCCATTCCGCATTCGAACACGTGAATCGTGGTGCGTGGCTCGTGGGACGTGTTACGTTCATAAAGCAATTTATAGCATCGCTTCCTTTCCGTTCATATTTCTAGTCATTGGATAAAAAAACGAGTGTCCGCAGGTGTCCAATTTTTTAAACGCATGTTAACTTCATTCATAGAAACATTTTACAAAAAAAACAATTTTTCTTGTTTTAAAAATCAATCATTTCATTTTAAGAGGACGGTTTTTGAGGCTGCCATTTAAAACAAATAAAATATTTTGCAAATGATTTTTAGAATACAATTCCAGAGCCCCTCAAAAATATGCCTCGATTCAATTAAATTGGCATGAAACGTGCTTTGTCTGTTACCTACCGTGAAGTTATAGGAAATACCCGGACATTTTGATTCGCTCGGAATGGTTTCCTTTCTCTCTATCGGGCGAGAAAGGCATCGTACCAGGCAAAATCATAAGTATAGAAGCATAAAAATCAAATTTTTTTAAGACTGGAGGATCAAGTTGGAGGATTGTATGACCATCACCGAACTCGCAGATAAAACAGGGCTCACGCCTAAAACGATCATTCGCTGGGAAAAGACCGGTAAGATCCGCAAGCCCAAGCGCAATTGGAAAGGCTGGAGGATTTACGCAGAGGAGGATTTTCAGCATATTCACCGGCTGCTGAATTCAGTTTATGAAATTTAGTCCGGGAAAGCCTGAGGGACAGAGGAAGAGGAGCAAACGATCCATGAACGTTCATGCCATGATCAAAAAAGTGACAGCCGCCGGCCTAGTTCTGGCCGTTGTGTTTTTTCACTCGACGGCCTATGCCGGAGACCCGCTCCTGAAACAGGATGACGACCCGTCCGGGACGCAGGTCCCGACCGTTGTCCCGACCGACAGTCTGCTCGTGCCCGTGACCCATTCCACCCGCTATGATGCCCAGTTTTCGCAGTATGCGAGTTTCATGAAATCACCTTATACGAATAGCAACAAACGCGCGATGCAGGCGGGTTTTGCGCAGGGGCCGGATTTGCCGGTCAATCCCGCGTTAAAATCCGCGGCGGACCCGTATGGGGCCTCCGAAGTTTCGCCTTTTTCTCATTACTCGCCTTATATGGAAATCGTCGGTGAAAATTCCAAATATATCCTCGGCATTGATGACGTGGTCACCATTGTGGTCCGGGACCAGCCGGATTTTTCCGGACGGTTCGCCATTGATCCGGAAGGGAACATTCAATATACCTTTGTCGGCGACATCAAAGCAGACGGCAAGACCAAGGGACAGTTAAAGGCCGACATCGTCAACGGGCTGAAAAAATACATCCGTAACCCCGAAGTCGCTGTCATGATCTCCGAATACCGCAGTAAGGCAGTTTATGTGATCGGCTATGTCAACAATCCCGGTAAATTTGCCATGAAGGGCGACCAGATCACCGTGAAAGACGCGGTCGTGGCCGCCGGATTGCCGCGCATGGATGCCGCCACGAAGCGCGTCTACGTGGTCAGACCTGGCAAGTTCAACGCGGACGGCAAACCGACGTCGCGCAAAATCAATTTGAAGAAATTATTGCAAAAAGGGGAGTCCGCGCAGGACTTCGTGCTTCAGCCCGGCGATACCATTGTGGTCGACCGCCGGTATTTCGATATCTTTGTCGATGGCTACAGCAAGATTGTCGGCCCCGTGTTTCAAACGGCCGCGGTGTATGAACTAGGCTGGGGAGACAGCAACGGCGGTTTCTTCCGATCGGATAAATAATGAAAAATGCAAAAATTTTTCACACATGTTGGCATTGGGCCCACGAGATGTCTTCGTACCGGCGGATTTATTTTCTCGGCCTGCTTGTCATGGCCGGCCGGGTTGTCAGCCGTGTTTTTTTGAATTTGTGGGACATGATTGAATAAGAAATAGGAAGTATGAAATAGGAGGTAGGAAGTATGAAAAAATCTTACTTCATACATCTTACTTCAGACTTCTGGCGGTGGCAAAAATCGCCCTCGCAATGACAAACTGGTAGGAAGTAAGAAATAATAAGAAATTAAGAAAAGGGGTCAGAAGAAAAAATTATGAATATCGATCAGATCGGTCAAACATTCAGGATTCGTGAATATTACTATATGGTCGTGCGCCATAAGTTCTGGCTCTTCACCAGCATGGTCGTGTGCTTTTTGATCGCGGCCATCCTCGCCTTTGCGCTGCCGAAGATGTACCGCGCCGAGACGGTGCTTTTGGTGGAGGATCAAAAACTGCTGAACCCGCTGATCGCGGGCCTTGCCATTTCGCCTTCGGCGGCGTCGCGCATGCGCACCCTGAAGGAAGAACTCCTGGCCTGGCAGCGCCTGACACTCGTCGTGGAAAAACTGAAGCTCAATGACAGGGCCAAGAATCCGGTCGAATTTGAAAAACTCATCAAACATTTGCGGGAAAGTATCGCGGTCCGTTTCAAGGGCGGCGACATCATCACGGTGGCTTACGAAGGCAGGGAACCCCAAAAGGCGCAGGCGATCGTCCAGACACTCGCCGACATCATCATCCACGGAACGATCGCGACCGCGGACCTCGAGGCCAACAGCGCCATCCGTTTCATCCAGGATCAGCTGGACGAATACCGCGGCAAATTGGAACTCTCCGAACAGAAATTGCGCGAATTCCGCGAGATCTACGGCAACACCCTGCCGGTGGCGACCCGGATGAACGAGCAGATCGTCCAGCTGAAGATCGATCTGCAGAACATGCTCGTGGACAACACGGAAGAGCACCCGCGCGTGGTCGCGACCAAGAAATTGATCAGCCAGCTTGAAGGCCAGCGCGATTCCTACATGCAACAGGCGACCCAGGAAGGGGCCAAAATCACGCCGGAGGAATATGCCAAGCTCGTCACCAGCGTCCCGCTCCAGGAGCAGCAGCTCGCCAAACTGCAGCGCGACTATCAGGTGAACAGTGAACTCTATCAGAAACTTTTACAGCGCCTCGAGACCGCGAAGATCTCGCAAACGCTGGAAAAATCGGACAAAGGGACCAAATTCAAGGTCCTGGAACCCGCGCGTCTGCCGCTTGTGCCGGTGAAACCCAACAAACCGCTCTTTATGTTGGGCGGTCTTTTTATCGGGATCGCCCTGGGCGTGGTGCTGGTTTATCTGATTGATGTCAGCGATACCTCGATCCGCAACGCGGAAGAGGCCCGGAACCTTCTGGAAAAGCCGATCTTGGGATCCATTTCTCCCATCCGGCCCGAAGAACTTTTGATGGGAGAAGCCTTGAAGGCCGGGGCGCATGGATAGAGGGTTGGCTGAAGCGGTGAAAAACGCCGAGCAGCAAGAGCGGCTAACAAAGCTGTCATCGCGAGGAGCCCCTAAGGGGCGACGTGGCGATCTGTTTTAAAAACGAGATTGCTTCGGGCAAAAATCGCCCTCGCAATGACAAACGGATAGGAAGTAAGAGAAGTAAGTCCGCACTGAACGACTCTTTAAAATTTATAGGAAGTTTAGTGCGGCACTAGCGTTCGATAGAATTTTTAATAGACAGCCAGTGCCGCCACAAATCGTGGACGGATCCGCCGACGCTGTCTGGCGGAAAATTAGAATTTAGGATTTTAATTTTGGCGCAACAGAAAGCGACAAGGATCAAGGAAGAGGATGAAATAAAAACAATTATGAGTAAATTTACACAGGCATTGGAAAAAGCCCAGCGCGAACGGGAAAACAAACAGTGGATGGACACAGCCTATCCCGGAGACGGAGGCTCGATCACGGATAAAGTCGAAAACGCCTGCCATTCCCGGGACGGTGATTGGGAAATCCGTTTCGCGAAAATCAAATATTCGCTGTGCATCATCCGACTCCGGACCGGTTTGCTCAAAATGCTCGCGAAACATGCGGGAACAGACCCGCACGTGATTGCAGCGGAAAAAAAGATCAGCGAGCTCGAGAGCCAGCGTGATGCCTGCGTGAATCAGGCGGCTCCGGAAGACTTATGGAAGGGGAAGGTTGCTTATGTATAATCAATTTTACGGATTCAAAGAGAAACCCTTCAACCAGACGCCGGACCCGTCGTTTTTTTTCGCTTCCGAATATCATCAGACCGCGCTCAACGCGCTGCTTTACGCCATCGGCGAACGCAAGGGTTTTATTGTCCTGACCGGCGAGGTCGGCTGCGGCAAGACCACGGTCGCGCGCCGGCTCCTGCGTTCCGTGGACCGGAATGTCCAGACCGTATCGATCTTTAACACCTACTTAAGTCCCAAGGGCGTCATTACCATGATCCTGGACGATCTCGGCGTGCAATATGTCAACGGCTCGAAGGAAAAACTGCTGATCCAGCTGAACACCTACCTGATCCAGCAGCTCCAGAAAAACCAGAACGATGTCCTGATTATCGACGAGGCGCAAAATCTTTCGCCGGCCTGTCTGGAAGAGGTCCGGATGCTTTCCAATCTGGAGACCGAAAAGGAAAAACTCCTGCAGATCATTTTGATCGGCCAGCCCGAGCTCCGCAAGAAACTCGAGATGCCGTCCCTGCGCCAGTTGCGCCAGCGCGTGGCGGTCCAGTATCACATTCATCCGCTCAGCGAAGCCGATGCGCGCAAGTATATCCTGCACCGTTTGGAGGCCGCGAGGTCCAACGGACGTTCTTATGAAAATCTTTTTACCGAGGAAGCGCTCCAGGCCATTTACCAGATGTCCGGGGGGATCCCGCGGGTGATCAATCACTTGTGCGATTCCGCGCTTCTGACGGGCTATGTCTCGGAAGCCCAGCAGATCAGCCGCGACATGATCAAGGAAGTAGGCGATGAACTTCTTTACGCCCAGAAGGCGTAGCGGCGGAAAGCGCCGAGAAGTAAGAAATAAGAAGTAAGAATTAAGAAATAAGAAACAGCTTTTATCTTACCTCTTACTTCTTCAAAACGAGAGTTTTGATCTTGACGCAACAAAAAGCGACAAGGATCAAGGAAGAGGATAAAAAACAACTTATGAGCAAATACACGAAAGCATTAGAAAAAGCCCAGCAGGAACGGGAAAACAAAATAACGGACCCCGCGGCACAAGCCGAAGGCGGGAACGAAAACGGCGTTGACGCGTCTTTCAAGGAAGAACGCGTGATCAAAAGCGCCGGTCATCCCTCGTTTGACGAATGGGAAAACCGCATCACCACCATCAAACACGCGAACACGGACAACCGCGTCGTGTCGCTGATGTTCCCGGAATCCATGATCAGCGAACAGTACCGCATGCTCCGTACCCGGCTCAAGGCCAAAATGAACAACGAAAACGCGAAAGTGATCTTGATCTCGAGCTCCACCCATTCGGAAGGCAAGACGCTCACGGCCGTGAACCTGGCCTATTCGCTGGCCGAAGACGGCAAAACCAGGGTCGCGTTGATCGATGCGGACCTGCGGCGCGGCAAAGTGGCGGATTATCTGGGTTTCAAGGTCGCGGACGGCCTCTCGGACCTTCTGTCCTCGGACATGAGCCCTCAGCAAGTCATGGTCAAGAATTCCAGGCCGAACCTTTTCATCATCCCGCGCGGGCGTGTCTCCAAGGTCGCGGGAGAACTGGTCGGCTCGGAAAAATTCCATTACCTGATCCAGGGCCTGCGCAACCATTTCGATTATATTATCGTGGACGCGCCGCCCATTCTCGCGACCGCCGATGCCGGCATCATGGCCTCGGAAGTCGACGGCGTGCTTTTTGTCATCCAGATCGGCCGCACGCCCAAAAGCATTGTGGCCCACGCGCACACCCTTTTCAAACAGACCGCGGTGAAGATGCTCGGCTATGTCCTGACCAACGTGGAATTCCAGACCGCGGACTATAAATATTACGGCTATGAGTATTACGATGATTCCGGGAAGATGCTCAAACAGCCGATCAAGGAAAAGGCCATGAACCACCTCCGGAATACCGGGAAAAGGTTCACGTCGCTTGAAGAACGGTTCAACAATTGGTGGCAGCGCACGTTTTTGAAATAAGAAGTAAGGATTAAGAAGTAAGAGGTAAGAGGTACGAAGTATGAGGTAAGACGTATGAAGTAGGAAAAAGCGAACAGCGGATCATTTTTTTATACATCCGGCTTCGTACTTCATATTTCATACATCATGCTTCTGTAACCCGCGCTTTGTGCGGGAAGCAAGCCCGATGATCTCATGAGCCAGGCAGTTCCTTTCATGGGGATTCGGGTTTTTTTATCGCCGAAGGCGGCGCAGAACGGGGAGCGAGACGCGGGGCGAGGGGCGCTGTCGGTACTTAATTTCGAGAATTTATGATTTCCTTTAGTATATCTATTCGAAATCTTGGTTGCATTTAGTAATACCGATGAAGAACGAGAAAGGCTATTCGGAACTCATGGGAAAAAAAGTAGCTGTAGTGGGATATATTAATAATAAGGAATTTAACTCCTTGAAATTGACAAATAACAAGGAATAGTGTATTTTATTACTTGTTAATAATCAAATAGAGTTATTATTGAGCTATGAAAAAAACAATACTGTCTCATAAGACAAACGAATTACTTGAGGAAATCACCGCTCGCCATGGCCGCATTGTGACCTTTGCCCAAATCAGGGAAATTTTGTCCGGGCAAACATCGGATCCGGTCATTCGCAACCGCGTTGCGCTTCTTACAAAGCTTGGCTGGCTGATCCGGATCAAGCGGGGGCTTTTTGTCGTCATGACGGATGTTGGCAGCAGAGGGGCGAATGACGTCTCGCTGGATGCCATCGCCCAAGCCATCAAAAAAAACTGCTATATTTCATTTGAAAGGGCGCTGCAGTATCACGGGCTCTTTGATCAGATGATCAAAAGCGTTGGCGCAGTCACTTTTGAGAAACCCGGAAGATACAGGATCCAGGGCGGGGAGATACGGTTTTTTAGCGTGAAGAAGGCGCTCTTTTTTGGATTTTCTCCCGAGCGGTCCGACTTGGGAAGCCTCCAGGTTGCGTGTATTGAAAAGGCCATGCTGGACCTGCTGTATTTTAATCCGTCGGGATACGCCGCCAGTCTGGTATGGGAAAAGCTCCGGCAATACCGCAAGGAGATCGATTTTGACCGGCTAAAAGAGTATGCGTCCAAATTCAATTATCAGGTCATCCGGCAGACCGGTTTTTTTCTTGACCGTCTCGGGATCCCCACCGGTGAGCTAGAGCGAAAAATACAAAAAAAATCCAGTTTTAGCAGGATGACGCCGGAAGCAAAGCAGTTCAATTCGAAATGGAGACTGTATTTTGATGATCGTCTTATTGACCAAAACCCAGCTTAGCATCCTGAATAAACGGTCCCTGAAATATCAGTTGTCCGTCGCTGAAAAAGATTATCTTTTAGCGGTGGTTGCGAAGATCATTTACGGATCCCCGCTGGCCGGAAAACTGGTCTTCAAGGGCGGGACGGCCATTCATCATTGTTATCTGGAGCAGACCCGGTTTTCGGAGGACCTGGATTTCACATCGCTGGATCCGCGCATCACCCTGGAAGAAGTCAAATCCGTTTTTCTGGGCCATGATTTTTTGGAAGTAAAGAAAGAATATTTCTCCGGTGCGACGATTAAGATCGATCGGTTGAAATACGCCGGCCCGCTGGGATTGCCCAACTCCCTGAAGGTGGAGATCGATTTTAAACAAAATGTCGTATTGCCGGCAAAAAGTAAGGACTATCGTAATGCCTGGGGCGTTCAAGCCCGGGTGAAGGTCATGGATGAACGCGAAATTTGTGCTGAAAAAATAAGGGCAGCCAATGATCGTGCCCGGTATAGGGATTTTTATGACCTGGTGCTTCTTGTCGACCAATTCAAATTTGATGCGGCGGAGGTGCGAAAGTTGATCGCAGCCAAAGAAATCCGAAACCCGATCAAGCACTCGAATGTAAAGGCAAATTGGCAAAGGGCTCAAAGAGACAAAGAAACCGAATTGGAAAGGATTGTGTACGCAAAAACGGTGTCCGATGCGATGATCGAAAAAATGGTCACGCGTTTGGGGCCGTTCCTTCCGGAGGATTGAACGGGGAACGGGACACGAGACGAGGGGCAAATTTATTAATAAATGTATTAAAAGACTCATTAAATTGTTCAAAATAATACATGTGTATGTATAATATAATACATTATTCTATTGACTTTCGTGCTTTCCCGCGCTACCATTGGTATCGGGATGAAGGGAGAGGGCCATGGAATACCGCATCAATGCCAACGAATTGTTTCATACCGTTGAGGCGTGGGATGCGTTGATCCCCGGGAGGGGCCGGATCCGTTTGATCGCGTGCGGGGGAACGGCGCTCACTCTTTTGGGTTATAAGGATTCGACTAAGGATGTTGACCTGCTGGTGCCGGATGCCGGAGAGTATCTTCGTTTGGTCCGCTTTCTGGGAAGCGCCGGCTATGACCGGAGAAGCGGTTTTGGGTGGCAAAGGCCGGGGGAGGCGATCTTGTTTGACATTTATCCCGGAAAAAAGGTCTATACCACGGAACTTTTGACGACGCCGCTTCGAAGAGGCGGGAACCGGAAGATCCGCTCGTGGAAGAAAATTTATCTCGGGGTATTGGATCCGACGGACTTGATCATCTCGAAAATGTTTCGGGGCACCTTGGTGGATATCGAAGACAGTCTTGTTTTGATACGCCGCGAGAGACCGGATCTCAGGAAGATGGAAAAACGCTATCGCGAGACCGCGAAGTATGAAACGAATGAAACGCGCGTTTTACGCAATTACGAAATACTCATGAAACACCTCAAGGGGTGAGCCAGATGAAAAAAATGACGCAGCAGGATCTGTTGGATTCATTGTCCGGGTACGGGTACCCCCTCGTGAGCCGCCGTTTCGCCGGAGACCCCACGGAGGTCCTGGAAAATCTTCTCAGGCAAAGTGACCCGCGCCTCCTGGAAGGGTTTCCCGTCGTTCTTGTGAATGCGATGAAGGAAAAAGAGACGCTCAGCTGGGAGCGGTCCCGGGAAGACTTACGCAGGAAGCTGCCCGCGGCTTTGGGCGAAAAGCTCCGGATGCTTCTGGAGATGACAGGGCATTTGGTGCGGCTTTTCGGACTTGAACAAAAATACTCGGACCGGACTGAAAAACTGTTGCATCGGTCCGGAGCCGGCAAACAAACGGCGGAGGTTCTCGAGAGAGCCTTTGCGCGTTCGGAAACGGTCTCGGCCGGCGGGACCGAATTATCGACACAGAGGCTCAAGGAGAATTTCAAGAATTACGTCGTGCAGGAGCCGGATACCCGGGCAGTCTGTAAAAAAAAGCAGGAGATGGAATATGAACTATTGCTTTCCGAAATATTCACGGCGAGGCAGAAAGAAGTCCTGAAAAAGAGACTCGCCGGCAAGGCGATGACGAAGACCGAAAAAGAGTACTTTTACAGGGTCGTTAAAAAAAGGTTGAAAGCCCTGGCGCATGAGGACCTGCATCAGATGGCCAAAGCCCTGCTCTAACCGGACGCCGTCCCGTGGGGAGGGGTTAGCGGGAAGCAGTCGGCAGGAAGCAGAGAGATGCGGAATGAGACACGGGGAACGGGGCAAGGGACGAGGGAAAGACGGGAAACGGTAAACAGTTGGCAGTAAACAGGAGGCAGGAAGCAGTGTTGTCGCCTGCCAACCACCCGCTGCCGTCTCGCAGGAAGCCAGAGTTTTAAATCTGTCGATTTGTGCGGCATTTTTAGAGGATTTGAAACTTTATAAAGTTATAAGAATTTGACACTTATTATAAAGTTAGCTATTATTCAACTATGAGAACTCAAGACAAACTTACCCTTATAAAGCAATTGTCTCAAATGAGCCAAGAGCAGCTTGCTGCAGAGTTGGGGGTCTCATTTCCGACCTTGAATAGCTGGATCAATGGGCGTTCGGTGCCGCGTCAAAAGGCATGCGCCCGTATTGATGCCGCCTACCTGCGGTTCACGGGTCAAAATGTCATCCCGGCAAGTGCTTTGGAGGCGAAAAAACAGATCCTGCACGCGAAGCGGGCCCGGTGTTCCGGTGTTTTAAGAAGGCTTGCTGAAAATCGGGATATCTATGATGACTTTGTTCTGGCGCTCACTTATAACACGAACCGTATTGAGGGGAGCACCCTGACGGAGCCGGAAACGGCTGCCATCTTATTTCAGAATGCTTCATTGCCGAATAAGACCATCCTTGAGCAGATGGAAGTCAAAAATCATCAAGCCGCATTAGGGGTTTTGTTCAGAAGTCTTGCGGAAAAAACCCCGATCGGGGATGCCTTTATTTTGAAACTTCACGGGATCCTTCTCAATGGCATTCAGGAAGATGCGGGTCAATACCGGAAGCATGGGGTGCGGATTGCGGGTTCCCATGTTCCGACTGCGAACTATTTAAAAGTTCCTTTTTTAATGAAACAGCTCAATGAGGTGATCGCGGAAAAGGGGAAGGATATTTTGGGCCATGGGGCTTTGATCCACAGCCGTTTTGAACAAATCCATCCTTTCTCAGACGGCAACGGAAGAGTCGGGCGATTGTTGTTGGCGGCCATGCTGCTGCGAGAGGATTTCCCTCCGGCCATTATCCGGCAAGAAAAGCGGCGATTTTATATTCAATATTTAAACAAATCCCAAATGGAGAATGATTCTAGTTTGCTGGAAGATCTTCTCTGTGACGGGATGATGGAGGCTTACGGTATTTTAGGGCGGAAAAACGGGGAACGGGGCAAGAGACAGGGGAAAAGGGAATGACAGCTGAAAAAACGGAAAATAAGATAACAAGTTTTAAGGACCTGAGGGTGTGGCAGGAAGGAATGGCGCTTACAGAAATGGTTTATCAATTGTGTGCACAATTACCTAAAGAAGAGATTTACGGCTTGGCAAGCCAGATGAAAAGAGCCGTGGTTTCAATCCCTTCGAATATTGCTGAAGGTCATTCGCGGAAGCATCGGGCGGAATACCGGCAATTCGTTTATATTGCAGTAGGTTCTCTCGCGGAATTGGAAACGCAAATTCAAATCGCCCAAAACCTTCAATTTGTAAAATCGGAGAATCTTGAGCTGCTTAAAAATAAGATAGATCATTTACGCGCCATGCTTATTACCCTGGGAGGGAAGCTCTCGTGACGTCTCCCGTGCCCCACGCCCCAGGCCCCACGCCGCGTCCTTCGCTGAAGGCGAAGACGGTTTCCGGCGTCAAATGGCAAATGGTCAACAAAATCGCCCAAAAAGTCATCTCCGTCGCCACGTTCGCCGTCCTGGCCCGCATCCTCGAACCCTCTACCTTCGGCCTTTTCGCCATGGCGTTTATCCTGATCGACGGCTTTCAGGTTTTGAAATCCTTCGGCCTTGATACCGCGCTCATCCAAAGAAAAGACAATATCGAAGAGGCGAGCCACACCGCTTATTTCATTGTCCAGATCCAGGGCTTTGTCTTGTTCGGCATCTGTTTTCTTGTCGCACCTGTTGCGGGCTATTTCTTTCACAACTCGGATGTTACTTCCATTGTCCGCGCGCTCGGTATCATCTTTATCTTTACCAGTTTTTCAAAAATTCCCATGACCCTTTTGACCAAAGCCATGAAATTTGACACCTTGGCCTTGATCGAACTGGTGGGTGCCGTTGTCAATTCCGCAGTTGCCATTGTCATAGCGCTGTTCAGTCCAACGGTCTGGGCGCTTGTGTGGGCCTATGTCGCAAAACAATTTGTGACGGCAGTTCTGGCACGGCGGCTTTCCGGATATCGTGTCAAATGGCAATTCAGCAAAAAGATCGCCTGGGAACTCCTCCATTACGGCAAATTTATGGTGGGGTTGGGTATTCTTTGTTACGTCAGTGATAATATGGGGAACATTGTTGTGGGAAAGATCCTCGGTACCACCATGCTTGGCTATTTTGCGTTGGCCGGAAATATAGGAAATTTTATTAATACACATTTTACCTTTCTGTTTTCAGGCGTCATGCTTCCCGCCTACGCCTCGCTTCAGCATGATATCGAGGAAGTCAAACGCGTTTATCTGAAGACCACAAAATTCGTTTCTTTAATCTCCATGCCTTTTGCCGTGGGATTGATATTCCTTGCTAAAGAGCTCGTTCTTACACTGTATGGCTGGAAATGGATATCCATTGTTCCGCTGATTCAGCTTTTTGGTGTTTTTCAACTTATTGTGCCTGTTCTTGCATGCTCAGGAGCCCTTTTCCTCGGTTGCGGTCATCCGAAATACAATTATTATTTGTCGCTTGTTAGTCTTGCGGTCAAGATTCCTGCACTTATTTTCTTAACTCATCAATTCGGTCTTATCGGTGCCGTGGCCTCGGGGTTCGTCACACTAGCGATTGGTTTACCGCTGAATATTTCACTTGTCCGGAAAATCATCACGTTCCGCTGGCGGGAATTCTTGCCGCAGTTTTTGCTGTCGATTTATTGCTCCGGAGCCATGATTGCCATAATTCTTGGCATTCGCTGGCTGTCAGCACCTTGGAATGTTCTGGATAATATGCTGCCCCGTTTGATTTATGTCGGCATGATTAGCGCACTGTCTTTAGGTGCTTACCTTGGCAGTGCCTGGCTCTTTGACCGTGCCGCAGCGGTTGAAGTAAAGCAGCTCCTCATACGTAAGAAGTTATGATGGACAAGTAAGGCGCTGACGAGAGACGTCGATATGTGAAGTGCGACACGCTATAGTAACTATTCAAAAAAATAATTTGGCAATTACATATTTCAAAAGAGGTGATTTATGACAATACCAACATGGTTTAAACAGCCGGTCATAGATATTCTAAATGGGTGGGGATTTGTTAAGCATGCTCATAGAAGTTACGAATTGAAAAATAAATTTAAACACTTCGGTAGGGGATCTCACTTGCAGGAACCGATTGCTTGGGTTTTAAACCCGCAACATATATCTATTGGTGACAAAGTGGAAATAGAACCTTATGTCCGATTAGTTGCTTGCGATCACTGGAGCGACAGCGAGCAGAAATTTAAGCCAGAAATTGTTATTGGTAATGGTACTCATATAGGGTGGTTTGCGTCCATTCAATCTAATAATAAAGTAATCATTGGAAATAATGTTCTTATTGGTTCTCAAGTTGGAATTACGGATCTTAGCCATACTTTCTATGACGTGAACAAACCAATTATCTCACAGCCTCTTACAGAAGGAGGATATGTGATCATTGGTGATGGCTGTTATATCGGTCATGGGGCCATAATATTACCGCGGGTTTGTATTGGAAAAAATGTTGTTGTCGGTGCCGGCGCTGTTGTAACGAGTGATGTTGCCGATTATTCGGTTGTGGTGGGATGCCCAGCGCGAGTTGTTCGGCAGTATGATAAAAAAGAGTCGGAGTGGGTTAAGAAATAATTTTATCAATGAATAACGCTGTTGATGAAGGAGATGAGAAGCCTATGAATGTGCTGGATTTTGTTCCGATGGACACAAATACAGTGCCTGTAATAGTTAAACAGCCTACTTTAGTTTCGAGAAAAGATTGCATAAATTTATCAACGAAGATATCTGTAGGTGCGCGCGACTATCAGATTTCACACATTGTTAAAGGTGTGGAAAATATTTCATCTGAGATAGACTCTTTTTTTCCAATCAGTCTCTATGCCGCAATGAAAGAAAATCTGCCGTTAAAAATAGAGGGTGTTCTGTCAAGGCGATTGGCTGAGAATCATAAAATAATTCAACTTATTGTAAATAGCTGGTGGCCAACCTATCGTTTAATTCCCGTTGATTATTGGGCATTATCAAAAAAGCCTATCACGGAAAATGTCAAAAGATCAGTAGGATGTTTTTTTACTGGTGGAATTGATTCATTTTATTCCTTTCTGAAACGCAATTCCGAAATTAATAGGATTATAATTTGCTATGGATTGGATATTCGTTTAGATAATCATGCCTTAAGGGAAAAGGTTTCGACTGAATTAAAAAAAATTGCAAACCATTATAATAAATCAATCATAGAAGTTGAAACAGATGTCCGCAATTTTTCTGATGATTATGGGGATTGGGGACATCAGATGCACGGCCCTGCATTAGCTGGAATTGCCATGTTGCTCTCGAAAGAACTGCATAAGGTCTACATTGCTTCATCAAATCCTTTTGGCCTTTTAGAGCCTTGGGGTACACATCCGTTAATTGATCCATTTTGGAGTACAGATGCGATAGAAATAGTTCACGATGGCTGTGAAGCAACTAGGGTTCAAAAAGCTCAATTTGTTTCGCAGGATTTGTTTGCTTTGAACGCAATCAGAGTCTGCCATGAGAACCGTAGCAATTTGTATAATTGTGGTATTTGTGAAAAATGTGTGCGAAGCATGGTGAATTTGGCAATAACAAACACATTGCAACAATGTCAGGCGTTCGATAATCCCCTTGAATACTGGAGGATTCGGCGGATTAAGCTGGACACCAGTCTGAGGCGGGAATGGCTAACTAATCTAGTGGCGGCTAAGAAAGCCAATTGCGATCCTGCATTAGTAGATGCGATCGAGGATTGCGTGAGTGGTATCTATTATATGGGTATTAAAGGCTGGCCTAAGAGAGCGTTAAATTTACTACACAAGATGACCTTGGCCTCGAAAACAGCGCACTCATAGCAATAAACAAAGTGGTTTTTGATTATTCAGTCTATTTTTATCGAAAAGTTATACATATTTATATGCCTTGCAAGGTGATATCAAAATGACGAAGAACAAAGTTGCAATATTCGGGGCATTCGATAGGTTTAATTATGGTGATTTATTGTTTCCATATATCCTGGAAAAACATTTGCATCGTGAGGCAATTAGACATGCAATCGAATATTACGGCCTAATTAAAAGTGACTTGTCACGCTATGGAGGAAAAAAAACAAAATCGGTGAAGAGCTTGCTTCGAAAAAATAAGTTTAGTTGCGGTGACGCGATTATTGTTGCTGGTGGAGATGTTATCGGGCCAGAGTGGGGAACAATGCTGCTTCATTTGACTAGGGGTGTTTCGACCATAATTGTGAAATATCTTCGAGAAACTTTAAGTAGACGATCTTTTCATCGATTCAGCAAATATTTACTAGGCGGTATGACGGAGCTGCCATGGGTTGTTGACCCGTTGTTGTGTAAACAAAATGTTAACATTATTTATAATTCTGTCGGGGGTACTGATTTTAATAATTTGTGTAAAGATCAAAGGGATTGCGCAGCGAAATTATTAAATGCGGCGAAATATGTGTCCGTCAGAGATTGTGACACTTTTCAATCTATATTGGAAGCGGGTGTTAATCAAAATAAATTGGTTCTCGCACCAGATTCTGCGATTCTCGTGTCGGAATATTTCAACGCAGAGATGCTGAAGTGCTTAGTTTCTCCTAAATTGAACCTACTACTAACTGAAAAACAAAAAGACAACTACGTTTGCATTCAAATTAGCAGAAAAGTAACCTACGATAAAATTCTCTTGCTTGCTGACCAGATAGCGAGGCTAGTTCTTGAAAAGGGTCTTAATATTGTTTTATTGCCAATTGGCCGTGTTCCTGATCACGAAGACCATATAGCCTTGAAACAGTTGAAGAAGGAGTGTTCTGTTGCGTGTTGTATGCCTACGGATGAAGCTTCCATCTTCGATATTATGTTTTTAATTTCAAAAGCAAAGGCCTTTTTTGGTACTAGCTTACACGGTAATCTAACTGCATGCTCATTTTGTGTGCCCAGTGCTGGTTTTGTTGGCGTCTCTAAGGTTGCTGCATTTGTAAAAACATGGAGCGATTTTAGTCTCCATCCGATTATTCCGTTTGATGAAGTTGTGAATACCTATGATAAATTGATAAAGATACCGAAGGCGAGAATTATTCAAAAACGAAGTGAGCTGATTGCTGCAGCCTATCAAAACATGGCTGCCATTAGCCGAATCATAAAAGGAGCTTAATAAAAGTATGTCGCCAATATTCAACAAAAAGCGATCGACTAAAGAGAGCTTGAAAAAAAATGTTCGTCTGATCGCTTTTTATCTCCCCCAATTCCATCCTATTCCTGAAAACGATGAATGGTGGGGCAAAGGGTTTACGGAGTGGACGAATACCGCGAAAGCAAAACCCATGTTTCGTGGGCATTATCAGCCACATGTTCCGGCGGATTTGGGTTTTTATGATCTTCGATTGCCGGAAGTGCGCATCGCCCAAGCGGAAATGGCAAAAGAGTACGGTATCGAAGGTTTTTGCTATTGGCATTATTGGTTTGGTAATGGAAGAAGACTGCTCGAACGCCCTTTCAACGAAGTTTTGAAATTTGGCGAGCCTGATTTCCCATTTTGTTTGGGTTGGGCAAATGAGAGTTGGTCAGGAAAGTGGCATGGTGCCCCGGATCGAATACTAATCGAGCAGACTTATCCAGGATTGTCTGATTATGAAGCGCATTTCAAAGCATTGGAAGGTGCTTTTTTTGATCAGCGTTATATTACGGTAGATGGCCGTCCGCTATTCCTCGTGTATCAAGTCAACAATCTGCCAAACCCTAAAGAATTTGCCGACTGTTGGCGTAATCTTGCCGCCCGTTCAGGATTGAAGGGGATATATCTTGTCGCACATACTGAGACGGAATGGAACCCTCTCAAAAATGGATTTGATGCCACTGTTACCAATATTCTCCCTGCGGTTTATCATGATTTGGCTAAATCAACCGAAACTTTTAGCGATAAACTATTTTCTTTTCTTATGGGCGGAGATTTCCGTGATTTTTATAGACGCAGAATTGCCCGAAAACCTGACAACTATTTATACGAAAACTTTGTGAACGTTGGAACAGTGGATTTCCGAGAGGGTGTTATGGAGTTCCCCATGGTGCTTCCGAACTGGGATAACACACCGAGAAGTGGTATGCGCGGTTTGGTCTTGCACAACTCGACGCCGGAGTTATTCAGGAGACACTTGAGAGCTGCGATCAATCAGGTTAGTGTTCGAAAATATGATGAGCGGATTATCATCATAAAGTCATGGAATGAATGGGCTGAGGGTAATCATCTCGAACCTGATTTGAAATTTGGGAAGGCATATTTAGAGGTTATTAAAAGTGAAAATGTCATCGAAGAAACAGAGCTCTAGTTAAGACGCCATGCCTAAGGTTAGCGTCATTATACCTACATTCAATCGAGCAGAATATATTTGCGATGCAATCGACAGCGTACTGGCACAAACTTATCATGACCTCGAAATTATCGTCATTAACGATGGCTCAATAGACGATACGGAAAAAGCGCTAAAAAAGTACGGGGGAAGGATACAGTATTTATATCAAAATAATGCTGGGGTATCGGCTGCGAGAAACAAAGGCATCAAAGCTTCGCGGGGGGAATATATCGCGTTTCTCGATGCCGATGATAGCTGGCTCCCGGAAAAATTAAGCGTGCAAATTCCGATTTTGGAATTCAATCCAAAATTAGGAATGGTGTTTTCGTATCTTGAGATAATGGATGAATATGGCCGGCGGACAGGCCGCATGAAGCCTAAGCAAAAACCCGGCATCGATTTTCTAACCATGCTTGAGGCCGGGAGCGCAATGACATCTTCTTGCCTGATGAGAAAACGGAGTCTCGATGCTGCCGGAATATTTGACGAATCTTTAGCGATTTATGAAGACATGGATTTATTTTTGCGTGTAGTCAATCAATTTCCGGCGTTGTTTGTAGAAAAGTCGCTCGGCTGTTACCGTGAACACTCGAATCAATCGACGCTGGATGATGTTAAGAATTACAAACAGCAAGTTAAGCTTGCGCAAAAATGGATGCAAATCTCGGATGATCCTAAAGCGCAGAGACTTCTTTCTGCGAAGGTCAGGAAATATTCGAACTTATTGATGAGAAATGCTGTTAAGAAAGGATCTTGGGGCGTAGCCTTGGGTTATTTGGGTTCATTTCTTTTCCCATCGAATAGAACGGAAATAGAAAACAGATGATTAATATCCTTTATATAGAAACAGGAATGGGGCGTGGTGGGTCCGCATTGAGTCTCAAATACTTACTTGATGCACTTGACCGAACAAAGTATCGCCCCATTCTTGTTTTTACGCATCCTGACGCGGATCTTTATGGCTTTGATTGGCGTGATGTTGAGATCCTGCGAACGCCCGACGGACCAACTTTTATGAGTATTTTTACAAATGTTTTTAGACTTGCAAGGATCATAAACGAAAAGAAAATCGATTTAATTCATCTCAATAATGACATTGATTCTCAAAATGCAGGCATTTTTGCCGCCAAGATAACGAACAAGCCGTTTGTTTGTCATTTGCGCAGCATGAGGTCTCTCACGCGCAAGGAAAAGTTCTTGGCGAAATTAATATATCATTTCATTGCGATTTCAGAAGCAGGCAGGGACTTTTATATCAAGGAGGGTTTGCCGCCTCACAAAATCACAGTTTCGTATGATCCTTTTGACGTAAATGTGACGGCCACACGCGCAATTGCGCCTGCGATGAACCTTTCGGGAAAGAAAGTGGGCATTTGCAGTCGGCTTACGCGAGGGAAGGGCCACGAATATTTTATCAAGGCCGCAGCAGAAGTTGTCAAACAGGAGCCAGAGGTGCATTTTTTTATTGTGGGGGAGGAAGCGGCGGAATCCCCGGGATATCAGGCTGAATTGCAACGGCAAGTTGTTGATGAAGGACTTGGAGATCATGTCAGTTTTTTGGGCTGGCAAAAGGATATCATGGCTGTTATTTCGAATTTAGATCTTGTAGTGGATGCTTCGTATCTTCCGGAAGGCTTACGGCGGACGATCATAGAAGCTATGATTGCTTTTAAACCCATTATTGCTACTGATGTCGGCCCGGTTCGGGAGCTTATTGAAAGAAGCCAAAGCGGTTTTGTGATCCCATACCGTGATTCGGCAGTCATGGCTCAGCAGATTGTAGCGTTGCTCAAAGATCCTGGCCGCATTAAATTGATGGGTGAAAATGGGCGCAAATATGCGGTTGAGAAATTTGATATGTTCAAAAAAGCCAAGGAAATCGAAGCTCTTTACGATTCGATTCTAAAAAATCATGACCACTAATTCCGTTGCCAATTCTGAAGGGAAAAATACGTACCTTTGGGTGACAGTCGCGGTTTGTTTTTTTGCTTATCTGATCATTAAGGAAGTACAGCTTCCGAAAATGCTTATTGTGGGATTAACAGTGGTGTCCGGTATTTTTCTGCTTATTAAGGGAATCAAACAGCCGGAGATCGTGACGTACGCCTTGGTGGCCTACATGCCTTTCAGCCGGGAGCTTGCCGGTGATTTTTTGCCGTTGACAAATGCGACCGGCGTGCTAGATTTTTATTGTAAATTCGTTATGTTAAAGTAAGCCATTGGGTTACTTATGATAAACAAAAATATAATCAGCGGTTTTGGGCCTAAGGAAGCTGAATTTATCGCTCGCCTTACTTACGAGAAGAAAACGATCATTACGGCAAGCGAGATAGACAAATTCTTTCCGGACGGGTTTAAATACCGGAAACAGTTCGTCTATACCCTGAAGCAGAAGCGAGTGCTCACGCCCATCAAGAACGGAGTCTATGTTTTTACACCACTCGATTTGATTCCAACCGGGACACGGGTAAATGAGTTCCTGATCCCGGCCGTTTTCCTTCCTCGGGGGAACTACTACCTCGGCTATTCCACGATGTTCAACTATTACAGGCTCACCGAACAGATCTTCCAGACGGTCTATGTGATCAATACAACGCTTTGTAAAGAAAAGACGATCTGCGGCATCGCTTATAAATTCGTCAAGGTTCCGGAAAAACGCATGTATGGGATCGAAAAAATTACGGTTCAGGGCGCGTCCGTTCCGGTCAGTTCCAGGGAGCGGACTCTCGTCGATCTTGTTTATTTTAATAAACCGGTCGGAGGAGCCGCGGCGGCGGTCCGGATCCTTAAGGAGGTCGTCAAGCGGAAGCAATGCGATGTCGCGAAGCTTGTGGACATGGCATCGCGCTTTCCGAATGTCACGACTCGCAAACGGATCGGAGTGACTCTGGAGAGACTTGGCATCGATCAGAAGGTCCTCAGGTCTCTCGTCAAAAGCGTTCAGAAAACAGCGATCAGTTCCCTGACCGGTTCCCGCAAAGGCGACCTGAGCACAACATGGAGAGTGATCGTCGGTGATCCACGAAAATAATGAGGATTTCCTGAATGTCCTGAAACAAACTTCCGCGCGGACAGGATTCATTCTCCCGCTGATCGAAAAGGATTATTACCTGACGCTTGCGCTTTCGCGTCTTCAGGAGCTCAGCTCAGACCTCATATTCAAAGGCGGCACATGTCTCAACAAAGTTTATTATTCCTATTATCGTTTAAGCGAAGATCTCGATTTCAGCATGCGGTTGCCGGACGGGAAGGTGACCAAGTCTGTGCGGAGCCGGTGCATGAAACCCATCAAGGAAAAGATGGGGGAGTTCGCGGCGCAGTTTGGAATGAAACTCGATACCGCGGAGAACCCCGGCCGGAACGAGTCCAGGCAATATGTCTTTTATCTCATCTACCCCTCCGTGGTTCTGCCGCAAGAGGCCAGGATCAAGTTCGAGGTCGGTCTTCGGTTTAACCCGCTCTATCCTGTCGGAAAACATAAGGTTCAACATAAGTTCATACATCCCTTTACCGGGAAACTTTTGTTTGATGGTGGCGAGGTGAGTTGTCTGGATCTCAAAGAGCTGGTAGCTGAAAAACTGCGTGCCGCGGCCATCCGTGAAACTATCGCCCCCCGTGATTTTTATGACCTTGATTTTATTCTTCGGAAGAATTTTGATCTTGCAGATCCCGAGGTTCTGGAACTTTTCCGGAAGAAGCTTGCGGAAGACGGGGGCGATACGGAGTTGGCCAAGTACCGGGTGGACCTGGGGAGAAAGCCCGAAGAGATCAGGGATATGAGCAGCCGGATCGAGGAAGAACTCTTTGAGGTCTTGACTGCCGGAGAGCGCAAGAACTTCAACCTCGAAACCGCGCTCTCGCGTTTGAATCAGGTTTTTTCGTGCGTGAAATAGCCAAGGAAAGATCAGGAAATAAGACAGATCAGGATTAAGGAATAAGGAGTAAGAACGAGAAACGGGACTAAGGACTAAGGATTCAGGAGTAGGAGGCGGAGGAATGCGGAATGACGAATGGCGAATGCGGAATGACGAATGGCGAATGCGGAATTCAGCACCCGGACCCGGTATTCTGCATTCCGAATTCAGCAATCAGCATTCCGTAGGCTGCCGAGTGCATACTGCCGTCTGGTGCGAAGTGCGTGGTTCGTGGGCCGTGGATCGTGGAACCAGAAAGAACAACGATGAATAAGAACGCGAGTGAGAAAGCGTTACCAAAACCCGATAGCAAAACCTATCTCTGGGTCACGGGCGCGGTGTGCTTTTTCGCGTATCTGATCATCAAGGAAGTCCAACTTCCCAAGGCCCTTATTTTGGGGATGACCGCAGTGGCCGGGATGTTTTTGTTGTTCAAGGGAATCAAACAGCCGGAGATTGTGACGTACGCCCTGGTAGCCTACATGCCTTTCAGCAGGGAGCTTGCCGGTGATTTTTTGCCGGCTTTGAACTTTACCAATATCCTGATGATCTTCATGATCTTTGTCTGGGTGAGCGGCCGGTACAAGGAAGGCGAACCGCTGTGGCTGAGGACATCGCTCAATTTGCCGGTTTTTTTATTTCTCCTGATTGGTTTTATTTCAATTGCCAGGGGCAGTTTCTATGATATCTCGAGCATTAACGGGATCTTGATCGATTATAAGCGATGGATCACGCCGATTTTGTTTTACTTCCTGGTATTAAATACTGTGAAGGATCGCGGCACGATCAAAAATGTATCGATTATCATGATGATCGTCACCACCGTGGCCGCATTGATGGCCATCTGGACATATATCGATCAGGGGGAGATGGGTAGTTTGGAAAAATCCAGGATCGGGGGGATTTGCGAACAACCCAATATGTTGGCGGCATTTTTTAATTATTATATGTTCCTTGTGTTTGGTTTTTTTCTGTTAAATATGAAAAAAGCAAAGTATTGGCTTTTGCTCATTCCGTTTCTGTTGTGCTTCCGCGGCATCATGGTCACGTTTTCGCGGGGCGGTTATCTGGCATTCGCACTGGGACTTTTTGCGATCACTTTTTTCCGGAATAAAATACTTTTCATGTTTCTTCTCTTGCTCGGTTTCTTTGTTTATTTGAATCCTACACTGTTACCCTCGGGGATCCAGTACCGAATGGGTCAAACCGTGAAATCACAGGGTGATTACAGCGAGACCCTGAAAGAGGAATACAATGAAGGCGATCTGGACGCGAGCTCTCAGCAACGGGTGAAAATTTGGCGTGCAGGGCTCCAGATGGTCCAAGATAATCCAATATTCGGCGTTGGCTACGGGCTCTTTCCGATCGTCATTAAATACTATCTGGAAGTCGATAGGAAGTGGGATGCGCACAATACTTATCTTATTATTGCCGGAGAAATGGGGATCCCGGCGCTCGTTATTTTCCTATGGATTATTCTGCTTATTTTTTTGAATACGCGAAAACTTTATCTCACAACCAAAGATCCTTTTGCAAAAGCGCTTGCGCTCGGTTGGCTCGGAGGTATTTTCGGGCTTCTTCTCAGCAATATGTTCGGCTCACGGCTTGATTCGCAGGAAGTCTCCAGTTATCTCTGGATCCTCGCGGCGCTGATTATGCGCTTGCGAATTCTCGATAAGCGAGAATTCGCGGGGCAAGGGGCAGGAGACACGGGGAGCGAGACGGGGAACGGGGCAGGGGGCGGGACGTGGAAAATAGGTGAGGATGGTTGGCAATACGTTCCTTCTTAACGAAGGCCCAAAATCCGAAGCTTTAAATTCGGGACACGAGACGGGGGGCGCGCTAGGGACGGTTCTTGTCGCAAGAACCGTCCCTGACGAGAGGCAGGACACCGGCACACCGACGCGTGGTGCTCGTAACCCGGAACGGGGAGCGGGGAACGAGACACGGGGCGCGGGACGTAACGGCGAACACGCCGATACGCCGGCACATGGTACCAAGGCCGTAGGCGTTGACCTTGAAAATGAAGAGGGATAAAAAAGGATTGCAATTTTAAAGTAGTACTTTAAAATGGTCGCCATGTATATTCATCGACTGCTCGAAGAGTCTCTGGGTAAGGCTTTAAAAACGTTCCCATCCGTTGTGGTGACTGGTCCCCGTCAAGCGGGGAAGAGCACCTTGGTTCAAAAAGCGGGAGGGGAGCGGTATCGTTATGTTTCTCTGGATGAAATGGATACCCGCTCCTTGGCGATTCATGATCCGCGCGGTTTTTTAACAAAATATCCGAATCCGGTTATCATTGATGAAATTCAGCATGCTCCCCAGCTTCTTTCTTATATCAAAGCTGCCATTGACCGTGACCGGAAACCGGGGCAATGGATTTTAACCGGTTCGCAGGCTTTTCCATTGATGCGGAATGTCGGGGAGTCCTTGGCCGGGCGCGTTGCGATTCTCACCTTGTTCCCATTTTCTTTGAGTGAAATGAACCATCATCTACGCGTAAAGCTTAGGACGGCGGAATCTTTCATCCGGCATTTATATTCCGCGGGCACCCCGGTAGATAAATCTCTTTCTTGCGGTCAATGGCTTTTGCGTGGCGGGTATCCGGAAATTTTTACCAAGAAAAAAGTTTCTTTAAAGTTATGGTTTTCAAGTTATTTGCAAAGTTATATTGACCGGGATGTGAGGGGCAATATAAGAACTTCAAATTTGAATGAGTTCGAGCGTTTTGTGAGGCTCCTGGCAAGTCGCACGGCGCAGGAAATGAATTATTCCACTTTGGCAAGGGACGTAGGTGCCACGGTTCCGACCATCAAGTCTTGGGTGTCTTTTTTGGAATCCAGTTCTCTGATCCACCTTCTTTATCCCTATCATCGAAATTTCGGCAAAAGGATTGTCAAGACCCCAAAGTGTTATTTCATGGATACGGGGCTTGTCTGTTATTTGGTTGGATTGCAGGATGAGGAGCACCTTTTGCAGGGACCGATGGCCGGGGCGCTTTTTGAAACGGCATGTGTGACTCAGTTCATCAAACGCTTCTCAGCTTTTCTTGATCCGGCAAGTCTTTATTTCTGGAGAAGTATCGATGGTTTCGAGGTCGATCTCTTGGTGGAAGTTTCCAACAAGATATTCCCCGTAGAATTTAAATTGTCTTCAACGGTGACGGACCAGCATGCAGCGTCATTAAAAGCATGGCTTAAGCTCTCGGGAGGCCGTAGTCCCGCGGGGCTTGTGGTTTCAAATTCCAGGCAAATGGGCCTCATTGGCCATTCTGTCCATAATTGCCATTTCTCTCTGCTTTGATTTTGCTCTGAGCAACATGTTCGGCTCGCGGCTTGATTCGCAGGAAGTCTCCAGTTATCTCTGGATCCTCGCGGCGCTGATTATGCGTCTGCGAATTCTGGACAAGCGAGAATTCGCGGGGCAAGGGGCAGGAGACACGGGGAGCGGAACGGGGAACGGGGCGAGGGATGGCGGGCATGAGATTTTTATAGTCAAGGAGGATGGTTTGCGGTAGAATTTAATCGTTTCAGTTTTAGCGCTATATGGAGCGAAAAATGAAATTGCTTAAACCGATCGATGTTTTAAACAGCTTGACTCAAAAGAAGGTCCGGCTCTTTTCGCCTGAAGAATTCCGGCGTGTCTTTGGGATATCCCTCAGGGCGGCCCAAGAGTTTATCAAGGACCACAAAACGGACCTTTTTGTTAAGTTGAAAAACAACCTCTACGCGCTCCGCTCGAATCTTCCGGCTGAGACCGAGATCGCGAATCGCCTTTATACGCCATCCTACCTTTCCCTGGAATACGCGCTCGCTCATTACCGAATGATCCCGGAGACAGTCTATTCCGTGACTTCCGTCACGACAAAAATCACAAGGACATTTGCCGCGGAGGGCAGGTCCTACGAATACTCGCGGATCAAGCGCAGGGCCTTTACGGGATACCGGAACTTAAAGGCGGATGCCGGTGTGATCCTGATCGCTGAGCCGGAAAAAGCGCTTGCGGATTATCTTTACTTCGTGGATCTCAAGCTAAAACAACTGAATGAACGGCTGAATCTGAAAGGGAAGGTTCACGGTGAAACGGTGATGCGCTACGCAAAACTTTTCGACAGAAAAAGCCTGATGATCCTAGCGGAGAAGGTTTTATGATCGGCGTCCAAGCGCTGCGTCAGATCACGGATCAATATCAAACGACCCTTGATCATGTGGTGAAAGAATACTTCCAGCACATTTTTCTTTCGGAACTCTACCGGGAAAAGCACTCCGAAAAACTTCTTTTTAAAGGCGGCACGGCTCTGCGGATTGTTTATGGGAGTCCGCGCTTTTCGGAGGACCTGGACTTTAACGGGGTCGGAATATCCATCCGCCAGATCGAGGGGGTCGTGGAAGCTGTTTTAGTGAGCATGGAAGCGCAAGGGATCCAAGCGGTGATCGAGGAGTCCAAAAAAACATCAGGGGGTTACTTGGCGGTCTTTCAGTTGTCGGGGGATGGATATCAAAGCGGGATTCAGATGGAAGTGTCCCTGCGCAACAAGGCCCAAAGGAAAGGCGGTACCGCGGCTCTTGTTCAATCCGACTTTGTGCCGGCCTATACACTTTATCATTTAAACGAGCAGGATCTGGTGAGAGAAAAAGTCGAGGCTGCCTTGACACGCAGCAAGGCCAGGGATTTTTATGACCTTTATTTCATCCTGCGAAGCCGGATGGCGTTCGGGCCGGTGTTTGGTAAGGATAAAACAATCAAGGCCAAGTTAGTGAGCGTGGCGTCAAAACAGAGACTCGATCTTAAAAGCGAACTTAAGCAGTTCCTTCCGGTCAGCCAGCACATCCTGCTCAAGAACTTCAACAAAACGTTAATCTCAGAGCTGGAAAAACATCTGCCCGGATAGCATTTCTGTTTCATGCTCTTCCCGAAACCCGGGACACGAGACGAGGGACGCGCTAGGGACGGTTCTTGTCGCAAGAACCGTCCCTGACGAGAGGCAGGACACCGGCACACCGACGCGTGGTCCTCGTAACCCGGAACGGGGAACGGGGCGAGGGGCGCGGGGTGAGGGCGGATCGGCGCAAGTGCGTGAGGCGTGGTTTACAATTATTTATTTTAAGGTTTACAATTGGTTTCCCATCAGGTAGTCTTTTCTTAGGTACGATATGGTACCTGGTACGTGGTGCTTGGTGCGTGGTACGCGGAACGTGGGGCGTGGCCCGTGGCTCGTGGCCCGTGGTACGTATTGAGCTTCCTGTTCTCTCTAGATATGGCAAAAAACAAGAAAAATAATATGTTGACAACTGTAAATTTATCACGATAATATAACGCCATGAGTACAAAAATCATAGAGCGCCAAGTCGACCTTCACCTCCCTAAGGGAAAATCCTGCTTTTTGTGGGGTCCGCGTAAAGCAGGAAAAAGCTTTTGGATCCGCAAACACCTTAAAGGCGTTAAGCTGATCGATCTGCTTCAAACGGATGTTTTTGCCGAATATGCGGCGCGACCGGCGCTTTTGCGCGAGCGGTACGAAAAATACGGAAAAATGATCGTGATCGACGAAGTTCAAAAAATACCGCGGCTTCTCGACGAGGTTCAGTGGTTGATCGAAGAACGGGGAGCACAATTTCTTTTGACGGGATCCAGCGCCAGGAAGCTCCGAAGAGGGCATGCCAATTTGTTGGGAGGACGGGCGTGGCGGCGTGTGATGTTGCCGCTATCCTTTTCCGAGGTCACGGGCTTCCAATTGGAAAAGGCGCTCTTCACCGGGATGCTGCCACCCCATTTTCTTTCAGAGAGCCCCGCCGAGGATCTTCGCTCCTATGTCGCGGATTACCTGAAAGAAGAGATCGCCGCGGAAGCGCTGACGCAGAGCATTCCTTCTTTTTCTGATTTTTTGCGGGTCGCCACGCTGACTTCGAGCGAAATCCTGAACTATACCAACATCGCCCGCGAGTGCGGCGTTTCGCAGCGGACGGTCCGTTTGTATTTTGACATTCTCGAGGATACTTTTTTGGGTTTTCGTATCCCCCCTTGGACAAAGTCAGAGAACAGGCGCATGATTCTTGCCGAAAAATTTTATTTTTTTGACGTCGGCGTCGCGGGGTTTCTGGCCGGCCGGCATCCCGTTCCGGGTAACAGCGATTTCGGAAAAGCGTTCGAGCATTTCATCCTCATGGAATTGCGCGCGTACCAGGCCTACCGGGAGCCGGAGATGACGATCCGCTACTGGCGTACCGCAGCGAAACAGGAAGTGGATTTTATTCTTGGCGAAAAAGAAGCGGCGGTCGAGATCAAGTCCGGAAAAGTTCATGAAGGGGACCTGAGGGGCCTTCGAGCTCTTCTCGAAGACGGTCCCGTAAAAAAGGCTGTGGTGGTTTGTACTGAGAGGGAACCCCGGAGCATCCCCGGAGGGATCGAAATCTTACCCTGGCAAGAATTCCTCGAGCGTCTTTGGAGCGGTAAGCTCCTTTGATCCATAAGAAAAATGATGGAAACACTGACTGATTTCCCAAAGATCGAATGCCCGTTCCTTCGCCAGACCTTTCCGGTCAATAAGGATCAGTTTGCGCAATGTGGCAGCCGGTACGGCTTGCGTGCTCCGGAGGTGCGTCTCGCGGTCGACCGGGTGAGCCCTGGTTTCGAATGGGTCTTTGACGATCCAGACACGATCGCTGTCGAGAAGCTTAACGGTACAAACATTAAAATCATGACCGAGGCCGGGCGTCTGGTTGGTTTACAAAACAGAAAGAACGTAATCGACCCCTTACAGATCCTGACCGGGAAGACGTTGAAGATCAGGAAAATTTTGATTGAAAATGCCACAGACGGGGCACGGGGCGCGAGACGAGGGAATGCCGAACGCCGAATGCGGAATGATGTAACGGCGTGAAGTGACAGTCACTTTTGGGTGACTGTCACCTTTGGGCGCAAGTGCGTGAGGCGTGGTTTACAATTATTTATTTTAAGGTTTACAATTGGTTTCCCATCAGGTAGTCTTTTCTTATGAAGAATAAAGAAAAAATTCTCCGTTTTGTGCGTCAAAAAAAAGCGATCCGGGCCGCCGATGTGGTCCGCTTTTCCGGGATCTCCCGTCAGGCCGCGGCGAAACACTTGCGGGAACTTGTCGCGTCCAGGCAGCTTCTCAGGGAGGGGGTGACGCGCGGCGCGCGGTATATTCCGTTCAACCCTAAAAAAGCGGCTTCTTTGAAAACTCCGTCCATCATTCTTGTTTATAAAATTCGAGGGCTTGAAGAAGATCGTGTTTTTGAGGCATGGGCGCACCGGACGCACTTAAAGAGGCAATTGTCTCCATCGGCGTTCAAGATCGTTCAGTACGCCTTTACGGAAATGCTCAACAACGCCATCGACCACTCCAAGGCGGCCAGGGTCAGGATCGAGGTCCGATGGGAGGGAGGGATCCTTACTTTCACGGTTTCGGACCGCGGGATCGGGGCTTTTGAAAGCATTCGCAGAAAATTCAAGATGAGGGATGCCTTTGAAGCTGCGGAACATTTGCTGAAAGGAAAACAGACCACAGCGCCGGAGCGGCATTCCGGGCAAGGCATTTTTTTCACTTCCCGCATCGCGGATCACTTTGTTCTGGAAAGCAGGGCCTTGAAGCTGGATGTCAATAATCTTATCCAGGACGTCTCGCTGCTGGATAGGAAGCCCCTCCAAGGGACGAAAGTCACCTTCTCATTACGTCAAAGATCCCGCAAGGATCTCAAGAAGCTCTTTGGCGCCTACACCGATAGCGACCTTGTTTTTGATAAGACCGAGGTCAAGATCCGGTTCTCTAAAACATCGGGAGAATACGTCTCCCGGTCCGAAGCGCGCCGGCTTCTGTTCGGTCTGGAAAAATTTAAGCGGATCATGATGGATTTCAGCGGTGTCCGGGGCGTCGGACAGGGTTTTGCGGATGAGGTTTTCCGGGTTTTTGCCAAGAATCATCCTCAGATTCGAATTGAGCCCTGTCGTATGTCGCCGAGTGTCTCTTTTATTGTGAATCGTGCCCGGCGAGAAAGTTGACAATAGGAAATCAAACGGTTTCCATCTGGTTTCCAGGCGCTGGGCGTGACAGAAAGAATTATGTAGTAAGGAATAAGGAGTAAGAATTCAGAAGTAGGAAATGCGACCGGTAAGTGGGTAATAGGTGATGAAGGGTGGCAATACGTTCCTTCGTAACGAAGGCCCAAAATCCGAAGCTTTAAATTCGGGACACGAGACGAGGGACGCGCTAGGGACGGTTCTTGCGACAAGAACCGTCCCTGACGAGAGGCAGGACACCGGCACACCGACGCGTGGTGCTCGTAACCCGGAACGGGGAACGGGGAACGGGGAACGAGACACGGGGCGCGGGACGTAACGGTGAACACGCCGACACGCTTCGTCGCCTCTCCGGATGCTACCTAACAAAAACATATAAAAGATTAAATTTGTTAGGTAAATATCCTTGACAGATATTACCAAACAATCTATCGTTTTACAGGTAGAATGTTTGACAGCGTGGGAGGATCGTATGGGAGTGATCAAAGGTGTTTTGAAAGAAGAGCTCGAACGTTCACAGTCCATGCTGGAACGTTACCGGGAGGAGATCGCCAAGGCGAAGGGTTGTCTTGTCAAGAAACGGATCGGACGACGGTATTACTATTATCTGGCCAAACGCGAAGGGAGGAAGGTCCGGTTTGTTTATAAGGGACCTTTGTCGGCAGAAGTCAGACGTGCCTATAAGGCGCAGCGGGCTTTGCTTGCGAAATACCGCGGGTACGTCATCAAGATTAAGGATCAGATCCGCTTTTTAAGGAGGTCGCTTCGTGGAAAAGAGTCAGTATAAGTTGTGCATGAAAACATTGCGGTGTTTAAGCGATGCGGGTGTTTTGGATGAACTTTTATTGATCGGAAGCTGGTGTGTGCCGTTTTATAAGGCCTATTTTTCCGGGATCACCTATTTCACGGAAATCAGGACAAGGGATATTGATTTTCTTGTCCCCGTACCCCGTGGTGCGTAAAGAATTAAGGATGAAAACCGATTTGCCTTTTCGGTTTTTGGGGCGGTGCCAGAAGCTTGCGGAGGGCGTCAAAAACAACTTTGAATTGGCTGTCATATTTTGATTCCATGGCTTCGATCTTTCGCCAAAGCTCTTTATGATGTTGCATCATTTCCCTGATCTTTGAAAATGTCCGCATGATCTGAATATTGACCTGGATCGCCCGGTCGCTGTTTAAAATGCTCGAAAGCATGGCAACGCCCTGTTCGGTGAATGCGTAGGCTCGATAGCGGCGGCCGCCTTGTTTTGAGGTGACATTTTGGCACCTCAAAAATTCTTGCGGAGTTAAACGGAACATGAAATCCGCCGGGAAGCGTTTGATGTTGCGCCGGACTTGTCTCGTTAAATATTTAGTTTCGACGTTGTAAAGCGCAGCCAAATCACTGTCGAGCATTACTCTCCTTGCTCGCAGGACATGAATGTTTTCGAGGATGATTTCAGCGGGGATGAGAGGATTCTTATATTTTGAAGGACGCATGGGTGAAGGTTAACAGAAATGCTTTAGGTTGTAAAGATAAATAATCATATTTATTATATATTTTAATCATATTTAGATAAAGTAAGAGATAAGCATTAATCCTTAGTTCTGATTTCAAGGGAGGAAACATGTTTGACATGATCAAAGAAGATTTTTCGCAGGAATGCCGGCTGTCGACTTATTCCGGGAATTTCCGCAAAGTATTTCACGCGCTGACCGCGCCGGGATTTCAGGCTGTTTTTCTTTTCCGCGTGTCGCACGCGCTCGCGGCATGGCGCATCCCGCTTCTGCCCGTGATCCTGCAGCGATTGAACGAACTCTGGACCGGGGTTTCCATCTCGCCTCAGACCCGGATCGGGCCCGGGCTTGTGATTTATCATTTCGGCGGGATCGTGATCAACTCCAAAGCCGTGCTCGGCTCGCATTGCCAGTTGCATCATCATGTGACGATCGGGAACCGCAAACCGGGCGGCGCGTCGCCCAGAATCGGCGATCGCGTGGTTATCGGGACAGGTGCGGTGTTGATCGGAGATATCACGATCGGCGATAACGCGGAAATCGGGGCCAATGCCGTGGTGCTTGAATCCGTGGCGGCGGGCGGTGTCGCGGTGGGCGTCCCGGCGAAAGTGGTGAGAGTGAAGAAGTGAAACGGGGAATAGGGCGAGAGACGAGGGAATGACGAATGGGGAATGCGGAATGGAAAACCGAAGTATGAAGTACGAGATAGGAAGTATGAAGAATGATTCGCTTTTTGTTTTTTCCTACTTCGTACATCCTGCTTCATACTTCAAGGTGTCCGTCATGATCTCCGTCGCCGATTCGCACGAGGTATGTTCATGACCACGCCCCACGTCCCATGCCCCGTGCCCCGATCTTTACCAATCCGGATTTTATTCATCATCGACAAACTGGAGCCGGCGGGAACGCAGACGAACCTGCTTGAGATCGCGAAGGGGCTGGATAAAAAGCGGTTTCAGGTGTTTGTCGCGGTCCTGCAGAAAGGCGGCAAACTGGAGGAAGAGTTTCGCGCGGCCCATATCCCGCTTTTTGAATTTGAAGTGCACAAGGCCTACGGGATCCATGCCTGGAAGGCTTTGCGGCAACTGGTCCGGATCATGAAAAAAGAGAAGATCGATATTGTCCAGCTGCATTTTCTGAAGGCCGATATCCTGGGCTCCATTGCCGCGCAGTGGGTCGGGGTCGAGGGGATCGTGATGGCGCGGCGTGATGAGGGGTTCTGGATGACGAGCCGGCAGGTGCTTCTGGCGCGTTTGTTTAACCGTTACGCGTCGCATATCCTCGTCAATTCCTACGCGGTGTCGCGGGCCGTGAAGCGGATCGAGAAGGTCAAGCCGAAGCGGGTGCATGTGATCCACAACGGGATCGATGAAGGGCGGTTCCGGCTTCATCGTGAAGACCGGAAAAAGATCCGCGAGGAGTTTCAAGTCAAAGACCATGAAGTGGTCGTGCTGACGGTCGCCAATATGCGGCAAACGATCAAGGGGTATCCTTTCCTGATCGAAGCGATCGCCAAGGTCACGGAACAGTTCCGGGACATCCGGTTCATTTTTGTGGGGGACGGCGTGCTGAGGGAGGAATATGAAAAACAGGTCTCCGCGCTCAAGGTGCGGCGGTTCGTCAATTTCGCGGGTTCGCGCAAAGATGTGAAGGCCTTTCTGGATGCGAGCGACGTTTTTTGCCTGCCGTCGCTTACCGAAGGTTTTTCAAACGCCGTTTTGGAAGCCATGGCCGGCAGTAAACCGGTCGTCGCCACGGAAGTCGGAGGCAACCGGGAAGCGATCGAGGACGGCGTCCAGGGTTTTTTAGTGCCGCCAAGTTCCGCGGACGGGCTCGCGGAAAAGATCCTGGCCCTTGCGAAAGATCCGGCTTTGCGCAAACAGATGGGTGAGGCGGGACGCGAGCGGGTGCTCGCGCGGTTTACGCTCCGGAAAATGATCGGGGAGTATGAGGCCTTCTACGCATCCATCGTGCGCTGAAACGCGCCCAATGAAATCCGAAACACTAAATACGAAATTCGAAACAAATAACAATGAATAAATCGGAAAATCACAAACAATACGACTTAGAAGATCGAACTTTGAGATTTGCGAAAAATACCCGTGAATTTCTTAAAAGACTACCGCGCAGTTTGTCCAATATTGAAGATGCAAAACAACTAGTTCGTTCGTCAGGATCTGTCGGGGCGAATTACATTGAAGCCAATGATTCGTTAAGCAAGAAGGATTTTGTGATGCGAATTAAAATTTGTAAAAAAGAAGCCAAAGAAAGCAAATATTGGCTCAGCTTGATCTCAGTCGACGACGATCTTGCTAAGAAAACGAAAGATGCTTTGGCGCAAGAAGCCACGGAGCTTATGTGTATCTTTGGAGCTATACTTAAAAAAACGGACAATGAAAAAAATCCGAAGCACTAAATCTGAAATACGAAACAAATAACAATGCCTAAATCAGAAATCCCAAACAAGGGGTTTTGTTGTTTCAGAAATTGGAATTTGAGATTTGTTTCGAATTTAGAAATTAGGATTTCTTGCTTTCAAGATAGTTTGTTTCGTGCTTCGAGATTCGAATTTAGAATTTTAAAAGTATAAAACTCGAAGTTTTGGACCCAGAGCAGGTTATCGCAAATTGCGATAAGCTCAAAAAGGAGCATCGATGGCTTTTCAAGATCAATCTAAAGGGACGATCGTCCTTTATAAAAATAAAGTTCAGGTCAGGCTTGATAAAGAAACTGTTTGGTTGAACCTTAATCAGATTGGGGAATTGTTTACTAGAGACAAATCGGTTATATCGCGTCACCTGCGCAACATATTCATGAGTCATGAGCTGAATAGGAATTCAGTTGTTGCAAATTTTGCAACAACTGCGGTTGATGGGAAGACCTATCGGGTTGAGTATTTTAACCTCGACGCCATTATCTCGGTCGGGTATCGCGTGAATTCCAAGAGGGGGACACAATTCAGGATCTGGGCAACCAATGTTTTGAAAAAACATCTCATCGACGGATTCACCCTCAACGAGAAACGGCTTCGCGTTGCGGAGCATAAATATCTTGAGTTGCAAAAATCGCTTAAGCTTTTGGGGAATGTTATGCATCTGGAGGTTCTTTCTGACGAGACCAAGGGTTTGATCCGGGTGATTTCGGAGTATTCGCGGGCATTGGATCTTCTGGACGATTACGATCATGGACGGCTTTCAAAGCCTCAAGGAACTCGTCGGACGAAATTCAAGCTTGCTTACGAAGAAGCTCGAAAAATTATCGAGATCATGAAGCGAAAATTCAGAGGGTCGCCTCTTTTTGGACAAGAAAAAGATGAAAGCTTCAGAAGCTCGTTGGAAACGATTTACCAGACATTCGGTCATCGGGAACTTTATCCTACCCTTGAAGAAAAAGCTGCGCATTTACTTTATTTTGTGACCAAGAATCATAGTTTTGTCGATGGGAATAAACGGATTGCGGCCGCTCTCTTCATTTGTTTTCTTCAAAAAAATCATATTTTGTTGCGTAAAGACCGATCCCGGCGTGTGGAAAATAATACGTTAGCGGCTCTGACGCTTATGATTGCAGCCAGTAAACCCTCTGAAAAGGAAACCATGATTAAGGTCATCCTGAATGTGTTGGCGTAAATGAAAATATCTTTTAGTCAAAAAGCTCAGTTTTGTGGAACTCGAAACTGTAAAAAAGAAGTAAGAATTAAGAAGCGTGACGGCGGAATGATGTAACGGCGTGAAGTGACAGTCACTTTTTGGTGACTGTCACCTTTTCATCCGGGATTTGGAACTGCGAGCGCGTGCTTCATAACAAAAAAGAGGAATAATAAAAAATGAATACTGGTAAAGAGGTTTCATCAAAGAGGATTGTTTTTGTCGTTTCTCAATTTCCATGCTACACGGAGGCGTTCATTTTGCGCGAATTGTACGCGCTCTCCAAAGAAACAGCGATCGCGATCTTTTCCCTGAAAAAATCCAAAGACAAAGTGATCCATGACCAGGCCCGGGAACTTTTGAGCCGCACAGTTCATGTTTCGTTTTTTTCCTGGAGACTGATTTGGGCCGGGATCAAATTGCTTTGCACCCGGCCGCTCAAAACGCTGGGTGCTTTTTTTCAGCTCGTGCGCGGGAATCTCGGAAGTTTTAATTTTTTATGGAAGAACCTCATCTTCTTCCCCAAGGCCCTGTATCTCGCGGATTGGGCGCTCCAAAACAAGGCCACGCATTTTCACGGCTACTGGGCCACGTATCCTGCTTCCGTGGCGATGGCGGCTTCCCGGATCACCGGGATCCCGTTCAGCATGACGGGACACGCGCACGATATTTATCTGAACACCACGCACCTTCGCGAGAAGATCATGGCCGCGACTTTTGTCGGCACATGCACAGTAAGCAACAAGACGTATCTGCGGGAGGTGGCAAAAGGTGTCGATCCGGACAAGATCCTGATCAATCATCACGGCCTGGACCTTTCTCTTTTCGATGTCGGGGACAAGACACGGAATCCCGTTTTTCAGATCCTTTCGGTGGGGTCCCTGGACCCACACAAAGGTTTTGATCATCTTGTGAACGCGCTCGCGATCCTTAAAAAAAAGCGGCTAAATTTTCACTGCACGATCATCGGTGGCGGACCCATGGAGGCGGAGTTACGCGGGCTCATCGGGACGTTGGGTCTCGAGTCGTATGTCACCATGACCGGCGCGCTCAAGCAAACCCAGGTGATTCCTTATTGCAGAAGCGCGGATGTCTCAGTCTTAATGGCCCAGGCGGAATGGCATTGGGGGATTCCGAATGTGATCATCGAAGCGCTCGCGGCCAGGACGGCGGTGATCACCACGCATTTCGGTTCGGTCGAGGAATTGATCGTCGAAGGCGAGACCGGATTTTTCGTGCCGCATAAAAATCCCGAAAAACTAGCCGAGGCCTTTGAGCGTCTTTATCACGATGACGCGCTGCGGGTGCGAACGGCGGAGGCCGGGCATCAAGTGGTCCATGAACAGTTCGATCTGAAAAAAAATATCGGGGAATTCAGAAAACGCCTGATTGCCACAGATGGGCCCATCCCCCCCGCGAAGGCCAAGGCCTCTTTACTGCTTGCCCGGTGCGTGAACGCGGTCAAAAGCCTGAACCGCGCGGCGCCGCGATGTACGCGGATCCTGTGTTATCACCGCGTTCAGGATGGCGCGGCAGATTACCTGAATGTGCCGCCGGCCCGTTTCCGCGAACAGATGCAGTATCTGAAAAACCAGGATTATCGGATCGTCTCGCTTTCGGATATTCTTACGGGCAAAGCTGCGGACGGATCTGTTGCCATCACGTTTGATGACGGCTGGCAGGATCATTTCGAACACGCCTTTCCGGTGCTGAAGGAATGCGGGTTCACGGCTGCGGTTTTTTGCATCGCCGGGAGAGTCGGCCAGCCGGATTATTTAACACTGTCGCAGATCAACGAAATGCGCCGGCAGGGGATTGAGTTTGGTTCTCACACAATCACCCATCCGAAATTAAATGCTTTGAGCGCGGAAGACAAAAAGCGGGAAATTCTGGGATCCAAGAAAATGCTGGAGGAAGAACTGGGAGGCGAGGTTTCATTGTTTTGTTATCCGTACGGTATTTATGATGAAGAAGCCGTTCGTTTCGTGAAAGAGGCCGGCTATTTCGGCGCGTGTTCGAACCGGCCGGGCTGGAATGGCTATGTTCAACAAAAAAATGCGAGGGTTGTGGAGAATCCGTTTTTGCTAAGGCGCACGGAGATCGCGGGCGATGACACGTTGGAGAGATTCCGTCTGAAGCTCGCGGGCGCTTATGACGAGCTCCATGCCCTGCTTCATGCGGTAAGGGGAAGGCCGTGATGGCGAAGGGCGTATCGGAGTAACGGCGTGATTGCGAATGGGCGAGTGGGCGTATCGGTGTGGCGCGCTTGACTTTTTAGGTATTATATGTAATCATTTCTAATGATAATCAAAAAGGAGTATAGTTAGAAATGAATTACAACAAGTTTCGAGCATTTTTCCAGCATCTACCGCTCATTGACAGCCGGCTGGTGATCTCGCAAAGCGGCGAGGCACCGCAATCGGTCCGGAATCAGCTGACGCGCTGGGCCAAGGCAGGGTTACTCCGGCATTTGCGTAAAGGTTATTATGTCCTGAATGAGAATGACCGCAAGGTGAACCCCGGAGGCATGTATCTTGCCTGTCAGATCTATGCGCCTTCGTATGTCAGTCTTGAAACGGCGCTCGCGTCTTATGACCTGATTCCGGAACGGGTGGCCGCGGTCACTTCGATTACCACGCGAAAGACGATGCGGTTCACCAACCCTTTGGGTACTTTTATTTATCAGCATGTCAGTCCAGCGGCCTTTCGCGGTTTCCGGCTCGAAGGCGATGCGGGGGCGCGTTTTTTTATGGCCGAGCCTGAAAAAGCCGTTGTGGATTTTATTTATTTGAATCTCCATTTGTTCCAGAAGGATGTGAAGGCCATGATGATGAAGTCCTACCGTTTTCAAAATGCGGTTGGTCTGAAGACCGGGAAGCTGAAACGGTTCGGGGAACTGTTTTGTTCTCCGAAACTGATGCGCGTGCTCGACGCGGTGATCGAACTCGCGGAGGGGAAGTCATGATCGATCTGATCCAGAATCAATTTCAGAAAGGGATGACCGCGGAGCAGAAAAAGAACATGGCCCGGGAATATCTTCAGGTCTTGTGCCTGAAGATCATGAGTGACAAGGGCATGTTTGATTTTGCCGCTTTTCTTGGCGGGACGGCGCTGAGGATCCTTTTTGACTTGCGCCGTTTTTCGGAGGATCTGGATTTTTCTCTGATTCCGGGAAAAGAGTTCGTGTTTGGGGATGCCGCGGAAGCGTTATTGAAATCCTACCGGTCTTACGGGATCGAGGCGGAGGGCAAGTCCCGGGAGCAGGGCGCGGTCAAGAGTCTGATGATCAAATTCCCCGGACTGTTCAAGGACCTCGGCGTGGCGGCCATGCCGGATGAAAAGCTGATGATCAAATGGGACATGGACACGCGTCCGCCGGAAGGGGCCGTGATCCTTCATACGATCCTGAACAAGATCCATCTTTTCGGGGTCGCGCATTACGACCTGCCGTCCATGTTCGCGGGCAAACTGCACGCCTGTTTTTTCCGCGGCTATAACAAGGGACGGGATTGGTATGATTTTATCTGGTATGTCGGGCGGAAAACGGTCCCGAATTTCACTTTCTTGAATAACGCCGTTGAACAGACGGAGAAAAAGCGCCTGGATTTGAGCCGAGAAACGTTTAAGGCGTTTTTGCTCGAGAGGATCGAGGGCATTGATTTTGAAGCGGCCCAAGCGGATGTGGAGCGTTTTCTGGAAGACGAGCAGGAGCGGAGGCTTTTTGACCGGGATTTGGTCCGCAGTTCGATTGAAAGAGCGTATTGAGTAGCACGGACCAAGTACCATGTGGGGAGTGGGGCGTAACGGTGAGAGGCGAAATGGAGAATTCGGAATGCCGAATGCGGGAAGGCCGTCGCCGTAGGCGTTAACCTTGGGCGCCACGGTGTGGTACTTGCGCATCGGCGCAAGTGAGGAATGGGGGATGGAGAAGGGAAAACTGAAGTATGAGGTCGGAGGTAGGAAATATGAAAAATCTTACTTCATACATCTTATTTCCTACTTCTGCTTTGCGTATTCCTTAATTCTGAATCCTTAATCCGCGTGGTTGGTTTTGATTTTGACAAGGAAATATTCAAGGGGCTTTCAATGAAGTGTGAAAACGGTTCAAAGAAAATCAAGATTTTGTATTTAATTTGGTCCCTGGACCAGGGCGGGGCGGAGCAGGTGGTGCTGAATCTCGCGGCGGGGCTGGACCGGCAGAAATTCGAGCCCGTGATCTGCTGTTTGAATGAAAAAGGGCGCTATGCCTTTCGCGCGGAAGCGGCCGGCATCAAAATCGAAGCGCTCGGGAAAAAAGGGCGCGTGGATTTCGGGTTTTTGGGCAGACTTCGGGAGCTGATACGCCGCGAAAAGATCGATGTGATCCACTCGCATCTTTTTACCTCGAATCTGTGGGGGCGCCTGATGGCATGGATCACCGGCGTGCCGATTGTCATGACCGAGCACAATGTGGACCTTTGGAAAAGACCTTATCATTTCTGGATAGACCGGATCGTGGCAGGCATCAGCCGCAAAGTGATTTGCGTGAGTAAAAAAGTAGAGGCGTTTTATTTAGACAAGGTGCCGGCGCTCCGGTCCAGGACAACGGTGATTTATAACGGGATTGACACGGAATTTTTTAAGCAGGACAAGGAACGTGACAAGGTGCGGGAGCGGTTCAGGGTTCCCAGGAACCGGTTTCTGATCGGGACCGTGGGCAGGCTGGTGCCGCAGAAACGCCAGGAGGATTTTATCGAGGCGGTCGCGCGGCTTAAGAAATCGGGACGCAATGTCGGCGGTCTTGTGATCGGCGACGGTCCGGAGCGGCGAGCCCTGGAGGAAAAAGCGCGGGGTTGGGATCTCAGGCATGAGATTATTTTCGCGGGATTTTGCGATGATACGCCGGGGCTTTACGCGGCCATGGACGCGTTTGTGCTCTGTTCGGAACGCGAGGGTTTTCCCATGACCGTGCTGGAGGCCATGGCGGCGAGTGTGCCGGTGGCGGCCACGGATGTCGGCGGCGTGAGCGAATGTGTGGAGCATGAAAAGACCGGTCTTTTGATCCCGGTTGGAAATCCGGAAGTCCTTGCGCAGGCGTTGGCGCGATTCGCGGATAGCCCGGAGCTCAGAAAAAATCTCGTCGCCAATGCGCTCGACCGGGTCCGCAGCGAGTTCAGCGTGGCGCAGATGGTGAAGCGGCATGAGGAGATTTATTTGGAAGCAAGAAATAAGAATTAAGAAAAGGCAGGATTAAGAATTAAGGAGAAAAAAAGAAGTATGAAGTCCGAAGTAGGAAGTATAAAAAAAGAAAAAGCGATAAAGACATTCAGGGATTTGAATGTTTATCAATTAGCCCATGAACTGGCGATAAAAATTTTTGAAGCGACGAAGACGTTTCCGAAGGAAGAGAAATATTCACTGGTGGATCAGAGGCGCAGGTCGTCACGTTCGTCAGCTGCAAACATTGCAGAAAGGTGGGGTAAGCGTCGTTATACTGAGCTTTTTAAGCGGCACCTGATCGATGCCATTGGTTCTTGCGAGGAAACAAAGTGCTGGTTGTTGTTCTCATTGAATTGTGGCTATTTGCTTTCTGATTCCTACGAAAAACTTTTGGCGGGTTATGAAGAATTAGGCGCAAAATTATTTAAATTGCACGATCACTGGAGATCTTTCACATGATTTGTGTTTCATTATTTCCTGTTTCATGTTTCGCACTTCAGATTTCTAGCCTCTTACGTCTTACATCTTGTTTCTTGCGTTACCGGTGCGGCAAAAAGCGCCGAGGTTTATGGATGAAAACCGATCTGTCGCTTTGGTTTTTCTTCGGTCGACAATATTTTTCGAAGGTAAGCAAAAATTTCACAAATTTCATGGTCGTGTTTTTCAATGCGTTGTTCGAGCTCGGTTAGTTTTATCGCGAATTCTTTGTGGTGGGCAATCATTTGTCTTAACTGAACGAAGGCTCGCATGATCGCAATATTGACTTGAATCGCTCTTTGACTTTGGAGGACGGAGGAGAGGCTTAAAATGCCGTGCTCCGTAAAAGCGCGTGGCTTTTTCCGGGTGCCGCCCCAATTTGATGTCACATTTTGTGATATCAAGTTTGCAGTGACTTTTGGCCGGCGCATGCCGCCTCCGCTTGATGTTCCAAAATGGAACATCAAGTTTTTGAATTCCTGATCACTGAGTTGAAACATGAAGTCCTCAGGAAAACGAGACAAATTGCGGCTAACGGCTTGGTTCAAATGACCCGTGGATACGCCATACAGGCTTGCCAAATCCTTGTCGAGCATAACCTTTTGACCGCGTATTAAAAAGATCTTTGATTCTATGACAGCGGATGGGATTAGATGATCCATATCGGGGAAGTCTAGAGCAAGGAGATTTTAGAGTCAAGATTAAAAATCATAATAATTATGTCTAATAATCATATTGATTTAAGAGAAAGAACTGAAATAGCGTATCACGCACCAAGTACCATGTGGCGCGTGGGCCGTAGTTTGTGGAACTCGGAGAAGAAAGCAAGTTGTGGAAAAAAACACTAACGGAATAAAAGATTTTTTAGGTAGTGCGCAAACACCGTTCTACGGCTTCCTCGCGTGCCTGCCGTTCAGCCAGAGCAACTGGATGAGTCTGCCGTTCCTGCCGGGTGTGTTTAACGCTGCTAATTTATTTTTACTGCTTACGGGGTGGGCTCTGTGGCGCCGGCGGGCGGAAGAAAAAAACGCCGCGTCCGTTGCCCATCCGCTTAAAGTGCCCATGCTCTGCTTCGTGGCGCTCGGAGGCATCTCCATTTTGTCCGGCATGAGTTACGGCGCGGAATATCTGGGCAAGGCCGCGCTTTCCTTTTATCTGAACTGGCTGATGCCTTTTTTCGCTTACACGCTCGTACTTTATCTGGCGAAAACCCGTGAAGAGGGCAAAAAAATTTGCGTCATCCTGTGCGCGGTGGCGGGCTTGATCGGTGTTTACACGCTGGTGGAGTATATGCGGCGGCCGGACCGTATCGAAGTGGTGTTTGGGGATCCCAATGTCCTGGGCGCATTTTTGGCATACACCTTGTTTCTTATGCTCGGTTTTTTTCTGATCAACTTTCGCGACCGGAAATATTGGCTGCTGCTGGTCCCTTTTCTGGTCATGGTGCGGGCCCTGATGTGCACGTTTTCGCGTGGGGCTTATCTGGCGCTGGCAGTCGCGCTGCATGGGATCGTCTTTTTGCGGAGCCGGCTGCTTTTTGTTTTACTGCTCGGGGTTTCGATTTTTTTGTATTTGAATCCCGCTTTTTTACCGGACGGGGTTCGGCACCGGCTCGGCCAGACGTATGAGCGCCGGTATCAGGCCGGCGAGGTGCGCGAAGTCCTGGACCCGAGTCTGCAGGGGCGCGTTGAAATCTACAAGGGTGGCATGCAAATGATCAAGGAACATCCGTTTATGGGCGTGGGCTATGATCTGTTTCCGGCCAAACTGGTGCATTACTGGTCCAAAGCCGCTTCCACGGACGCGCACAACACGTATCTGCTGATCGGCGCGGAAATGGGACTGCCGGCATTGGCCGTGTTCCTGTGGCTGCTCATCAAGATCTTTTGGGACACGCTCGCGCTCTACCTCAAGACGCATGACCGGTGGGCCAAGGGGCTGGCCCTGGGGTTTCTGGGCAGTATTCCCGCGTTTGTGTTGAGCAATTTTTATGAGACAAAAATTTTTTATCATAATGTCTCGTCGTATTTCTGGGTTCTGGCGGCGCTTGTCGCGGTGATGAAGAGAGAAGCGTAGTGGGGAACGGGGCGAGAGACGAGGGACGCGCTAGGGACGGTTCTTGTCGCAAGAACCGTCCCTGACGAGAGGCAGGACACCAGCACACCGTCACGTGGTCCTCGAAACTCGGAACTCTGAAGTGGAGAGGTAAATCAAGAAGTAAGAAGTAGAGAAGTAAGAATTAAGAAGTAAGATTTTCTCTTACCTCTGACCTCTTACGTCTTACATCTTCATTCATAATTTGGGTGGTATGTCATGAAACTCGAAACTAAAAACTCTGAACCCGGAACCCGATCCGCGGTTCGTGGATCGTGGAACGGGAGACAAGGGAAGAGGTAAGCATAAAAAATAGAAGGGAAAGTGACATTGAAATCTCGGTTGACAACACCGAATTTTCAAGGTATAGTTTTAGCATGATAAAGCGAAAAAGTGAGACGGCTTCCATCTTAAAGTTATTAAGGCAATTCCCGGTGGTGGGAATTGTGGGCGCACGACAAGTGGGCAAAACAACGATCGCTTTAGAGATCGGGAGATCGTTTAAGGGGCCGGTGCATTATTTTGATTTGGAAAATCCCGAGGATGTCGCTCGTTTGTCGGACCCCATGCTTGCTTTAAAATCTTTGCAGGGTCTTGTGGTGATTGACGAAATTCAAAGAAAACCCTCCCTCTACCCGATGCTTCGAGTGCTTGCCGACGATGCTAAGATCCCTCGCCGGTTTCTCATTCTTGGAAGTGCCTCTCCGGATTTATTGAAGGTTTCATCCGAAAGCCTGGCCGGCCGGATTGCCTATCATGAACTGGGTGAATTTTACATTGAGGAAATCGGCATTCAGTCTATGGATCGCCTGTGGTTGAGAGGGGGCTTCCCGGATTCTTATCTGGCAAAATCGCTTGCGCAGTCAGAACTGTGGCGGCGCAATTTTATTAAAACATTTCTTGAAAGAGATCTGCCGCAGTTGGGGATTACGGTGCGGGCTGAGACGCTTCGCAGATTTTGGCATATGATTGCCCATTACCATGGTCAGCGATGGAATTCGTCGGAATTTGCGAGGGCTTTTGGATTGGCGGATACGACCGTCAGGCATTATCTCGATATATTGACCGGTGCTTTTGTGATACGGCAATTGCCCGCTTGGCATGAAAATATTTCCAAACGGCAGGTGAAAGCGCCCAAAATTTATGTTGCGGACACAGGGATCCTGCATACTTTACTCGGCATCAAAAATGAAATCGATCTGGAACGCCATCCCAAAATCGGCGCTTCGTGGGAGGGATTCATCGTAAGCCAGCTTATTCGGATTTTAAAAGTGAATCGAGAAGATTGTTTTAGTTGGGCTACCCATGCGGGCAGTGAGCTTGATTTGCTCATCAGCCGGGGCCGCTTCCGCTATGGTTTTGAGATCAAACGGACGAGTGCTCCGTCTATGACTCCCTCGATGTATCATGCGCTCAAGGACTTAAAACTTTCGCGTCTCTGTATCGTCCACTGCGGTGAAAAGACATTTGATTTGGCAAAAAAAGTCCGGGCAGTTTCTGTGCATGATCTTATAACCCTAAAACCTTTGGCCTGATGACCTCTTACGTCTTACATCTTCATTCATAATTTGGGTGGTATTTCATGAAACTCGAAACTAAAAACTTTGAACTCGAAACTGGATCAAAGAAGAAACGCTGGCTCCAGAACATTCTGGTGGCGGCGGTGATCGTGATCGTGGCGGTCGCGGTGGCGACGCGCGGGCAGAGCGGGTTTTTCCGTTTTCTTCTGGGCGAAAGAGTCCCGTTTCCGGGGTTGCAAAAGGACGGCAGTTACGTGCTGTCGAATTTTGAGCATGACCAGGACATCCGTCTGTGGAAACTGGTGGACGCGAAAATGATGCCCCATATGGACCGCTCCAGCAACGGACTGCGTTCCGCGAAGGTCACGTTCCGGGGGCTGAGCGATTATTCCGGCATTGTCCTTGAAGACCTGATCAAGACCCACAAGGGGATCTCGGACTGGACGTCCTTTGAGTCGCTGGATCTGGATCTCTTTAATGAGGCGAAGGACCCGCAGACGGTGATGCTGGTGGTCTCGGACCTTTGGGGCAAGCATTACCAGCGGCCTGTGACGCTTCCGCCGGACCGGTGGCAGGCGGTTTCCATTCCGGTGAAAACCATCGCCGCGTCCCTCAATATCCAGCAGGTGAATCAAATATCCTTTTCCATGAACCGCTTGAGGCAGGACCAGGCGATTGACGTGGATGAGATCCGGTTGACGCCCACTCCCGATGCGCGCGCGGCACTGGCGAAGCAGGCGAAGACAAAACATGCGGTCAATATGCTCGATTACGGATTCGCCAAACTCAAGCCCGCGTGGTCGGGAGAAGACCGCGCGACCAAGACGCCGATCGTGAGGGTCCCGTTTGTCGTTAAAAATGAAACGCCGGGATTTGCGTGGAAAGGCGAAGTGCAGGGCGGGGTGCCGTTCCCGCAGGGAGAACTCCGTTCCCTCCGGAACCTGCGTCTGCGCAACAACGCGGAAGAGGACCTTCCGTTCCAGCCGCGTGTGCTCAGCCGGTGGCCGGACGGGTCCGTCCAATGGGCGGCGCTTCATTTTCTCGCGACGTTTCAGCCGGGGGAAGACCTCGGATTTTTTCTTGATTACGGGTCGACGATCGAGGCCATCGATTACGGGCCCGGCATCACGATCGAGGAGGACGCTCAAACGATCGCGGTCAATACCGGACTCTTGAAGGCCGTGTTGGACAAAAAATCCTTTTTCCTTTTTGACAAAGTGTCCGTGGATTCCAACGGCGACGGCATTTACAGCGGAAACGAAATGCTGACGTCCGGGGCCAGTCTTTATCTCGGGTTCCGCGGCAAGGAATACCGCGCGGACCTCGACACGAAAACTTACCGTCTGGAGGTCGAGGAAAAAGGCAGGCAGCGGGTGGTCCTGAAAGCGAGCGGCTGGTTCCAGTCCGCGGACGGCCACCGGTACTGCCAGATCGTCGTGCGTTATTATTTTTATTTCGGCAAGACGGACGTGAAGATCGCGCACACGCTGATCTATACCGGTTATCCGGAAAACAAACAGTTCGGTCCGTATCAGATGATGCGGCTTCCGGAGAACGAGACGATCGAGGATTTCGGGATCCGGATGCCCTTGACGTTCAAGAATCCTGGCAGTGTCCAATTGACGATCGGCCGGGTCGAGATGGAACCTGACAGGGGCATTCCCACTTCCGAGATGATCATTTACCAGCGGGATTATCTCTCCGCCACGGTCCATACCGGGAACCGGAACACGCCGGTCGAAAAGTTGCTGGAAGGCTGGTTTGATATTTCCGACATGACGCGCGGCGTGACGGTCGCCCTTCGGAATTTTCGCGAGAACTATCCTAAGGCGTTCAAATACCGGCCGGAGGACAACGCGCTCCAGATCGATCTGTGGCCGGAAGAGGCCGGAGAGTTAAGCTTGGCGACCACGGCCGAGGCCAAGGGGCCGGATGCTTTTGGCCGGGGCAGCGCGTTCGGCGTGGGGAAGACGCACGAACTTATTTTTTATTTTCATCCCTATGACGCGGACAAGGCCAAAGCCCGGCCGCTCGCGCAATCTTTTATGGAACCGCTTCAGATCCGCGTGAACCCTTACTGGATCGACGCCACGGGTGCGGCGGGCCGTCTTTATCCCGTGACCAAGGCCAACGCCACCGCGGAGAAAATCCTGGACAAGCTTTTTGACTGGGCCGATCGCCAGCCGCAAAATTTTCAGTGGTACGGCATGCTGGATTTCGGCGATACCCTGACCTGGTGGCGCGACCAGGATGACGAAAAAAAATATTCTCAGCCGGGCTGGTATCCGGTCGGGCGGTGGGGATGGTATAACTGCGAAGGCGTGGGGACGCATACCGGCGCGCTCCTTCAATTCTTGCGCAGCGGGTTCTATAAATATTTCAAGTTCGGGGAAAATCTGGCGCGGCACATCATGGATGTGGACACCATCCACTACGACACGATCACAAACGACAAGCGGCTCAAGGCCATGCACCCGAAATATTCCCAGGTCGGCGCCATGCACCGGCACAACGGGAACCACTGGGGCGGGCGGACCGATGAGTCAAGCCACACGAGCGTGGTCGGGCTTTTGCTATACCACTTTATCACCGGGGATGAACGCGCGCGGGATGTCGCGAATGAAGTCGGAGAATTTTTTCTGACGGAGCCTTTCACGTATGTCGGGTACCCGTATGTCCCCAATATCGCGCCGCAGCGCGCCATGGCCAACGCCTTGTGGGGCGATGTGCTTCTCTATCAAACAACAGGGGATGAGCGGTACAAAAAAGCCGCGGATAAATTGATCGAAATCTTTCTGAAAGGGCAGAACGCGGACGGCAGTTTCCAGGAAAATTATAATCCCATGCTCAAAACCTGGTCCGGTCCCAAGGCACCGCTCTATATGACCGGTTATGACACGGGCGCCTTTATAGCGTATCATGCATTGACCCAGGAGCCTGAAGTTTTTGAAATGCTGAGCCGCATGCTGAATTATTTGAACGGCGCGCCGGAAGCCATTCACGGTTATGCCTATGCCTATCTTGTGACCCGCGACCCCAAGTATCTGGCCATGGCGGAAAAAGGGTTTCAGGAAATTTCCGCCAATCACAAGCGAACTTCCGATCCTTTGACGGACGGGCTGATCTATGCCAAGCCGATCTATCACCGGCCCATGACTTTTCTCGCCACGGTGCCGTACCTCTTCGGAGCCCTTGCGGAATCCGATGCCGCCGCCGCGGACGGAAGAAAAGCATGACCAAATTTTCTCTTTTAAAATATACCCTGTTGGGGATTTCAATTCTTTCCGTGTCCGCGGCCGCCTGGATACTGGTTTGGCGGCGGCGGTTTGGAAAAACCGGCAAGTTCTCAGCCCTGATCGCGGCCGTCATCGTTTTGTTTTTCTTCGACATTTATATTCTGGAACCCAATTGGATTCGGGAGGAGCATGTCCGGATTGAAGATGCCGGATTGGCGGAGCGGCTGGAAGGGATCAAGGTGATCCATATCACGGACCTGCACGTGAAACATGAAATCGGTTTTCTCGAGAAAGAGTTGATCCGGAAAATAAACGCCCTTGAGCCGGACCTGATCCTGATGACCGGAGATTATGCCGACAGTTCGGCTTATCTGCCCCAAGTCGAAAAATTGCTGGGCCAATTGCGTGCCAGGATCGGGATCATCGGAGTCGCCGGAAATACGGGCAATGGGCCGCGAGGGCCGCAGGAACTTCAGAGACGGTTTGCCCCGCTGCAAGTGCAGATGCTTCTGAATGAATCCGTGCGGGTTGAGCTCCCTTCGGGGAAATATATCTGGATTGCGGGAGTGAATGATCCGGTTTACCATAGCGACAATTTAGACGCGGCCATGCGCCCGGTGCCGCCGGGGGAACCTGTGATCCTGCTGGCTCACGGGCCGCAGATCCTGGATAAGGCCGTGGTCTATGGCATTCCTTTAGTGCTTGTCGGGCACACGCACGGCGGGCAGGTGGGAATCCCGGCCCTTGTGAAGCTGTCCAAGTACGCGAACCGCACCATCTATATGAAGGGCCTGTTCCGGAAGGGCGCAACGCAGATGTACGTGAACCGCGGGATCGGGACCCATACATTGCCGATACGGTTCCTGTGCCGGCCCGAGATCGCGATTTTGGAATTCTTTTAAAAAAGGATTAAGGAGTACACTCTACGCTTCGCTTCGAGTGCGGCAAAAAGCGCCGAGAAATAAGAAGTACGAAGTATGAAATATGAGGTAGGAAGTATGAAAAAAGAAAAAGCGATAAAGACATTCAGGGATTTGAATGTGTATCAGCTGGCGCATGAGCTGGCGATGAAAATATTCGAAGCGACGAAGACATTCCCCAAGGAAGAGAAATATTCACTGGTGGACCAGATTCGCAGATCGTCCCGTTCGTCGTCCGCGAATATTGCAGAAGGTTGGGGTAAGCGCCGCTATCCGGAACTCTTTAAACGGCACCTCATCGATGCCATCGGTTCTTGCGAAGAAACAAAAAGCTGGTTGTTGTTCTCATTGGATTGCGGCTATTTGCTTTTAGATTCCTACGGAAAACTTTTAGCCGGCTATGAAGAATTGGGCGCAAAATTGTTCAAACTACACGATCATTGGAGGTCTTTTCCATGATCTGTTTTTCGTTTTCTCCTACTTCATACCTCTTACATCATACTTCTTATTTCTTAATCCTAGAACGAGAGGTTTCATAACGATGCATGATACTGAGGGGTCGACATTGCCACATACATTGGGCGGGAATCCGGCCGAAATACTGCCGGTTCTGAATTACCACGCGGTCGAGTCCGTGCCCGGGGAAGGCGCGCTTGATTTCCGTCAACGCGATTATGCCTTGCGGTTGAATGTCTTTCGTGAGCAACTGGACCTGTTGGCGCGGGAAG
>ENA-UOWG01000242-UOWG01000242.1-activated-sludge-metagenome-genome-assembly--contig:-NODE-242-length-81401-cov-9.500541_pt1 | contig 81401 bp, 63 predicted proteins | sample MGYA00238147_ERZ761563 | MGnify/ENA primary metagenome ERZ761563 (study PRJEB28884, sample SAMN05720216) | anaerobic digester metagenome | isolation source: active sludge of municipal...
CGCCAATCCCATCACAAATGCTCTGGACAACATCGCAGGCTCCATCAGAGGGTCTCGTTGCCGAACATGCCCCCTACGACGTCCCCGGCCGGGTTCGGCCATGATCCAGCGCCACCCCAGCTGGGCCTGCCCGGTTCTCGAGCCTCTTGATCGCCCTCCGGAGCTCCGCCATTCGGCGGCTTGCTTCGGCCCCGGCGGTGGCGATCAGCCCAGCCAACCGATCTAGTGACAGGCTGTGCAGGACAGCCAGGCCAGCGGCCAGCCGGCCTCTTTCGGGCAGCGGGCTCGCGGCCCCTCCTTGCCTTCAATGGCTCGGTCAACCGTGGCCGGTCTTCATATGCCGGCCTCGGTGGACAGTTGCGGGATTCGCGTCAATTCTGTTCGCGGTCCTCTCTCCGCCCGCATCCTCCTACAGGTTGCCTTCCAGTCTCAGCCGGTACATCCTGGCAAAGGCTCTGAAGCACCTGGCTTGGCCCCGGTCACCACAGAACAGGATCGGATGCGGGCCGGAGTAGATGTTGCACACGTCGTCCACCCCGTCGATCTCCATCAGCACCCGCGTCGCGCAGCCACCAACTGGAGGCGAAGTCGGTGACGCAATAACCTTGCCCGTCCAGCAACAGAGCTGGTCCTGCCCGCTGAGATACTTGGCGACCATGACCGGCTCGCCGGGCGTCCATTGCACGTCGAGTGCGGGCGTTTTCGGCAACTGGTGGAAAAAGGGCCGAACAAGGTACGGCTGGGAGGCCCCTTGCGGGCCGTGCAGCTTCCAGGCGCAGGTGCAGTGCGAGGCGAAGTAGTGATTTTCGCTGGTATCGAACTCCGGGTTGTGCTGGAAGCCAGCCCGATCCAGCAGCGACTGTCCCAGCATGAGCGTCAGTGTTGCATTGAGATCATTCTCGCAGCCGCAGGGAACGAGTGCCCCGTTGTTCGTCGCGAAGCTGATGCAAGGCTTGCGGTGCTTGAGCTGCAGGCACTCAATGGTGATCGCATCGGCCCCGTAACGCTCCATTATTCGGGCGACAGCACGATGAGCCCTCATCGCCTCGACGAAGTACTCGTCAGTGACGTCCATCACCCGCTCGGCGTTCTTCCTGACCTGCTGGCCTTCACGCACCAGGGACGCGTCCGCCGCGATACTGTCGAACATCGCATTGAACTCCTCGGCCGGTGCCTCGAGGATATCGACCTCAAGCTGTTGTTCCCGGGTCTGTATGGGCGACTTGGCTCGCCCGGAGATGCGCAGCAACCGGCTCTGGGCGAGCATCTTCCTGGCCCGAACGGCGCGCAAGCCCCGTTCTATCTCGTCCCAGTTCTCGATCGCGTGGATGTAGCAGAGACCTTCTGCATTGCGCAAATACTCCGGCGGCAGCTGGTGGTTCGAGCCCACAGGCTGGTAGACAATCGCGGTCGGGACTGCGGATTCGGTCGCCATCTGGAAGGACCACTTGGAGAAGGTGTTCCAGAAGTTGACGATCAACACGGCATCGGGCCTGGCGGCCTTGGCCCTCTCGATGAACTCCTTGACCTTGGCCTCCTGGTAGATGGCATTCGGGTGGAATTCGACAGTCATTCCGATCTTTTCGGCGATCGCCCTGATCTGGGCCGCGAACTTGCCCTCCTGCTGCTCCGGCTCGAACTGGTTGCCCGGCCACGTGAACCAGTTGTGTACCCTCCAACTGTCCTCCATCTTGCCCTCGTTCACCACGTCGGCTGGGGGATAAAGGAAGGCGATGAGCACTCTTGCCGGCGGCTTTTCTTTCCTGGCCAGGGGCAGGGTGAGGGTGGCGGCCGGCTCGCCGACCACGGCCTTGGAAGTAAGTCCAAAGGCCCCCAGAGCGCTGGCAGCGGCCAGGAACTCGCGGCGGTCCAGGCCAGGTGATGAGCATGATTCACACACGGCGTTGTCCTCCGAAACAAGAACTGGGCTGCGTGCAGGATAACCGGGATAGCAGACGATGGGGAGATACCATGTCCGGGCTCACTCCGGACCATGGTAGCCTGGCTTCCGGCGGTCCCGGAGTTGAGCGAGTGGGCAATGAGAGACCGGAGAAGCCATGGTTGAAGGCCGCTCATGATGACCCCGCCTTGATGCATGCCCGCGGGGCGGCTGGCTTTGGGACTGGGAGCCCTTCAGGCGTGTCCCGTTTTCCGGGGACACGCCCTCGGATCATCAACGGTAGCTTGATGGTTCGATAGCAGGAACAGCGGGAAGTGGCCGCTTGATAGTACCTCGCAGGCGGCCGGTTCAGAGAGTACGGATATCGGGGCATGCTGGTGTTCGATGGGTACGGATGCGACCGCTCGATGCGTGCGGTCACGACGGTTCGATGGGTACAGCAGTGACGATTTGAAGGGTGCGATGACGGAGGAGAATGAGCGGGGCGTGAAGGGATGGATGAAGGGCTGACCAAGGGTGAGGGATGGGTTGGATGCCCCGCACCGACTGATAGATCACCCCGGCCAGTACGATGACCGCGAAGCCGGCGGCTATGGGACCGAGGTTGCGGATCGATACTCCCTTGGAGTACTCCCACCAGACCAGGCCTACGGCCAAGGCCATGCCCAGGGCCGCGGACATGGCCACCGCCGGCCGCTGCTCGCCGAAGCGCCTGCTGAGTACGGCGTAGGTAATGGCAGTGAAGAACGCGAAGGCCAGGACGAAGTCCGGCAGCACGGTGTCGAAGAGCTCGCCGAAGGCGAACGATGAAAAAGGGTTTGCGAAGGCCATGAGGAGAGGGCGGGGCCGGGAGTATATAGAATGTTGCTTTGTCAGTGAGAGTAGTGTGCAAGTGGAGATTGGATTTGGGCATCGCAGAGATGTGTGTTTCTTGTCCTCCCTGGCCAGCAGTAACCGCGGCCGGCTTCCATCCTGCTATACTTACCATATTGAAAACAAATAGATATAGAAGATAGAAGAAGGAGATAGGAGGAAGAGGAGACAGACGAAAACCGGCCGAGGACACATCTCTCCCGGGCGGCCCGAGAGTTCCACTCGCATCGCACTCCCGCAGGGAAACAAGGGCCTTGGCTGGCGGGAATTCCCGCGAACCAGCAGCCATAAGCCGGAATTCAGGCAGACCCCTTGACCGCGGAGCGAACTGCGGGGCTGGTCCGCGGACGCGTAGGCTCCCCACCCCCGGGGCCACGCCGCCGCCCCTGGCGGAATCAAGTTGCCTATCAGCTGCTGGTATGGCCTGCCGGTCTGGGATAATATTAGAGCCATGATCGCCGGGGCGAATCCCGCATTGCCAATGAAGCGCCGTCAGTTCCTCGCCGGCGCCGCGGCGGTGGCGATTGCCGCACGGCCACGAGTCGCGGCGTTTGCGCAAATCCCCGGCCCGGCGAGTCGACCCGGCGGGGGGGCAGTCAAGGCGTTCTGCGTCGATTTCAACTGGGGGCCGAAGGGGGCGTCGCCGCCGGGCATGTACGCGCAAGCCGATCCGGCCGAACATGTCCGCTGGTATCGCGATCTCGGCGCGAACACGATCCAGACGTTCTGTGTAAGCTACAACGGTTATGCGTGGTATCCGAGCGAGGTCGCGCCGATCACGCCGGACCTGAAGGCGAGGGATTTTCTCGGCGACATGGTGCGGCTCGGTCATCAGGCGGGCATGAAGGTCATGGGTTATTTCACGCTCGGCGCAAACCCCTGCTGGGAAGGCCGCCACCAAGCCCTCGTGCACGGCGACGATTCCGACTATATCAAGATCCCGATGACGCTCGAGTACCTCGATTACTTTTGCCGGTCCGTCGAGGATGCGCTGAAGAAGACAGGTGTCGACGGCTTCATGGTCGACTGGGTCCGCCCGACGCAACACAAGCGGTGGTTGCCATGCGAGCAGGAGATGTACCGGCAGATCATGGGCGAGGCGTTTCCCAAGAGCGGCGATCCTTCCGCCGACGTGGCCCTACGGTTCGACAAACTTGCGATGGAGCGTGCATGGCGGCACATCCGGTGGGCGGTGCGGGGCACGCGGCCCGTCGTCGTCTGGACCAATCATCCGATCGTCAAGACGGAGTATCCGCTCTGGGAAGGACATCGGCTGCTGAAGGAAGTGGATTGGGTGCTCAACGAAGCGCCGGAACTTGAACACCTAGAGTGGCTGAGCCGGCAGGTGGGTCCGCAGACGCTGATCGTGCAGAATCTCTGCGGGTGGGAGGGCCATGACGCGACGGCATGGAAGAAGATCGATGCGAAGCGGTTCGGGCTCTATGGCTTTGCCAAGGCCGACGAGAAGACCACGCTGCCTGACCCGGCCGTTGGGGGAAACGGGCGGAACATCGAGATCATACGGGAGGCGTATCACCGTCTCGATGGACCGGGCAAGGGGGGAACGTAAGGTGCCCCCCCACTCCCGGGGCCACGCCGCCGCCCCTCGCGGAATCAAATGTCCTATCAGTGATGATAGATGGGCAGTATCCATCCCGACAGGCGTAGCCGCCAACGAATCCATAGCCACGGGAAGCGATGTGCGGGTGAGGGATTTGGTGGATCTGGAGAAGCGCAGACGCTGAGTGAAAAGCAGAATCGTGAAATACACGAACGAGGCGAAGACCGCGGGAACCCCCTCCTGTGAGGAGGGGCTGGGGGCGGTTCTTCGGACGGTTCAAGTACAAGAGAGGTAACGAGACAAGATGATGAGACTAATCGCACTAATGGCTCTGATCTGCATAGTCACCGGATGGAAGGCTAACGCGGGCCTCAAGATCGAGGTTTATGACTACAAGAGCAAGACTATCTACCACTCGCCGGAGACCCCCGGTTACACCTCTTGGGTCGGCTTCTGGGAAATGCCGGACGGCACGCTCTACTGCGACTTCCGCCAGGTCACAGGCCCCAAGGACAAGACAGTCTCCACCTGTCCGCTGATGGAATCCAAGGACAAGGGCGAGACTTGGAAAGTCACCACCGACAGGCAGGGCGATGGCACCGGCTCCGGAGGCATCTTCCAGATGTCGCAGAACTCCGGGCGCGGGATGGCTGTTCTGAAGGACTGGACAATGGTCCGCCCGGTCTGGCCGTCGGGGACCACTTCGGATCCAAGCACGGGGTATGTGGTCCGCTCAACTGATCGGGGCAAGACCTGGAGCGACCCTATTTACTTCCTCGCGGCGGCCGACTACCGCTGCTGGCCGACCCTCATAAAGCCGCTCAAGGACGGCAGGGTGGTTCTTTATGCTGGCTGCTGGAAGCGTGGAGTCGGTCAACCAACCGACATGAACTACCCGATCAACAACATGGACAAAGTGATGTTCGTGTCGGAAGACAAAGGCAAGACCTGGAGCAAGCCCATCGCGCTGGTCCCCCCGGGGGAAGGCGAGTGCGAGGAGAGCGACTTCGTGGAGATGGACAACGGCAACCTGTTCTGGGTTCACCGGTCCGAGCATTACCCCGGCAAGGAAGTCCCAATTCCGGCACGAGGCGCGAGAATGGGAACAACCCCTCCACAGAGTTACGCGTGGAGCGACCGCCAGCAGAGCGTCTGCAAGAAGTCCGGAAAGACATTCATCCCAGGGCCAGTTGAGCAGGCTCCGTTCCCGCACAGTGGCTACCCGCTGGTCATCAAGACCCAGGAGAACCTGGTCCTGCACTGCGCCACGGATGGCATCTACTGGACATCCAACGTCGGCAAGACCTGGACCAAGCTGGACATACCCGGCACGGCGTACTATCCCAAGGGAATGCAGCTAAAGGATGGCAGGATCATCATTATAGGTCATGTAGGCGGTGACGACGCCTACGGCACAGTAGACCAATCCATCTTCCAGCAGTCCTTCAAGCTTAGGATGGTTGCGGAGTAGGGGACCAAGTGGTGGAAAGCGGATAGCGGAAAGTGGAAAGTAGAATCGCGAAGCACGCGAAAATTGCCTCCCCCCGGGGGGAGGGCTGAGGAGAGGGCGCTCTGCAGCAATAAGCACAATTGGCGCGGGTCATGGAATAGCCTGTAGAGAGACTTGTTTTCCTGTGTGGTCTGCTTGATGTCGGCCCCCCCACCCCCGGGGGCCACGCCGCCGCCCCCGCCAAATCAAGTTTCCTATCAGTCCCTCACGGCCCTTCGGGCCACCAGCAGCCAATGAAAATGGGGCCATGTCTGGAGCATGTCTGCCCTTGTGCGGTAGACTCTGGCGCGCGGATCTGGACCGGTCGCAGGCCGATCAACAGTGGTGCTTGTAGCCCGTCTATCAGTCTGGCCCGGACATCGCTTCGAACCGCAGATTGTTGCCCGCCGGGTTTTTTGGGGGCGGAGCACGCAGAGCAGATTGCCTGAACCCTCGATGTCCACCGGCACCGGACTCGCACAAGGAGATCCATGATGGCCAGCCACAGCAAGAATACCTACCTGTCGGCCCAATACCGCCGGCTGGCCGGCCGGCGCGGCAAGAAGCGGGTCATCGTGGCCGTGGGCCACACGATGCTGGAAATGATGTATCACATGCTCAAGAACGGCGTGGACTACCACGAACTCGGTCACGACTACCTGGACAAGCTCCAGCCTCAGCGGCTGACGCGCTACCTGGTCAAACGGTTGGAATTACTCGGGCATCAGGTTACACTCAACCCGGTCGACCGCGCCGCGTAGGCTTTTCAGAGTAGAGCAGTGACCGAGGGCTACGCCGCCGCCTTCGGCGAGGCGGTCTACATGATCGACGGCCTGACGTTCTACCTGTCCACCAAGGTTCGTTTCATCGGTGCGCCGTGAAAGGGCTGGAGGCTGAAACCATGTGCCGTTGCAGTCATTCGATCTCGTGTGCCGGATGTTCTCAAGCGGTCCGTCGGCGGGACTTCCTCAAGGGCTGCGGTGCCGCGGCCGCCGGGCTGATCGGCGCACGGCGGGCCGGCGCCGAGGAGCCGAAGGCCGAGCGGCCCCGCGTGGCCCTCGTGTTCCTCGCCGACAGCACCGAGAAGGAGAGCTGGCCGTATCCGGGCTTCGATGCGGCCGGCCGCCACAAGCAGGTCATCCAGTTGCTCGGCGACGGCTGCCCGCAGATCGACTTTGCCCCCGTTGTTATCGGCAAGCCCGCCGACGTCGAAAAGGCCGTCGCCCTCAAGGACACCGCCGACGGCTACCTCGTCTACATCACGACGCTGTACTGGCCCTTCGGCGAGACGCTGTCACGGATCGGCAAGCTGGGCAAGCCGCTACTGATTGCCGACGAGTTCCTCGGCGGCTGCGGCGTCTTCCTCACCGGCACGGCCGCCCTGAAACGGCAGGGCGTCGCGCTCGCGGCGGTCTCGACGACACGGCCGGGTGACCTCATCGCCGCCGCCCGCGTGTTCGCCGACGTCCGCAGGCCCGGCACGACGCCCGCCTTGTTTGCGCGGCGGTGCGAGGAGGTCTACCGCGGCACGTTCGCCCCCGCCGGCTCGATGAAGTGCGTGGAAGACAAGGTGACGCTCGCGCCGATCGGCGAGTGCATCAAGCGGCTGAAGGAGTCGCGGTTTCTCATCGTCGGCGCCGGCAAGCCGGGTGAGACGCAGGAGTTCCTTGGCGCCCGGGCGATCCACGTCGGCTTCGACGAGTTCCAGGCGCTGTACGACAAGGCCGACCGCGACGAGGCCGCCTCTTGGGGCCGGCAGTGGTCCGAGCGGACCGAGAAGGTCGTCGAGGCCGCGCCCGAGTGGATCGCGAAGGCCGGCGGCGTCTACCTGGCGATGCGCGAGCTGATGCGCAAGCACGCGACCGACAGCATCACGATGAACTGCCTCGGCGGGTTCGCCGCCGGCAAGCTTCCGGCTTACCCGTGCCTGGGCTTCATGCAGATCCTTGACGACGGTGGGCAGGGCGTCTGCGAGGCCATGCCCGACGACTCGGTCAGCACACTGATGGGCCGGATCCTCACCGGCCGTGCGGGCTACGTCTCCGACCCGGCGCTGGACACGTCGAGGAACCGCGTCGTCTACGCCCACTGCATGGCCCTGACGAAGGTCTTCGGCCCGAAGGGCTCGGCGAACCGGTTCCGCATCCGCACGCTGCACAACCGCGACCCGCGCGGCTGTTGCGCGCAGTCGTTCCTGCCCGAGGGCTACATGACGACGTCGTTCCGCACGAACGTCGCGACGAAGAGGATGGTCATCCACCAGGCGAAGGCGGCTGGCAACCTCGACGCCGACCGCGGTTGCCGTACGCAGCTGATTGGCGAGGTCCACGGCGACATCGGCAAGCTCTTCCACGAGTGGGACGCCTTCAGTTGGCACCGCGTCACAGTCTACGGCGACGTGAAAGAACCACTGACCGAGTTTGCCAAGGCGCTGGGGCTGGAGGTGGTCAAGGAGGCGTGAAGCCGGCAGAGGTCGGATATGAAAGGGCTGTGCGCGAAAACTAGCTCTACAGCGCAAAGTCGCTCAAATCGGGCTCCGCTCGAATTCCGCGACCCTGCTCGCGGCCCTGAAAATGCGGCTCGCGAGGTCGAAACGGACAACCTTGCGCTGTAGTGCTAGATGCGTCCCCGTTTCCGACTCCTCGAAAAGAAATCACAAAGAAAAAGAAGAGAAGAAGGGAAAGGAAGGTAACAGAGTATAAGAGAGAGGATACCTCCGGTCAGCATGGGTGCGTACGCGCTGACTCCACACATACTCCCCCCCTCGGCCGCTAGCTTTCAGTGGCACCACCTCACAATCCGGTCTGTTTGGCATGGGCATGCTGGGAATGCATCTTCCGCGTGAGGATGCGTGGTCGGCGATCACTACTTCGCCGGGATGGGAAAGTCTTTTATACTCAGGCCTCTCGCAGGTCTCGTGAGGTGAGATCTATGCCAAGAGGAAGGCCGCCGGTCTGCCCGTTATGCAAATCGGTCCGGTCAACGTCGAAGGGAACGAGAATCACGAAGAGTCTGGGTAAACGCCGAATCCGGCGCTGCAAGGACTGCAGCCGGAAGTTCACCCCGCGGAACCAGAAGCCCACCGGCCAGAAACCGGAAGTTGAGAAGACGCCCCCAGCCTCGGCAGCAAGTGGCCGAGGCTGAGTTGTCAGATGGAAGTAGAACAAGAGCCGCTGGACATTGTGAGCCAGGCGTTTTGCATGGCGGCAGCAGTAGAGCGATTCTCGGAGCAAGCTCGAACGTTCTACTACGCCGTCACGCTCTCGAGGTATCTCTGCCCGGGATGCGGCCGCAGCGTGGAGATGGTCTCGGAAGGGACCTGCCAATACCATTCCTGCGGATCCTCCTTTGATCCTACGGTGACATTCCAGCGTTGCGTAAGCTGCGGAGGTAAGCCGAGACTGATGGTCCGGCGGTACCAGTGCAGCAATTGCGGCCATGACGTGGTTTCGCGGTTTCTGTTTGACGGTTTGGTCTTCGATGCCGAGTACTTCCGGCAGAAGATGGCTGAATCCCGCGAGCGCAAGCGCGAGCTGCGCGAACGGGTGCGGCAGATGCTGGCCCAAGGCCGGTCACCGGCTATTCAACCGGAGCCCATAGATTTGGCCGCGATGCCCAGTCTACTAGAGGCGCTCGATGGCCTGGTGCGAGCGGAGGACGGTGAGGAACGGTGAGGCAGGACAATCGGCTGCTCTGCGTACGACCAACCGGACTGGCTCCACTGCTGACAATAATGCTCGTGATCAGCGTGCTCGCGAATCTGGTCTTGGGACTGGTTCTCTTACACTACACGAAAACACCACCGCCGAGTCAAGAGTCGCGAGAAGTACTTGAATGCGGTGCGATCCCGATCGAGCTGATTCTCGGGGACCCGGCCTGCGCTGACAAGCTGCGCAGGGCGATGAATGTGACGAATGTGCGTGTATTAGCGGGCACGCCGGTAAGGTCTGAATCGCGCCGTTAGGCGAGAACAGAGTCGACGCTGGCCGCGAAATCCTCCGCCAGCAGTAGGGAGTCTCCACACTCGAGGCCGGCGTTTTCAGACTCAAGGCGCGCCTCCAAACATCAGGCGTGCAATCGCCCCAACTTGGCGTCCGCGCTCACTCAGCGGGCATCCGTACACCCCGTGGGCGTATTCCTGCCGCGATCTGGCCGGCGGAAAGCCCTGACGCGGCTACACGCCACGCCGGCTCCACCGCAGGCCCATCAGGCCGAGGAGCACAAACGGAATCGTGACCGAGCCGGCCGCCCCGCAAAGAGCACGCGGGGGGGTGGCGGAGTTCCCCGGACTGGACTCCAGGCAATCGGGAGTTCCGTCGCTGTCGGAGTCGGTATCAGGGACGCCGCACCCGCAGGCCCCGGGTTCGGTCTTGTTGGGATCATTTGGGCAGTTATCGGTGGGGATGTTTCCGCCTCCGGAGTAGTCCGCCGGGACGGCGACGTTGCTGGTGACGGTTCCGTTCTGGCCCGGCGCGCCCGCGGTGCCCGGTGTGCCGTTGCTGCCCTGTGTATCGTACGGATTCTTATTCCCTCCTAAACCCCGCGTTCCGCCCCATCCGCCGTCAACGCTTTGCGCGCCTGTCGGTCCCACGGCGGGTGCCTCGTAGAGGACGGTTCCGCCCACCCCGCCGGTTCCACCGTTACCGCCTCTGCCAGCCACGCCGTAGGCGAAGTCGGTGCCCGAACCGTGAGGTAGCGCCCATCCGGCCTGTCCGCCCGTGCCACCGGTCGCGCCGTTGCCGCCGGCTGCCGTGCACGAGAAGACGTTCGCAATGGCGGCCTTGGATCGGATTGCGATACTGCCCGCGTTCCCGCCGGAGGCTCCGTTGATGCCGTCCAGTCCGTTGAGTGGTGTGCTGCCCGGGCAGCCGTCATACGGGCATTTCCCGTCGTACCCCGGCCCCGCCTGACTGGCCTGCGTGGCGGCGGCGCCGCCGTTGACTGAGACCGTGATAAGGCCCGGCGACTTGATCTCGCCATCCGCGTAGATCGAGATGTGGCCGCCCGCTCCCGCAGCGCCTTGTCCGCCGGCGCTGCCGGCGTCGGACCCCTTCCCCGGGCCGCCCTGCGAGCCTGCGGTGGTAGACCTGCACTCGAGGGCGTTCGCGTCGCAGCATGCACCGGGTGCGCCCGCTTCGCCGCCGGCTCCGCCGATTCCGGCCTGGTTATTGCCCATGATTCCGCCGCCATCGGCGTGAAGGGTGAAGCTGCCGCCGGACGTGGCGGCATCGGCGCCGATGCTGATCTTGCCCGTGGCGTGAATGCCGATCGTGCCACCGGTTCCGCCGCCACCACCCGCGCCGCAGGCTCCGGCTATGCCGGCCTGTCCGCCGTTGCCGCCGTTACCTCCACTGCCACCGCAGGCCAGCCCGCCGCTACCGCCCGCTCCGCCTGAGCCGGCGTCGCCGCCCGAGCCCCCGATCCTGCCGACGCCGCCGTTGACCTTGATGCCCTCCCCCTTCAACAACAGATCGCCGGTTACGTCGAGGGTGAGGGTGCCGCCGTTACCACCGCTGCCGCCGTTGCCACCGTTCCCACCGTTGCCGCCGGCCCCACCATTGCCGCCGCTGCCGCCGGATCCGCCTGGGCTGCAAGAATCCGCACCATCGCCACCAGCTCCACCCGTACCGCCCAGGCCGCCCCGGCCCGCAATGCCACCGTTGGTTCCAGACAGATCGACCGAGCCTTGGATACTTGCGTTGCCATGTACGGTAATCGTGAGCTGGTAGCCGTTCTGGCCGTGCCCGGCAGAGAGACCGTTATCACCCGTTTTCCCCGGAAGGCCGGTTTGACCGGTTGAGCCGGCTTGGCCGGTTCCAGGCGACTGGTTTCCATCCACACCATCGGCGCCGTCGCTCGTGTTGCAGCGGATGATCCCCGTCGTGTCCAGCACGAAGACATACGCGTCACCCGGCCCGGTGACGGTCATACTCACATTTCCATCCAGCGCCAGTGTGCCGATGATGTTGACCGTGTCATAGACGTATGTCCCGCTCGACAGTGTCTGGGTTTGGCCGGCGGGGACGATGAGCGATGCCGCCTCGACACGACCGCCGAGTATTGTCACGAACAGGATTACGCCAGAGAGTCTCTTGAACACCGACATGTCCGCCTCCAGCCATCATTTCCCATCTGACCTGTGCCGGCTACGCCGCCGGGGTGCGTTCTGTCATTATACAGCGCCCCGCGCCCGTTGAAGATGTAAGAAGTCGGGGCATCCTTGCGGCCCGTCCGGTACATTGGTTGCGCTGGACAACAATGTGCCTGACGGCAGGGAGGCCCCAATGAGCAGTATACACTTTATCGGCGTGGATGCCCACTGCGGGAGTTCGGAGTTGAAGGCGGTCACGATGAGCGGCCGATTGACCCATTGCTGGCAAGGCCCGACGACGATTCCGGCGCTGACGCAGGCGCAACTTGGCCCCCCTGGTTGACGAGTTCATCATCTGCGAACCGCGTCGGAATCACTTGATCGCCAAGGAGGGCGAGAAGGATGACCCCATTGACGCCGAGAAACTGGCTCACCTGCTGCGTGGAGGGTATCTCAAGCCGGTCCACCATCCAGAATCATTTGAGCGGATGGTCTTCAAGCAGCACGTCAACCTCTACCACGACCATGTTCGCCATCGGGTAGCCCAGGCCAATCGGATCATGGGCTACGTTCGGCGACACGGCGTGTTCGTCAACGAGCAGGCCTTCGGCGATGAGGCCGGGCGGGACGATGTTCTGGCTCATCTCCCGAATCTCCGGCTGATTCGCTTTAACTTCCTGCTGCTCTGGGAGGGTTATGTCTCGGCCGCCCAGCAGGTGGACCGGTCCAGGCATCGATTGATCCGTATCGCCCGACAGGAGCAGCAGATCCGTCGCTTCACCGCTTTGCCGGGAATCTCTTGGATACGCGCGGCAACCATCTTCGTTTACCTGGACACGCCCTGGCGGTTCAAGAGTAAGGCAGCCCTATGGAAGTACATGGGCATCGGCCTGGAGCGTTATCGCAGCGGAAGTGGTCCCGGCTCATTGCACGTTGTGCGTCGGACCAACCGTACCCTGAAGACCATGATCCTCGGCGCGGCGAAGTCGGCAGTCGCGTCCGGGAGCAACCCGTTCGCCGACCAATACGGGAGGTGGGTCGATCAGGGAATCTCGCCTCGCAACGCGCGTCGCAACGTGGCTCGAAGCCAGGCGGCAACGCTGTGGGGTATGTGGAAAACCGGCAGCGAATATCGGGCGGAATGGGTTGGTCTTGCCTTGGCGTCGAACCCGTCGAGGTTGTCCGGATGATCGCGATTCAGGCGAACGGCGGAGTTCCTATAGGCGCATTGGATCCAGCCATCGGCTGGAGTCCCTGCCCGTTGAATGAGCCCGTCGTTTCGTGCTACGCCCCCAGATCTGCATGGACCTCGAGAGAGAGTCCCGCATAGGTGCTTGGGCGACGGCTTTAACCGTACGCGAGAAAAAGACTCTGGGCAGACGAGCGATATCCGGTTGCAGATGGGAAGAAAAAGATGCTTTGAGGGAAAAGACCCTGGAGCCTGCTCCGCGAGGTAACGTTGTGCCCAGTTCGAAGGGTGCCCCTCGAGAAGTCAATCCCGGATACCGGGACACCCGCGGAGAGGGTGTCTTGATTTCTCGCTTCTTATAGGTGCGCCTGGATCCAATTGAGAGGCCGCCGGTGGAGCACGTCCCCACCTACGCAGCCGGCGTCCGACTGGCCGAGTTCATGAGTGAACACATGCAGGAGTTGTACGGCTTCCCCGGCTGTGAATCCTCCCTTTCGTTGGAATCGGAGTCGGCGTCACGTGCCTCGAATGGGTGGAGTGAAAAGGATAGGGGCATGTCCAAGTCTCTGGACGATGTGGTCGACGAGCTGTGGTCGGCGACTGATGCCTTCCGACAGATCTCAACCGCGATGGACCAGCAGGTCATGGGCGATTCGATTGACTCCTGCCCGAACCACTCGTACGACGAGCCTCCACAAGAGCAGGAGGCTGGCTTGGAGCACTTGGTGGACTCCGCGTGGAACGAACAGGCGGCAGCGATGACCCAGCCCCCGGTACAACAGATGGAAGACGAGTGGATGCAGCAGATGCGAGACCCGTTCGGCATGATGGGACCGACGATGTAGGCGTGGTGCCGGCGCTCAACCCGTAAGTGCGCTTCCGCGCACCACTTGCGGCGATCTTGTTTTCTTCATCGCAAAGAGACTTGCGCGATCGCTAGGGTCGCGCTATCCTGGATGGCGAAAGGATGGTGTGTCATGTCACTTGGAATCCGCAAGCTGATCGTGTTCGGATCGGTGGCCTCGGTGTTCCTGTTGGCCAACATGCTGCTACTCGCTCATTGGCTTGATCGAGTGGAAGCGATCGGGTGGGCGAACTGGCTTCGGCAGGAGTTCCTCACAGGCACAGCTTTGACTGTTATTCTCGCCTTGCTCGTCCTACTGATGCCGGCGCGGCAGGTGACCACGGCTGGTGGACAGACCGGCCGGCGGTGCCCGGCGTGTGATGGCAGCATCGCGCGACAGGCCAAGTACTGCGGGGAGTGCGGGTCAAGGGTGTGAGGAGAACCCCTGTTGCAGCTTATCCTCTGCTCCCCCCTCCTCTGGCTACGCTCTTCTGCGTCTTGAGCATGACCGGCGCGGGTATGCCGTATTCGGCCAGAAAACAAAGGAGACTCCTATTAAACCAGATGATACCGCTGAGCGTGACGGTGAGCCAGTTCACGATGGCCTAGGCAAACTTCCCTATGGCGATCTTGCCGACGCCCTCAACGGGAGTCTCACGACGCGCTCGGGCCGCTCGGGCGGGTCTTCCTAAGGCCGGGACCTGTGGCCGTAGTCGCTTGCCAGGAACTCGACCGGGGACTTCGGGCCGCGGGAGCGACAGCCATCTGTCGAGGTACTCAGGTTGTAGCGCTTCGCCGGTTTGCTGCCATTCCGCTCACTCACCGCAACAAAAGCCGGCTATGCGGACCCACCCGGCTGAGGTTGAATCAAGGCCCAGCGCGAAGACCGGCCGAGCCCAGTGTGTCTGTCGGACCTGTGAAACCTGGGCCGCCTGCCGCCACGTAGCCGTGGCTCGCGCCTGAGGCATCCGGGCTCACCCAGAAGGCAAACAGCCGGCCGTTCTTCACGTGGAAACGAAATCGAACCGGTCGTCCCGCCACCCGTGACAGGTCATCCGCGCCCTTCCACTCTACCCGCTGCAACGTCGCGTCTGCCTGCATGCGTCGGCAGTTTTCGCGGGAGAACGGGGCGATCACCTGTCCATCCTTATCCAGGACCTCGCCGTAGAGCCCGCCTTCGGACGCATCCGCATTGATGAACAGGTGCTTCCCTGTGAATCGCACCGGGCGCGTACGGAGGAACCCGCCGGAGCTGCCGGCATCCATTGAGGCGAACCCGTCGCGGCGAAGGGTGGCCAAGCCCGTGGTGCAGACGCCGGACGTGGGGGAACCGAGGACACCTGCCCGCCCGCTCACATAGAAGTACAACGTGTCCCCGACGATTAGGCAGCAGCCGCCCGCGGACTGCACGTTGCCCCAGTTCCAATCGCCGTGGCGATCCGATACCGGGATGAAGGCCTCACGGACCGGGCGGTACCAGTGAAAGCCGTCGCGGCTATAGCCGAGGACGATGTCGTTGGGTTTCGGGCGGTCGCGCGGCTGGCCGCGCCAAATGGAGAACAGGCCCAGCAGTACACTCTCGTAGGCAACGCAGTCGAGATTGTAGAGCTGGGGCTGCGTATCGAGGTCTTTTCGTCGTGCATCGAGGCCGTCGGCGCCGACCCAGAGCACCGGCTCATCCGGCTTCCACCGTGCGGCCGTAATCGCGTCTGGCCCCTCGTGGTAGCGGCGCGATCGCACTTGCGGCCCCGATTCGCCCAGCGAATCGCTCCCGCGGATGCCGTATACCCAGACGTTCCGGAATGGGTTGTGGAACACCGTTGTGCGGTCCCCGCACGGCCCGCTGCGGGTCACCGGCTTGCCCCAGTGGATGCCGTCGGGCGAGAAGTGGACGGTGATCGCCCCTGAGCCCTCGGGATGTGCGAAGATGAACAGCTTGTAACGCCGCTGCGTATCCGGTTCGGCGAGGTCGAGCCACACCGTACCCGAGTCGCGCGGCGTCTTGAGCACGATATTCGTGCCTGAGACTACGTCGAGCACAGGCTTGTCCCAGCGGACCCCGTCGCGGGAGGTGGCGTAGCACGTGCCGCCAACGTACCCGCCCATGTACCACATCTTGAAGAGCCGGTCCTTCGGATCGTACCAGACGCCATCGCTGAAGACCATCGCGGTGGGGCTGTCCGACGTCTGCTCCCACGGTCGATCGGGCTTCACGATGGGCGTTGCCGGGTGGAACCGTGCCATGTGGTACGTCCGCTGCAACGTCGTCTCCTCGACGAGGAAGTCATCCACGAACAGTTGCCGGCCGACGTCGATCGGAATTACGCCGGGCAGGTCCTTGAGATAGGGCACCGGCATGGGCTCGGGTCGGAGCCGGAGATCCCGGGGCGGCCAGAGACGCGCAAGCCGGATTCCATTGTATAGGCATTGGTCCTCTGCCTGCTCATCTGCCACTACAGGTGCTGCGGCAAGCGTCACTCCGAGAGCGAGCGCCGCGCCGGAGGACCTCCCGAACCACGGTATCCGAAGTCTCCTCATGTGTTCACCTCCAGCTACGTGGTCGCAATGGATCTCGCCCGGCGGAGTTCCTCGGTTTGAGCTCTGCTGCCACAGGTTGGCCGTCCTTCGCGGTGAAATTGTACGCCGAGGATCTCTCTGGCGATAGCCGTGTCAACCAGGCATATCTCTCTTGATGCCCATGAGCGCTTGGCGATGACCTGCAGACGGCGTTGGACCAGTTCACGTCGATTGCGAATGGGTCGAAGGGGTGACGAAAGCACCTATGGTGTTCGCGTCGTCCCTGGTTGCAGTTCGGCCCCCGCCGGTCGCAAGATGACCGGCGGGAGTCGCACGACGGCCGGAACCGCCGGTACCGCGAAAGAACAGTCTAGCCGACTTCCGCCATGACATCTGCCGCCCGAACGCGGTCGATCTCCGCGTAGATCTCAGTCACGCCGGCGGACCGGTGTCCCAGAACAACGCGAGCGGCCTCGATGCCAAACTCCTTCCGAAGACGGGTAGCCGCGTTATGCCTCAGTTGATGTGGATACCAGGAATGCGCCCGTCGCCACGCTTTGAGCTCTTTGCGGTCGTGTTCGGTAAGGCGGTCCTTCCACTCCTGGATGGTTTCATTCTCATCGCGGGCCAGGTGCCCGGGTGGGCGAAACGCCCGCTCGCACGCATACTGGATCGCGCGGTAGTAGCTGCCGGGCGTGTAGTGATCGTTGTAGGCTCTCTTCGGCCGCCGTTGTCGCCGCAATCCCGGTCGATTGCCACAAGACAGAGGCGTGGTTCTGGCGCGATGACGGACCACACGTCGCTCCGCGTCCGCCTCCGCGGGATTGAACAAGTAGGCCTTGGGGTCGCCCTTGAGGACGGGGCGAAGCATTTGCTGCGCTCGAGGCCCAATGTAGATCACACGGTCATGGCAGTGGTGCTCGGTCTTGTGCCATGCCGGCCGGTACACCCACACACGCCCGGATGTATCGAGATCGCAACCGCGCATGATGGTGACTTCTCCTGGGCGCATTCCAGTCAACATCTGGACCTGGATCATCGCGGCGACGGGCTCGGGCACGAACCGGAGCACAGCTTCAACTTGAGCCTCAGGAACCGGTCTGACACCCTCCGAGTCCCTCGCGGCGGACCGCCCAGGTTTGAGTGGCGCGACCGCTCGCAGAGCATGCAGCACGTTGGCATCAACCATCTCATTCTCAACGCCCCACCTGAACATCCTTCGAATGCGGTGGACGCGAGCGTTGATGACGGTGCGGCACAGATCGGAGTCTATCATTCTCTGCCGGACCGCCTTCAAACTACGGGGCCCGAACTCGCGGATTGGCGTGGCTCCGTAGAGATCATTGAGAGGTCGGCACGCATCGCGGATGTTGTGCAGTTCGCCGGTCGGCCTACCGTTCTTGACATAATAGCCCTCGGCGAAGTTCCAGTAGGCAAGGAACAGCTCGTTGATGGTCAAGTCGGTCGCGACTGCGTTCGGAGCGGGTGTTGGCGAGAGCGCCTGGCGACCGTTGGCCAGCCACTCGGAAATAATCCGCCTGTAAGCTTGCAGGCTCTCCTGCGTTCCGTGTTTGCCCAGGTAGAAGTCTCGTCCCTTGATCCGGACGAGGCCGAGGCCGGTAGGTTTGTGCAAACGGTACTTGGGGATTCTCACGGATTCAGCGTCGGACATGGCTACTCCTCCAACCCTCGGGGGTAGACTACCCCCGTTTTGGGGCTGCTGAGCAGCACTGCCCGACACAGGCAGGTACGCTAAGTAGCGTTCACGCAAGCCATTGTATCACAGCGGGCGAACGGGCTCGAACCGTCAACGTTCAGCTTGGAAGGCTGATGCTCTACCAATTGAGCTACGCCCGCAAATCCATATAACCTCATCAGAAGCAACAACTTACGGCCAACCTGATGGGGTGCTCGAGCAGAGCAAGCCATCAGCGCTCGCTCCACATAATACCCGTCCGAGCCTCACAAGCAAGCTTGTCTGGCCGGAAAACGCGGTGCCACACAGCGCCGCAAGAGCTGATACTCCCCGCCCGTTTCGCAAGAACGGCAATCGGCACCATCGCGACCCGCGGTCAGCCCGCGGACCGCCGGGCGTTGCCGCCACCCGCCCTCCCACGCGGTGTACCCGACGCCCCGCCGGCAGGTATACTGTCGTGCTCAAGTGACGCCGGCCGGGCGCAAGACCACCGGAGCGATGCCGCGTGGCTACGCTCTGGGGTGGGGCGCTGGGTATGCCGCATGGATAAGGACAATCACCGTGACCACGTCGCCCGTGTTTGAAGAGCTCCCCATCCATCCTGTTGACACCCGGCTTCGGCGGATCGTGACCCCCCTGCCCGCTCCCGAGACCCGGTCGCTCCTCGAGACATCCGCCCGCGTGGAGCCACGATCCATGGGCGGCCAGCCACCGGTGGTGTGGGACCGAGCCGAAGGGTTCAACGTCTTTGACGCCTACGGTAACAAGTGGATCGATTTCTCCAGCGGCGTGCTGGTCACCAACGCGGGCCATGGACGCAGGGAAATCCAAGACGCCATCATCACCCAGGCCCAGCACGGTCTGCTGCACAACTACTGCTTTCCGAGTCACCATCGCATCGACCTGGCCCGCAGACTGACCGAACTGGCTCCCGAGCCGCTCAAGAAGGCCTTCCTCATCTCCACCGGCAGCGAGGCCACCGAATGCGCAGTCAAGTTGATGCGGACCCACGGCCGGCAAGTCACCGATGACAAGACGGTCATCGTCAGCTACAGCAACGCCTTTCATGGCCGGACCATGGGTGCCCAGATGATTGGCGGCATCCCCTTGCTGAAGGAGTGGATCGGTTACATGGACCCGGGCATGGTGCAGGTTCCCTTTCCGGACGGCTTCCGCTGCCAAGATACGAGCTTCGCGGTCTTCGAGGAATCGCTGGCCAAGATGGCGATTGACCCGCGCCGAGTGGCGGGTGTGATCACCGAAACCTACCAGGGCGGCGGGGCCAGCTTCGCGCCGCCCGAGTACATCGCCAGGCTCCGCGAGTGGTGCGACCAGTGGAATGTCCTGTTGACTTTCGACGAAGTCCAGGCAGCCTTCGGCCGATGCGGTCGACAGTGGGGCTTCGAACACTACGGCGTCATGCCCGACCTGATGTGCCTGGGAAAGGGCATCAGCAGCTCCCTGCCGGTGGCCGCCGTCGTCGGCAGGCCGGACGTCATGGATCTGTTCCCCCCGGGTTCGATGACCAGCACGCACACCGGCAACCCGATCTGCTGCGCGGCGGCCCTGGCCAATATCGAACTCATCCTCAAGGAGCGCCTTATCGAGAAGGCGGCCTGCACGGGCGAGGTGCTGCACAAAGAGCTCTGGAAGCAGCTGAAGCCCTTTGACGCCCGAATCGGGGCGATCCACGGCAAGGGCCTGGTAGCCGGCGTCCACGTCATCAAGGACGACTCCCTGGCCCCCGACCGTGATCTGGCCCACAAGGTCGTCTGGAACGCCGTCGGCCGCGGACTCATGCTGTTCTCCCCCGTTGGCGTGGGCGGAGCCACGATCAAGATCTGCCCCCCGCTCTGCATCACCGAGGAGGCGATCATCGAAGGCGTCTCCGCGATCGCCGACGCATTCAAGGATTGCCTGAGCTAGGAGAGTATGCCTCCCCCAACGAACATCCTGATCGGCAAGGACATGCCCGAGGCAACCGCCTTCGCCGCTGAACAAGTGGTCCGAGCGCTGGCCACTCCGAACCGAACCCGTTCCGTTGCCCTGGCCGGCGGGAGTACCCCCCGAGCCCTGTACACGTCGCTGGCGTCGCCGCCGTGGAAGACACGCGTCGACTGGCAGGGCATCGAGTGGTTCTGGGGAGATGAGCGTGCCGTACCACCGAATCACCCGGACAGCAACTACCGGATGGCCCGCGAGACCCTCCTCCACCCGCTCGCAGTCGATCCGACTCACGTTCATCGCATGGCGGCCGAGGCGGTCGACCTGCCCGCCGCGGCCCATGACTACGAAACAACCATCCGTCACCTCGTGCCAGCAAACGCCCAGGGCATGCCGGCATTCGATCTGATCCTGCTCGGCGTCGGCGCGGACGGACATACCGCCAGCCTGTTCCCCGGCTCGGCCGGCCTGACCGAGCGGGCTCGCCTCGTCGTCGCCCACGAGATCCCCAGCCTGCGATCGCGCCGGATGACCCTGACCTTCCCCTTGCTCCGCGCCGCCAGGAACATCCTGTTCTTCGTCACCGGCGCCGCCAAGGCCGACATCCTGGCGCAGATACACGCCGGGGACGCCAACCCCCTCAGACTGCCGGCGGCCGGCCTGCAAACGACTGCCGGACGCACCATCTGGGTCCTCGACGCCGACGCCGCCCGGCTTGTCCAGGGTGTGATCCGCCCGTAGAATCCCCACCCTGGTGAGCAGGCGGGAACTTCATCCCGCCGTGGCCGCGAATACGGAGCAGACATCTATGCAACTGTCCAAACGCGTTCAGCAACTGGCCGAGTCCGCCACCCTGGCCGTCAGTGCGAAGGCGGCGGCGATGAAGAAGGAAGGCGTCGACGTGGTGAGCTTCGGAGCCGGCGAACCGGACTTCCCGACCCCCGAGTTCATCCGCAACGCCTGCAAGACCGCCCTCGACGCCGGATACACCAAATACGCCAACCCGGCTTCAGGCATCCAGGCGGCCAAGGAGGCGGCCTGCCTGAAGCTGAAACGCGAGAACGGCCTGGAGTACAAAGCTTCCCAAGTCATGATCACGGTGGGCGGCAAGGAGGCCCTCTTCCTGGCGAGCATGGCCCTGCTTGAAGAGGGCGACGAAGCCATCCTGCCATCCCCCTATTGGGTCTCCTACCCCGAACAGATCCGGCTCTGCGGAGCCAGGCCGGTCATCGTCGAGGGCTGCGAGTCGAGGAGCTTCAAGCTCACCCCGGAGCAAATCGCCAACGCGATCACACCCAGGACCAAAGTGCTGATTTTCAACTCCCCGAGCAATCCGGGCGGCTTCACCTACTCGCCGGAGGAGGTCAAGGCCATCGCCAGGATTATCGCCAAGACGGATATCACTGTCTTCAGTGACGAGATGTACGATCGCCTCATCTACGGCAACCAGCGGTTCATGAGCTTCGCCGCCGCCGGACCGGAGGCCTACGCTCGAACCCTGACCTTCAACGCCGGCTCAAAAACCTACTCGATGACCGGCTGGCGAATCGGCTATGTGGCCGGCCCCGAACCGATCATCAAGGCCATGGCCAAGCTCCAGAGCCAGACGACCAGCGGCACGGCCACGTTTAACCAGCACGCCTTGGCGGTCGCCCTCAGCGGCGACCAAACCCCGGTCGAGACCATGCGCAAGGAGTTCGAGCGCCGGGCCGAATACATGCACCAGCGACTCAATATGATCAAGGGCGTGACCTGCGTCCAACCCACCGGGGCCTTCTACGCATTCCCCAACGTGAGCCAGGCGTTCGCGACCCTGGGCGTGGGCAACTCGCTCGACTTCTCCGCAAAGGTGCTGGAGAAAGCCCACGTCGCCCTGGTGCCCGGCGTCGCCTTCGGACTCGACAACTACGTTCGGCTGTCTTTTGCCACCAGCATGGAGCAGATCAAAAAGGGCCTCGATCGGCTGGAAGGACTCCTCGGCAAGGCGTGAACTCACCGAGTACTTCGAGCCACGGCGGCGCTATCGCCGGGCAAAGGCGTAGCTGACCCCCTCCTCACCGCCGGCCGCCCCATGCAGCCCCGGGGTCTCTCCCGAGAGTGGCTCAGCCCTCTGAGCCTCCGGCAGGTCGGCCAGCGAAACGGCGAGCTGGGCGAACTCCTGCTCACGACTGAAGAAAGCGTCCACTACTTCAGGGGCAAAGTGGGAACCGGCCTCCTCGCGCAGGATGGCGACGGCCTCTCCGTGGGGCATTGCCGGCTTGTAGACTCGCTTCGATGTCAACGCGTCATAGACATCGGCTACGGCCACTATCCGGGCGGAGAGCGGTATCTGCTCTCCAGCCAGGCCAAAGGGATACCCCTTGCCGTTGAACTTCTCGTGATGGTAGTAGGCGATCTCCATCCCCATCTGCAGGAAGTCCTGTGTCCGTCCCTGGTTGATGATGCTCCGGATGGTGTCGCCGCCGATCTGCGCGTGCCGTTTCATGATCTCGAACTCTGTAGGTGAAAGCCGGCCCGGCTTGAGCAGGATTTCGTCCGGTATTCCCACCTTGCCGATGTCATGCAGGGGGGAAGACCGGACAATCGTCTCAATGAACGACCGGGTGATCACCCGGGCGTACTCGGGCCTGCGAACCAGGACCTGACTCAGAAGCTGACAGTAGGTCTGCACACGCTCGAGATGGGTACCCGTCTCGGGATCGCGGTTTTCGGCCAGCCTGGCCAGAGCCAGGATCGTCGCATCGCGAGCCTCGTTGCGCTCCCGCAATCGGATCTGGTTGCAGAGGGCGATGGCCACCACTTCCCCGATGGCCCGCAACTGGGCCAGGGCTTCGGTGGAATAGGGCCGGCCATCCAGCGGCTCGCTGACATTGAGCACGCCAACCGGGCCGCTGGGAGTCACCAGCGAGGTGCTCGCCAATGGGATACTGGCGAAAAACTCGCTGTCGTACCGATCGCCGAACTCGCTCATCTCGTCAGGTTCGCTGACCACGATGTTTTGCGATTCGGCGAACACGCGCCCGGCAATCGCGCCACCAACCGGAACGCGAATGGCCTCTTTCACCTCCTCCGCAATCCCCACTGCCGCGGCGATGCGAAGGTACTCGCGATTGCCTTCCGGCAACATCAGCGATACGCGACGGCTGGCCAGCATGTCGGCCGTGGTCGCCACGACCAGGTCGGCCACACCCTCCAGCGAGTCGATGCCGTTCAAGTCGGTCATGAATCGCTGCATGCGCTGGATCAACGCGGTCCGCTGAACCACGCGGGCCTCCAACTGCTCGTTGAGGAGCCGGAGTTCCTCGTTCTTGGCATTCAGCTCTGCCGTCAGCGTCCGTTCGGCACTCACCAGTCGGTACTGCTCGATGGCGTCATCCAGGGCTTGCTCCAGCAATTCCTGAGTGCAGGGCTTCTGCAGGAAGCGGAAGATGTGGCCCTGATGCAGGGCTGATACGGCAACGCTCAACTCCGGCCGGCCAGTCAGCATCACCGCGACTGTCTGCGGGACCCGACGGTGCACCTCCTCCAGGAATTCAGCTCCATTCATGCCCGGCATGTTGTAGTCGGACACCACGACCGCGAAGGGCCCTTGGCTCTCCAGGGCCTCCAGCCCCGCCGGCCCGCTGCTGGCTGTCGCCACCTCATACTTCCGGCGCAACTGCCGCCTGAGGCCTTCGAGAAGGTTGACTTCGTCATCCACAAAGAGCACCCGCCGGTTCATGTCATTCATGCCGATACCGCCATCACCCGGTCGACGACCAGACTGGCCAGTTCCGTCCACGCTGCGACCCGGTCGTCCATCCCCAGTCGCTTCAGGTAGGCCAGATCCAGTGCCGGCACGACCGGTTCACAGCCGGCGCCCGCTCGGGATTTCTGCATCGCGGTCAATACGGCATCGGCCACATGCACGCAACTCGCGGCGCAGAGACCGTTGTAGTTGATCTGCCCCGGGTGGTGGTGGAGGGCGACCGCCTCCACGATGCGCGGCGGGAGACCCCACAGGGTCAGCAGATACTCCCCGACCTCCTCGTGGGTCACGCCGAAGGTCTCCTTCTCGACGGCGCACTGCGGACGCCCGTCTCGCTCAACAACCGCCATCATGGCATCAAATATCTTGGTGTGGTGGGAGGCCAGCAGGAGGATGCCGACATCGTGAAGCACGCCCGCGGTGAAGGCCTGATCGGGCCGATCACCGCCCTGCTTCTCGGCCTTGCTGATCAGCCGCGAGACCTCCGCAACCTCGTAGGAGTGGCTCCACAGCTGGTCAATGCTGAACCGGTGCAGAGGCTGCTTGGGCGCGAACTGGCCGAAGACCTGCTCGGACAGTACCAGGGCCTTGATGCGGACAATCCCCAGAAGGGCGACCGCTTCGGCGACACTTGATACCCGTCGCCCGATGCCAAAGAAGGAGGAGTTAACCAGCTTGAGGAGTTTCGCGGACATGGCTATGTCCCGGCCGATGATCCGCCCCACGGTCTGAGCGTCCGCGCACTCGGAGTTGGCGGCCTGGGTGATCTCGAGGTAAAGCGTCGGCAGACTGGGCAGTGTCTGGCAGCCGCCCACAATGTCCCGCAACCGTTCATTACCGGCGAAGCCCTGGGCGGCACACGCCCGGGCGACGGCATCGATCAGCCTGTCGGCCTCGATCGGCTTTGAGAGAAACCGATGGGCGAGATTGACGGCCTTCCGCGTGCCCTCCTCGCCCGGATAGCCGGAAAGGACGATCCGAGCCATCCGCGGGTAACCCTGAACAACCCGCTCCAGAAGGGCCGCGCCGTCCATGCCCGCCATCCTCATGGCCGTCACGATGACGTCGTGGGGGGCGGCAGCCAGCCTGGCCAATGCCTCCTCCCCGCTGGCCGCGAAGGACATGTCCCAGGCATCACGCTGCTTGCGCAAGAGCCTCTGCAGCCCGGCAATCGCGTTGGGATCATCGTCAACGAACAACACTCTCGTCTTGTTCATTTCTGATCCCCCTGGACCTTGGCGGCGGCCGTCATTCGGGTGGGTACACGGATGATGAAGGTGGTACCAACGCCGACCTGCGACTCGAAGGCGAGGGAGCCACCGTGTTTCTGGACGACGATCTGGTGGGCGATGCTCAGGCCTTGCCCCGTCCCCTTGCCGACCTCCTTCGTGGTGAAGAACGGCTCATAGACCTTGTGCCGTATCTCCTCCGGAATACCCGTTCCCGTGTCCGCAATCGAGACCTCCACCGATTCGTCTAGCGGCCGCGTTCGCACCGTGATCTTGCCGCGCTGCCCGGTGTCACCGATGGCATGGGCGGCATTCACCAGGATGTTCAGAAACACCTGGTTGAGCTCGCCGGCGTAACAGTCAACCGGCGGCAGCTCGCCGAAGTCGGTCTCGACATCGGCCACGTACTTGTACTCGTTGCGGGCGATGGTCAACGTGCTTTCCAGGGCATGGTTGATGTCCACGGCGGACACTTCTCCGCGATCGATATGCGAGAAGTCCTTCATTGCCCTGACGATGTGGCTGACGCGACGCACGCCATCCAGGCTCTGAGAAATGGCCTTTGGCGTGTCCTCGATGATGTAATCGACATCATGCTCGCGCTCGGCGTCCTCGACCCCCTGAACGGCCTCCGGCGTCACGGTGCCGGCCTTGACCATCTGAACCAGTTCGCGATACCGACTCTCAACCACGAGCAGATCCTGGAAGGCCGAGGACAACGCCTGGAGATTGTCGCCAATGTACTGGATCGGCGTGTTGATCTCGTGAGCGATCCCGGCGGCCAGCTGGCCGACCGACGCCAGCTTCTCCTGCTGGAGCAGCTGGCGCTCGGCATCGAGCAGAGACTGACTCCGCTCCTCAACCAGACGCTGTAGGTTCTCTCGAGAGGTCTTCGCTTGTTCCTCGTGCCGCATCCGACCACCGACCCGCCTCGAGGATGCCAGGCGACCCAGAAGCCAGAATGCCCCCGCGCCCCATCCCGCGCCGACCGCGACGGCCCAGACCGCCCCTTGGGTCAGGCCTGCTTCCCCATGCCGGTACAAGTCCCTCGGCGTTTCAACCTCGAGCGTGATCGCCGGACGGCCATGGACATCCCGAAGGCAGACCGAGCCAACCCATGTTCCACCGTCGATCCGCCTGACCTGAAAGTCCTCCCCCCCGGGAGCCGGGCACCCCGCGGTCCCAGCCTGAGACGCCCCTTCCACCGGCCGACGGACGTGAAGCTCCAGCATCGTCGCGGCCGCCAGCTCCTGAACCAGCCGGCCGTCCAGAAATCGTCCCAGCAGCAAGGTGCCGCGCGACGGCTCGCCGGTGTCACCAGGAACGATGGGATGCCCGGCCGCGAGCAATGGACCCTCGGGCAGCAGCAAGAGCCCGCTCGCACCGATACGGTCATCCTCGCTTCGCAGCAAGGGCGAGTCCGGGGTCAGAAGGGACAACAGACTCTCCGGCATGGCCGTCCCCCGCCTGGCATCAGGCGGCCAACCCTCCGCATAGACGATGCGTCCGGTGACATGACGATAGACCACCGCGTTCAACTCGATGTCCGTGAACAGGCCGTGACTCAACAGGTTGGAGTCGATGTATGCCTGGTTGCGATCCTCAATGAATCGACGGGTCTCGTCCAGACATGCCCAGGCTTTCGCCCTGCCGGCCAAACGGTCGAGCACATTCCGGACAGCGACGGCCGCCCGTTCGACGTTGCGGCGAGCCTCCGCCTCCTCCATATCCCGGAGACCGACCATCGCCAGCCGGGCAGATACGGCGTAGACAAGGAGCACCCCCACCACCAGCGTGATGCACAATAGAACCAACGATCTCGAGCGCGGACTCACTGTCGCTTGTCTTCCTTCTATTCATCCCCCACACGCATGAATGAGCCACGCGAAGGGGAATCCGGACCACGGCCTCACCGACCCCCTCCGCGGACGGAGGCCGCGAAATGCGGATGACGCCAGTGAGCCGCCGCCTCCGCAACGATCATGCCGCTCCGCAATCTGCTTTTCGACAATAGCTGCAGTAGCGTTTAGCGCCGTCGACGGATTCCTCGGCATCTCTCTGAGCCCACGACCACACCCCGGACAGAGCGTCTTCCCTGCCGACTGAGCGGCCCAGCAACAGGACAATATCGGAACGACGAAGATCCAAACGCCGACCGCCGTTATCGGTCGCCAGCGTCCAGACAAGAGGGCCGATCTCCAAGCCACGCCTGGGATCGGCCCGGCAGGTTATCGGAATGGGCCCGAACCTGGTTCAGAGCAGCCGGCCGGTGCCGGCTACTTGTCGAAGTTCGAATCGAACGCAATGGCCGACGGAGAGAAGTCCATCCGCCGGACGAAAGCGGCCGCCTCGGCAGCGCCGTGCTCGCGATCCATGCCGCTGTCTTCCCACTCGACCGAGAGCGGCCCGTCGTAGCCAATCTCGTTCAGCGCCCGAATGATCGCCTCGAAGTCAATCGAGCCGCGTCCCAGCGAGCGGAAATCCCAGAACCGGTCGGGATGGCCAAAGCTCAAATGCCCCCCAAACACGCCCGCCCGCGTCGGCGTCTTCGACCAGTAGACGTCCTTCATGTGCACGTGGAAGATGCGGTCGCGGAAGCGGCGGATGAACTCGACGTAGTCTACACCCTGGTAACCGAAGTGGCTCGGGTCGTAGTTGAAACCGAAGCGTTTGTGCCCCCCGATCGCTTCCAGGGCTCGCTCGGCCGATGCAATGTCAAAAGCGATCTCGGTCGGGTGCACCTCCAGGGCGAAGTACACGTCCTCATCCTCGAACACTTCCATAATCGGCCGCCACCGCTTGGCAAAGTCCTTGAAACCGGCCTCGATCTGCCCGGGCTGAACCGGCGGGAAGGAGTACAGCAGATGCCAGATGCTGCTGCCGGTGAACCCGTTGACCACCACGCGCTTCAGCAGCTTCTTCACCGCAGCCGGCGCAGCATCGAAGAACTTGCGAGCCGCCCGGGCAGTGTTCATCATCTCGGTCGCGGCCCGCTGGCGCACCGCCTCCGGCCTGCCGTCACCCCACACGTGGGCCGGCAGAACGGCCTTGTGCCGCTCATCGATCAGGTCGCAGACCCCCTGGCCGGCCAGGTGATTGCTGATCGACAGACTCACCAGCCCGTACTTTTCCATCTGCTTCCACTTCTTCTTGCAGTACTCCTTGTCCTCGAGCGCCTGCGGCACGTTGAAGATCTCGCCCCAGCAGGCAAGCTCCAGACCCTCGTACCCGAAGGCCTTGGCCTTCTTGCACAGGTCGTCGAACTTCAGATCCGCCCACTGCCCGGTACACAAGGTGAGTGTCCTGGCCATCGTCATGAACCTCCTTCTGTCCTCGATGAACTGTGGCTTGCTATCTCAATCCCGCCGCGGCCATCGCCTCGGCGGCGCTCCTGCCATCGTGTACGACCATCTTGACCGCCCGGACCACGTCCGCCACCCGCTCGTGGCCCCACACGTTCCGACCTACGGTCACCCCGCGGGCGCCCGCCGCCACCACATCGGCAAACATCTTCAGGGCCGCGGCCAGAGTGTCCGTCTTCGGCCCGCCCGCGGCCACGACCGGCACGGTGCATTCGGCCACTATCTCCGCGTACGCCTTGACATCGTTGCAGTACGGCACCTTGATCACATCTGTACCGCACTCCAGGGCGCAGCGCACCGCCCAGGCGATATCCTCGGGGGCAAACGAGACCCGCGGACCATCGCGGAACACGCGCGGATAGATGTGCGTGATCACTGGAAGGTCGAAGCGGGCGGCCGCCCGAACACAGTCAACCACCATCCGCAGGTGCTGGCCCTCGGTCGAACCGCGAACGAAGACCGCCACCGCAATGGCGTCCGCCCCGAGCAGAACCGCATCCTCCGGCTCGGCGAACCGCTCGCAGGCCGAATCGTCCACCCGGCCAATCGTGCTCTGCAGAATCCACGGCACCCGGCCGGCGTAGGGCTCCCAGGCCGAGGTCACAATACCACGGTGCATGGTGACCGCGTCGGGAGCACCCTCCACAAGCGCGGCCAGCGTCCGCCGGACCCGCCGCAGACCGTCCGGGATCCCCTCGCCGTAGCCGATGAAATGATCCACCGCCACCGAGCACAGCCGCCCCGAAGGGTGTGAGAACAAACGGTTCAACCTGATCCTCTTGCCAATACCCATGATCTAACCTCTGTCCTCGCCAGGACCCGCATCATATCCCTTCAGGAACTCCTCGACCACGGCTCGCGTGGGAATCCCCACCTGCCCGCCCGGCTGCGTCGCCTTCAACGCCGCCACCGCGGAGGCAAATCGCACCCGCTCGGCACGTTCCATCCCTCGAGCAAGCGCTGAGGCATACGCACCGTGGAACACGTCGCCACAACCGGTGGTGTCAACCACTTCGACCTTGAACGCGGGCTGGTGTCGCGGTTCGCTCTCGCCCTTGGCCAGGTACCAGCACCCCGCCGCCCCGCAGGTGACGATCGCCGTGTCACAGCCCGGCTGCCACAACTTGCGGACCGCTGCCGCCGGATCCCGCTCGCCCGTGATCCGGGCCGCGAAATCGTGCGACACGATCGGATGGTTGACCAGGGCCAGCAACTCCGCGAAACGCGGCGAGTCGTCCCGCTCGAGGTCAGCCACTACCGGAATACCGTACACCCGGGCGAGCTTCGCCCCGCGAATCGAACCGGCAATACCGACATGATCGGTGAACAACACCCGAGCCGAACGAATCATGTCCTCCGCCGGACCGGAAGCGTCCGCACCGACAACTCCGGTGTTGTCGAAGAAGATGTTCCGCGTACCCGTGCTTTCGTCCACCAGGATTATCGAATGATACGGCCGGGCGGCGGCGCGATGAACCACCCACCGGGTGTCGACACCCGCCCGCTGCAGCCGTTCGATCACGAAACGCGAGAGATCATCGTCGCCGAGAGCCGCGGCATACGCGCAACTCGAGCCCAAGCGCGCCGCGGCAACCATGGCCGTTGCGGTCAGACCACCGCACTGCCGATCGCGCCGACTGACTGCCATCTTGGCATCGGCCGGCGGGTAGTACGGAAGGTAAAGAAGATCATCGACCGCGGCACATCCCAGGCCGAGCACGTCTATTGCCATGAGGATCCGTTCTCCCTCACTCCTCCAGACCGGTCCGCGCGAGCGAGAGGATGCCGAGCGACACCCCCTCGACGATTTCAACCGTAAACCGCCCCCGTACGCCCGACGACGGCTCCGCCCGAGCCGCGCCGTCACCGGCCGATCAGGCCCGCTCCACCATTCCCAACAGCGTCTGAGGTGTCTGGTACAGGATCGCCCGGGCCACGTCAATGGCCTCGACCGAAGTGTACTGACCCCGCTCCACCATCCGGGCCAGGGTCCGAGCCAGGAGCTTGCGCACCAGCCAAGCCTTGCCGTACGCCCACTCCACGCAGTAGGCATCGGAGAAGAAACCGATCTGCCTGTTGACCGGCAGCATCTCGAGACGCTCGGCCACGACTTGCTGAATCGTGTCCGGGAAGAAGTTGTGCCACCAATAGCCGCACAGACTCAAGTTGGGCAAGCTGCGGGCCAGCGTGCACATCGATTGATTCGCATGCCGGTTCGACAGGAAGCACTGAAACCGCAGCTTCGGATGACGGCTGATCATCTCGCCCACCTGGGCAATCGTCCGTTGCGACAATCGACTGCCGGTCTCGAAGGGGAGTGGCTCGGCCCCGAAGCTGAACTGGAATACGATGCGTTCACCGTACCGCTCCAGGCGATTCAGGAAGGCCTCGTTGATGTAGGAAGCGTAAACGTCGCGTTCGGCCGCACCGGCCCGACCGCGAGCGGCGAGGGCTTGCACCATCTCGGCATCACTGACCGGCCGGTAGTCGATGTCGGTCGAGAGATGGGTGGCGGTGGAGAGAATGCGGTCGTACGGAATCGCGGCCACGTAGTGATCCAGCGCCGCGTGAACATCGTCCAGCGTTCGAATGGTCCGCTCGGGTACGAGCCGCGATCCGCCCCCGATTGGCGCCGGGCTCTCCGGCGTCCTGCCCCAGCATCGTTCCAGCTCCCACAAGGCGGTGTCAAACTCGCCCCACTGGCAGCGGGTGAAGAAGCCCCACTCCAGGGCGTACTGCAGACGGCTGTCGTCCTGGCCCTCTCCGCGCCGAGCCAATTCGGTGCACGATCGCCGGATGTGGGCGCGATCCAGAATGCCGTGGTGCCAGGCCCGATCATGGGCCCGCTCGCGAATCAGGGCATCAACCTGCCGCCAGTTGTCGGCAGTGACCGGCTCGCGCCAGCGGTACAGGTCCGCCAGGATGGTCCGCATCAGCCAGTAGCAGCTCGTGTTGCGGATCTGCGGCAGATAGGCCACGGCCTGCTCGATGCGGGCCCGAGCTTCCTCATCCGTCGGTCGTCCGGGGTACTGGGCGAGCCGCGATCCGGCCGGGCAGCCGGCCGCGTACAGGTCGCTGATCACCATGTGGTAAAGCAGAATGTCGTGCAGTCCCCTCGCTCCGAGTTCCCCCCCCACCAGGTGGGTGTGGACGTCGAACACCGGCACCTCGTCCAGACCCTCTTCAAGCTTCTTCACGAGCTCCGCGGTATGCATGTTGTTGACTCTCCGCCCGCAGGGCACCGGCGGCCCGCAGTCCCCCATCGCCGCATCCATACGCCGCCGGCCGCGACGCCCGTCCTATTCCGACTTGCCGGAACGCTTCTCCGCGCGGAGCGGGAGCAGCTTGAGGTTCTTGTACCAGCACGGGCTGCCGTGGTCCTGCAACCCGATGTACCCGGTCCGCGGGAACTTGGCGTAGGCGATCCCGGTGAACTTGTGAGTCGAACCGTCCGGCCGCTTGCTCGGCTCGGCATACTTGTCGAGGTCCATGCGCGTGACCTGCTCGCCGTTCAGCTCGACCTCGATGATGTGGCGATCGCAGGTCACGACGATGTGGTTCCACGCACCGGCCGGCCGCATCATGTTCTTCTTCGGCTTGGCCAGATCGTAGATCGCCCCGGTGTCGTGGTAGCCGGAGCCTGTTGTGTCGTCGATCGCCACTTCAAGGCCGTTGAAGCCCACGTCCCAGCCTGGCTTGGGCTCGAGCGAGAAGACCCGCGTGAAGATCCCGCTGTTGCAGCCCTTGGCGATCTTGAAGTCCATCGACCACACGAAGTCGGTCCACGGCTTCTCGTGAATCACCATGTACCCGCCGCACTTGTGCGGATTGATGCAACCATTCTCGACCGGCACCTTGCTGGGCTCCTTGCGATCGGTGGTCCAGCCGTCGAGCGTCTTGCCGTCGAAGAGCAGTTGCCAGCCGGCCCTCTTCTCCTCCGCGGTGAGGACATTGTCCGGCACGCCGAGGTTCTTCACGCGAATGTTGCGATAGCGAACGAACTGCCGGGTGGAATCTCCGCCGCCGTGGACCTGCAGGGCGATGCTGCCCTGGTCGGGCAGCCGCTTCTGCTTGTCCTTCCACTCCATGGTCTTGACGCCGTTGATCCAGGTGTCAATGGTCGGCGGGTTGCCGGTGATGCGGGCCCGCAACTCGTTCCAGCCCGGTTTCCACAACTCCTTCCACTGCTCCACCGTGAACGGGCAGGGAAAGGCCGGGTGGTCGACCATCTCGATGTCCCGGGGCGTACCGAGCGTTCGGAAGTTCAGGGCCCCGAAGCCGCCAATCCCCTCGCCGTAGACACCCATCAGGCTGCCGCGGTCGTGATAGTCGATCATCGCCTGGTAGCACCGACCGTCCTCCGTGCTCCGCAGGAACAGCCCACTGTCTGGACCATAGTCGTTGTTCATCTCCAGCGCGACCTCGAAGTCGCGGTACTGAGCGTCGGTGATGACGATGCCGCCGTTGCCGGGCTTGTCCTGACTGCCCTGAATGGCTCCGTCCTGCACGACCCACCGCCCGCCGGTGCCATGGCCCGTCCGGGTGCTCACATGCCAGCCGTCCAGCGTCTTGCCGTCGAAGATCGGCACGAAACCTTCGTCGGCGGCCAGAGCACTCTCCGCCCCCGTCGACAGACCGATCCCCCAGGCCGCGAGCAAGACCAGTGTCCAAAGGCCGTTCCGCTTCATGGTTCACCTCGACTCTTGCCGACTGGGCGCACACACCCGGTTAGGAAAGGGCACACGATCAAGCCGCAAAGTTCGCACCTCTGCCGCACCGATGCGCTGGCTGAGCTTTTAACACGACATCGGGGGCAGCGTCAACAACCACCAAAAGAGGCAATAGTCTCTTTCTTGACTGCTCGAGACGAGCCGGTCATAATCCGTGCTGTCCCGTTCAGGGGGCCGACACCCCCGCGAGCCCCGATCACCACAACGGAGGGCACGACCCGCCATGGCACCATACACCCCGATCAACCGCCGCAGATTCCTCCAGGGCGCCGGCCAGGCGGCGGCCGCCAGCATCGCCCTGCCCTACTGGATACCGTCGTCGGCACTGGGCAAGGCCGACCAGGCCGCACCGAGCAACCGGCTGGTCGTCGGCTGCATCGGAACCGGCGGGCAGGGCCGCTACGACATGAACGGCTTCCTCGCCTCCGCCGACGCCCAGGTCGTGGCCGTCTGCGACGTGAAACGCGAGGCCCGCGACGCAGCTCGCGACCAGGTCAACAACCACTACAAGACACAGGACTGCAAAGCCTACGACGATTTCCGCGAGTTGATCGCCCGCGACGACATCGACATCGTCCAGATCGCCAGTACCGACCAGTGGCACGTTCTCCACGCCCTGGCGGCCGTCCGGGCAGGCAAACACCTCTACGTCGAGAAACCCCTGGGCATGTGCGTCGAGGAGCTGAAGGTCCTGCGCACGGATTGCCATCGCTACGAGCGGGTCTTCCAGTTCGGTACCCAGCAGCGGTCCAGCCCCCAGTTCCGCCAGGCGTGCGAACTGGCCCTCAACGGCCGGATCGGCAAGCTCCAGACCATCAAGGTCTCCGCCCCGGTCGGGGCCAACGAACGAACCGGCGAGAGCGGCTACACCGCGACCCCGGTGCCCGATGGCTTCGATTACGACATGTGGCTCGGACCGGCCTCCTGGGCCCCCTACACGCCCAAGCGAACCGTCAGCCCGTATTGGTTCCACATCAGCGACTACTCGCTGGGCTACATCGCCGGGTGGGGCATCCATCACATCGACATCGCCCAGTGGGGCAGCGGGATGGAACTGACCGGGCCGGTTGAGATTGAAGGCTCGGGTCTGTTCCCAGGCAACGACGGCCTCTGCGACAATCCGCTCAACTGGGATGTGAACTACCTCTACCCCAACGGCGTTCGCGTCCACTTCACCAGCGACGGGCGACAGAACCGACACGGCATTCTCTTCGAGGGCAGCGAAGGCTGGGTCTACGTCAACCGCGAGGTCATCGATGCCAATCCCAAGAGCCTGCTCCGGGAGAAGACCAAGGCCGACGGCATCCACCTGCCGGTCAGCAGCCAGCACCAGCAGAACCTGCTGGACGCGGTCAAGAACGGCGGGCAGCCCGTCTGCCCAATCGATGTGGCCGTCCGCTCCGACACCGTCTGCCACCTGAGCCACATCGCCCTGCACCTGGGCCGCAAGCTTCGCTGGGATCCGGCCAAGGAGGAGTTTATCGACGACCCGGCGGCCAATGCCCGCTTGAAACGATCCATGCGAACACCGTGGCACCTGTAATCTGGAGGTGAGGGACCATGCCGATCAACGTGCTCATCCTGACCGGGGCCAACAACCACGACTGGCAGGCCACCACACCGGTCATCAAGCAGATCTTCGAGGGCAACGCCCGCTTCGCCGTCGCGGACGTGATCACCGATCCGGCCAAGTGCGATAGCGCCACCTTCGCCAAGTGCGATGTGGTGGTCAGCAACTGGTCGGCGTATCCGGCCATGACCGGCCACCAATGGGGAGTGGCCGCCGAGAAGGCCTTCGTGGACTTCATCAAGAGCGGGCACGGTTTCGTCGCCATCCACGCGGCCAGCGCCACCTCCCAGGATTGGCCCGAGCTCCAGCAGCTCCTCGGCCTGACCTGGGGGCTCGACAAGACCGCTCACGGCGCCTACCACACCCTGAAGGTCACCGTCGAAGACCACGACCATCCAATCACCAAGGGCATGCCCGACTTCTGGATCACCGACGAGCTGTGGCACAACATGGTCTGCCTCTCCGGGCAGTCGATTCACACGCTGTGCAAGGCATGGTCTGAGCCGGAGTTCAGCGGCACCGGCAAGTTCGAGCCGGTCCTCGTACCGACGCAGCTGGGCACCGGCCGCGGGCTGAACATCGTCCTCGGCCACGACGCGGCGGCGATGCGGAACCTCGCCTGGCAGACGCTGCTGCTCCGTGGTACCGAGTGGGCGGCCACCGGCCAGGTCACGTTGCCCATTCCCGAGCACTGGCCAGACTCGTCTGCCGAAGCCGTCGTCACCGGCGTCGATCCGGACGCGGCCATCAAGGCGGTCCTGGACTCCAAGTTCGGCCAAGACCGCCAGGCGTTGTTCGTTGTCGAGCAGCTGGTCAACGCTTCGACCGCCCACGACCACGAGGCCGCCATCGCCGCCCGCAGGCAACTCGCGGCCGAGCTCGCCGCCGCGCTCGAAGCCTGCCGGACGCCGCAAGCCAAGAGCTTCCTCTGCAAGCAGCTGGCGATGATCGGCGGTCCTGATGAGGTCAAGAACCTCGCGACGCTGCTCGGCCAGGAAGACACGGCCGACATGGCCCGCTTCGCCCTCGAGCGCATTCCCGGTGAAGGGGCATCGCTTGCCCTCCGCTCCGCAATGAGCAAGCTGAGCGGCAAGCCGGCCGTCGGCGTGATCAACTCGGTGGGCAACCGCGCCGAGCCCCAGGCGGTGAAAGAACTGATCCCGCTCCTGAGCAACAGCGATCCGCCCATCGTCGAAGCCGCCGCCGCCGCCCTCGGCAAGATCGGCAGCCCGGAAGCAGCCCATGCCCTGAGCGCGATCCTGCCCAAGGTCGCCACCCCGATCCGAGCATCGGTCGCCGACGCCTGCCTCCGCTGCGCCGACAAGCTCGCCGCGGGCAACAAAGACGCAGCCGAGAAGATCTACCGGCTCTTCGACACCGAGACGGAGCTCGAAGGCCCGCGTCTGGCCGCCCGGGCGGGGCGGGTAGCGTTGAAGAGGTAAAACCTGCCAGACCGCAGGCAGCGTACTTCAAGAGACCGGGACGGCGAAATCACGCGGTGTTCCGGCGTCCCTTTCTCCATTCTCAATTCCCCATTTTCGTCCTCATCACCAGATCCACCGCATCTTCAAGCTCGCGCATCGGCGTCTTGAGCGTCGTCCGCGCCACGGTGTTATCCAGGGACACATCCCGTGGCCGAGCCACGCGTCCGGGGATCACGCTCGGATCGTTGGGCACGATCAGATCGGGCGAGAAGCCAACGTGCGCCGCGATCCGTCTGGCCATATCCACCCGCCGAACGACCTCGTTGCCCGCAAGATGGATGCGGCCCTGGAACTCGTTGCCCGCCAGTTCCAGCAACGCCCGCCCAGCCGTCACCACGTCAACCGGCGTGCGAATCTCCGCCTGGGGCACCCCCACTTGCCTACCCTCTTTCAACGCGACCAGCATCTTAGGCAGGAACGTATTGCCCCGCCCGAAGAACGGCAGGCCCATCACGATGGCCAGCCGGCCGATCGCCCAGTTCACGGCCGTCGCGACCACCGCCGCCTCGGCCGCCAGCTTCGTCTGGCCGTAGTAGTTGACCGGCCCGGGTGCATCGTCCTCGCGATAGCCGCCCTTCTCGCCGTCGAAGATCGTGTCAGTCGAAACATGTACCAGCCGCACGCCGCCTTCCCGGCACAGCTCCGCCACAAGCCGCGCGGTCTCGACGTTGACCCGCCAAGCCTCATCCTGATGCGTCTGGCAATACTCGATATCCGCGATGGCCGCAGAGTGGATGACCGCGTTGGGGCGCAGCTCGTGGAACGCTCGCGTGACCTGCCCGGGCTCGAGCAGATCGAGCCGGTGCCAGACCAGCCCATCCCGCCGGATCGGTGGCTCACGGCCCGAGAACGCATGAACCTCCCAGGCGTCGCCCGCTTGGCAGACGATACTCCCTCCGACGAAGCCCGATGCACCTGTCACGATCAAACGTCGTGTCATACCTGACCTTCTGACCGGCCTTGGGCCGCCCTATTTTCGCACCCTGGCCGACATGAGCAGGTTGGCGGCCCACGGGGACAGGATTGCCCCGAGGACGAACACCCCGAACAGAAGGCTGCTCACGGCCTTCACGAGTGCCTGCATCTCGGCGGTTTCCGCGGTGTGGGCGATGACCCCATCGAGGCCGAGGGAGGCGAAACCGCAGAGGGCCATGGCGGCGGTGAGCGACGCCATCGTCCGGCGCGGCCAGCCCTGAGGGCAGCTGAAGGTCCCGGCGAGGGGGATGATCAGCAAGCCGCACACGAGTCCGGCGTAGGCCATCCACGAGCTGCGGAGCCACACGGCGGCGCCGAGGGCCAGAATGGTTCCCAGCACGCACGCCCCTATCCAGTTAGAAGCACGGACCTCCTCGGGGCTCAGCACCATTCGCCCGAAGCGATTCAGACGCAGGAGCAGATTGAACAGGGGGTTGGCGACCCAGGACAGAAAGACGAAGGCCAGGTAGAGCAGGAGGAAAGGCAGAATGAACGGAGCCCAACCGGGATGATGCCTGGCGAAGCTGCTCAGCATGCGGAAGACGACGTAGGCTCCGATGATCAGGCCCCACCGCACGCTGGGGCTGAGGGCGCTCATCCACAGGAAGTAGCGGAGCATCAGGCCGTACACGATGTTCCTGGCCCGCAGGGACGCGACGATGCCTTGCCGAGCCCACTCGTTCTCGGGGGCGAGTCGGAGGGCCTCGCGGAAGTGTTCGAGGGCCTTGGCCGGTTGATGTTGATAGAGGAGATTCCAGCCGAGGTTGGCGTGGGTGACGGACTCTTCCGGCTCGTCGGCCAGGGCGGCATGGAGTGCCGCGTGGGCTTCCTGTTTGCGACCCATTCGCGTCAGGGCGATGGCCCGGATGTTGGCGCACTGGGTGTTGCCGGGATCGATGGCCATGCCCTGTTCGGCGGCCTGGAGGGCGGCCGGCCATTGGCGCTGCTGGAAGAGGATGTTGGCCCGGAGGGCGTGGTACGGAGCCTCCTGCGGATCGAGTCGGACGGCTTCCTCGATGGAGCGTGCGGCCTCGTCGAGGCGATTGCGGTCGTGGAGCACGACGGCCATGGCGTAGTGCGAGAAGGACGCGTCCGGGGCGGAACCGATGGCGGCCCGGGCGGACTCCGTCGCCTCCTTGTACCTCTCTGTGCCCGCCAAGCAGATGGCGAGCATGGCGTGTCCCCAGCCGTCGTCCGGCTCCTCGGCGAGTCCCTGGCGGAGTTCGGGTTCGGCGAGGTCAAACCGCGATTGGCCGATCAAGGCGCTGGCTCGTGCGAAGTGGATGTTCATGTCAGCCTGAGGTACTTGAGGACGTCGTCGTAGAGACCGCCCTGATTGGCGTAGACCGCGTAATTGCGGGCCGTCGAGAACCACTCGCGGGTGGACGGCTGCACCTTCTTCGCTGCGGCGGCCAGGTCCTTCGTGGTCAGTGGCGAGGGCGTGCCGGCCTTCATTGCCTCGCGGAGCTTGTCCTCGATGGCCATATCGACCACGGCCTTGAGGTCGGCCCCGGAGAAGTTCTCGGTCGTCTTGGCCAGTCGGTCGTAGTCCAGATCGCTGACCGGCTTGCCCCGGCAGAGGACCCGCAGCACCTCCGCCCGGGCGGTCGTGTCGGGCGGGGGCACGAAGAGGATGCGGTCGAACCGCCCTGGTCGCCGGAACGCCGAGTCGAGATGCCACGGGGCGTTGGTGGCGGCGAGGATAAGCACGCCGTCGTTGGAGGCTTTGGCCCCGTCGAGTTCGGCGAGGAACTGGTTGACGACCTGGCGCCCGGCGCTGCCCCGCAAGTCGCTGCGGCTGGCTCCGAGGGCGTCCACCTCGTCGAAGAAGAGCACGCACGGCCGACTGCGGCGGGCCTGCTCGAAGACCTGGTGGAGGTTTCGCTCGCTGTTGCCCAGCCACATGTCGAGGACGTCGTTGATCCCGACGACCAGGAAGCTGGCCCTGATTTCGCCAGCCGTTGCCCGGGACAAGTGGGTTTTACCACATCCGGGTGGGCCGTACATGAGAATGCCCCCACCGATCGGTTTGCCGTAGGCCTCATACAGTTCGCGATGGGTCAGCGGGTGGATGATCTTGAGGCGGATTTCCTCCTTGACCGATTCCATTCCGCCGACGTCGGCAAAGGTGATCTTGGGCCGCTCCATCTGCAGTTCGGGGCCGGGGGTTGAATCCCCGCCGATGCCCATGCGGATGCGTCCGTTGTCGACTTCGTCGTCGGGTTCACTGCCCGCGCCGAGCCGTTCGGCGAGTTCCTCGTCGGCCGCACCGGGATCGGCCTCGATGGCGCGTTTGTACTGGCGTACCGCTCGTTCCGCATTGCCCTCCTGGAGCAGGAGTCGGGCGTGCAGGAGGTAGATGGCCGCCGGGGTATCCGGGCGTTTCAGGAATTCCTCGACGATGACCAGGGCGTGGCTCTGCTTACCCGCCTGGTAGAACGCCTGAGCCAGCCCGACCTTGAGTTCACGGGCGTCGGCCGCCTGGGCCAGTCCTGCCCGGAAGATCTCGATGGCTTCCTCCGCTCGTCCGACGCGGAGCAGCAAATCACCGAGATGCCGTCGGAGGGTGAGGTTGTCCGGGGACGCCTCGAGCGCGGCGCGAAGGGCCTGGATGGCTTCGTCTCCGTGGAGCATAGGTGGTCGAGCCTACCGCCCCCCCCTGCGCAGGTCAACGCGTTGCCGGCCGGCGGGAGCGTGAGGGGCGTGGGCCGGACGGGACCACACCGGGGCATCGTGCGCGTCGTCCAGGCGGAACGGGCGACGTGTTTTCAGGCATCCGCGATTCCGGCGGCGTTGGCCGTGGCGGGCGAGCGCGTCTTCGAGGCCAAACGAAGCCATTGGCTCGATGAGGCAACCGCGTTTTCAGTACTACCGACCGGCCTCGGCGTCCGATCGCGCGAACAACGCGGCGCCAAACGAAGCCAACTGAGCGTTTGGTGGTCAGGGCTCAGCGATCAGGGATCAGGGATCAGCGGTCGGCGGTCGGCAGTCAGCGATTGGCTGTTAGCCGGCTATTGGCCGGAGAGGTGGGCGGGAGAAGCTATCGAGATTTCAAAGAGCTGGGAGACGGACCGCAGGGATCGTCCTCTGTGCTCATATCACCTGTCCCGTCCCGGGGTAGGAGAAGCCGTCAACAGTCAGCAGTCAGTGGTCAGCGGTCAGCAAGAGGAAAGGGGTGGAAGCCCTGGGCGAGAAGACGTGGGGAGCAGATCATGAAAAGACAAGGGGGCTATGCGGCCTAAAAATCATCCTGACACCTTTTTTTCTACGGGGAAGTAAGGGTAGTTGGGCGGGCTTGCATTGCGGAAGGCAAAGCCTTATAGTACCGAACGAAGAATGGAAAGAGTGTAAGGGAAATGTGAGGTTTGGCATCGGCCGGAGCGGACTCCGGCGGGTGGACCTGAACCGTAACGGAAGGTGCTGCAGGCAGTTATGGCGATCACGGCTGAACAGAAGCGGGAATTGGTCGGAACGCACCGGACCCATGAGAAGGACACCGGATCGCCCGAAGTCCAGATTGCCCTGTTGACGCAGCGGATCAACCAGTTGACCGAGCATCTGAAGACGCACAAGAAGGATGAGTCTTCGCGGCGCGGACTGCTGATGATGGTTGGTCACCGGAATGGTCTGCTGAAGTACTTGGCGGCGACCGACCGCCAGCGGTATCTGAGCTTGATTGCCCGTCTCGGCCTGCGCAAGTAGCCTGCTCTGGCACGCACCGTCCGGCCACTCTGGTTCCTATGGAAGCGCCCCGGGCCCATCCCCAGGCAGTGGGTGCTTCAAGTTCCGGCTGGCTGATGAGCAACGACACAAGACGCCCTGCCTCCGGCGACGGACGAGGTTGCCCAGCTGTGGGGAGTATCTCTCTTCACTCGTTTCGCGATTACAGTTCAGGTCATGTTTATTCAAGTAGGACAGTGGTTAAGGCGGTATTGAATGGAAACAATCAGAGTTGAAACAGAAGTCGGTGGTCGCAAGCTCATCCTGGAGACGGGCAAGATCGCCAAGCAGGCCGACGGGGCGGTGATGGTCAGCTACGGAGACAGTGTTGTTCTGGGCACGGCGGTTCGTGCCGTTCCCCGGGAGGGGATCGACTTTTTCCCGCTGACGGTGGATTACCGGGAGAAGGCGTATGCCGCGGGCAAGTTTCCCGGGGGTTTCTTCAAGCGGGAGGGACGGCCGACGAGCAAGGAAATCCTGACGATGCGGATGATTGACCGGCCGATCCGCCCGTTGTTTCCCGAGGGTTTCATGGACGAGATCCAGATTCAGTGTTTTGTGCTGGCGGCCGACCCGACGCTGGACTCGGACATTTCCGCGATTGTGTCGGGTTCGGCGGCTCTGTCGCTGAGTTCGGTTCCGTTTGAAGGGCCGATTGGTGCGGTGCGTGTTGGCCGGGTGGAGGGGCAGCTGATCATCAACCCGACGTACGAGCAGCTAGAGGTTTCCGACCTAGACATGATTCTGGCCGGTCACAAGGATGCGGTGAACATGATCGAGGTGGGTGCCCGGGAGATCAGTGAGGAGGTTGCGGCCGAGGCGATTGCCTTTGGTTACGAGTCGATCAAGGCGATCTGCGGGGCGATTGCGGAGTTGCGGGAGAAGGCGGGCAAGGAGCGGACCTGGACGCCGCCGGAACCGAACACGGAGTTGGCCCGGCTGGCGCGGGAGAAGGGGTACGATGAGTGCGTCAAGCGGCGTCGGATTGTGGGGAAGCTCGAACGGCAGGCGGCGATGAAGGAGTTGTACGATTCGGTGATGGACGAGTTGTCGCCGAAGGACGCGGAGAAGCCGCTGTTTGAGCGGAATGCGGTGTTCAATGCGTTGCAGAAGATCGAGGAGGAAGTGATCACCGATCTGGTGCTGAGTACGGGCCGGCGGACGGACGGGCGTGGGCCGACGGATCTTCGGGAGATCAGTGGCGAGGTGGGTTTGTTGCCGCGGACTCACGGTTCGGCCCTGTTCACGCGTGGGGAGACTCAGGCGATAGTGGTGACGACCCTGGGTACGGCGCGGGACGAGCAGATCATTGACGGGCTGGCGGAGGAGTATCGGCGCAAGTTCATGCTGCACTACAACTTCCCGCCGTTCTGCGTGGGCGAGGCCCGGCGGATCAGCGGCCCTGGTCGCCGGGAGATTGGGCATGGCGCTTTAGCGGAGCGGTCATTGGAGGCGGTGCTTCCGAATGTTGAGCAGTTTCCGTACACGATCCGGGTGGTGAGCGAGATCACGGAATCGAACGGTTCGAGCTCGATGGCGAGTGTCTGCGGGGGCACGCTGGCGCTGATGGACGCGGGGGTACCCATTTCCCAGCCGGTAGCGGGCATTTCGATTGGCAGTTTCCACAACGATGAGCAGCGGATGCTCGTGACGGACATCATAGGCGAGGAGGACCACTTTGGGGACATGGATTTCAAGGTTGCGGGGACGCAGCGGGGCATTACGGGAATTCAGTTGGACTTGAAGGAGCGGGGAATTTCTCAGGAGACGATCGTAGCGGTACTGGCCCAGGCCAAGGCCGCCCGGATCCAGATACTGCGGAAGATGCTGGCCGTGCTTTCGCGTCCCCGGAAAGAAATCAGCCGGTACGCACCGCGGATCTTGACGATGAAGATCAATCCTGAGAAAATCGGGGCTGTCATCGGGCCAGGCGGCAAGGGTATCCGGGGCATCGAGGGGACGACCGGTGCCACGATCGATATCGAGGACGATGGCAGTGTGACCATTTCTTGTTTAGAGATGGATGGCGCCCTCAAAGCACGAGAGATGATCGAACTGATCACGGAGGGTGTCAAAGTTGGGACGATCTGCACCGGGCGAGTGACCAGCGTCAAGGATTTTGGCGCATTCATTGAAGTCGCGCCCGGACAAGACGGGCTGTGCCATATCAGCGAACTGTCGGACGGGTTTGTCAAGTCGGTGAATGAAGTTTGCCGTGTCGGCGACCAAGTGCGTGTCAAGGTCATCGCCGTCGACGATCAGGGACGGATCAAGTTAAGCCGCAAGGTTTTGCTCCTTGAGGAAGCGGCCGAGGCGAAGAAACAGTAGCGCACGAAGCCCATCTGTGCCGGCGCGGCGGAGGAGTCTGCCATGGACGTCGGTACGGTCAAATGGTTCGACAGCAAGAAGGGCTTTGGTTTCATCAAGGGCCACGAGGAAGGGCACGACATTTTCGTGCACTATTCCAGCATTGAAGGCGACGGTTTCCGCAGCCTGAAGAATGGTGAGCCGGTCGAGTACGAGTTGATCGAGTCCGCCAAGGGGCTCCAAGCCCAGCATGTTCGACCACGGAAGGGCATGACCTCGACCGTGGCGTCGTGAGCAGGGACAGGTGTTGTGGGCGGATGGGGTGTCCGGGGTGTTCCAGGCCCTCGAGCCCGCGGGAGCGGTGCGAGCCACTTCGGTGATCAGGGGCGATGTGGCGAGCGTACTCGGGTTCACCGGGTACTTAACCTTTAACCTCGTTTGTTTTAAGATGGTTTCACTTCTGCGCGGGGTCCGAAGCTTGCGCGGAATGTGGATGGTGTCTGGCAGGTTCGCATGGGTGAGACGGCTTTCATTCTGATTGTCGAGGACGATGGCGGGCACGCGGAAGCCCTGGCCAACGGGCTGCGTGAGCAAGGGCACGCCTGCCGTGTGGTCCAGTCGGCGGCGGAGGCCTTGGAGAGCCTGCACAGCCGGCAGCCTGACGTCATCCTGGCCGAGAAGCAGCTTCTTCAGGCGGAAGGCAACGGCAGCGTGTTGAGGGAATCCGAGCGGCTGGCTCCGGACGCGGAGATCATCCTCATGGCCCCGGAGGAGGAGGCTCACGTTCCCGGGGGCGAGATCCACGAAGGCCAGAACCGGGTGTTTCAGGTTGTGGCCAAGCCGGTGTCGTTCGAGGACATTCAGGGCGTGATTCACCGCGCCGCTGAGCTGGCCAAGCGGCACCGTGCTGATCGAGCCCTGAAGGAGCAGGCCGAGCGTCGTTTCGAGTTCGAGGGAATAGTGACGGGCAACGGCCACATGATGCGGATCATCCGCATGATCCAGCGGGTTGCCAACAGCAAGCTGACGGTGCTCATTCTTGGGGAGTCGGGCACTGGGAAGGAGCTTGTCGCCCAGGCGATTCACCGTCACTCTCCGCGTACCCGGAAGCCTTACCGGGCCATCAACTGTGCCGGCCTCAACGAGAACCTGCTGGAGAGCCAGCTTTTCGGCCACGTCAAAGGTGCTTTCACGGGAGCGGTCAGTGATCACAAGGGTCTGTTTGAGGTCGTGGATGGAGGGACGCTGTTTCTGGACGAAGTGGGCGACATGCCCATTCCCATGCAGGCCAAGCTGCTGAGGACGCTGGAGAACGGGGAGATTCTTCCGGTCGGTGGCAACGAGATACGCCGGGTGGATGTCCGGGTGGTAGCCGCCACTCGGCGTGACATTCGCGAGATGGTGGAGAAGCACACCTTCCGGGACGATCTGTTTTACCGGCTGAATCAGGCGATGATTCGCATTCCCCCGCTTCGGGAGCGGCGTGACGACATTCCGTTGCTGATCGAGCATTTTCTGAATGACGCGGCCAAGGTTCACGACAAGCCAGCCACTTCGATTTCGCCTGAGGTTGTCCGCAAGCTGACCGGGTCCCAGTGGCCGGGCAACATTCGCGAGCTGCGGAGCGTCATTGACCAGATGGTGGTGCTGGCCGAGGGGCCGGAAATCACGGTTGACGATCTGCCGGAGCACATTCGTGGCAGCACGGACATTGTTCTCGCGGCGCTGCCGGGCACGACCGGCCTGACCATGGAGCAGATGGAGAAGTTGCACATTGCCAGCACGCTGAAGCTCACGGGCGGGAATCGGGAGAAGACGGCCAAGATTCTGGGCATCGGGGCCAGGACTTTGTACCGCAAGCTGCGTGAGTATGGCCTGTGAGGCGGGCGGAGCAAGGATGACGGGGCCGGGGTGTGTCCGGTGTCGTCAGGTCAGCGGCGGCCGCCAAAAGACTCCCAGTGAATCACCTGGTCCAGGGTCCGTTTCTGGGGGGCAGGCATGTCGACGGGGTATCCAAGGGCGATGAGGGAGACGAGCCGCATCTTGTCGGGGGCGTCGACCAGTTTGGTGATTTCGTGGGCGTAGGGCTTCTTGTCGCCGGCGACCCAGCAGGAGCCCAGGCCGAGGGCCCGAGCGGCGTTTAGCATATTGGTGGTGGCCGCACTGCCGTCCTCCAGGAAGTAGCGGGTCTGCTTGGCGAGGACGACGATGCAGACGGGGGCCTCGGCGATGAACTTGCCGTATTCGGCGATGGCGGCGAGCTGGGCTCGTCTGGCCGGATCGGTGACGACCACGAACTCCCAGGGCTGGACGTTTCGCGCGGTGGGAGCCAGGCGGCCGGCATTCACGATTTGTTCGATGGTCTCAGCGGCCACGGGATCGGGCAGGTAGCGGCGGACGCTCCGCCGGGTGGTCAAGGCCTCAATCGCATCCATGTCGAGTCTCCAGAAGCGGGTTGCCGGCTTCCCTCGTCGAGCGTTCGACGGAGGGGAAGCGGCGTAGTGGTGAAGACAGGGGACCAGTATACAGATGAATGGTCCTGCGGGAAGGTCGGCGGGCAATTAACTTGGCGATTGGGCGTTTGGACGTTTCGTGGTCTCGGCTCAGAAGCGCAGGGCTTCTCCTTGAGAAGCGCAGGGCTTCTCCTTGATGGGGCTGAGGGGGTGTTTCGTCTTTCATGCAGCGGGCTGGGCCAGTCTTCGTGACGCGGAAGCCGGACGACGCACCTTGCGGGCAGGGGGCTGGCACTTGGTCTTTGGCAAGGAAGCCGGCTTGGACGTCACCATGACGACGGAGTTCATGCCGTATGGGCCGTGCTCAAGGCCGAAAGCGGCGTAGTCCAGGAACCACTCTCCGTCGGCGAGGTACTTGAATTGGTAGGAACCTTCGGGCAAGGTCAGGCGGCAGGTCCACTCGCCGTTTTCGAGGCGGGCCATGGGAAAGCCGGCGGAACTCCAGCCGTTGAAATCGCCGACGAGAAGGACTTGATTAGCCTCCGGTCTGAAGAACCGGAATTCGATCTCTCCTCCTGACACCTGGCAGACCATGGGCAACCTCCTTGTCTTTCCCCGCACCTGCGCCTCTTCCATTGTAGCGCACGCCTTCGCGTTGGACACTCAGGAGCATCTGGTCAGGCAGGAACGCAAATGAGGAACTTCTGCTGAACCGGTCCCGACCGGATGCGACCTTGGACCGCAGCACTCTCCCATGGACGCAACCGGCACGCCGGCGCGCTCGCTCGCCAATCGCAGCAATCATACCACATTCTCGGACCTGGGGCAAATGAGAAAAGGAGAAACCTTGCACAAAGCGCAGGTTATGACCTCTTGAGGAAGCCAATGGTAGACTCCATGATGCGATTGCGGAGGGCGCGGGTGGTTTCGACCTTAGTCTGTTGCTGCAGGTCTCTCAGGTTGGCGAGGCAGTAGTGACAGCCCAGCCGTTCGAGGTGAAAAGCGATGTATGCTCGCCAATCCGGTTCCAAGGTGGCGAGGAGGTAAGCGCCGATGGTACTGCGTTTGAGGCAGCTGAGCCGCTGGGACTGCCAGATTTCGCTGAGGAGGAGGTCGGGGGGATCGGAGTCGAAGCCGGAGGTGCCGCGCAGGACGCGATCGCGGATGCGACCCAGGCAGCGGTGCTTGATGAGGGCCACGTGTTTCTCGTCCAGGCCGACCACGTCGGCCACGTCCTTGTTGCGGAGCTGGCAGTAGAAGATCATCTCCACGACCTGGAGATCGCGGAAGTTGCCCGATTCCTTGTAGCCGTCGAGGAGTTCGCGGAGCGCCGTGGTCAGGAGTTGCCGCTGTTGATGATGCTGTTCGTCACGGCGGACGTACCAGCTGGCCGTGGCCACGGAGTCGGCCATCTGGATATCCGAGCCCTGCTGTGCGTCCCCCGAGTCTCCCTTGAGGACGTCCACGAGGAGGCACGCGTTGTCCTTACGGCCGCGGAAGGCATCGATGATCTTGTGCCGGAGGATGGTGAAGAGGAAGGTCTCGAGGCCGGCCTGTCGGCGGTAGTTGGGCAGGGCTTTGAGGAAACTGATGAAGGTATCCTGGACCAAGTCTTCGGCATCGGCCGCCTGACGGACCTTCTGACGCGCAAAGGCCAAGAGCCGGCCCTGGTATCGGTCTACGAGTTCGGACCAACCCTGGGCGGCGCCATGCCGGATCTGATCCAGCAAGTACTCGTCCGCCTGACTGAGTTCGCTCATCTCGGGGGCATTATGCCACACACAATAGAATGACCACAACACCTATGACTGCGGCGACACCGGCCGCGGTCCGCATCACCCAGAGGTAGTAACCCCGGGTCGCCGCGTTCAAGATCAAATACACGACGAAGATCAGGGCCAGGAGGGCCAGACTGGATTTGACGCTTCGGCCCCAGGTTTCGCGCACCTGGTCGACGTGCCGGTAGTACCGATCGGCCAGCTTCTGGAGCTGCTCCGGGGGCAGCTTGACGAGGACGGCGCGACGATAGACTTTACCGTAGGGGCGTTCGAAGCCCTGGTTGAACTCGGTTTTGACGAGCGAACCGCTCTGCAGCTCGCCGGTGATCTGGTTCATGAGCCAGCCTGGTCGTTCGGCGAAGACCGAGACCGGCGTATATCGCCCGGTTCTGGCGATGTAGTCGCGCAAGTGCCGTTCGACGCCTTCGGCGGCCCGCTGGAAGGCGTCGGCCCGTGCCTGGTCTTCGGTCGGCCACAGCTGATCCGATTCGCCCAGCACCCATGTGCCCGGACCCTGCTGGGTCCACCGGGTGAAGTCCTCGGTCCATGGGGCGTTGACGAATCGTGCGGTGCGGACCAGCTCGCCACCCTGGGTGCGCAGGGTCAGCCGAATCTCGCCGACCTCGCTGTTCGCCGACTGCTCGGCGGGCAGGTCCCTGGTAGTCACGAACCGCATGGTCATGGCACCCGGGGTGGGTGCCGGAAGCGGGGCGGGTGCGGAAGTGATTTCGCGCACCGAATCTACTGTCACATGGAGGGGTACTCCTGGCGGGCGCGACGGTGACCTCACCGACGCGGCCAGTGTCACCTGCTGCGTGATCTGCTGGGTCATGCGGTCCAGGATAGCGCCGTTGAGGTCCTGGGACACGGAGAGATGGACGACGCGCAGGGTCTCATTGGGCATGAGTTCGGCCAGGAACTGGTTCAGGGAATGGCGAGCGAGGGCCACGGCGGCGGACTGCTTGGACGGATACAAGTCGGCCTCGAAAGCATGCTGTTCGCTGGGCGTCCACTCTACCGCGGTGACGGGGCCGGTGGAGCGGGAGCCATTTCCTGTGATCTGGCTCCGGGCCCGCTCGGCTTCGCGGCTGGCCTGCTGCCGCATCGCGGCGGCCTTGGCCCGGACGTCGTTACGAATTGCGGTGGCGTCTTGGGAGGCCCGCTCTCGAAGGGTTGCGCCGTCCAGACTCAATTCCTCGCGGACACTCTCGCCCAGGCGGATACGCTCATGCGAAGCGCTCATTCGGAAGGCAAAGAGGGAGAAGAAGAGCAGGAGGAAGATGCCGGCCAGAACGCCGATGACGATCCGCCCGGGCCGGCGCGATCGGACGAAGAGAGCAACTAGTCCGGCGATGACCGCGAGGAGGATGATCAGAGCGAGAATCGCGAGGTTCATGCGTGTACCTCCCACGGCGCCCGTGGGCAGGGGGCCGTGGTTGAATCCGAAATGCTCGCTGCCCGGGAACCTGGGCAGGTCCGGGGCCGGCGGGGCCACGGGCATCTGCGGAACTGCGGGCACGGGCGGTTCCAGGCTGGGTGGAGCGGGGAGGATCGTGTTGTCGGACGGATAGCTGGTTCCTTCGATGGTCACGCTCATCGGCCCGATGGTGGAGTGGACGGTACTGGCCGGCACGGATGAGACGTGACTGGCGTATGGCATGGCCACGAACCACAGCAGGCCCATGGTCACAGCGACGACCAGGACGACGCCGAGGGCGGTGCGGGCTTTCTGGGGGCCGATGACCAGGATGACCGCTCCGACGATCACGCCGATGACGAGCAACTCCAGGGCCCCGGGCATTCCGACCATGCTGAAGCTCGAGGTCATGAGAGGGCCTCCTGAGATTGGTCGCCGGGTAGGGGCGGTCTTTTGCGCCGGGACTCCGGCCAACCGAGCAGGATCAATCCGGCCAGCAGGAGACCGCCGCACATCAGCCACTCCTGCGTACGGCCCATTTGGCCAAGGGCGGTCTCGATGGCCGGTCCGATGCGTTCGTGGTTGAACATATCTACGATTGGCGGCCAATTGACCGCTCCCATCACGTCCGTGAGGATACGGAAGCACCCGAGAAACGCCGTGTAGGCGAGGATGACGCGGCCGACGTGGGCGGCGCCCGCCCGTCGCCGGGCGATCAGGGTCAACAGCATGGCGAAGACCATGATGCCGCACGCCACGGCGACGAAGGCTCGCTCCATGAGGTTGGGCCAGCCGGTGTAATTGCCGAAGTCGCGTGTCAGTTGTGCGGCGAGAGAGGGGTCGGGGAAGCCGGCGGCGATCAGTGCGGGCAGATCGACGGCCGCCAGGAAGCTCACGGCCAAGCCAGCGAGGAGCACCAGACCACCGATCACGGCCAGGAACGGATTAGTCAATCCGCGAGGACGGGGGCTGGTCTGCAGACGAGCCGGTTGGGGCAGAGGCATGAGGCCGGCGGCGATGGTCTGCTGCGGCCAGAGTGCGGGCGGGACGGGAGCGGCGGGGGTGGCGGGCTCGACGGTGGGTACCGGCGCTGGAGGCGGGGCAGGCGCTGGCGGATGGGGTACAGGATTGGCGGATGGGGGGTACTTGCCGAGCTCATCGAGGCTCTGCCAGGCCAGCAGCCGCAGGCCATACCGGTCGGTGAAGCTGCCGCCAACGATCATGATGACATCGATCAGTGTACCGACGCCCAGGAAGCCCAGGGTGCATAGCCAGATCAGTCCCGTGCCGATCTTGCCGACGTAGAAGCGGTGGAGGCCGCACAGGGGGAAGAGGAAACCGACGCAGGCCAGCAGCAGAGCCCACAAGCGTAATCGTGCCGAGGCGCCTTGCACATTGGGCACATAGGGGGGGGCTGCCAGGGCGACCGCACTGGCGGAGAGGCTGCTGACGGTTCGATCGGGAATGCAGGCCAGGACGATGAACAGGATCGAGGGGAAGATGATGAAGCCCAGGCCGATCAGCGTTTCATCGTCTCTCAGATTGACGCACGCCATGAAGCAGACTGATGTCAGCACGGCCGAGGCACAGAGCATCAGCAGCACGGGGCGGATGAAGCTGTTCCAGCCACTTCGATAGGTATTCTTCACCGCTCGCACGAGGCAGAAGAGGGCGAACATGCACGCGCCGAGGCCTGCTGCGACGGCAATGGCCGCCTCCTCGCTGGACAAGCGGGCGATCCCCGCGAAGCAGAACAGCATGAGGCCTGTTCCGCTGAGCAGGGCGAAGGCGAGCAGGAACAGTCCGCGGGCCCAGCTGGGGAGCATGCGGCCACCGTAGCCGGCCGGATGGTGGGGTTGGCCGGGGAGCACTCGACCGCCGAAGGTATCGGCCGCCGGAGGGGGCGGAGGAGGGGGCGAAAGGCGTTCGTCGCGTGTAGCCGGGGCGGGTTGCGAGGCCTGGTGGACGGCTCGGTCGGCAGTTGGGCTCCAGGCCGCCTGACCTGTGGCGGTCGGGGCCGCGGCGAGGCTATGGTGTACGGACGGATCGAAGGGGGCCAGGACCTGGCTGACGAGTGCGACGCCGGCCATGATTCCGCCCGCCAAGGTGGCGTTGCCGTCGAGGATCATGGCCGCGATCCAGGCGCTCAGGCCGGCCCAGAAGGCGACTCCGAGGGAGAGTCTTTCGGGCCGACCGGCAGCGACGTGCCGTCGCCAATTGACCAGGAAGAGGGCCACTCCGGCGCTGAGCAGGGTGGTCATCAAGGTTTTCTGCAGAATCCAGGGTGCTGCACCGCGGCTGCCGAACGGACCGAGGAGGCCGGTCAGCGGCAGGAGCATGGCCACCACCAGAGGGGCGATGTAGATCAGCCGACCGAAGTCCGGGCGGCGTGTCTCGCCGGACTTGAGCTGTTTCATGCGTATGATCACGACGACGCCCAAGGCGCCGAGAATGACCGGGTTGAAGGCGATGAAGGACCAGGCCACGGCTGGGTCGCCCATTCCCAATTTGTGGGCCGCGAAGATGCAGGGCATGGTGCACAACAAGCCGGCGACGGCGGCGGTGCCCCCGAAAGCGAGGCGTTGGACGAAGCTGCTCTCCCCTGCCAGCTTAGCCGCGAATTTGGCCTGGGCCACGATGACTCCGCCTGCGGCACCCATGATCGCCACGAAAGCGAACAACGGCAGCCAAAGCGGGTTCGCGGAGCCCATCGAGCTGGCGAGGATTCCGGACCCACCGGCCACGATGGCGGCGGTGAGGACGCCGAGCAGGCGGCGCTGATTCCAGTCCAGCGGGTCGCGGGCCGGATCTGCGAACACCTTTGGCGAAAGCAACGGCGTGACGGGCGGTGGAGGAGGCGGAGGTGTCGCCCGTCCGCTCAGCCGATCGCTGAGGCGGGTGCCGACCTGGGCCATCCGTTCGCCGAATTGTTCGCCCCACTGCCCCATCCGCCGGCCGAACTCATCCATTCGCCGGCCGAACTCGTCCCAGCCTTCACCGGTGCCGCCGGCGTGACCTGGGCCCGGTGCCGGTTCACCGAGACGAGCGCCGGTGTGCTCGGCGGACGAACCTGGGCCGCCGGCGGTCACCTTCTGGCCGATGCGTTCGGCGACCATAGAGAGGCTTTCCGGCCGGAAGACCGACACGCTATTGCGGACGTGTTCGGCGCCGAAGACGGCCTCGACCATTTCCTGGGCTGACTGGTAGCGGTCTGCGGGGTTCTTGGCCATGGCCCTTCGGACCACGGTGGCGAAGGGCTCCTCGATGCCGGTCAAGTCGGGCTCGCCGGCGAGGTGCTTCATGAGTACCTCGCCCGGCGAGGCACCCAGATAGGGTGTCTGTCCGGTGAGCATCTCGTAGAGCACGACGCCGAGGGCGTAGACGTCCACGCCGCGGTCGTAGCGACCCTGGCCGATTTCCGGGGCCATGTAGTGGACGGTACCGACGGTGACGGTCTGGCCGCTGTGCACGCTGGCGCTCATGGCCTTGCTGAGGCCGTAGTCGCCGATCTTGACGTAGCCATCCTCGTAGAAGATGTTGCCAGGTTTGAGGTCACGGTGAACGATACCCTGGTCATGCAGGTAGGTGAGTCCCTTAGCGATTTCGCGGAGGAAGAACGCGGCTTTCTGGGTACCGACACCGGCCGGAGACTGGTCGATGAGTTCACGAAGCGAGGGGCCGGAGACGTACTCCATGATGACGAACGGTTCGCCGTCGGCGTTGTGTCTGACGTCGAAGATGGTGATCAGGTGGGGGCTTTTCAGGTTCATGCAGGCGGAGACGCCGCGGAGTTCGATCTGCTCGTAGCCCTGGATGATTTTGAGTGCGACCTCGCGGCCGCTGTCACTCAGGGCGTAGTAGACTTCTCCGAAGCCGCCCCGTCCTACCGCGCGCTGGACGGTGTAACCCTCCAGGGGGCGATCGCCGTGTTTGTAGCGGAATGCTGTCATCGGTATTCTTCCGTCTCTTTTCCCACACCGCACACCGCATAGAAGGCGGCCTTATTCCCAACCTCTCGTTCTCAGAACCACACTTGTGATCCGCGCGGCCGTGGTTGCGCAGGGCCTACTCACACGGTCGTCACCACGAACGACACGGGGCCGACGCGGACATTGGCCCCGATGGGGATGCCCGCGGCGGCGTCCACCGGGGCCTCGTTGACCAGCACTTCGGCGTTGCCCTGGCAGAGCAAGCGTTCATCGCGGAGGTGCAGTACCAGGGGCTCGGGCAGCTGGTCGATGCGTACATGCGCGGTCGTTCCCGGGCCGAGCACCAGGGAACGATCCATAAGAATCACCCGCCGGGCGTCGCCGCGGGGCAGGCGAGCGCCGTGCAATTCGATCATAGCGGACGTACTGGCCGCGTTGGGGCGTACGAACCGCATCCGGCAGCGAGGCGACAAGGCGATCCGATCGCCGTTTGCCAGGAGCTTGCGGGTCACTGGTGTATCATTGACCGCCACCGGCCGCTGGGCCACCAGAAAATAGTCCTCGTCGTTCCGCTCGATGGTGATGAGCGGGGCGTCGGGCTCGGCCATCAGGCCGATGTCCGGGCGCTGGGACGAGCTGACCGGTCCCAGGGTGACGCGGTGGCCGCGAACCACCAGGAAGCCGCCCACGCCGTCCACCTGGAGGAGGAACTGGGTCGGGAGGCCGGTGGCCGTTCCGGGTGTCGGCGTGAGCCGGGTCTCTCCCAAGTCGGCACCACCAGGTCGTTGATGACGCGGGTGGGCCGGTACGACGGCTCTGCCGGCCGGCGGTTCCACGGGCAGGGTTCCGGTGGCCACCATGAGCAGGCCCAAGGGTCCGCCGCGGACCTGTTCGAGCCGCTCGGCGGTCTGCTGGAGTGCGTCCAGGGATGGTCCGATCCAGGCGGCCTCGGGGAGTACCGTGTTCAGGCGTCGCAGCACCTCGGTTGCCCGCCGGAATTCGCCGCGTTCGATCCGGTCCGCAGCCTGCCGGCATTGGGCCATGACGCCGCGTAGTTCGCTGACCTCGATGGTCTCGCCCATCAGACGGGCCAGGCGTTCGACCAGGGTGCCAGCCACATCCAGCCGTCCCTGGTGGATGGAGGAGCGGACGAAGCGGAGGACCTCGGTGCTCACCGAGGTGACCAAGCCGTCGAGTCTACTATTGGTTGCATGAGCCTGTCGGGCCTCGACCAGGGCGGCCATGGCGGCGTCCCAATCCTGGCGTCCGCGTGCGGCGTCGGCTCGGTCGAGGGCTGCCTCAGCCCGCGTCCGAGCGGTCGCCGCCTTCTCGCGGAGTGCGGCCACCTTGACGGCGTCCTGGTCCATGCTGTCGAGGAGTCCTTCGGCCATCGAAAGCCGGCCGTTCTCCAAGTGCTGGCGAGCGGCGGCGAGGGCATCTGCCCGGCGATGTTGCTCGCGTTGATCGGCCTGCATGGCCTCGTTGATTGCCGCCCGGAGTTCTGCGGCCTCATTGAGGTTGCCGCCGAGCTTGCCGGCCTTTTCGCAGTCGGCGAGGGCCTGCTGCCAGCGTGTGTCCGCCAGATGAGCGCGTCCGCGTTCGATCAAGGCTCGGGTCAGGCGGCCGATCACTTGCTGGCCGCGATAGTGAGCCCGCACGTCATCGGAGCAGGCCAGCTCGAAGGCCTCGTCCAGGCGTCCGTCCTTCAGGGCGGTCTCAGCTTGTCGAATCCGTAGGATAAGCACGGGATCCACTCCGCCTCTGGGTCAGTCCATTCAGGAAGACAGTTTCGGCCCACATCACGCCTAAGTATACCACTACGGTGCCCGTCTGAATCGTCTGGAGCGATCGCACGGGTCAGCGGCCGCGACCACCGCGACCGCTGGGACCCGTGCCGCCGCATATGAACTAGTCTGCCGCGCGTTCCGGCACCATGACCACTGCGGGCGAGCCGGCTGCCGGGCGGGTGGTCGGGGAGGACGATTCGACGGTCTTGGCGGTATCGGCCTTGGTCTCGGGTGACAGGAACTCGTTGACCTGGGCGATCAGGTCTTTCTCATCGATCACGTCGACCGCGATCGGCTGGACGAACTGGGCCTGGTGGGCCAGGACTCGCTCGGCGACGTCGAGGCGTTTGCGGATCTGGCCGATGAGCTTCTCGGTCTGAGCCAGCTTGCTGTTGTCGAACTGCACATTGGTGCCGACGGACGAGGCCTTTACCAGGCGATACTGGCCCTCGAGGCCCTGGATCTGGTCCTGGAGGCGAGCCTTCTGGGCCTTGGTCTTATCCAGCATCTGGATGGCGGCCAAAAGCGATTTCTGCCGGGTTTCGAGGAGTCGCTCCTTGCCGGCGAGCACGACCTCGACCTCCTTGGCGCGATCGAAGGACCGGGCCAATTCCTCCTTCACCTGCTGGCGGGAGTAATCGAAGCCGCCCAGCGCGTAGCTAGCCTTTTCCACGCCGAGGGTGTCGCGCAGCCGGACGATTCGTGTTTTCTCCTCAGCGACGGCCTTTCGGCTCTGGTCGATGTCCGATTTCAGGCCGGCGATCTCGACCTCTTCCTGGGCGACGAGACGGACGTTGGCCTGCATCTCCGGCAGGATGTCGTCCAGGAGATCGCGGGCCCGCTGGAGTTCGAACTCGATGGGTACCGAATCCTTGACCGCGGTCTGAACCGACTTGGCCGAGCTGGACAAGTAGCTGAACGCGTCGCCACCGAAGAAAACCCCAGCGACCAAGCACACGCCGGCCACCCCGCACGCTCCGTACTTGACTACCCGCATAATCATCGCAAATCTCCTTGCTACAAAAGGTTATGAGTCACCGTTTTCTACGGGCCTATTTCGGGCCACACAGGGATGGTCGATTGGGCAGGATACGTATTTCCGGATTCCTGCGAGATTGTTGGCCGGTTCTTTTCTTGCGGGCTCTGGGTAGGACGCTCGGGAGGGGGATGGGACCGGGCATTGGGCGGGTCGTGGTCGGCGGGGTGACTGTCGGGGCAGGTCCAAGGGATGTGAGACGGGCCATGAGGGAAGAACGGGGAGGGTTGTTCGCGCTGGGCCGAGGCTGTCAAACGGTTCGCGAACGGGCCGGTCTTGGGTGGAGGAGTCGCGGAAGCGATCTCAGGACGTTGCCGCTCTGACCTGCGAACCGGGGATGCGGAGTGGCCGACTGGGTTTTGGCGGCCCCGGGGTGGTTGTCTCCGGGCTGCGGCGACTTGCGGTCTCGGTGGCCGCGGGTACACTTCGACATGGTAGTCTGCCGTAGGTGAGCTGGGATGGAGTGTTCGGGCTGATCTGCGGCGCGAAGACGTCACACGACTTGAAGGGAAAGGCCTTCACGATGAGCAACTGCCGGACCAGGATCGCGCGTCGTACCGTGCTCAAGGCTATAGGCACTGCCGGAGCCGCGGTGGGGTTTCCTCATTTTGTGCGGTCGCAGGTGCTGGCGGCGGCGGGCCGTGCGGGGGCCAATGACAAACTGACCTTCGCCCACATCGGCGTTGGGGGCATGGGCCGCGGCCACCTGTCGGACATGGTTTCGCGTATGAAGCGTGGTGAAGTGAACATCGCGGCGGTATGCGACGTCGATGAGGAGCGGCTGGGCAGGGCTTCGGAGATGGCCGGCAAGCAGGCGGACGTTTATCGCGATTACCGGTACATCCTGGAACGGAAGGACATTGACGCGGTGGTCATTGCGACGCCGGATCACTGGCACGCCCTGCAGACGGTGCATGCGGCGGAGTGCGGCAAGCACGTCTACGTGGAGAAGCCTGCGTGCTGCACGATCGAGGAAGGCAAGGCGATGATCGCGGCGGCGAAGAAGGCCAAGATCGCCGTGCAGGTCGGCTCGCAGGGTCGATCGCAGCCCGAGGCCTATCTTGCCCACCGTTACCTGGTGAACGGCAACATTGGCCACATCGACCGCGTGGACTGCTATCACTATCCCACGCCGGTGGACGACAAGCCGGTGCCGGACACCGATCCGCCCGCGGAGCTGGACTACGACCTGTGGCTGGGGCCGATGCGCTGGCGGCCGTACAATGCTCACTGTTGCCACGGCACCTTTCGATGGATGATGGAATCGGGAGGGGGTCAGATCCGCGACCGCGGTGCCCACGTGATGAGCTGTGCGATGTGGTGGATGGGGGCAGACGGGACCGGTCCGGTCAGCGTGGAAGCGACGGGTACGGCCCCAGCCAAGGGGATGTGGGATGCGGCGGTGGACATGAAAGTGACCTACACGTTCAAGAATCCGGACTGGATCCTGACCTGGAACCAGCACGAGAATGCGATGCCTGCGGCAGAGGAGCGCAAGGGCGGCGAGGCGAAGATTGAGCGGCCGGGTTACGGTGCGGTTTATCGTGGTGACAAGGGTACGTTCACCCACTGGGGTGGTGACGGGGGCACGTGGGCGGAGCGTCAAGCCCGGGAGTGGAAGCCGCCGGCCGGTGCCCAGGAGGTTTACAGGAGTCCGGGGCACAAGGAGGACTGGTTTGAGGGCATCAAGACCGGCAAGAAGACGATCATGAACATCGAGGCTGCGGTTGGCGTGTCCAACCTGTGCGTTCTCGGGAACCTGGCGTTTCTGCTGGGTCGCAAGATCGAGTGGGACCAGGCGAAGATGGAGATTGTCAACGACGAGCAGGCCCGGCGGATGATGGGCCGGCCGCAGCGGTACCCGTACCATCTGTGATTGGCGGGCGGGCAGGCGAGAAGAGCTTTCGCACGAGGGCTGAGACATGGCAGAGCAGGCGATTGAACCGGCCGCGATTGGCGAGTTGGCGAAGAAGCTGGCGGACAAGGACTTCGAGACTGCGCGGGCGGGCAAGCGACAGCTGTGGGAGATGGTTCGGCGTGTCGGCCGGCCGGGAAACGAAGGGCAATGCCGAGCGGTAGCCGGCGTGCTGTTGCGGTTGACGAGCGAGGATCAACCGGTCGTTGTCCGCCGCGAGTGCATTTGGATGCTCTCGGAGATCGCCGGTGAGGAATGTGTTGGCGCGGTTGCGGCGATGCTCAGCGAGGTTGCTCTTCGGGAAGACGCCCGGATGGTGCTGGAGCGTTTACCTGGAGACAAGTCTCTGGCCGCCCTGAGAGCCGGTCTAGCCGCCGCGCCGCCGGAGTTCAAAGCGGCGGTGGCCGTGTCGCTGCGGATTCGGGGCGTGGAGGTGCCAGGCCTGCCGGACGAGAAGCTCAAGCCATGTCGACAGACGAGAGTGAAGGCGGCTGGGCGGTGAGGCGCGGCGGCGACTGTGGGCGTCATCGGGATTGAGGCGTTTTCTGGGGACAGGGACTCCGGGAGCCAGGGTTGCTGTTCCGGGCCAGGGGGTGGCCTCCGAGGGAGGAAGGGCGGCGGTTCAGCCGGGGGAGCCGGGTGCGTCGACGCGGAGCTCGACCAGGGCTTCCCTGACGCCTGCGACGATGGCCTCCTCCATTGACTCCACGAAATCGGTCAGGACGGGGGGGGTTTCGGACTGGGCTCGCCAGCGTCCGGACTGGTAGACCAATTGCAGGGGGACAGGTTTCCGGACCACGATGGTATCCTCGACCTGATTGACCTCGACCGGCAGGTTAATTCGGAACTCCATATTCTCTCGGTTCCTCAAGGCGGACACGGACAGAACCTGATCACACACCAAGCATCGGCCAAATGACGGGGCGGCTGGGTAAAAAGAAGCTGAACCGCGACGATTCGCATCCGATACAGAAAATGGCCATCGTGGGGGCGTCTTTGGTCGCCCTGGTCGGGCCTGATGTACACTGACAATGGCGATGATGCGTGACAGGTGGAACATCAGGGTGAAGGCGTTCTAGGGGAGTCGCGGCTGTGGCGTTCTGGGCACGAATATCGGACTGGTGGACGGGGCGAGGGAGCGACGACGGGCCGGTGGCGATCGAAGCCGGGGGAGGCACGGCCGTGGCCGAGGCCGAATCGGTCGAGGTCACACCGATTCCCCGCGTGGCGGTGGCGTCGGAGCGTCCTGCGGAGGAGAGCTCCTCGGCATCCTGCTGGTGGCGGCCGGAAGGCGAGCTAATGGTTCGGGGGCCGCGTCTGGACAAGCCGGTCTTGGCCGGGATGGCGGGCGAGATCGAAGCCGGGGTACTGACCGCCCTGGAGCAGGCCCTGGGCGACCCGAACATTGAACTGCCCCACTTGCCGCGTATCCCGCAACAGGTGCTGATGCTGAGTCGCGGTGAAGCCACGAGCCTGCGGGAGATTGCCCGACTGATCGCCCAGGACCAGGTTCTGTCGGCCGACCTGCTGCGGCGTGCGAATTCCGCGGCTTACGGTGGTCTGGCGAAAGTGACGACGGTCGAGAGCGCGGTGGTCCGGCTGGGCATGCGCGGCATCCGGGCGTTCATGATCAGCCAGAGCGTCAAGCACGTGACCCTGGCTGTCGGCGGCAAGGCCGGGCGTTCACGAGGGGAGTCGCTGTGGCGGGAATCGCTGGCCTCGGCCTACGTGATGGCCACCGTAGCGGACAGCATCAATTCCCAGTCGGAGGATGCTTTTCTGGCCGGGCTGCTCCATGACATCGGCAAGGTTGTGGTGCTGCGATGCTGCTGCGAGGTTCACACCAAGACGGGCCAGGCGGTTCCCGACGAGCTGTTCGATTATCTTTGCCAGGAATACCACGAACTAATGGGCGAGATGATTGCCGAGCGCTGGCAGCTGCCGCCGCAGGTCGGGGCGATCATCAAGGATCATCACAGCGAGGAGGGTCTGACGGGTGAGCATGGCACTCAACGGGCGCTGATCCAGATGGCCGACGCGGTGGTTTCGCTGCTGGAGTACTCGCCCCGGCTGCCGTACGACCTGTTTGGAATGCCGGCCTCCGTCTTTCTCGATCTTGAAACGAACACCCGCTTCCAGGAAACGCTGGTGCTTCTGCCGGAGATGCTTGACCTGGCGATGAACAGCGACTGATCAACCTCTTGGGATCATCGGCGGCGACTCAGTTCACGTTATCGCAGGCCTTGTCGGCCGGTATGCCCGGACCGCTGTAGCAGGCGGCGAACTTGGCGAAATCGTCCATATCCGCGTCGCCGTCACCGTCGTCCGGGGGGTTGAACAGGTGATCGGCGTTGCTGTCGTCACGGTCAAGGCAGGCGCACGCGTCGGGATCGAAGGTGATGCCGGCGGGGCCGGAGAAGCAGAGCTGCCAGAGGCCGAAGTCCACCTGATCGACGTCGCTGTCGCCGTCCAGATCGGCGAAGGGATCGTGGCAGGAGCAGGCCGGAGTGCCGGCGCAAGCGGGGTCGGCGCAGTCGGTCAGCCCGTTCCCGTCGTCGTCGATGTTGTTGTAGCATCGCATTTCGGGCATAGTACGAGCGGAGAAGTCATCCAGATCGACCCAGGACATGTCATTGCTGTTGGTGGTCGGCCCGTCTTCCTGGGCGACCAGGCCGACGCCGCCGGACGGGTAGGGATCCTCCCGATCGGTGCACTGAATCTGCCACTCTTGCGGCTCGTCGGCACCTTCCATCCAGGTACGCGCTCGCACCACGACTCCGCCGGCCACATCGAAGGCCTGGGCTCGAAGCCACCAGTTCTTGGTCACGTCGTGGTTGGGAATGGTGACCTCGCCGACGTCCGGGGCCTCGCAGAAGTCCTGGAAGTCAACCGGGATGAGCTTGGTCATAGCCAAAACGCCGGTATTGGTTGGTCCCACCAGGTAGCCTTTGAACTGGAGCATGTTGAGGCGTACGCCCATGCCCAGAGTCATCCCCTTGGTATTGGTGGCGTTGAGCGTCGCGTAGAAGGGGTTGTTGGACCATTTGATGAGCACCTTGGCATCCGTGTCGGCGAAGATGTCGTCCGGGTCGTACAGGCCACCGATGTCCTCGATGGGTTTGCCGTCGAAGGGGTTGATGTCGCCGGTGACGAACTTCACGCGGGCAGCGTTGTCCACGTTCAGCGGGGTGAAGCCGGTGAGACCGACGAGATACGCCGCGTAATCGAAGACGTTGAGGCCTTGCAGCGTGCCGTCGTTGAAATCGCGCGTCCAATTGGCGCCGAGGGCCGGCAGCGAAAGGCTCAGGATACCCACGAATACCACGAGGCGACAGGTGTGGTGTTCGAACCGCATGCGACTTCCTCCCTTTCTGCGACGTGTAGGTGACACAGGCCCGCTCGAGGCAAGGCGGAGTTGCCGGCAATCGCGACCGCCCCTGGTGGCAGGCAGACAGCGCACCCTGATCCGCGACCTCAGGTCGGGGCCTGGAGTCTTACCCCAACGAGATTTTAGAACCGGAAGCCCCCAAGGGCAAGGGAAATCCTGCGTTGGCCGCGTTAGGGCGGAGATTCCGAAGCCGAAGGGGGGGCCTGCAGGGGCTCCCTGGGGGCAGCTCGGCGGTTCGTCGGCTCGATCAGAAGCGTCCCGGGTCGATAATGCGAGGAAAGCTCCCACTGCACCCTCCGCCCATCTGAGCCGAGGCTGACGGTCAGACCGATCAGGGGGTGCGAAGCGTCATGGCCTCCGGCATGGGCGGTCGCGGGTGAATGGATCTTGATTCCGCGAGCCTGGGCGCGTTATGCTGGACATACAGCATCGTGCGGCGTAGCATGTATTGAGTTTACCTTTCGGGTGCCGACGGGGGTGTGGGGGCAAAGAAGCCGCCCTGTCAAGAGCAAGTCGTTTGTCCGCCCTGTGGGGCAATGTGCCTCCAGGCGTGGCTATGTACCGAGTGATGTCGGAGCATGGGAACTCCGACCGACTCCATTTTGCGGGAGGAGAAACAAGATGCTGAGATTCATCACTGCAGTCTGTGGGCTGGCCCTGGTGGCCGCTCCGGTGGTTGCGCTGGACACGTACTCATTCGTGATCGACCCGGCCAAGTCGTCGATTGCGGTCGCGGTGGGTCTGAACCCCCCCACCACGAGCCCCCTGACTGGCACGTTCAGTCTGAAGCTCGGCACTCCGTCCGGGGCGTACAACACCCGCGACTGGAGTGTACTTGCCGAACTGGACACGGTCAGTGCGACCAACACTGACCCGCTGGCGGTCACGCCCATGCCAGGGGCGACGTACTCCATCGCGGCGGGTGATTTCGGAATCATCGATTTCAATTCGGACAAACTGGCGATCCCGTCGACGACCTTGGCGGCGGAGGCGGCCAATGTTTACGCCGGCACGATCAGCACGAACGCCAAGAAGAACATCTGGATGTCTCTGAATGGCGGGGCGCCGACGCTGGACGACGGGTGGCAGATGTTCCCGGATCCGGGGGCCCCGACCAGTGCGTTCAACAGCCCGTTTACGGTCCGGGTATCGGATGCGGACTGGCTAGGCGTTGCCGGCCTCGGCCAACTGGAATCGCAGATCCAAGGTGTGGCGTACAAGGGTGGCCTGATCTACACGGTCAACATTTTTGGCCGGGTGGTGCCCGAACCGGCGAGTCTGGGGCTTCTGGCCCTGGCCGGGCTGAGCCTGCTGCGGCGGCGGCGCTAAGCATGGTGTCTCGCGCGGGTCCTGGTGAGTGACTGGGATCCAGCGATCGCATCGACAGGAGGAGGGGGCAGGGAAGGCGAACAGCCCGCGCACCGTGGGCTGTTCGCTTCGTTTGTTCCTTGGGGAATCTGCGGATACCATCGAGCATGATGCTCGTCAGCGTATTCCTTTTGAACGTGGCCTTGGCCGGGGCGGCGTGTGCCGCCGGGGCCGAGGTTTCCGCCACGCAGGCCGCCAGCCGTCCGGTGCGTTCATCGGTGTTCGAGCGGCTGTCGCTTTCACGGCTAGAGCGGTTTGACCGGGACCGGGCGGCGCTGGCGGCCCGGCTCAAGCCGGTGGTTCCCCCCTACCCGCTGGTCCGAGGCACATTTCACATGCACAGCCGGCTGTCACACGACAGCAAGGGCACGCCGGCGGAGATCATCGCCGCGGCCAAGGCCACGGGGACGAAGATTGTCGGCCTGACCGAGCACCCCAGCGAGACGGCCGATGTGATCGCCGAGAACATCAAGGGGTGGCACGAGGGGATCTTCTTTCTCGCCGGGATCGAGGAAGCTCATGTTCTGCTCTGGCCGGGGTCCGGGGGTGAGCCGGACCTCAGACTGATCTCGCATCCCGAAGGGGTCCCGACCCTTGGCCGATCCGGCTTTGCGGGAATGGAGATCTACAACACCCACAGTGACGCCAAGGACGAACCCATCAAGCGTCTGGTCAGTGCCCTGATTCTCAACTTGCCGGCCATCATGAAGCACCCGGAGGCGGCGTTCGAGTCGTTTCTGGACTACCCGGTCGACTTCATGGCCCGATACGACCGGTTCACCCTGGAGGCCCCCTTCTCGGGGGTGGCTGCCAACGACAGCCACCAGAACCAGGGCTTGCGGGTCCTGGCTTTGCCTGGAGGAGGAGTTGAGATCCGGGATGCGACCGATGACGTCATCTGGAGGAACGACGGCGTAGCCGGCAAGGCGCTGCTGGCCGCTCTGGGGCACACGAAGGCGCCGGACCAGCCCACGTCGATTGTCGAGTGGCTGCTGGACCCCTATGCAATCAGCATGCGGCACGTGGGCACCTATCTTCAGATTGGCGAGATCAACGAGGGTGCGGTGCGGAAGGGGCTGCGAGAGGGGCGTATCGTGCTGGCCTTCGAGAACCTTGCCCCGCTGCGGGGTTTTGGTTTCTGGGCTGAGGCGGAAGGTGAGCCCGTGGGGACGATGGGCGACCGCATTGAGCCGGGCCCGGGATTGCGGCTTCGAGCCGAGTTGCCGCTCGAGGCTGAGATCAGGATCATACGCGACGGCAGCCTGTTCTCGAGGCACCTGGCGAGCCAGGTGAGCCTGGAGCATCCCAAGCCGGGTGTTTATCGCCTGGAAGCGTGGTTGCCGCTGGCCGGCGAGTTCCGGCCGTGGGTGATCACCAATCCGATTTACCTGACCGACAAACCGCTGAAGGAGAAATGACATGACTCGAACGAACACGTGGTGGTTGCTTGCCATGCTGCTCTGCTCGCCGTTGCATGCCGGGCTGGTCGATTACGTGACCCGGGCGGACGAGAGCTACACCTGGTCCAAGCTGGAGGACGGTGTCTTCGGCGAGCATGCGAAGTATGCCCAGCTGCTGATGACTTCGCAGACCTGGCGAGGCATTGCATGGAAGCACGAGATGGTCGTGATTCGCCCGGACAACGCGGCGAAGGCCACCCAGGCCCTGCTGATCATTGCCGGGGGCAGCTGGAAGGAGGGGCAGGAGCCGCGGAAGTTCGACAGGAACTCCAAGGAACTGAGGATCGGGCTGGCGATCGCCGCAGGAGCACGGATGCCCGTTGCCGTGGTCCGACAGGTTCCTTTCCAGCCGTTGTTTGACAATCTGAGAGAAGACGCCCTGATTTCGTACACCTTCAAGGAGTACCTTGCCTCTGGGGAGGCCGACTGGCCGCTGCTGCTGCCCATGACCAAGTCGGCGGTTCGGGCCATGGACACGGTCCAGGCCTTTGCGGAGAAAGAGTGGCAGATGGGCATCAAGGAGTTCATCGTGACCGGGGCGTCGAAGCGCGGCTGGACCACCTGGTTGACCGGGGCGTCGGACAAGCGGGTCAAGGCGATTGCGCCGATGGTGATCGACACGCTGAACATGGCCGAGCAGATGAAGCTGCAGAGGGCGAGTTTTGGAGGGTACAGCGAGCAGATTCGCGACTACTCGGAGAAGGGTCTGACCGACATGTTCGATACGGAGGCCGGCCGCAAGCTGCTGGCGATCGTCGATCCCTACGCCTACCGCCGGCAGCTGGGCATGCCCAAGTTGATTCTTCTGGGGACCAATGACCGCTATTGGCCGCTGGACGCCCTGAATCTCTACTATCCGGCCCTAGAGGGCGAGAAGTACATTCTCTACATTCCCAACAGCGGGCATGGCCTGAACGATTTTGTGCGGCTGATCGCCGACATGTCGGCGTTTGCCCTGAAGGCCTCGGGGCGGATGAAGTTCCCGAAGCTGGAGTGGGACCTGAAGGAGAGCGACAGCGGGCTGCGGATCACCCTTCGTTCGGACGTCAAGCCATCGCGGGTTTCCGCCTGGAAGGCACGGGCCGAGACGCGCGATTTTCGCCAGTCGGTATGGACGGACGAGACGGTCGAGGCCGCGGGCGACGAGTACGTCTACGAACTGCCGCGACCGCAGGCGGGCTTTGCGGCCGCCTTTGGTGAAGTGTTCTACGAAATTGACGGGCGCTCGCTGTACCTATCCACCACTCTTCGGATCATTGGAAAGGACAAGCCGTGAGAGACATGCTCTGGGTCCTGCTCTGGGTTGCCGGTGCGACGACCCTGTCATCGGTCGCGAACGGGGAGGATCCGTTCCATCGGGGCGAACTGGTCTTTCCTCTTCGGGCGGAGCACAATCACGCCCCGGGGCTTGTGGAGTGCGCGAACGGCGATCTGCTGGCCTCGTGGTATCGCGGCTCGGGCGAGCGGAGTTCGGATGACGTGGCCGTCTACGGGGCCCGATTTCGCCACGGCGGCGACCGGTGGAGCGAGGCGTTCCTGATGGCCGACACGCCGGGCTTTCCGGACTGCAATACCGCGATGCACATTGACCGGCGGGGCAGGCTGTGGCTGTTCTGGCCGGTCATTATCGCGAATTCCTGGGAGTCGTGCCTCACCCAGTACCGCGTTTCCAGCGACTACCTTGGGGAGGGTCCGCCCCGATGGGAATGGCAGGGGAACATCCTGCTGAAACCGGAGGGCTTCCGGGAGATCATGACCGAGGCCCTGGAGGCCCGGCTGAAGGCGTCCGGTGCGGCGCTTCCGGACGATGCCCGGACCGGCGCCAAGATCGAGACGCTCAAGGCCCGGATTGGCGACAAGCTCTACAGCCGGCTGGGCTGGCAGCCGCGGTGCAAGCCGACAGTTCTTCCCTCCGGACGGATCCTACTGCCGCTCTACTCGGACACCTACTCGGCGGGGATCATGGCGGTCAGTGACGACGAGGGCAAGACCTGGCGAGCGAGCCGGCCGCTGGCCGGTTTCGGGAGCATCCAGCCGACGGTGCTGCGGCGTAATGACGGCACGCTGGTGGCCTACATGCGTGAGAATGGCCCGATTGAGCGGATTCGCGTATCGGAATCTCGGGACGACGGCATGACCTGGGGGGCGGTGGGCGCGACCGAACTGCCCAACCCGGGTGCGGGCATTGACGGCGTGCGTCTGGCCAACGGCCGCTGGCTGCTGGTGTACAACGACACCACCCGGGATCGCAACAGCCTGGCGGTCTCGCTTTCGGAAGACGAGGGGCGATCCTGGAAGTGGACCCGGCACCTGGAACGGCAGGCCAAGGGATCCTACCACTACCCGGCTGTCATTCAGGGCCGTGAGGGCCTGATCCACTGCATCTACAGCTACTTCGTTGACGCGGGCAAGAGCATGAAGCACGTGGCGTTCAACGAAGCGTGGGTGAGTCAGGGCGACCCCCGATAATACCGCCCTTGGGGCGGTGGTCTTCCGCATCGCAGCCCAAGCAGGCTCAAAGAATTTGCCGCGCGTTTGCCACCTATCGTACGTTCTCCCTGAGAGGGATCTTCGTCCGTTCCGGACGGTCGACGGCTATGGGAACAGGACCGAGGGAAAAGAAGATGCACACTCCGTTCATTGGCGAAATCCTGCAGGAGATGGGTCTGCTCACCAGGATCCAGGTCGAGGAGATTCTCGCCCATCAGCAGGTGACGCGGCAAAAGTTCGGGCAGATCGCCGTGCGCTGGGGTCTGGTCAACACCCAGCAGGTCTGGGAAGCCTGGGCACGCCAGATGACCTCCGGCCGCCAGTTCGTCAAAGTGAACGAAGTCGGGATTGACACTGCGGCCGTGGAGCGGGTGACGGTTCCGACGGCGAGGAGCCTCGGAGTGGTTCCGCTGCGGCTGTGGGGCGACCAACTCGTGGTGGCCGTTCCGCCGGATGTCTCTCCGAAAGCACTGTGTGACCTTGCGGAAGTCACCGGGTGCCGAGTCCATGCTTGCGCCACTTTCCCGGAGGCGATCCACTATCACCTGGACCACCTCGAAGAGGAACTACGGACCGATTGCTCGCGGTTGGAGTCTCTGCCGGCCGGCGTCTAGGAACTGGCCGGGCGGATTGGTTCGAAGTCGCAAGGCCGGTGCGGCGCCGGTACAATGCCGTGATGACCGCGTCTGCAGAGGATCTCATTCGCCGCCAGATCGAGTTCACCGAAGAGGACGAAGGCCATGTCCACGCGCTGGCCTCGGCGGTGGAACCGGCGCTGGGCGTCATTGTGGATCGGCTCCTGGGCCGATTGTTGCGCGACCCTCGGTTTAGCAGTGCTTTCACGGGCGGCCCGGCCCATTTCGACCGCTTCCGGGAGATGCTTCGGACCTGGGTTGGGGACATGGTAGGCGGTGACTACGGTTCGGACTACTGGATCCGACGAGCGGAGCTTCACCGTCCCCACCTTCACGCGGGTCTGGCCCAGCAACACATGCCGGTCTGTCTCGAGATCATCCGTCAGGAGGTGGATGCCGCGGTCCGGGCTTCCGGTCTGGCCGCCGCGGGGCGAAGGCTGGAATCGTTCGCCAAGCTCCTGACCATCGAGTGTGTGGCCCTGCTCGACTCGTACAAACGTGTTTCGGACGACCACATTCGCCGGGAGGAGCGGATCATGGCCGAGGAGCGGCTGACCCGCTCCGAACACCTGGCCCAGCTGGGGCGGATGGCCGCTTCGCTGGCCCACGAGATCCGCAATCCCCTGGCCGGCATCAGCAGCGCGATCGAGGTCATTCGCGACGGCCTAGCGCTGAATGATCCGAGGCGGCAGGTGATCCGCGAGGTCATCGGGCAGATCACCCGGCTGGACACCGCGGTGAAGGACATGCTCGACTATGCCCGTCCCTCGGCCCCCTCGCTGCATCCCTTGGATCTGCCTAGCGCAGTGGAGCACATGCTGGAGGTCATCCGGGGCGCGCCGGCCATGCAGCACGTGGAGGTGGTGATGGTCTGTTCCGAACCGATGCCGATCATTCTCGCAGACGCGGGGCAGATCGAGCATCTGGTGATGAACCTGGTTTTCAATGCCGCCCATGCTTCCCGGCGTGGCGGGCGGATCGAAGTGATCTTCTGGCATGCGGGCGACCGGGTGAGCATGGCCATCGTCGACCATGGCCAGGGTATGGCTGAGGACGTCCGACAGCGGGCCTTCGAGCCGTTCTACACGACCAAGGCCAAGGGCACGGGTCTGGGCCTGGCGATCTGCAAACGGATCGTGGAGGTCCATCAAGGGACGATCTCGCTGGAGAGCACGCCGGACGTCGGGACGCGTGTCACGGTGGAGTTTGGGGTGGCGCCGCAGGATCGCGCGACCGGAGCGGCGGCGGGGTACGAGGTCTGAGACGAGGCGTTGGTCAGGGGTGATGAGTGACCAGCGGCGGAGGAGGGGTGCAGGCGGGCAACCGGCGGTTGGCCCGGGGTCAAGGCTGGAGTTCCTGGGGGACAGCGAGCGAGCATGTTCGTCAAGGTACTGATCATCGAGGATGAGAGTCTGATCCGGTGGTCGCTCCGGCAGAAGCTCGAGGAGCGAGGGTATCAGGTTTCGGAGGCTCAGGACGGTGCGGAGGCCGCGGTTTGGCTGTCTGAGGGTGCGTACGATCTGGTTCTTCTGGACCATCGTCTTCCGGACGTCGCCGGGCTGGATCTTCTGCGCCGGATCCGGGAGACGAACCAGGATTTGCTGGTCATTATGATCACTGCCTACAGCAGGATCGAGGACGCGGTGGAGGCGATCAAGCTCGGGGCCTTCGACTACGTGGCCAAGCCGTTCAACATGGACGAGCTGCTGCACACGGTGGAGACGGCCCTCGAGACGACCAAGCTGCGCCGCGAGGTGCGGTGGTTGCGGGGGCGGCTCCACCACGAGTACGGCTTCGATCGGATCATAGGGCGGGATCCGAGCATGCTGGCCCTGTTCGAGGTCATCCGGGACGTGTCCCGCAGCCCGAGTTCCACGGTCTTTCTCCGCGGCGAGACGGGGACGGGCAAGGACCTGGTGGCCGGCGTGATCCACTACAACTCGGCGCGGGCTCTTCGCCCGTTCATGAACATCACCTGCACGGCCATATCCGAGACCCTTCTGGAGAGCGAGCTCTTTGGGCACGAGAAAGGAGCGTTCACCGACGCCCGGAGTGAGAAGAAGGGGCTGTTCGAACTGGCCGACGGAGGGACGGTGTTTCTTGACGAGGTCGGGGACATGCCGCCGCCGCTGCAGGCGAAACTGCTGTATTTCCTTGAAGTCCGCCGGTTTCGGAGGGTCGGTGGGACACAGGAACTCTCAGTAGATGTTCGGGTCATCGCCGCCACTCACCAAAACCTGGAGAAGGCCATTGCCGAAGGCCGTTTCCGCCGGGACCTCATGTACCGGCTCAATGTAGTGCCCGTCTTCCTGCCGCCGCTTCGCGACCGCGGGGACGATGTCCGCCTGCTGGCCCAGAGTCTGGTCGACCAATACTCCCGCGAGTTCAAGAAGCCCGTGCGGCGGATCGAGGAGGCGGTCATGGACAAGCTGCGGCGGCACAACTGGCCGGGGAATGTCCGCGAGCTGCGCAACGTCATCGAGCGGGCGGTGCTGCTGGCCAAGAGCGACATGCTGACCGTGGGCGACATTGTGCTGGGCACCGGCGGCCAGGGGGCGGAGATCGACAGCCTGGCGGAGATCAACCTCCCTCCCGCGGGCCTGAACTTCGAGGAACTCGAGAAGAAGCTGCTCGGCCAGGCCCTGGCTCGCACCGGCGGCAACCAGAGCCAGGCGGCCAAGCTGCTCGGCTTCTCTCGGGACACGTTCCGGTATCGGCTGGAGAAGTACGGGTTGCTTTGAGTGTGCACACGCCCATCCGTTCGGCGAGCGACAGGGAAAGGCCGGGTCAACCGTCGCACGCCGGATCGACGGCCTCGACGGCGGAGTAGCACCGCTGGAAGAGGCCGAAGTCCTGCTGATCGATAGCGTTATCTCCGTTGCGATCGAGGCACTTGCAGTCCGGGGCCACCGTGTCGCCAAGGGGAATCGCGGGGCCAGTGTAACAGGCGACGAACGCATCGAGATCCTGGGCGTCGACGAAGCCGTCGTCGTTGACATCGAAGACCGGGTCGTGCATGCCGCAGAGCTGGCTGAAGAAGGCGTCATCCAGGAAGACGGAGCCGCCGTCGACCGGCGGTCCCTGCACTTCGACGAGAACGAGTTGGGCGAAGGCGGTGCCGGCCGGGGCGGGAGCGGTGCCCAGGCCGAAGCCCAACCACTCATCCCTGGGAGTGGCCTCATCGGCCACCCAAACCTCGTAGACGTTGACACCCGCCAGCCAGGTTCCGCCGACCGGTCCCATGACGGCATCGAGGAACTCGATTTTCATGACACAGAAGTTGCCGACGCCCATGGGATCCGAGCTGTCGTTTCGCGCGTAGACGCGAGCGATCCAGGTCTGACCCTCGGCCGCCGCAAAGACCTGGGTGACACCCGTGCCGCCCCAGATATCCCAGGGGCCGAACATCTTCAGAACCTGGCCGCCCGAGTAGGGTGTCACCCGCTGGGTCACCCACCGGGTACTCGGATCGCCGAACTCGGTCCACTGGGCAACGGGCTGGGCATCGAGGCCGATGGGCGTCTCGAAGCCTGGGTTGGCCAGCAGATTGCCTGCCCAGGCGTCGCTCGGGCCCATCAGGCCGACGAGGAACACGCCCACACCAGCACAAAGTCTGTGGAACATACAAGTCCCTCCTTCTGGTCGTATTCTGCCACGAAAACCCTCTGCGGCGAAGACCCGGCACACACCTGCCACGGCGAACACGCCTCACCCGCGAGACCGACGCAGAAAGGCAAGGCCAGCGAGGGCCAGCAGCGAGAGCGATGCCGGCTCAGGAACGATGCTGAAGGAAGCGTCGTCAAGGAAGACCGAGCCGCCGGTGACCGGATCGTTGCCCTGCACCTCGACCAGGACATACTGAGCGAGGGCCGTCCCGGCGGGAGCGGTGATCGGGCCGGTGGTGAAGTACTGCCAGGTGTTGAGGGGTGACGAGGCGTCCACCACGCGGACCTCGAACAGATTGACGCCCGTAGCCCAGCCGCCGCCGGCCGGCGCGCCGCCCGCGTCGTAGAACTCGACCTTCATCACGCAGAAATTGGCGCCCTGCATGGCGTCAATGCTGTCGTTGCGCGAGTAGACTCCGGCCTCCCAGAGCTGACCTTCGGCGGCGGGAAAGGCCTGAATCATCCCGGTGCCGGCCCACTGGCTCCATGGACCGAACATCTTGAGGGACTGCAGGCCGGAGTTGGCGGGCACGCCTCGTGTCACCCAGCGGGTCCACGGCTCGCCGAACTCGTTCCAGCCGGTGACGCCCGCCTGGTCTCCGGCCGCAGCATCTGGAACCTCAAAGCCGGGATTGGCCAGCAGGTTCGCCGCCACGGCCGATCCGACTGGCGAGAGCAAGGCAAACATGGCTGCAAGCGAGATACCAACCGTGATCCTGCTGAACATGGTTCGCTCCTTTCCTTCAACATGCTCGAAGGCCGGCGAGTCTCACTCCGGTGAGAAACGCATCCGGCCCCGGTTCAGTCGCGCCGGGCGGCGATCCGGTGGGTGAGGCGGGAACCTGATGGCGATCGTGAGAACATGCCCCTTGAGCGATGCCGCCCTCCACTGCCGGGGCGCCATTCTACCACGTGTGGCCTTCGCGCAGAAGGCCAGGGTCCGAGAAAACGGCGGGGGGGCGAGGACAGGAAGAGGGTTGGGGCAGCGGGGTGGCGCCCGGCCTCGGGCCCACTTCCCCGCGGGTGAACCCGGCGAGAGGGCCGGACGCTGAGCCCGCGGACGCAGCCGCGCGAAAATCATCCTGACACCTTTTTTCTTCGCCTTGACGAGGGGCTCTTGGTAGGTGATAATCATCCTGCCTTTGAGAATCAGGCTAAAGCTGCGGATGGGGAATGTGTTAGCGACTCGCCGAAAGCTGATGTTGTCTCAAGCTGGGCCATCAGGTCTAACTTTCTTCTTTGTAGATAGATACGTCCTTTCTCGGGATTCTGCGAACGACTTGGTTCTCGGCCGGGAGGTGGTCCAAGGATGAGGCCACGAGCCTGGAGGCGGGGGGTCTTCCCGATACTGGTTGCCGCCCTCATGGTGACCCTGACGGTGGGAGTAAGGCCGGCCGCCGGCAATCCCCAGGTTTTCTGTCTCGTGGATGACGACGCATCCCCGGGTGGCGACGGCAGGAGTTGGGCGACGGCCTACCGCGACCTTCAGGATACGCTGGCGGATGCGAAGGCCTCGTAGGGATCGGTAACGGAGATCCGAGTGGCCGCGGGCACCTATCGCCCCGATCGTGGGGCGAACCTGACGGCCGGCGGCGACCGTGCGGCCACTTTCAGGCTGCTCAAGCGGGTTGCGCTGAAAGGCGGCCACGCCGGTCCTGGTGCCGCCGATCCCGACGCGAACGATTCGTTCGTGCATGTCAGTGTTTTCAGCGGAGACTTGCTGGGCAACGACGGCCTGAACTTCGCCCACTACGAGGACAACAGCTACCACGTCGTCACCGGCAGCGGTACCGACGCCACCGCGGTGCTCGACGGTTTCACTATCGCCTCCGGGCATGCCGGTTATGGCCAGATCCGCGACGGCTGCGGCGGGGGCTTGTTCAACGACGCGGGCAGCCCGACGATTGCGCGCTGCACCTTCCGCCTGTACAAGAGCAGTGGAAGCCAGCCGACCGGAGGCGCGGCGGTGTTCAACGATTACAGCTCCAACCCGGTGATCCGGGACCGCGTCTTTTTCGACAACGTTGCGGACTACCTGGGTGGCGGCATTCACTGCGATCATGGCAGTAGCCCGACGATCACCGACAGCACTTTCATCGGCAATCGTGCCAAGTACGGCGGCGGGCTCACCCTGACCGGCAGCGCGAGCCTTGTCCGCGGCGTCATCACCGGCAACGCCGGCGGAAGTCTCAGCGCCGGTGTGTACTGTCACGATTCGGGCACGCCATCGCTGGCCGACTGTCGCATCACGGACAACCTCGGAATCGGGCTGGGTGTCAGCAGCACGAATGCCGTCGCGGTGACGAGCAGCCTCATCGCCCGCAACCAGGGCGGCGGGGTGTATGTTGCCGGCGGCATGCTCACAGCCAGCGACACCGCGATCCTTCAGAACTCTGCCACTACGGGCGGCGGCGGGTATTTCAGCGGCAGCGCTTGCGTCGTACGGTTCAACCACTGCGATATCTCGGGGAACACGGCCAGCACGTCATCCGGGGGGCTGCATGCCGGCACGAGCGACCTGATCGCCACGAACTGCCGGATCGTGGGGAACACCTCGTCGGGGGAAGGCGGCAGCGTCAGCTGCAGCTCCGGGGCGGCCCGATTCGCCAACTGCGTCATCGCGGACAACCGTTCGGCAAAGACCGGCGGCGGGGTGTGGTGCAGCAATGCGTCGCCGGTCCTGACCCACTGCACGGTGACCGGCGATACGGCATCGAGCGAAGCCGGCGGCATCACGCTGATCAACAGCATCTTCTGGGGCAATAAGGCCCCGTACGGACCGGAAATCGCCGTGGACTACGGGGGCACCGCGCTGCTCGCGAGCCACTGCGATGTCCGAGGCGGCGAGGATGGCATCTGGGTGGGATCGATGAACCTGGGGATCTCCTGGATCGACCACAACATCGACGTTGACCCGCAGTTCCTCGACGCCGACGGGCCGGACAATGTCCCGGGGACGCCGGATGACAACCTGCGACTCGCGGCCGGATCGCCGTGCGTGGACAGCGGTCTGAGCAGCGTGGTCGCTCCGCGGGCGGAGGATCTGGACGGCAACCCCCGGCTGACCGGCAGGGCGGTGGACATGGGAGCATACGAGCAAGCGATCGTCGTAGCTCCTGCCGGTCCCACGGTGGTTCCCGAGGGCGGCGTAGCCTCCTTCACCGTCGCCCTGGCCGCCGCCCCCCCTGAGCCGATCACGGTCATCGTTCGGACCATCAACGGCGAGCCATCGTGACCAGCGTGACCCATCCACCTACGTCTCGGTGCTCAGCGGCGATCTCAACGGCGACGATCTGCCCAAGTTCTCCAACCGCCTCGACAACTGCTACCACGTGGTCAACGGTCATGATGCCGACCGAACCGCGATACTCGACGGCTTCACGATCTCGGGTGGCAGCGGTGATGGCTCCATGTTCGAGGACCAGCTCGGTGGCGGCATGGTCATCGAGGGCGGGCACCCCGCCGTTCGCAACTGTCTGTTCACCGACAACTACGCCAAGAGCGGCGGTGCGATTCACAACCAAGGCGCGTCGTCCACCTGTGTCAATTGCACGTTCACCGGCAACGTCGCGGTCGAAGGCGGGGCCATCTACAGCGCGGGGGGGGGACAACCCATCTGCTGAATTGCACGCTGGTCGGCAACAGCGCGAGTACGATCGGCGGCGGTCTGCAGTGTTCGCCTCCCGGCAGCACGACTGTCAAGCCGGTGATTGCCAACACGATCTTGTGGGGCAACCGTGCGGCGGGCGTGGAGAACGAGGACGCCCAAATCCACATCACCGGCGTCAGCCCGGCTATGACTTCCTGCCTGGTGCAGGGTCTCACCGGCGGTCTCGGCGGCGCCGTCATACTCGACTACGGGGCGAGATCCTCGATGGTCAACTGTCTGTTCGTGGCCAACCGATCCGAAGGATCCCCCATGTACGGTTCGACCTCCAACGGCGGCGGGGCGCTGTACTGCGGCTCGGGATGCAGCCCCCTGCTGGCCAACTGCACGTTTGCGGGCAATACCACAACAACGAACGGCGGTGCGATTCACTGCTCCGGCAGCAGTCCCCGGATCGAGAACTGCATCTTCTGGGCCAATCGTGACCGTGCCGGCGAGGGTGAAACGTCGCAGATCCTGGCGACCAATGCCACGCTCACGGTCGACTACTGCTGCGTGCAGGGATGGACCGGGGCGATGAACGGGACAGGCAATCATGGCCAAGACCCGGGTTTTGTCCGGCGGCCCTCCGGCGGAGCCGACGGATGGGGAATGGGCGACAACGACGACTATGGCGACCTTCGCCTTCTGCCCCGTTCGCCCCGCATCGACGCGGGGGCGAACGCCAGCGTACCGGCTGACACCGCCGATCTGGACGCCAACGGAATCACCACCGAGCCGATTCCCGTGGACCTGGGTCGCCTGGGGCGATTCCTGGACAGCCACCGGGTCCCGGACCCGGACACCGGGGTCCCGCATGTCGTGGACATGGGCGCTTACGAGTACGATCCTCGGGGCGACTACGACTTCGACGAGGCGGTCAACATGACCGACAACTGCCCGGTGGCATCCAACCCGGATCAAGCCGATGCCGACGGCGATGGCCCCGGCGACGTATACGACAACTATCCGATAGCCGCAAACACCGATCAACTCGACGGCGACAGGGACGGTCATGGCGACATCTGCGACAACTGCCCCGCGGTGGCCAATCCCGACCAGGCCGACGGCGATCATGACGGTTTTGGTGAGGTTTGCGACGCCTGCCCCGACACGCCCTTCGGGGCCCTCGTGGACGGCAGTGGCTGTCCGTTCACCGTGCCGGGCGATCTGGATCATGACTCGGACGTCGACCTAGCCGACTTCGGGCTTTTCCAGCGATGTCTCTCGGGTGCGGGTGCCACTCAGATCCGTCTCGAGTGCGCCACTGCCCACCTGGATGACGACGGCGACGTTGACATCAGCGACCTGCTCATCTTCCGCCGATGCATGACTGGGGAGGGAATACCCGGTGATCCGCATTGTGCCGAGTGCGCACCGCACCCCGCGGGCTCCGCGGTTCGACCGGACCGGGAGCCGCAGAGCCAGCGAGCGGGCTGCTCGGGAAGACTTGCCGCGAACGGCCGCGGCTATTCATGATGCACGACCTGGGTGGCCCGGTGCCGATGGGTGTTCGCAGAGGCGGGAGGGGTTTGAGGCTCACCGTTTCTGGCGCGGCCGGCGGGCTGGACAGAAGAGTGGCCTTGCCGTAGATTGCTTTCCCCCCCGGGTAAGAGCACTCCGGTGACTCTCGCGTGGCATAGCCGTGGTTAGGCCGGCGAACGTCCGGTACCGTGCGGAATGCCGCTGCGGGCTGGCCGGGATCACACACGGAAGGGCCGAACAGGCAGAGGACAGACGAATTGTGAAGCGGACCGAGATTCGGAACATTGCGATCATTGCCCACGTGGACCATGGCAAGACCACGCTGGTGGACCAGATGCTCCGCCAGTGCGGGCAGTTTCGCGAGGCCCAGCTCAAGGGCGAGCGGATTCTGGACTCCAACGACCTGGAGCGGGAACGGGGCATCACTATTCTGGCCAAGAACATTGCCATCCAGTACAAGGGCACGAAGATCAACCTGATCGACACGCCGGGCCATGCCGACTTCGGCGGCGAGGTCGAGCGGGTGCTCAAGATGGCCGATGGGGCCCTGCTGCTTGTCGACGCGTTCGAAGGGCCCATGCCGCAGACCCGGTTCGTGCTCCGCAAGGCGTTCGAGTACGGGCTCCGGCCGATGGTGGTGATCAACAAGATGGACCGCAAGGACGCCCGCCCGGCCGAAGTGCTGGACGAGGTGCTGGATCTGTTCATCGAGCTGACCAATGATGACCGGGCGATCGATTTTCCGGTGATCTACGCGTCGGCGACGATGGGGTGGGCGGCGCTGGACGCCAAGAAGCACTCCCGGGACATCTTCCCCCTGTTCGAGGCGATTCTGCAGCACGTGCCGGTACCCGAAGTGGATCCGGCCGCCCCGGTGCAGATGCTGGTCACCACCCTGGACTACAACGATTATGTAGGGCGGATCGGCATCGGGCGAGTGTACAGCGGCACGCTGAAGTCCGGGCAGCAGATTGCCCTGATCCACCGCGACGGGACTATCACGAAGGAGCAGGTCGCGGAGCTGTACCTTTTCGACGGACTGGGACGAAGGAAAGTGGACGAGGTGATGGCGGGCGACATCTGCGCGGTCGTGGGGATCCAGTCGGTGGACATCGGCACCACGCTGGCCGACCCGGAGGACCCGATTCCCCTGGCGATCATTCGCATCGACGAGCCCACGCTGCACATGACTTTCCGGGTGAATGACTCGCCGTTTTCGGGCCGGTCGGGCAAGTTCCTGACCAGCCGGCACCTCCGCGACCGGTTGGAGAAGGAGCTGGAGCACAACGTGGCCCTGCGGGTGGAGCCGGGCCTGACGCCGGAGGAGTTCCACGTCAGCGGGCGTGGCATGCTCCACCTGTCGGTGCTGATCGAGAACATGCGCCGCGAGGGGTACGAGGTGGCGGTGGGCAAGCCCAAGGTCATCTACCGGGAGTGGAACGGCAAGAAGACCGAGCCGATCGAGCTGTGTACCATCGACGTTCCGGCCCAGCATGTCGGCTCGGTGATGGAGCTGCTCGGCGGCCGGCGGGGCATCTGCACCAAGATGGACACGCGTGGCGAGTACACGCACATGGAGTTCACCGTGCCGGCCCGCGGGCTGATCGGGGTGCGAAACCGACTGCTGAACGCAACCAACGGCACGGCCATCATGTACCACAACTTCTACGAGTACGAGTACCTGCGAGGCAGCATTCCCGGCCGGGCCAACGGTGTGCTCATCGCCAGTGAAGCCGGGCAGGTGACGGCATACGCCCTTGAGGGACTGGCCGACCGCGGGGTCATGTTCGTCCGTCCGACCGATCCGGTCTATGAGGGACAGATTGTCGGAGAGCACTGCAAGGACAACGACATCGTGGTCAACGTTTGCCGGGCGAAGAAGATGACCAACATCCGGGCGGCCTCGGCGGACAAGACGGTGGTGCTCAGAGCTCCCCGCGACCTGACGCTGGAGATGGCTCTGGAGTTTATCGAGGACGACGAGTTGGTCGAGGCGACTCCGGAGGCGATCCGGCTGCGCAAGCGCATCCTCGATGAGACGGACCGCAAGCGGGCCAGCCGGGCGGGGGCGTGACGCTCCGGGCCTGCGGGCGGGCTGCCGCCCGGGGAGGATGACGGACCCGGGGTTTGAAGCCGGTGAACGGGCAGGTTCAGACGGCGAACGCGTCGAAGGCGTAGGCTTCAGCCAGCGGCGAGCCGCGGCGCAGGAACTCGACGACCACACCCGGCGTGTTCAGGCCGATGTGGAGGGCATAAACCAGTTCGACCGGTGTGCTCTCGAGACCGACCTTTGCCGCGGCACCCATCAGGCCGGCGTGGATGGCCCGGTGAATCATGAGTTGATGCGGGTAGGCCAGCACCGAACCCTCCGGACGCTGGCAATACGAATAGTCCATGCTGTTGCACGCCCGGCAGCTCTGGGGGCGATCATCGTAGACGGTGCACTTGTCGTGCACGAGCAGCGGGCAGGCCACGCCCGCAGCGGTGCGCTCCGGGTCGCTCATCGTCCGGACGCGCGACCACGTCTCGCGGACGCGGGCCTTGAGCTCCGCGACATCCGGACGCGACTTGAGCACGACGAGCAGATTCACGATCTCGGACGGGGCGGCACTGACTGCAAACCGATGACAGCAGAGGGCACAACCAGCCCGGCAGACAATGGACTTGACCGGAGGATCCTGGGCCCGAAACCGGCACAGCCAGGCCTCGGCCCGCAGGAAACCCTCTCGGACCGTTTCCTGAACCACGGGGAGACTGATCCCCTTCCGATCGAACAGGGCGACGTCGGCCGCTTCCTTGGCTTCGACGAACGGCCGATAAACCGCCTCCAGGTCTCGCTCTGTGGACATGTTCCGTAGATCGACCATGAACGCGGGCGAGTTCATCGGGGCGGACAATGCGGCGGGCGTGCCGTCCACCCGAAGGGTGACCTCGTTGACGCCCCGGGCCCATCGGGTACGCTGGCCCCGCGATCGGAGGAGGGAACGGCAGGTTTGACGGGAGGTGTCACCATGGTTTGCGGCGTCGGCGGCGTTCTGGTCTGGCTCGGGTCGCTTCTGGCGGGCAGCACGCCAGCCCACACGGAGAAGGCCGGGCCGATGATGGAATTGGTGCGCGGGGCCCGGTTCGAGTTCGGCGGCGTGCTGGGCGACAGGATCGAGGCCAATCTGCGGCAATGGCTGCTGATTGCCCCGGACGCCAACCCGGGCATGACTGAGATGTTCCGGGTGCGCGACCGCCGGCCGGTGCCGGAGCTCGTGCCGTGGGCGGGTGAGTTCGTGGGCAAGTACCTGCTGTCCGCGATCCAGGCCCGGCGAATGACCCGGGCCCAGGAGTTGGATCGCCTGGTACGGCGGATCGTCGATGAGCTGATTGCCGCTCAGGACAGCGATGGCTACCTGGGCCCGTTTCGGAGAAGCGAGCGACTGCTGGGCCAGTGGGATCTGTGGGGCCATTATCACCTCATGCTGGCCCTGCTCATGTACCACCAGGACAGCGGTTACCCGCCGGCCATGGATGCGGCCTGCAAGGCGGCCGACCTGGTCTGTAGCACGTACCTCGACACCGGCCGGCGTATCTTCGACGCCGGTTCGCACGAAATGAACATGGCGGTGATCCACAGCCTCGGCCGGCTGTACCGGGCCACGGGGCGTGAACCGTACCTGCGAATGATGCGGCACATCGAGGAGGACTGGCAGAGAGCGGGCGATTACCTGCGAACCGGCCTTGCGGGGACCAAGTTCTATCTCACCCCGCGGCCGCGATGGGAGTCGCTGCACGATCTTCAGGGATTGGTGGAACTCCACCTGATTACCGGGCAACCGGAATACCGCCAGGCGTTTCGGCACCACTGGCAGAGCATCGCCCGCTACGACCGCCACAACAACGGTGCGTTCAGCACCGGAGAAGGCGCGGTCGGCAACCCGTATCGAGCGGGGGCCATCGAGACCTGTTGCACGGTGGCGTGGATGGCCATCACGCTTGACGCTCTGGCCCTGACGGGGGATTCGGTGGCGGCCGACGAGCTTGAATGGTCGCTGTTCAACGCCATGCTCGGCGCCATGCATCCCACCGGCCGGTGGTGGACCTACGACACGCCCATGGACGGGGCCCGATCCGCTTCGGCCCATGCGATCGTGTTCCAGGCTCGGGCGGGAACACCGGAGCTGAACTGCTGTTCGGTCAACGGACCGCGGAGCCTGGGGATGACCTCGGAGTGGGCGGTGATGCTCGACAAGCAGGGACCGATCCTCAATTACTATGGACCGTGCAGGATCACGCTGCCGGATGTGGCGGAGACGTCGCTGACGCTGACCGAGGAGACGCGGTATCCGGCCGAGGCACAGGTCAAGATCTCGGTCGATCCCGCCCGGCCGGCCACCTTCGCCCTCCGGTTGCGCATCCCGGCATGGTCGAAACGCACGTTGCTCAGCGTCAACGGCAGCGAGATTGAGGGCGTTCTCGCGGGCAGCTACGCGGCGGTCACGCGGGAATGGAGGGCGGGTGACACGATCGATCTCGCACTGGACATGAGCCCGCGATACTGGCGCGGCGAAGCGGAGAAAGCGGGCATGGCATCGATCTTTCGGGGCCCCCTTCTGCTGGCGTGCGATCAGCACTTCAACAGCTTTGACCCCGAGATGACACCGATCGTCGATCTCGAGAAACTGAACCTGAAACCGGTCGCGTTCACCGACCGGTTCCCCCCGATCGTCCTGTTCGACCAGCCGGCCGCCGACGGCACCCCAATCCGCTTGTGCGACTACGCCACCGCTGGTGCCCACGGCACCCACTACCGCTCGTGGCTTCCGGCCGTGAACGCCCGGCCAACGGAGCCCTTCCTCCAGAAGGACTGCCTCATCCTGGCCGAGGGTGAGGAGCGCATCATCATCGACGCCCCTCTGGATGGCAGCGGTGAACCGACACGCGGGTGCCTGCTGGACGCGACCCGCATCCAACCGGCGCCCGACCGTGTAGACCGGGCTTCGGGAGCGGTCGAGTTGGATGGACGCTCGAGCCGGCTGCGATACGAGCTCCCGTGCTTTCCCGAGGATGATTACACGATCTGTGTGTGGGTCTACCTGAACGAGTACTCGGCCAAGGCATACCAGCAGGTCTTCAGCGCCTGGACGGGCGGAGGAGATGATCCTCTGCGACTCTCGGTGATGGGCGAAGCGATGTGCGCACGGATCGAAGCACAGCAGACCTACTCAACCGCGGCGATTCCGATCGCAAAGCGGCAGTGGATCCACTTGGCGGTGTCGAAATCGGGAGACAAGCTGGATCTGTACATCAATGGCGAGAAGCAGGCCTCCGCGGAAGTCCCCGCCAAGGTGACCTCCCGTTCGCGGTGCGCCGCACTGGGGGCCAATCCGCTGTTCGCGGGGGACGAGTACTTCAGCGGACGGCTGGACGGCTTTGCGTTCTACGCCCGCCCGCTGTCGGGCGAGCAGATTAAGCAGCATCTCCGGGTCGATCGTCCGCGGTGAGTCTGGCCTCGTCGGAACCGCCGCAGCCGCGGGGTCTGGCCGCCCCCACGTGGACGAGCAGGGCGAGGAAGGTGCTTGCCTTGTGGGCGTTGCGGAGGAACCAGCACCGCGGGTGCCCGCGGGGCGGGATGGGGGTCGGCGGCACCTGTCGCGGGCTCCAGAACCCAGTCGTCGGGCTGAAGTCTCCCCCCATTTGAGGCAAGCGCAGAGGACCTCCGATGAAGTGATTGA
>ENA-UOWG01000243-UOWG01000243.1-activated-sludge-metagenome-genome-assembly--contig:-NODE-243-length-81343-cov-11.455000_pt1 | contig 81343 bp, 62 predicted proteins | sample MGYA00238147_ERZ761563 | MGnify/ENA primary metagenome ERZ761563 (study PRJEB28884, sample SAMN05720216) | anaerobic digester metagenome | isolation source: active sludge of municipal...
TCCCTGGCCAGACCGTGCTCGCCCAGCAGCCGGTCCACCCGCAACCAGCCCGGCCGCCGCCCCACCGCCAAGTAGAGCGGGTAACTGCTCCACCGGTAAGCCGACAACGGCTGCTGGGTTTCAAACAATAGGCATGCACCTGCCAGCCGGTCTTTTCGCACGCTTCCCCCAGGGTGGCCAGAAAACCGCGGCGGTCGGTGTCATCGCGGAAGATCGGCTCCCGCCGGTCGCCGCGGCTCATCAAGTGGTAGATCGCTCCGGCAAACTGGATGCGGAACGGTCTGGGCATGGGCGCAATGAAAGCATTGGGGCGGTTGCCGGTCAACCCTCTATTGTAGATTATAAGAACTGACCCCTATACGCGGCGTTCAAATGTCCTTCCCACATTTCGGACAATAATCGAAATCATGATCAACCTTGGTCCCGCAAAACGGACAGTGGTCGCCAGGGAACTTCCGCGGCCCCTTGGACGGAGTGCCCTGTGATGGCTCAGGAGGCACTCCTCCGCGTCCAAGTGCGTCGGCAATTGGGTCTGCCTCCTCACGCTCCGTAGTCACGTCGTAGGTGCTCATCCGGTTGCGGCTTGTCGCATTGTAGAGGTTGTAGACGACGCCGGCGATTGCCAGGCCCACAAACATCAATCCAAACAAGGCAAAGAACGGCGGCGCCCCCATCGACATTGCACCCACGGTCCAGATCACGCCGAACAACGCGACGACGATTCCGCCAATTCCGCCCATGAGGGAGGGTCCACGTCCTGGTTTGACGCTAAACATATTTCTTTCCCCATGCTAACGCCACGCTCACCGGCTCGCCGCCGAGCAGCAGCGCCGGCGCCCAATCTCCATGAATACCAATACAAGCACTCACCGATGTTGCCCAGAGCAAAGAAAATAACCAACAGCCAACAGGCTGGCTCTCACTGTCCCACATTGGTTAAGGATTTTCGGCGTTTTCTCGCTCACGGATACCTTGGATTGCTCTTCTAGGAGCAGGGATCGGTCAAAACTTTTGACACTGGCGGTTGTTCGTGCGCTTCTGCGCCAAGCAGTTGGAAACGTGTGTCCAGGTTCCCATCGGAAGACGTTCGGCCATCCCGACTGTCATCATCGGATGGGCGCGCGCCACCGGCTGGCGATCTCCACTTTCTCCGGGTCCCCTTTGCGCCGGCGGCCCAGCTCAGCTTGCGTCCAGCCTCGCCGGCGCAACTGGTCCTTGAGCGCCTGCTCCGCGTTCACGTTGAACGGGAAACTTCTGCCTCACTTCGGCGGAGGCGGCACCCGACAATCGCACGGCGCAGACAAGATGCCCGCAGCGTCCACTGCGATCACAATCGCATCGCCTTTGAGTTGGATGTGCATGATCCCGCCGCCTATCTCCTTGATCTTCGGCTCAACACCCGGCGCTTGAGTGATCTTGACCTTCTGGCCGCTCCCGAACGGGCCGGCCACAAAATCACTCGCCGTATCCCCAACGTAGATCATTGGCTCAGGACTACAGTTGTCGGTTGCCCGCAGCTCGTAGAACCCGTCTGGATTCTGCCCGCTCCTTGGGTTGTTTCCGGCCTTCGGAATGTTCTTGCCCGACGGGTTGGTCGTGGGCACACATTCGGCAACAGGCCGCTCGACACCCTCATACTCAACAACGAAACCGACGATGTTGCCAAGAGCACCCTCGTCGTTCCACGCTGGATCGTCCCAGTCTGCTGGCCACCAGCCAACGCCAAGATGCTGCTCCGAGCCGAGGCCGGAGGCGTCATTGGGCTCGCCAGTTCCCCAATTCGTGTAATCCCAATTTTCGCCCGTGATCCATTGCCAACCGCCGGCTGGTTCACCGCAACTGCTTTGAAGGCTGACATCAAACGCACCGACGTTGTTTGCCCATCCGTAGCCGTCCGTCGAGCCCAGGAACAACCGCGTGGCGCCCGGAGGCGCAACGACTGCCTGTGGCTCGAGATCGCTCCTCAGGCCATCCCCCATGAAGAACACCTGCTGCAGGAGCGGATTCAAGCTCAGGTAATCTCGGCTCTCGGGTGACGAGAAGTCCAGCGGGGCCGGCGTCGCCCCGGGGTCCGGCATGCCGGGTCCGAGGAATACCCCTACGAGTGCGTTGTGCGGAGCCACCACATCAGATAGGCCGTGCTCGGCTCCGGTCTGCTTATATGCCAATGTGCCGGGGGAGCCATCGGGGCCTGTCTGGTCACCGTAAACAGGCGGATGGCCCACGATACCGGATGCGTTCCATGTGATGATTGCGCCCTCTTCGACGCATATTGCCGCCCAGGCTGGAGATTGAGCTGGCGCCATATCCGGTGGTTCGGGCGTGTATTCGTTCACCAGGGTGTCAACCGGCATTCCGGCCAACCACGGACACGCGGTCCCGGCAACCAGGACCTCTGCAGAACTCGGCAGCAGACCGGGTTCCTGGAACCCCCCAGCCCAGTGTTCCCCCGTGTCGCCGATCAGCCCCAGGATGAAGGCATCCTCTTCCGGGCTGGTAATCGTCGCCAAGTGTCCTTGGGCGCAATCCCAGGACATTTCTTGAGCCATCCCGTTGGCAACATCCCAGGAAATGCCTGGAGCGCTGAACACTTCGTAGTAGTGCCCGTTGGGTCCTTCGACCGGATCTCCCAAGGCACTGCCGGCACCGCCGAGCACAATCAGAGCAGCCGCAAAACATGCGCACGACAATCTGGGTTTCATCTTCACCTCTCGGTCACTTGTTCCTGTCCCCGGTGACATGCGTCTTTGGCGAGCTCGAACCCGCCTCAAACGTCATCGACAGATTACGCTTAAAATTAGCGCTAAGACAGGATATCATTTTAGCTTAACACCATTCAGGCCGAATTTCAACCGAGAGCTCCGCAAGTTGTTTCACTGCATACTGATGCGTCATGTGTCATGGAATAGCCCAGACACGCAAACGCCCATCAGCATCCTTCTCTTCGCGAAACAGGCGGACCGAAAAAACTCGCCGTGGACAATCTTCATTACGAGCTCAACGACGCCGACGCGAAGCGCGACCACCCGCATTGGCCCAATCCCATCGGCGAGGTGCTGATGCGCCACGGCTTCGACGACCGCCTGCTCTATCGCCGCTTCAGCGGTCTTGCTGCCGCCCGGACCCCTTCTGTTCCAGCCCAATGTCTCACTTCAGCCATGAAATCCGGACCGATTCCGCCCCCTTTTGGATTGCCGATGCATCCGATCCTTGGCATCGTGGGCCTCGGCAATGGCGTTGGCCAACTCGCCAGGCGGCTGAACCGCCCGACCGGATGCAGGGCTGATATCCTCGACCAGCGCGGCTGGGCGTGGCGGGGGTGGAATGATGTGGAATGGACTGTTGATTTTCGCAGGCGGCGGGCTGGGCAGCCTGGCCCGCTGTTGGGCTTCCGGCTTCGTGGCCGGGCATGCCGGCCAGACCTTTCCCTGGGGCACGTTATTGGTCAATGTCACCGGCTCATTCATCATCGGCCTGTTCGCCACGCTCACGGGGCCTGAAGGGCGTTTCATGGCTCCGGCTTCCTTCCGCCAATTTTTCATGCTCGGAGTCTGCGGCGGCTACACCACATTTTCCTCTTTCAGCCTGCAGACACTGAACCTCGCCGAGAACGGGCAATGGTTCCGGGCTGGCGGCAATGCCGTGCTGTCGGTGGTCTTGTGCCTGGCGGCGGTGTGGCTGGGTCATGCGATTGCCCTGGCGGTGAACACAACGAAAGGGGTGTGAGGATGCATCTGCCCCATGAAGCCGTGCTGCTGCGGGTTTTCATCGGCGAAACGGATCGGTGGAAACACCAGCCGCTCTACGAAGCCATCGTGCTCAAGGCGCGCGAGCTGCACCTGGCAGGCGCGACCGTGCTGCGGGGCCCCATGGGCTACGGGAAATCGAGCCGGCTGCACACGGCCAAGATTCTCCAGCTTTCCATGGACCTGCCTCTGGTCATCGAGATCGTGGACACGGAGGAGAAGATCAACGGCTTCCTGCCGGTGCTGGATGAGATGATGAAAGGGGGCCTGGTGACGCTGGAAAAGGTCAGGGTGATTGACTACCGGGCGAACCCGGATGTGCCGGCGCCGCCGGGAACCTGAATCGAGCGGGCGATGAACAACAAAAGGTTTGTCAACTGTGTCGATGCGGCCGGATTGGCGCCATGAACCCTATGAAATCAAACCCGGACATCCACTCCCTGAGGGCCGGCGTCATCGGCACGGGCTTCATTGGCCCCGTCCACGTCGAGGCGCTGCGCCGGCTCGGGATCACCGTGGCGGCGATCTGCGACGTGGCCGATCTGGGCGCCCGAGCGGCAACCCGGCTGGCGATCCCGCAGGCATTCGCCGATTACCGGGATCTCCTCGCCTGCCCGGAGGTGGACGTCGTCCACATCACCGCGCCCAACCGGTTCCATTGCGAGATGTCGCTGGCCGCGCTGCGGGCCGGAAAGCACGTCGTCTGCGAGAAGCCGCTCGCCATGAACACCGGGGAAACGGCGCGGATCGTCCAGGCGGCGCAGGCGGCGAGACGAGTGTTCGCCGTGAACTACAACGTCCGCTTCTACCCGGCCGTGCTGGCGATGCGGGAGCGGGTCGAGCGCGGCGAGCTTGGCGACATCATCCACGTCAACGGCTCGTATTTGCAGGACTGGCTGTTCAAGGACACCGACTACAACTGGCGGCTGCTTCCCAAGGAGGGCGGCAAACTGCGCGCCGTGGCCGATATCGGCACGCATTGGATGGATGCCGTGTCGTTCATCCTCGGCGCGGGGATTCGGTCGGTGCTGGCCGACCTGGCGACGTGGCATAAGACCCGCCAGCGCCCATTGGGCGAGGTGCAGACCTTCGCCGAGGCGGACGCGAAGGTGCGCTATGCCGCCTACCGGGTTCAGACCGACGATTTCGGCAGCGTGCTGCTGCGGTTCGCGAACGGCGCGCGCGGCAACCTGGGCGTCTCACAGGTTGCGGCGGGCCGGAAGAACTGCATCCGCATCGAAATCTACGGCTCGAAGAAGTCGGCGTGGTGGTGCTCGGAAGAGCCGGAGACGCTCCACTTCGGCAGCCGCGACGGCGCGAACGAGACGGCCGTGCGCGCCACGGCCGCGTTCGGCGCAGGCGCGGCGGGCCTCATGGATTATCCGCCCGGCCACGTGGAAGGTTTTCCCGACACGTTCAAGATGAACTTCCGCAACATCTACACGGCCATCGCCGGCGGCCCCGGCGAGCGCCTGTTCGCCACCGCCCGGGACGGCCACCGGGAAGTCGCCGTTTGCGAAGCGATTCTGAAAAGCAGCCGATGCCGTCAATGGGTCTTTGTTTAACCTATGAAATACACCTTCGAGCAGCTTGCCGGGATGATTGACCACTCGCTCCTGCACCCGGCTATGACGGATCAGGAGCTGGAGGATGGCTGCCGGCTCGCCGCACGATACGGTGTCGCCTCCGTCTGCATCAAACCCTACGCCGTCCGGCGCGCCGCCCAACTCCTCGAGGGAACCGGCGTGCTCGTCGGCGCCGTCATCGGCTTTCCGCACGGCAGCTCCTGCACCGAGTCCAAGCGTTACGAGACCGAGCTGGCCTGCCGCGACGGCGCGGCCGAGATCGATATGGTCATCAACATCGGCAAGGCCCTCAGCGGCGACTGGGATTACGTCGAGCGCGACGTGAAGGACGTCTGCGACGAAGCCCATTCGCGCGGCGCGAAGGTGAAGGTCATCTTGGAAAACGACTATCTCACCCGAGGCGGCGCGGGCCTGAGCAGCAACGACTTCAAGAAGAAGCTCTGCCAGATCTGCGAGCGCGCCGGCGCCGACTGGGTGAAGACCTCGAGCGGCTACGGATTCGTGAAGCAGCCGGACGGCAGCTACAACTACAAGGGTGCGACCGCGCATGACCTGGCTCTGATGCGGGCCAGCGTGTCACCGAAGGTCCAGGTGAAGGCCGCCGGCGGCGTGCGCGATCTGGATGGCCTCATCCAGGTCCGCGACCTCGGGGCGACCCGCTGCGGCGCGACCGCCACCGCCGCGATGCTCGACGAATACCGCCGGCGGGAGGCGGCCGAGAAGAGAGGCGGCCAGCCTCAGTAAGGATAGGGCTCGGCCGGCGGGGTGAAGCTCTCCGTCCACAGGGCGATTCCCTTCACCAGATGCACCTCGTCCAGGGATCCGCTGAACCACAGCGCCGGGTTGTTGGCGGCGCCCACGGTCAGCGAGCGGTTGTTGGCGAGGTTGGCCGCGTTGGGCGCGGACTCGACAAGCTGGCCATCCACAAACAGGCGCAGCGTCCCCTGCGAGCGGATCATCGCCAGGTGATACCATTGGCCGGGCACTGGCGTCCAAGTGTGGCCGATGGCCACCAGGCCGTTGGTGTAGGTGTTCCTGGTGGATCTTTGGGTGCTGACATGTTGCTGCTCGACCGCAATCAGGCTATCTGCCAAGGTGCTCGAGGGCCTTGCGGATCGGGCCGCTGGAGACCTTGAGGAAGCCTTCCATCGGGTGGTTCATCTCGGTGATCAGAAACATCGCAGTGGCGAGGGCCAGGGCGCCGACAAACATCATGCTCAGGACGGTGCCATTGCGCGGGGCCAGGAGCCCGAAGCTCAGATAGAGCGCCGTCAGCCAGAAGAGGAGGACCACCACGAAAGTGAGCGGCAGGCCGGTTTGGGCCTGCTCGATTTGCAGCCAGCGAATGAGCAGGATGTCCTTGCAGAGGTTCTGCGCCTCCTCCTGCAAGCGGCGCTGGACGTCGGTGGACGGCTGCAGCTGCCGCACGGAGGCCAGGACCTGCTCGAGGTTGACCCGGCGCTCAAAATCCTTCAGCGCCGCGCCCGAAACGCCTTCTTCCGGCCAGAGCGCCTTCAGGCTGGAGGCGGCGCTCTCGCGCAGGGCGTCGCGCAGCGGCTGGGCCTCCGGCCCGTAGCTGGCCAGGGCGCGATCGAGCAGAATCACCTTGGCGCCGCTCTGGACAATCGCCGCCGTGGCGGAATCGAAGTTGCTCTTGGCCGAGCTCACCAGCAGGCCCAGCACCAGCGCGGCCATCAGGCTGATCATGCTGGCCCCCACCTTGACGGCATCTTTGGATTCGGCCTCCAGGTGATGGCCGGGAACGATCCTGCGAAGCGCCAGACCCGCCAGCGTGCCGCCGAAGACGCACGCGGCGGTTGTGGCTGCGATGGCAACTCCTGTCATAGGCGGCCCAGATCAACCGGTGGAGTTTTCATTGCGCCGGGATGGTGATCAGCGGCAGCGGCGGGTGCTCGCCGGTATCCGCCATCGTGCCGAGCATCATGAGCAGGGCGAACGCCCTTTTGGTCTTCAGATCGCGGTCATCGATCCAGAACCAGCGGCCCCGGTAGGGCACGGCGGCAAAGGCATCCGGCGGCCGGCGCTGGCTGCAGGCGATGTGCAGCGTCGCCGCTCCCCCCAAACCCGGCGTGGCCCGCCCTTCGGCGATATCTTCCTCGGGCACCTGGACGTGCGCCGCCATCATCCCCATGATCTGAATCATCGACCGCGTCACCACCGCCAGCTCGCGGTTGTTGCTGGCCGTGGCGGCGAACACCATCCTGAACTCCTGCGCCTCCGGATCCAGCTTGAGCAACTGTCTCAGCTCGTTGATGTCCGCGACGGTCTCCGGGGAGGCCGCTTCCGAGCGGAAGGCCAGCAGCGTGGTCTGCTGCTTCTGCTGGTCCTGGTGGATTCGTACCGCGACCGCCCCCGACTGCTGGATCTTTCGCAGGAGCTCGAGCGCGCGCAGAAATGCGGGATCGGGCGGCGCCACCCCGGCCAGGCTCCCCTCCTGGTTCTTCAGGCCGTTGATGGAGGCGACGGCGGCGAACAGCACTCCGTCCGCAGGCCAGCCGGACTGGACCGTGAAGAACACCGCGTCCGGCGGCAGCGGCATGAGCGTCGAGCGGACGAACTGGTTGCCGGTCAGCGGGGTGTAAGTGATCGTCGGCCGATCGGTGTAGCGGGCGCCGAGGCCCATGGCCATGCTGTCGCCGCCACGCTCCAAAGTCCCGCCCAGGCTGACATCCGCCTCCAGCGAATAGCCAGCCACGATCTGCCCGACGTCGACGGAGATCGGCGGATCGAAGTAGCGCAGCTTGACGATGTTGAGGAGCGCGTGGCGCTTCCAGGAATCGGAGATGGCGCTGCTGTAATCGAAACGATCCCGCGGTATCGTCCTGGGGCCGATGTTGCGGCAGCCGGCCAGGAGAAGCAGCGAGGCGGACAGCCCCGCGAGGATCAGGACCGGATGGCTCAGCCTGGAGGTCATGGCTCAGTGCTTGGGTATGCCGGTTTGATTACCCCCTAACGTCGCCCATTGTCAACCGGCAAACTGTGCTGCCCGAGGCAAGGAGCCTGGCGTCGGGCGGGCTAGCGCCGGCCCGACATCCTTCAGCAGACATCCTGCCTGATTGCCCCTCAGTAGCCGTCGGCGCGCCAATTCGCCGAGCCGTCCAGATTGGTCCGCGAGATGGACGTTGACAGGTCGATCTGGGCGTAGGGGTTGCCGTTGGTGCCATCGTTGTACTTGGGCAGCTTCATGCCACCGGACAACTGAGCGGGCGGGTTGAAGCTGTAGTCCGAAACGACCGCCCGGCGCTGCTCGATCCGGTCCGGGAACACCCGGAGCACCATCAGGTCGAAGGACCAGACAATGTCTTTGCCCATTTGGATGCCGGGGCAATGGTTGCTGACGCTCGCAAACGCGGAGGCGACCGTGTCATCGGCGACCGGGAAATGCGTGGCAACCGTCAGCTTGGGCTTGGGTTCGATCTGGCTCAGAAGATAGCCAAACGCCCCCTGGGGCGTGTGGGAGCTGTCCTGAACGTCTATCAATTGTGCGACAACGGCCTGGTAGCTCGCATAAATCGGGCTGTTGGTGGGGGGCGGTGCGTCGAGGCCCATGTTCTTGTAGGCCCACACCTCGGGCGGAACCACCATCTCGTGGATGAAGACGTCGACGCCATCGCCTCCGTTGATGGCCTCGTTGACGCTGTTGGTTTCGGGTTTGGTGTCGCTGCTGTAGATCATCGTCAACGGCCGGGCAGCGCCCGGCGGAGTCCAGGCGAGCTTGTACCCAATTGATCCCTTGCGACAGTGGATCACCGGATAGTGGGTAACCTTGACCCCCGTGCTTGGATTGTTGTAGGCAACTCCTCCGATCGTCTGCCAATCCAGCGTGATCGGAACCAGGGCGTAGGCGTCGTCGGGCGGATCATCGCCAACGGGAACCGGCTCGTGAGGCAGGCCCCAACTGGCTTTGGTGGGGATTGTGTAATTGGTGTAGGCGCTGGGTTGGAAGCTGAAGCTTTCCGAGTGCCACCGCCACGCGGATCGCGCCGTCGCGCAGAAATTGCTCACCCCATCGTCGTATGTGACTCCCGAGACGGGATCCGGCACCCCGGAAATGCTCTGCCCGAAGACGTAGAGGGGCGACTTCCGGTCTGCCGCGGGCCCGAAGCAGTAGATGTGGGTGAGATCGTTCATGTGGTCGCCGTGCAGGTGGTTGATGAACACCTTGTCCATCCGACGGAATCCCACCACGGCGGCCGCGTAGTTGGCCGAGACCCCGGCGCCGCAGTCGAAGACGAACTGGTCCACCGCCCGGCCTTTGTAGACGCGATCGTTCGGATCCGCGTTCCAGCCCACCTCGACGAAGATGCTCATCTCCGCCTGGGCCCTGCGCACCGGCAAGGGAATCATCGAGCCCATGAAGGTGATCCGCATCTCATTGGTCTCGAGTGGGGTGAGCGGATCGAATGCCTCCAAAGAGTGAAAATAGCTGTAGCTCGCGGTGGGTTGATAGGTCGGGTCGGGCGACACCATCCGATAGAACATGGGGACGTCGGCGGCGCCCGTGGGGCCCAGGCCGCTCAACCGAGCCTGTGCGTCCTGCCAGGAATACCAATTGGTCAGCCCGGCGGCGGACCATTGCACGGCGTAGTGCGTCCCCGTCCCGCCCGGATCGTTCCAGCTCAACTTCCCCTCTTGCGTGAGGGAAGTGATCTCGAGCTGCCCGTGAACCGGGTTCGGCAAGAGCGCGGCCAGGACCGCCACGGCCACGGGCATATATGCAACATCATAAGTCACGCCGCGTGAAGGCACGCGGCCTGCTACATGATTCTGTAGGCCGGGTCCCCTGACCCGGCGTTGTGCACTTCTGACGCTCTGTATAAAATCACGCAGATGCATTTTTCTTTTCATGTTTCCCTGCTCGATTGTCGATTGTTAGATTGGCTCCCGATTGGATCCCAAAGGACCTCTTCGCGGCTGCCGCGGCAGCTCCGCCGTCTGATCGGCCAATAGACCAGTAACAATACCAGCCGCGATTCGCCAGCCGAATGCTACCAGATGACCCCCGCGCGTGCTGAGAGGGCTTTGGCGAACATTTTGAGAGGGTTTTCCCTCTCGCGCGATAATGGCCCGTGTCCATTCCCACCCGCCGGTGCGGCGTCTCCGGCGCCCGATTTCAGGCGCAATCGCCAGGCAGGGGGGAGCGGCGGCTTGAATCGCGGCCGTTCAATCCGGCTGGCCGCGGATCCGCAGACGCTCGGCAATGGCTGCCCGACGCAGCTCCTTCATGCCGGCCACGTTGAGCTTCTCCATCATCCGCGCGGCATAGGACTCGACCGTGCGCGGGCTCACATGCAACACCTCCGCGATCTCCTCCCCGCTGAAGCCTTCTCCCAGCAACTCATACAGCCGCTGCTGCTGCTCGCTCAGTTCTCCGGACGGATGCGCCTCGGCATCCGCCGAACCTCTCGCCACCAGCCCGATCCCGGCCCGCGGGCTGACATACCGGTTGCCGGCCAGAACGCTGTGCACGGCTTCGACCAGGCAGGAGGCGGCCTCGCGTTTGGTCACGTAGCCGGCCGCTCCGGCGGCAAACGCCTTTCGTACCACATTCGAATCTTCGTGCATCGAGTAGACGAGCGAACGCAGCCGCCTCTCCTGGAGATTCTTGATCAGCTCCAGGCCGCTCTTTGCCCCAAGCGAAAGGTCCACCAGGACCAGATCGGCGGAGTTCAGTCCGGGGTGGGCGAGCGCCTCCTGGAGGCTGCCCGCCTGGCCGCAGATGCCGAATCCGGATTGCTTCAGCACAGTCACCAGGCCGGCTCGGACCATCGCGTGATCGTCCACCAGGAAGAGCCGGACAGGTTTTGCCGCCTTGGTTGGCATACAATCTACTCCTGAGAAACAGGCCTCTCGATCCGCGCTGCCCGCCCGCACGGCACCTGGCAGCTCACAATTGTCCCCCCGCCTTCCGGGCGCTCGATCCGGAGCTGGCCCCACATGGCATTGGCGCGGTAATTCATGATCTGGATCCCCATGCCGCCGGGCTGGAGCTCGGCGGCCGGCTCCCGGCCTTGTCCGTCGTCGATCACGCGCAGGGTGCAGCTCTCGGCTGCGCCCTGCAGCTCGATATCGATTCGCCGGCAGCGGGCGTGTTTGACGGCGTTGTTGGCGGCCTCCTGGGCAATGCGGTAAAGATGGTGCGCCACCTCGGGGCTTAGCGCGGGGGCATGCCCCTTCTGCCGCATCTCGCATTGCAGGCTGGACCTCTGCTGCAGCCTCCTGCAGAGGCGCTGCAGCGCGGGCGCGAGCGATTCCGGGTCGAGATCCACCGGACAGAGGCCCTTGGCGGCGTCGTAGGCCGATCCGATGCAGCCTTCGAGCATCGCGCCCACCTCCCGCACCGCGGCGCTCTCCGGCGCTCCCCGCCTCTCGATGCGATTCCCAACCGCCGTGCACGCGAGCAGGGTCGCCGTCAATTGCTGGCACAGCCCGTCATGCAGCTCCGAGCCGATCCACCGCTGCTCCTCCTCGCTGATCCGGATGATCTCGGCCTCCAATCGGCGGCGCTCGATGACGGCGGCCTCGACCTCCCGCCGGGCGCGCCGCTCCTCGATCATCACCCTCGTCTGCGCTGCGTGGAACCGGGTGAACAGCACCATCAGCGGCACCAGCGCGGCCAGCCACATCGCCCCTTGCAGCAGCCAAAAAGCCGGGTCCGTGCTGTTCACGTGGGTGAAGAGGCTTTTGGCCAGAAGGCCGGCTGCCGCCATGATGGTGGCTGCCCCGAATATCAGCACGCTGATCCCCGCCGCCAGCCAGCCCGCACGGTTGCCCACCAGGATCAGGGCCAGGATGGGAAGCAGCAACAGGCCAATCCGACCGCTCCCCACCAGCCCTGTCAGCCCGCACTGAATCGCGCTGATGCCGTAAGCCCCGATAAAAAAGACCAGCGCACGCCCCTCCAAGCTCCAGCTCCGGCGCCAGGCTGCCGCCACCACCATCAGGAAGCCTGCTGCCGACGCGGCGCGCAAAACCCATCCCATCCGGAAGCCGTCCTGCCACACGGCCACCAGGAGCACCGGCAGTCCAATCAGGGCCAGCACCGGGATGACGATGTTCATCGCCCGGGCCCGCCATTCGCTCACCACCGCCGCTATTTCAGCAGCCACATCGAATTCATGGCTCATATCGGAACGCCCTCCCGCCAACCCTCCGTCGGGCAGGTCTGACGGCCATCTCTACCACAATCCCATCCTCGCGTGAAGGATCTCTTTTCGCCCGCCCTCGTCCGCAAGGATTTCCTGGATGTCAGCTGGTTCGTCGAGTCAGAAATCACCTCGTTTTGGGGCGGCTGGGGCGAAACCCCGCCCCCGCAACGGTTCTTCCGCGTTCTCGACCTGGGCCAGTGAATCGCGACTCAGTGTTATCGTTTGAGCTTCGGGCTTTATAGCTTCATCATGGTCTTTTTTGCTAGTTGCACAGTGCAACATAATATGTTATATTGCGCTGTATGTATCTAAGAAGGCAAGCCGAGCGGTTGCTGAGGGATATCCTCGATAGCGATAAAATCGGTCTTATCCTGGGTGCGCGTCAGGTGGGAAAGACGACTTTGGTGGAACATGTACTGGCCGGTCAGGACGCGCTCTTTCTCAACTTTGATGTCGAGGTTGACAAGGCGCGTTTCCTGGCGGCCGCAACCTTATCACCGGCCGAGGCGATGCGCTCTCTGGGCAATCCCGCGGTGTTGGTGATCGACGAGGCGCAGCGTCTGCCTGAAAGTTCGCGAATCGTCAAGGGCTGGCACGACGCCCATTTGCCGTCAAAATTCCTTTTGCTCGGCTCGTCCTCGCTGAATCTGCTCGACCAGGCAGCGGAAAGCTTGACCGGCCGCAATCGCAAACTGGTTTTGCCTCCTCTGTTGTTTTCGGAGACTTTGGGCGCCCAGCCATGGGCTGGCGCCCATGCCTCGCCCGAGCATTTACGCCAGCACTTCGCGCCCCAACTGCGCGCGTTTCTAATGCAGCGATTGGGTTTCGGCAGCTATCCGGAAATCGTCACCAGCGATCGTCCCGAGAGATTGCTGCGCGAGCTGAGTTCCGACTACGTCTGGAAAGACGTGCTCCAGACCGGTCTGGTCAAGACGCCGGATCTGATCAAGCGGCTGCTCTTGCTGCTGGCGCACCAAGCGGGCTCGGAAGTCTCGGTGAACGAGCTGGCGACACAGCTCCAGATGGCCCGCCCGACGGTCGATCGCTACCTCGACCTGCTCGAACAGACCTTCGTCATTTTCAGACTGGCGTCCTTCAGCACCAATCCGCGCAAGGAAATCGCCAAGAGCCAAAAAGTGTTTTTCTGGGATACAGGCATTCGCAACGCCTTGCTCCATGCGTTTTCGACGGACGAATTCCGGCCGGATATCGGCGCCTTGTGGGAGAACTGGGTGATCGCCGAGGCCGCCAAGCGCAACGCGCTGCTCGGTACGCCGGCCGAGCTTTACTACTGGCGCACGCGCGCGCAATCCGAGGTGGACCTGGTTGTGAAAGGGGCAGACCGTCTGCGGGCATTTGAGATCAAGTGGACGTCTCGGCGCGTTTCGAGCCGGGCATTCCGAGATGCCTATGGCGTCGATGTCGAGCCGATTGGCCCGGATCATCCATTCGCGGCCGACATCCTGATCCAAGAGCAATAACGAGAAACGCTCGACTTCCCTTGCCGGCCTCGGCCCGCGTGCAGACACGAGACCTTCGAGCAAGACGGCTTTCACTCCTTCGGCCTTGACGTTCTCACCGGCTTGGGGAGAATGCCGGAACCATGACTTGCCGTGACGCCATTTTCAGTCATGTCCCTTGCCGTCGGAGCCCGTCGATCTGTCGAGGCTTCACGTTGATCGAGCTGCTGGTGGTCATCGCGATCATCGCCATCCTGGCGGGCATGCTCCTGCCCGTGCTGGGCGAAGCCAAGCGCAAGGCGTTCCAGAGCGGCTGCCTCTCCAATCTCAAGCAGATCGGGACGGCGTTGCACATGTATATCAGCGACAACGATGAATGGCTCCCGCCCGGCCGCGGCAGCGATTTCGGCCTGTACACCGGCCAGCGGCCCGTCTATTCGAGCCGCAGCTTCGGCCATCGCTATAACCTTCCCTATTACATCGCGACCTACCTGTCCCTCCCCCCCCCCGACAACATCGACCGCGTCGCCAAGGTCTTCTTCTGCCCGGGTTTCCGGCGCTACGGCAAGAACGTGACCAACATCAATGACCGCACCGTCTATGCCGTCACCACCACCGGCAGCACCGGCCTGAAGTTCCAGCCGTTCGGCTACCCGCCTTCGCCGGATGCAACCCACAAACGCCCTCCGCACAAGATCACCGAAGTCTCCGCCCAGAAGCCCCTCGCCCAGGTCTGGGCCCTCATGGACCTCGACCAGGTCGGGATCACCAACGTCGACAACACCTGGCGCAGCCAGCTTCCCGAAAAACCCGTCCACGGCAGCGTCCGCAATTATTACTACTTCGACAACCATGTCGACACCAAGCGGGTCGGCGCGCCCGGCCGATACTGATGGGGTGTTTTCCGTGTTGTGCTCCCCGTCGATTCATGCTCTCCTTTGGCCGGCAGAACACACAAGAACTGATCGCATGCAACCCGTCGTCGCAGCATCCTCTCTCGCGTTGAACCGCAGGGATTTCTTCAAACAAGGCGCCCTCGCCGGCGCCGCCGTCACGGCTTTCGGACCGCTGATTGTCCGGGGCGCCGAGAACGCCCCCGGCCGCCGCATCCGCGCGGGCGTGATGGGTCTGGGCCGCGGTCTTGCCCTGGCCCAAAGCGCGCTGCCGATCCCGGGTTTCGAGCTGGCCGCCGTCTGCGACGTCGACCAGGCCCGGGTCGATGCCGCTCTGAAAACGCTCGCGCCGAAAACCGCCGCCCCCCCCCGACCCTACCGCGATCTGCGCCGGATGCTCGAGGACAGCAATCTCGATGCGGTCTTCGTCGCTGCCTGCAACCATTGGCACGCCCCCGCAACCATCCTCGCCTGCGCCGCCGGCAAGCATGTCTATGTCGAGAAACCCGCCAGCCACAACGCGCGCGAGGGCGAATGGATGGTGGCTGCCGCGCGCAAATACCGGCGCGTCGTCCAACAGGGGATGCAGCGCCGCAATTACCCCAGCATCATCGAGGGGGTCGCCCAGCTGCGCGAAGGCGCGATCGGCACGGTCCGGTTCGCCCGCTGCTGGTACAACAACGCCCGGGCCTCCATCGGCCGGGGCCGGCAGGTTCCGGTCCCGCCCAACCTGGACTACGCTCTCTGGCAAGGGCCGGCCCCCGAGCGGCCGTATGTCGACAATCTGGTCCATTACAACTGGCACTGGCGCTGGCATTGGGGCAATGGCGAGCTGGGCAACAACGGCATCCACTACCTCGATCTGGTCCGCTGGGGCCTGGGAGTCGAATACCCCCGCTCGATCACCTATGGCGGCGGCCGATACCATTTCGATGACGACCAGGAGACCCCAGACACCGGCGTCGTGACCTTCGACTTCGGCGCCAGCGGGGCCTCCTGGGAATACAGCAGCTGCCAGGCGCGCAAGCCGGAAAAATTCCCCCTGGTCACCTTCTACGGCGATCGCGGCTCGCTCAGCCTCGAGGACAACAGCTACACAATCTGCGATCCCCAGGGCAAGGCCACCGCGCATGCCAAACCCTCCGGCAATGTCCGGACGCACATCGCGGATTTCCTCGATAGCATCCGAAACGGCGGGCGGCCCCGGGCCGATATCGAGGAAGGCCAGAAGAGCACCCTGCTCTGCCACCTGGGCAATATCGCGTATCGGACCGGCCACACGATCCATTTCGATCCGGCCGCGCGCCAGATTGTCAACGATCCCGCCGCCCAGGCCCTCTGGAGCCGCGAATACCGGCCCGGATGGGAACCCCGTGTCTGATCCTCCTGCCATGCGCGCCTTGCCTGCGGCCCTCCAGCCATGAACCGGCGCTTGTTTCTCGAGACCGCGCTGTCCGCCCTCGCCAGTGGCGCCGCCGGGCCGTACCTCCCCGCAGCGACGCCCTCCTCCACCACCGGACTCGTCTACCGCGCCGCCGTCATCGGACGAACCGGCGGCGGCGATTACGGCCACGGTTACGACATGATTTTCCGCGACCTGCCCAACGTCACGCTCGAAGCCATCGCCGATGCCGATCCCGATGGGCTCGAGAAAGCCCGCCAGCGCACCGGCGCGCGCCGCGCTTACCGCGATTATCGCGCCATGCTCGAACGCGAAAAGCCCGACCTCGTCAGCATCGCCCCCCGCCAGCCGGACTGCCACCGGGAGATGGCCCTGGCGGCCATCAATGCCGGCGCCCACATCTTCATCGAAAAACCGCTCACGGCGACAGTTGCCGATGCGGATGCTATCGTCGCCGCCGCGCAGCGCCGCGGGACCCGGATCGCCGTCGCGCACACGCGCCGGTTCAGCCCGCCTTTTGTGCAGCTGCGCTCGCTGCTCCGCGAAGGTTTTGCCGGCACCATCCGCGAGGTCCATATCCGGGGCAAACAAGACCAGCGGGCCGGCGGCGAAGACCTCATCGTGCTCGGCACCCACGACTTCGACCTGATGCGCTTCTTTTTTGGGGATCCCGCCTGGTGTTTCGCGCGGGTCGCATGCCAGGACCGCGACGCCACTCGCGCCGATGTCCGCACCGGCCACGAGCCCATCCGCGTCCTCGGCGACACCATCCATGCCATGATCGGCTGGCCTGGCGGCATCGTCGTCACCTGGAGCTCCAAGAAGACCGGCGATCACTGGAACACTGCCTTCGATCGGCGCGAGAAATGGAGCTTCGAGATCCTGGGCACACGCCGGATCATCGGCTATCAGTCGGACTTCGCGTATCTGGATTCGCCCTTCTTCACGAACCGGGACGACGGAATCCGCTGGCGACCGCTGCCTGCCCCGCAACAGGCCGACACCCCCCTCCACCAACGCCATCCCATCCGCGACCTGATCCATGCGATCGAGACCGGCGGCCAGCCGCTCTGCAACGCCGTCGACGGCGCCTGGGCCATCGAGATCGTCAGCGCCATTTACCAGTCGCATCTTGAAAAAAGCCGCGTCGCTCTTCCCCTCGAAAACCGCGCGTTCGAACTCTGACTTCGTTATGCAATCCCGCAACCTTATCCAGAGCGTCATCAGTCCACAGGGCCGCGTCAGCGGACCCGGCCTCCAATATTGTGGAGCAGGCCGCATGCCCTCACGCGGCGGAGCCCCAAACGCCGGGTCAGGTCACCCGGCCTACATGAAGACGGACGCGCGCGATACAGGCCGCGCGCCCTCACGCCGCGAAGGCATAAACGCCGGGTGTAGATCCCGCGCATCCATTGGCATGCTTGCCGTGCTCGGCGTTGCGCTCGCGATCGCGCCCGTCCTTGGCGCGGCGCAGTCCAGGCCCAACATCCTCCTCATCGTCGGCGACGACATGGGCTATGCGGATGTCGGGTTTCATGGATGCAAGGACATTCCCACGCCCCACCTCGACGCCCTTGCCACATCCGGAGTGCGCTTCACCAGCGGCTACGTCTCCGGACCTTACTGCTCGCCCACGCGCGCCGGCCTCATGACCGGCCGCTACCAGACGCGCTTCGGACACGAGTTCAACCCCGGCGCCGCCGGCACAGGCCTCCCCACTTCGGAGATCACGATCGCCAACCGCCTGAAAGCCGCCGGCTATGCCACCGGCCTCGTCGGCAAATGGCACCTCGGCGCCCAGCCGGAATTCCACCCCCAGCGGCGCGGTTTCGACGAGTTCTACGGGTTTCTCGCCGGCTCGCACGATTACTTCAAGCCGGCGGGCGTCCTGCGCGGCACAAATCCCATCCCCAACCTCGATTACACCACCGATGCGTTCGGCCGGGAGGCGGTGGCGTTCATCGACCGGCACCGGAGCGAGCCGTGGTTTCTCTACCTCGCGTTCAATGCCGTCCATACGCCCATGCAGGCGACCGACGATCGCCTGGCCCAGTTCGCTTCCGTGAGCGATCCGAAGCGCCGGACCTACAACGGCATGATGCTGGCCATGGACGAGGCCATCGGGAAGGTGCGCCAGAAGGTGGCCGACGCCGGGCTCGAGCGGAACACGCTCGTCTTTTTCATCGCCGACAACGGCGGCCCCGTCATGCCCAACACCACCATGAATGCATCGGTCAACAAGCCCCTGCGCGGCGGCAAACGCACCACGCTCGAAGGCGGCGTCCGGGTCCCGTTCCTGGTCTCGTGGCCCGGCCGATTGAAGCCGGGCGTCTTCTCCCAGCCTGCGATCCAGCTCGATCTCACCGCCACCGCCCTCGCCGCAGCCGGCGTTCGGATCGCGCCCGACTGGAAACTCGATGGCGTCAACCTCCTGCCCTTCCTCGAAGGCGATCTGGCCGCACCCCCGCACGAGGCGCTCTTCTGGCGGTTCGGACAGCAGATGGCGATCCGCGCCGGCGACTACAAACTCGTCCGCTACGACAGCAACGCGGACACGCTGACGGGCGCCCGCAACCAGCCCGCAACCGCCTTCAAGCTCTACAACCTGGCTGCCGACCTCGGCGAGACCAACGACCTCGCCGCTGCCATGCCCGGCAAGGTCAGAGAACTGCGGTCCATGTGGGACGCCTGGAATGCCTCCAATGCCCGGCCGCTCTGGGGCGCCGCCCATACCGAAAACGATGGCGCGGCGCCAGGCGCCCGATCCCCGGGAAAGCCCAAGCCTGCCAAGCCCGCCAGCGGCCGATAGCAGCCGCGCGCCGTCCTTTTCACGAAGACCGATCCGCCGGTGGCGGGACGGGCGTCTGCGCCGGATGGACTCCGACCTCGCCCCGGTATCCGGTCCGCCGCCGAAACGCCAGACGCGCATGACGGGTTTCGCCGCCGGTGGGGCTGGTCGCCGCCAGCTCCAATGCGTAATCGCCGTCCGGCAACACGAACCGCAGCGTGAATGTCCCGTCCGACCGCAGCGCAATGGCCTCCTGGTCCAAAGCAACCTTGGCCGCAGGATCCGTCGCGCCGTAGACGATGAGCTCCGCATTGACATTGAACCAAAAGGGGCGGCCGGCGCCGGGCGCCCGATCGATCGGTTCTCCGGCGTGGATCCCCTGTTGGACCGGCTGTGCGGGAGGCTGGCTGCCAGGCGGAACCGCCTCGATCTCCAGAGCTGCCCATGCGCCCGGGCGTTCCTGACCCTGGGCGGGACCGGCCGCCGGTTCTTCGCCGCTCGAGGCCCCGGGCGCCCATCCCTGGCTGGCCCCGTCCGGGATCGCTCCCGTCGCGGATGGCATGGACTGGGCTCGAGCCTCGACATCCGGCGCCGCTCCCAGGTCCGATGGCAATCCTGCCTTCATCCGGCCCGCCGCTTCGCTCAACGGCATCTCGAGGGGGAGTTCCAGATGCCGATAGAGGCCTTGGGCAACTGCCGGCTCGCCCGCCTTGAGTGGCGCATCGATGGCGGGCGGCTCGCGTTCCGCCTCTGGCTCGACAGCGCCTTCCGCCTCTGTGGCGGGAGCGCTTGGGATCGGCTCCTGCGCCGAGGCCGGTTCCGGCTCGCGACGGCTGGCTTCCGCCGCGGGCGGTGGTGGTTCGATCTCAATCTCGGCCGCTCGGCCCTCGATCGTCGTGGCCGGTTCAGTGGCCGCGGGCGCATCGACAGGGATCGAGATCGTATCGGAGGCCGGCGCTGCGGGTGTGGGTTCCGTGTCGGGGAGGGGCGTCTCGGCCACCGATGGTGGGCGGGCCAATTCATCCAGTCCGTCGGCGGCCGTCGCAACAAGCGGCGGCGGCTCGAATGGCTCGATCGGCAGCGCAGACGCGACCGGGGGATAGTCGCCTTCGAGCAGGATCGGCGGAATATCGAACGTCTCGCTCCAGTTCGCCGGGCGTCTCCGGACGGGCCGCTTCTGTTGGGGGCGGGCTTTCGATCGATGCGCCGCCAGCCGCCTTGTCTTTCGCGGGGCGGATCGAGCCTTCCGTTTTCCCTGTTTCATCGCAGCATTTCCAGCGAGGCACGCCTCGCAAGCCAGGATGGTTCACGGATCATGAAGACAGTCTGGGCATGGCCCGGGGAAATGCAAGCGTCAACCCCCGCTTCGCACGGCCGCCGTTCGCAGGGGCTCGAGGCGCAGCACAGAATGTGGCCGGACGCGCCAGGAGCGGCAGGATTCTGCCCCGGCCTCACAGCGTCAAATCCTCTTGTATGGGATCTCCTCCAAACCGTATGCTATCGGATGTTCAATCATGAGCGCGAACCTCAGCATTCCTTGCCAGTTCAATGACGCCGAACTCCTGATCCACGTTCTCGACGCGATGCCCGCGCTGATCTTCGTGGTGGACCGCGATGTCCGCGTGCTCGAGTATAACCGGGCTGCGGGGGCGATGCTCAGCGGGCAGCGCGACAAGATCCTCCGGCGCCCCGGCGGCGAGATCCTCCAATGCATTCATTCCTTTGAAACCCCAGCCGGCTGCGGCCACTCGCCGACCTGCTGCGATTGCGTGGTGCGCAACTCGGTGCGCCAGGCGTTCGACGGCCGGACCATCACGCGCTGCCGGACCCGGATGGAGCTGGGCCAGGGGCCTCGGGCGCGCCCGATCGACATCCTGGTGACCGCGTCCCCGCTCAGGTTCCGGAACGAGAGCCTGGCGCTGCTCACGCTCGAGGACATCGGCGACCTGGCCGAGCTCGAACGCCTGGTGCCGATCTGCTCGATGTGCCACAAGATCCGCAACGATGGCGAGTATTGGCAGCAGGTCGAATCCTATTTCAAGCGGCATTGGGACCAGGGCTTCTCGCGGAGCTACTGCCCCGAATGCCTCGTGAAGGTCAAGGGAGACGCCGAGGACGCTATCCCCGCGGCTTCCTCCCCGCCGCCCCCCCCTGCTCCGCCCGCCCCCGCCGTCAAGCGCCGCCCCCGCCGGAAATCATAGCTCGAATGTCGCCACCCGCCGCAAGGCGATCCGCCAGGGAATCCACCCGAACAAGATGGACCAGCCCAGGAAAAGGCCCAGGCTCGTCATTCCAACCCCGTCCCCGGCGAATCGGGTGTGCACCCAGCGCAAGCTCATCGCCATCCATGTCACGCCTCCGCAGATGTAGACGAAGCTCAGCACCAGACAGAACGTGCCCCCGAATCCGCTGACGATCTTGCTCGGATTATCCTCGCGCGGATTGGGATAGATCACGCCCAATCCCAGCGCAAGGGCGGTCAGCGTCAGCGTCATGACCGCGATCGCGGCCGTGAACAGCAGCGTCCGGTGCCACGGCAGCCGGAGCATGTGGCCTGAAAACAGCATCAGCGCCCCCGTGATCGAAAGGGCGATGCCGGAGGCGAACCGGAACTTGGCGCGCAGGATCTGGGCCAGGCTCAGCGGCGCCAGACCGACGATCCACAGCCGCTTGCCCTCGAGCGAGAACTGCGGAAACACGAATCGGGTTGTCAGCGTGGCCACGTTGAGCGAGCAGGCCAGGAGGTTCAGCAGCGACGTCAGATTGTACCAGAACACATGGGTCATCTGATGGGAGAACTGCCGCAGGTTCAACATGTAGACCGCCAGCAATCCGAAGATCAGGAGGGTCTGCCCCCACTGGGAGGTGTCCCGCCAAAACATCCGGGCGTCTTTCACCAGCAGCGCGCGCGCCTCAGGCCGGACCCAAGGAAACCATGCGGCGGCCGCCTCGATCCCGCGCGGAGCCGATCCCGCCAACGGCCGCGCCCGGGCCTTGCGCCGGCCCTTGGCGAACGGCCACATCCATACCCCGCCGGCCCGGCTCTGCACCGCCGAGACGCCCTCGTAAAACAAACGGCCCGTCCGTGTCATCGCCGCATACCCGAACAACATCACGTAGCTCAGCAGCACCAGGCCGAAAAAGAGGGCGGTCCGCAAGGCGCCTTCCGACCAGTTCATCACTCCGGCCGAGAGCCAGTAGCTGGGCAGGAACGCAAACTGCGCCGCCTGCGTCCGAACCAGCAACCGATCCAGCACGTTCATGACCCGCGTCTCGAGCATCTCGTCGGAGATCATTTCGGGCCGCCACCACCACGCCCCCCCCGCGATCGCCAGCGCCAGCAGCACCAGCGCCAGCCACTGGAAGCTGCGCCGATCCAGATACCGCGCCAGCAGCAGCGCAATCCATGCCCCCGCCACCGCAGGCAGCATCAGAAACAATCCGATATACAGCGGGGCCACCATGTAATAGTGCCACGGCACGCCCTGGTTCATCCCATACGCCGCCAGCAGAGGCGCCACTAGAAACAGAAACGCCCAGCATGCCAGCAAGGTGGACTCCGCGAACTTCCACCGGAATATGCTCTGCGCCGGGATCGGCATGCTCAGCAGGAAGATCGTCTCGCGGTTCCGAAAAAACTGGGAGAAACCGATGATCAGGCTGCTGAAGACCAGCAGCACGAACAGGCACGCGAACAACAAGAACATCAGCCGCTCCGCCAGGATCGTGCCCAGGCCGGGAAAAGAGCCGACGAACCGGAAGCCCTTCCAGAACAGCCAGAACGACAGCCCCAAATACCCGGCCAGAAACACCGCCATCACCAGCCACCACCAGCCCGATTGCTCCCGCAACGCCGCCAGCCGCCGCACGGTCTGCCGGCTGTGCACCCCCCAAAGCCACAGCCACGGCCGGCTTCGGCCGCCGCTCCCGCTGTTCTGGTTCGGTTCCATCGCCGCCTGCATAGCCGGTCCGCTCGCCCGGGACCCGCCGGGCGGGCCTCGATCCTGCAGGCCCGGCCGGCGCTCATGAATCTCGCCGCCCACCCCGAAATCAAGCAAGCCCTTTGTTGGGAGTACCGCGTGCGCGCAGTCCCTCGAGCCGCAAGCCTTCCAGCCAGCGTGAAGAGCGCCCATCGAAGCGGCCGCCCCGATGCCGGTTTCGGGACGGCCTCCGGCTCCTGGATCCCACAGAAAGTTTCCCATCGCGCCGCTGCCGGGGTAGGATCGCCGCCATGGACCCGGATTCGAAGTTGATTGCCGCTGTGCTTCAGGGCGACATCGACAGCTTCGAATCCCTGATCCAGAAATACCAGCCGCGCCTCTTCGCGATGGCCCGGCGCTACGCCCGCAACGAGACGGAGGTCCAGGATCTGGTCCAGGAGATGCTCATCAAGGCCTACCAGCGCCTCGGCAGCTTCCGCGGCCGGGCCCCCTTCGAGCACTGGCTCATGCGGCTGGCGGTCCGCACCTGTTACGATTTCCTGCGTGCGCGGCGCCGCAACCGCGAGACCGCCTGCACCGACCTGTCGGACGAGGAGAACCAATGGCTCGACCAGTTCGCTCATCACGCCGCCCCCCCCGCCGAGTCCGAGCCGGGCGCGCGCGAACTGATCCAGCGCTCCCTGGATCACCTTCCGCCCCCCGCCCGCCTGGTCATCGGCCTCCTCGAAATCGAGGGCCGGTCGGTCAAGGAGATCGCCCAGCTCACCGGATGGTCGGTCCCGCTGGTCAAGGTCCGCGCGTTCCGCGCCCGGCGCATGATGCGGAAGTACATCGAACGCCTCCTGCGCACAAGCAGCCTGTAACCCCCGCGCCCGACGGCGCGTCTACCCTTTTTGGAGCATATGAATGCGGATCAGTTGGTCAATGCCCTCCTCGCCGCCGCCCGCGCGCATCCGCCACGGGACGAGGCTCCCGATGATTTTGCCCGGCGGATCATGGCGCGCGTTTCCCAGCAGCCGCCTCCCAGGATTCCGCGCGCATGGTCGCCGACGCTGTGGCACGCCGCCGCGCCCTGCCTCGGTTTGATGCTCCTCGTGAGCGTCTGGAGCGCCCTGGCCAGCTACTATCTCGATCCCGATCCGCTTCTCGATGACCATCTCGAGAACACGGTGTTCGCAGCCCTGCCCAACCCTGGAGAAGAATGGTGATAAACTGGACCGCGATCCTGGCCGCCATCCTGATCTTCGTCGCCGGAACCGTGACGGGCGGCCTGGCGGTTCGCCTTTATGACCTTCACACCCGGCCGCGGCCCTCGGCGGATCCGGGCGCCCGGCCCGGCTGGACCCAGCGCATGGAGCTCCTCCGCCGCCTCGACAACCAGCTCGCCCTCCAGCCCGATCAGCGCCGCCAAATCGAGCAGGCTCTTCGCGAAAGCCAGGAACGCCTCCTCCACATCTGGGACAGATTCAACCCGGAAGCCCGCGCCGAGCTCGTCCAATCCGGCGAGCGCATCAAGACAATCCTCACCCCCTCCCAACGCGAGAAATACGATCGGCTCTCCCGCGCCCGCAGCTCCCGCCGTCCCGATGATCTCCCCTTCAAGGACCCGCGCCGGGATCGGACCCGCCCTCCCGCCTTGAACCGGGATCCGTCCAGCAACGCGGCGGCGACGGGCGCGCCCGCCCTGAGGCCGCCGATCTAGCCCGCCGACTCCACGATCGCCTCGGCCGCGCTGAATCCGATGATCCGGACCCGCTTGCCTTTGGGCAGCATTTCGCCCTGCGTAATCACGTCGATAATTTCATCGCCAAACTGCGCCTTGCCGCCCGGGCGCAGCACCGAGACCGCCTCTCCCTCCTGGCCCAGCATCGACTGCTGGATCCGGCGCCGGTCGGTTTCGACCGCCATCGCGCTGGCGCTGCGCGACACCATGCGGTGGTAGAGCTCCGTGTGCGGCAAAAGCCGGGTGAGCGCGGCCGCCACCACCAGCGAGCCCGCCATCGCCACCACCAGGTCCCGCAGCGGAAGCCGCAACTGCGGCAGGCTCGGCACCGCGGGCATGCCCGGATAGACATCCACCGCCCCCATGATCACCCCGACCAGCATCAGGGCCGCCCCCGCCAGCCCCAGCACCACCGTCCCCGGGAACACAAAAAGCTCGACCACTACCAGCGCCATGCCCAGCACAAACACCGCTGCCCACTCCAGCCCCGACAATCCGCCCACATAGCCCCCCAAAAAATAGACCGCGAACGCCGCAATCCCTGCGATCCCCGGCAGGCCGAACCCCGGCGTCTTGAACTCGATGTAGAGGCCCACGATCCCCACCAGCAACAAGAGCGGGCTGATCAGATCCAGCCAGAAGGCCAGCTGCTCGGCCCCGGTCGGCTCGATCCGCACCTGCTGCGCCCCCTCCATCCCGAGCAGCGCCAGCACGGCATCGATGTCCGCCGCCGTGCCCGCGCTCAGCAGCCGGCGGGGCGGATCGCCATACTCCTTTTCCGCCTCGAGATTCGTCAGGGTCAGGATCCCGCCCTTCTCGTTGAGCACCTTGTCGCCGATCTTCAGCTCCTTGTTCTTGTCGATCATGGCCTCGATGACGTCGGTGTTGTGCCCGTGGCGCTCCGCCGCGGCCCGGACCATGGCGCGCACGCCGGAGTTCATCTTGAGCTCGAGCGTTTCGGGCGTCTGCTCGACCCCGCCGCCGGGCGTCACCAGGATCGGCGCGGCGGCTCCGATCACGCTGCCCGGCGCCATGTAGATCGTCTGCGTTGCGACAGCGATAAACGCCCCCGCCGAAAACGCCTTCCGGTTCACGAAGGTCGCCGTCCGCCCCTTGAATTGCTCGAGAATCCGGATGATCTCCTCCGTCACGTCCAAGCGCCCGCCATTGGTCTCCATGTCCAGCACCAGCACATCCGCGCGGGCCTCCATGGCCGCCTTGATCCCCCTGCGCACCAGGTACACCAGGGGGGGATTGACATCCTCGCGGATGGGCAAAACATAGGCGATCGGCTTGCCATCCTGGGGCAGGGGCCCGGGCGCTGCCTCGGCGCCCGCCCCCGTCAGCACCGCTGCCATCGCCGCGGCCCATCCCCCCAGCCAGAATCCAATCCCTGCCAGCCATCGTCTCATGGACTCATCGTATCTCATCAGACCGCACATGACAAGGCCGCCCCCCTTGCCGCCATGCCGCCAGGGCAATTGCGTTTCTCGCGCTGGACATAGTAAGATGAACCATCATGCGCGCCCCGCCACAACATCCGCCCCGGGCTGGCAGCCAACGCTCCCGCCCCCGAACAGCCGTCAATCTCATTCATTCGTCATTCGTCATTCGTCATTCGTCATTCCGTCATTGCCCCTGCTCTCACCGCCGTGCGGCGATCATTCTGGCGGCGATGGCATGGGTTTGCCTGTCTTTGGCAGCCCTTCGACCGGCCGCTGGCGATGCGCCTTTGTCCACCGTCGCACCGCGAGCTGCCTCTTCAGCGCCCGCGATCCCTTACGAACCCGTTGCGCCCCGGGTTGCGCGCCTGCTCCAGGCCGGCAATCGGTGGTTGGGCCAGGGCAAGCCCTCCGAGGCCGCGCAATCCTTCGAGCAGGCTTCGCGCGTTGCTCCGCGCCAGGAGGATGCATGGTTCGGGCTCGGATTGGCCCGCGCCCGCCTCGGTCAATCCGAAGCCGCGATGGAAGCCTATCGAAAGGCGCTCGAGATCATGCCCAATTTTGTCGAAGCCCACAACAACCTCGGCAACCTGCTCGCCAGCCGCCAGGAGGCCGCCCGGGCCATCGAGCATTTCGAAACGGCCTTGCGCGTCATGCCCGATTACGCCACCGCCCACAACAGTCTGGGCCAGGTCCTCGCCCAGCAAGGCCGGATCAGCGACGCTCACTCCCATTTCGCCCAGGCGGTCCGAATCATGCCCGATTATGTCGAGGCGCGCTGCAACCTGGGGACGAGCTTGTGGACGCAGAACCGTTTGCCCGAGGCGATCGCCGAGTTCGAGGAATGTCTGCGCCGGCGGCCCGGCTTTGCCCCCGCCGCTCAAGCCCTCGCCCGGATCCGGCCCGGCTTGCCCGCCCCCGCCCCGCAACCGCGCCCGTGATTCGCGGCGCCGGCCGGCCAACCGGCCTGTTCGCGCTCCCGCTGCGGACTGTCCGTTGGTTGACTCCGCCGGTTGTCCGAGGGTAACTTCTCCCCATGCAGAATGCGCTCATTACTGGAGGCGCGGGTTTCATCGGCTCCAACGTGGCCCTGGCACTCCAGGAGAAATATCCCGCCGCGCGGCTGGTCGTGGTCGACGACTTCCGCTCGGGCGATTTCCGCAACCTCCGCGGCTTCCGGGGCGACATAGTCGCCGCCGACATCTCCCGTCTGGATTGGAGCGTCCAGTTCCGGGACCGCAGCTTCGACGCCGTGTTCCACCTCGCGTCGATCACCGACACCACCGTGCACGACCAGTTCCAGCAGGTCCACGACAACGTCGAGGGCTTTCGGCGGCTGCTCGAGTTCCTGGCCTCGTCGCAGACGCCCGTGGTCTACGCCTCGTCGGCCGCCACGTATGGCATGGGCGCCGGGCGGATGCGGGAGGATCAGCCGCTGGCCCCGGCCAACGTCTACGCCTTCACCAAGGTCCAGCTCGAAAACCTCGCCGCCGATTACAGCCGCCACTGCCCTGCCTGGCGATTGGTCGGCCTGCGCTATTTCAATGTCTACGGCCCCCGTGAAGCCCATAAGCGCGCGGCCGCCAGCATGATCTATCAGCTGTATCGGCAGATGAAATCCGGCCAGCGCCCTCGCGTGTTCCGATCCGGCGAGCAAAAGCGCGATTTCGTGTACGTCAAGGACATCGTTTCGCTGACGCTCCAGGCCTTGGCCGCCCCTGCCTCCGGCGTCTTCAACGGCGGCTCCGGCGTGGCCTTCTCGTTCAACGAGGTCATCGCCGCCCTCAACCGCGCCCTGGGCACACAGCTCGAACCCGACTATTTCGACAATCCTTACTCCCATTTCTACCAATCCCACACCGAGGCCGACCTCGACCGAGCCCGGTCCGTCCTCCGATTCGAGCCCCAGTATCCGCCCGCCCGCGGCATCGCGGATTATGTTGCGATTCTGGAGTCGGCCCCTCAGACTTAAACACACAGGATTTTATGACAGAAATGCAACCTCAGCGGCGGCGGAAACCACCGTCGCTGCGCCGTCGGGTTCTGCTGGTCTTGGCCGCCGCTCTGGCGATCGGTTTGGCGGCCATTTACCTCCTGGTTCACAGCCAGATGGTCCTCCGAAGCCTTGTCCTTCCGCGCGTCGCCGAAGCCATTGGCGCCCAGATCGAGGTTGACCGGATCGCCCTGCACCGGTTCACCCGCCTCGAGCTGGACAATCTCCGGATCCGCACGACGGGGGCAGAACCCCTGGCCAATATCAAGAAGCTCCGGCTCCAATACGCCCTCTGGCCAACGCTCCGCGGCCGGACCGACATCCGCGAGCTGTACCTGGATTCCCCTGACGTCTACCTTCTCGCCACCCCTGCCGGCAGCAACCTCGATCCCGTCCTCCAGAAGCTCAATCCCCCCCTGAAACCCGGCGAGGAGCCCCCGCCGTCCGCCACCCCCGTCTTCTCGCTCGCCCAGGTCAAGATCGACCAGGGCCGCCTCCGGCGCGAATCGGCCGGGGCGGCGGGCGAACGCCAGCGAATCGATCTCTCCCAAATCGCCGTCTCCATCGATCGCATCGGCAACAGCGCCTCCGGCAAGCTCTCCCTCACCTCTCAGCTCCGGCTCGAGCAGTCCACGCCCGCCGTCGCCAGCTCCGCCAGCGACAGGCTCGCCGCGGGCCTCGAGGGGAGTTACGAGTTCAAGCTCGATGGCGAGCTCCGCCCCGTGTCGCTCACTGGATCCGGCCGCCTCCGGATCACCGAAGCCGGCGGCGCCTGGCAGGATATGGCCCAGTTCGCCGGCCACCTCGAGTGCGACCTGAACCCCACCGAGGTGCGACAGATCCTCCTCCGGTTCGAGCGCGAGGGGAACCGGCTGGGCCAGGTCCGGCTCTATGGCCCCCTCGACTGGAGAAAGAATGAAGCCCGCCTCCGCCTCGAGCTCACCGGGCTCGATCGCTACGCCATGAACCTGGCGGGCGCGCCTTGGGACCTGCGTTTCGGCGTCCCCACCCTCAACGCCAGCAACATCCTCGATATCAGCCAGCAGGGCAATTTCTTCTCCTCGCGGGGCACGCTCGCTTTCCGCCAGCTCTCGATCCAGAAATCGGGCCAACAGACGCCCGCCCTCGACCTCGACCTGGATTACCAGTTCAACGTGGACCGCCGGGTCCAGACTGCCCTGATCCAGCGGTTCAGCCTCCTCGGACGCCAGGGGACCAATCCGCTCGTCCGCGTCAACCTTGAAAACCCCATGAATCTCAGCTGGGGCAATTCCTTCCGCGGCTTCAAGGAATCCACCAACCGCTTCGCCATCTCGAATCTCGATCTGCAGGAATGGGCGGCTTTCCTGGGTCCGATCTCGCCGGCCGGCCGGGTCAATGCCGAAGGGACCATCATCGCCCAAAAGGACGGCCAGGATCTCACGGCCGACGTGGCCCTCCAGGCCGCCAACATTGGCGCCCAATGGGGCACCAACCGATTCCAGGCCGCCCAGCTCGCCCTCCAGGCCCGCGGTAGCCTCGAGCAGTTCCAGAAGCTCCACCTCGATCCCTGCCGCATCGAAGTCAAGGACGCCGCCGGCGACCTCCTCGCCAGCCAGGGCGCCTTCGACTTCGACCGTCGCAACGGCAACCTCCGCCTCCGCGCCAGCCTCGAGCTCGACCTCCCCGCCGCCCTTCGCCAGTATCCCATCCCCCAGCTGAGCATCGGTGCTGGCGCCTTCAAGTGGAACGGCCTCGTCTCCCGCGAAAAGCAGGCCCTGTCGATCGTCGGCAGCCTGAGCCTCACCGATTTCACCGGCCGATACGCGGATCTCGCCTTCGATCGCTACCAGGCCCTCCTCAACTGCGACCTCGAGCTCAAGGAGGACCGCCTCCGGATCCAGCGCGCCCACCTCGATGCCCGAGAGGGATTCGAGGCCGGCGGCACCGCCGACGTCAATGGGGTTTACGATCTAACCCATCGGAGCCTTCAGATCGCCTTTTCTTCCGTCGCACTGAACCACCACCTGTTCGGGCCTTTCCTCCAGCCCTATCTCAGCCCCTACCGGCTCACCCTCGACGGCCTCCATTCGTCCGGCCAGCTCTCCTACGATCCCGCCGGAACCTCCTCCGTGCAGGGCGAGTTCCGCTGCGCCGGGCTCCAGATCCAGGAGGCCCAGCATCCGATCCTCCCTATGCCCTTCACCGCCCAGCTTCTGCTGGATGCCTCCCTCTCAAGCAACCAGATCCAGTTGCCCAGGTTCCTCGTCCACTGGCCGCCTTCCCCCAAGGCGCGCAACGAGCTCCGCGGCCAGGGCAATCTCAGCCTCTCTCCCTCCAACCGGATCAGCGGCCAGCTCGCCTTCCGGTCCGATGGCCTCGACGCCACGCCCATTCTGTCCAATCTCCTCGCCCAGACATCCCCGGGCGAGCCCGCCTCGAAAACCCCCGATACCAATGCGCCTTCGGCCGCTGAACCCGTATCGCTGCCTTTCCAGCCGCTGACGATCAGCGCCCAGCTCGACCGGGTCCACCTCGGCGACATCGCGGCCACCAACTGGCAGGCCACGGTCCGCATCGATGGCGGCCGCATCCAGGTCTCGCCCATGGACCTCAATCTCAACGGCGCGCCCGTCCGCATTTCGACCTTGCTGGATCTCGGTGCCCCCCTGCCAGCCTACGAGTTCTCCCTGCAGGCGGCCCGCGTCCCCATCGAGCCCATTGCCAACACGTTCATGCCCGACCAGCGGGGCCAATACCAAGGCGATCTCTCCCTGCAAGGCGCCATCCAGGGCCGCGGGTTCGAAGGCGATCCGTTCCGGCAGAGCCTGGCGGGCCAGGCCGATCTGACCCTCACCAACCTCGTGATCAACGTGGTCGAGCCGCGCTGGCGCCAGTTGCTCCAGCCCATCAGCGTGATCCTGAGGCTGCCGGACCTGCTCAACTCCCCGATTACGAGTCTCGATGCCCAGGCGCTCATCACCAATGGCGTGGTCGACCTGAAGCGCTCCCAAGTGCTCTCCCCCGCCTTTCGTCTCCAGGCTCAAGGCCCCACCCCGCTCGCCTCCCGATGGGGCGATTCAGCCTTGAACCTGCCCGTCGCATTCGAGATCCACCGCACGGTGGCTGAAAAGGCCCAGTTCGCCGGCCTTAAAGTTCCCCCGGACGCAGCCTACGTGAGGCTGCCCGATTTCGTCCGGCTTGGCGGCACGCTCGGCAATCCGGAAACCAAGGTCAACGAGGCCGTCCTGGTCGCGGTTCTCGGCCAGAACCTGCTTGGCCTCCCCGCCACCACGATCGAGGGTGCTGGCCAGGCGATCGGCAACCTCGGCGACGTCCTCAAGGGCGAAAAGAAGATCGAGGCCACGAACATCCTCAATGCCATCCGCTTCCTCAACCCCTCGGCCACTCCCGCCGCTGCTGGGACCAATGCGCCCTCCGCCGGCACCAACGCGCCCGCCGCGCCCACCAACGCGCCCATCACCCCGCTCGACAACCTGTTCCAAAGGCTCCGCCGCTGATCCACCCCCATGCAAAACGTCCTTGACTACATCCGAACCCATCGCGAGCGCTTCGAGAACGAGCTGATCGAGTATTTGCGCATCCCGAGCGTGTCGGCGCAATCATCCCACCAGCCCGACATGCAGGCCTGCGCCGGCTGGATCGCCAGCCACGCCCGCCAGATCGGGCTCCGCGCCGACGTCATCCCCACCGCAGGCCATCCCGCCGTTCTGGCCCGCACCTTCACCCGCCGCACCCTGGGACGCCCTCACTTCGTCGTCTACGGCCATTACGACGTCCAGCCCCCCGAGCCCCTCGATCTTTGGAAGTCGCCCCCGTTCGAGCCCCGCCGCGCCGGCCGCCGCCTCTACGCCCGCGGCGCCTCCGACAACAAAGGCCAGCACTTCGCGCACCTCAAGGCCGTCGAGGCCTGCCTCCGCTCCGGGGCCGGGCTCCCCGTCGATCTCACCTTCCTCATCGAGGGCGAGGAGGAGGTCGGCAGCCGAAGCCTGCCCGCCTTCCTGCGCCAACACCGCCGCGAGCTCCGCTGCGAGGCCTTCGTCATCTCCGATACCGGCATCCCCGGCCTCCAACACCCCGCCCTCACCTATGCGCTCCGCGGCATCGCCGCCGCCGAAATCACTCTCACCGGCCCATCCCGCGACCTTCACTCCGGCATCCACGGCGGCGCGGTCGACAACCCCGCCCTCGCCCTCTGCCAGCTCCTGGCCCAGCTCCGCGATCCGCACGGCCGCATCACCGTCCCCGGCTTCTACAAGGACGTCCGGCCCCTGACCGCCTACGAGCGCCGCGAGCTCGACCGCATCCCCCATTCCGACGCCGCCTACCGCCGGTTCCTCGGCGCCCCTCGCCTCTTCGGCGAACACGGCTTCACCACCTCGGAACGCCGGACCGCCCGCCCCACGCTCGAAATCAACGGCCTCACCAGCGGCTACCAAGGACAGGGCAGCAAGACCATCATCCCGTCCTGGGCACGGGCCAAACTCACGCTCCGCCTCGTTCCCGATCAACGCCCGTCCCACGTCATTCGCAGCCTCGTCTCCCACCTCCGCCGGCTCTGCCCACCCACCGTGCGGATCGAGATCAAGTCCGGCCACGGCGGCGAGCCCTACTGCATGTCCCCGCGCCATCCCCTGGCCCAAGCCGCCCTCCGAGCCCTGCAGGCCGCCTTCAACCGCCCCCCTGTCCTTATGCGCGAAGGCGGCTCCATCCCCATCGTCAACGACTTCAAACGCATCCTCGGCGCCGATTCCCTGCTGTTGGGGCTGGCCCTTCCGGATGCCGACGCGCACGCGCCCAACGAGAATTTCCACCTCGATTGCTTCGAGCGCGGCATCGCCCTCGGCGCCTGCCTCTGGCCCGAGCTCGCCCGCGCCTGCTAAGGGTCTGTGCAAAAATTACTTCCGATTTTGGCGGGAGCGCCACCGGGCCAGATGCGAGGCGCAAGGGAGGGAGTGTATCCCCCCGCGATACTCGACCGACCGAGCAACGAAGCCGATGGCCCGGCGCCGCCCCGCCCCGCAGGGCTGGGGGCCTTGGGCGCGCTGGCTGTGTTGCTCCTCGCTCACAGACCGCACGGGTATGCTCGCTCGTCGCGCCTTGCCAGCCCGCCCAATCCCACCCAGCAAAATCGGAATTCATTTTTGCACAGACCCTAAGAGCTCTTCCTCCACTCGATCCGCGGCGGCTCCGGCAGCCCCTGCACACGGCAGGCTGTTCGGAAATGCATCTTGGCCACCTTGGGCAGCGACTCGGCGCCGTGCCGCTCGATGAACTCCCGCGCCGCGGCTTCGACGGCCGCTGATGCGCCCTTGGGCAGCTTCATGCCGAATTCCTTTTCGAGCCGGCCCAGGCGAGTCACGAATTCGTTTCGAGCCAAAATCGATGCCGCCGCCACCGCCAGGTCCGCTTCCGCCCGATGCCGCTGCACCAGCTCGATCTCGCGCCCCAGGGGCATCAGCGCCCGTGCCACCGTCTCCCGGTGGGCGGCGAACTGGTCGCTGATGGCGCGCACGGGCGGGGGCTGCATCCGATGCCGATGCTGCATCAGGTTCTCGATCGCCCGCGCATGGCCCCAGGCCAGCATCCGGTTCACGCTCCCCATCTTCTCCTGCAGCCGGTTGTAGGCCTCGTTGCCGATCGGCACCACCACGCTCACCGCTCCCGGCGTCTCCCGGATCAGCCGCGCCAGCTCCGCAATCCGCCGGTCGCTCGTGATCCGCTTCGAGTCGCGCACCCCGGCGTCCGACCACGCATTGACCACCGCCTCGTTCGCATACACGCCCGCCACACAGAGCGGGCCGAAGAAATCCCCCTTGCCGCTCTCGTCCACGCCCAGCCGGGGAAGAAACCGCTCCGGATCCAGCACCGCTTCGTATCCCTGCCGCGCCTCCTTCAGGATCAGCGGCTCGAGAACGAACTCGACAAACTCCGCCGTGTCCCGCCCTTGAACAACGAGTTTCCCGGAGCTGTAGACCGTCACGTTGAGCCGATCCTTCGCCCCTGCAAAACGCGCGTGCGGAACGGCGCGAGGCTCGAATCCGTTCTGCTCGAGGTGCTCCTGCAGCGCGCGTTCCTGCTCGCCCGTCAGCGACCCCGTGTAGGTCGTTATCGGTTTCACGCGCCTGTGGTATCCTATCCATCGAGATGCGCGCAACGAGAAAACCGGATCCCGTGGAGAGCCGGATTGTCGCCGGCGGCGTGAGCCATCTGCGCCGCTGGTATGCGCGCCACGCGCGGGATCTGCCCTGGCGCCGGACTCGGGATCCTTATGCGATCTGGGTTTCGGAAATCATGCTCCAGCAAACCCGCGTCGCGACGGTCATCCCGTACTGGGAACGCTGGATGAAGACATGGCCCACGGTCCGCCGCCTGGCCGAGGCCAGCCTGGACGATGTGCTCAAGCTGTGGGAGGGACTGGGCTATTACCGGCGGGCCCGCCGCCTCCACCAGGCTGCCCGGATCATCGCCGACCAATACGGCGGCCATTGCCCCCGCCAGCACGCCGATTGGCTCGCCCTGCCCGGCATCGGACCCTACATTGCCGGCGCCATCGCCAGCATCGCTTTCAACCTGCCCGCCCCCGTCCTCGACGGCAACGTCGCCCGCGTCCTCTGCCGCTGGTTCGACATCGGCCAGAACCCAATGCGCGGTCCCGCCCGAAAACGCCTCTGGTCGCTGGCGAGCCTGCTGGTTCAGGAGGCGGCGAGCCAGGGCCGCCGCCACCGGCGATCCTGCGGCGACTTCAACCAGGCGCTGATGGAGCTGGGCGCCGTCATCTGCACCCCTAAAAATCCACAGTGCGCCCGGTGCCCGATCGATCGAGCCTGCCGCGCCCATGAGCGCGGCCGGGGCCATCTCCTGCCGCGAATGCCTGCCCGGCAGCGGCTGCAGACGCGCCGCATCGCCTGTTTCATCCTCCAATACCGGGGCCGTTTCCTGGTCGAACGCGCACCCGCCCGCTCGTGGAATGCCGGCTTGTGGGGCTTCCCTCAGATCGACATACCGGGCCAGACCGCGTCTCCCGCTGCCCTGGCCCGCCGCGCGCTCGGCTTCCATCCCGGATGCGGCTTCGAGCTTTCGAGGACGATCCGGCACTCGATCACCCGGTTCGATCTGCGCCTGGCGGTCTATGCGGGCCGATCCACCCGCCGCCCGCCGCCGCCCCGCCCGAACCAGCGTTGGGCAACGCGCGCCCAGATCGATCGGCTCGCGCTCTCCGCCGCCCACCGCAAGATCGCCCGCGCGCTCTGATCTCGCCCGCCCTTCGCAGAGAGCGACTTTGCCAACCCGCCGGCCCCGCCGGTGCCGCTCCGATCGCGAGGCCGATCGGCGCGATGGGCAGAATTTCTGTTGCGTCGGATTTATCGATCCATGTAGTACTTGGCCATGAACACCACCGGCCGGTCTTGCCTGTTTTCTGCCCGACTGGGTATCGGGCGGGCACCGCTGATCGCCTGGCTGCTATGGATGGCGGCGCACTCCGCCGGATCTTCCCTGGCAGCGGCCGCCGCCCCCATCAGCCCCGCCAGCCAGGCCTGCATCGATTGCCACGAGGTCCTCCAGCCCGGCCTCGTCGCCGATTGGAAACGGAGCCGCCATGCGGCCACGACACCCGCCATCGCTTTGAAATCCGAAGGCCTGGCCCTCAAAGTCTCCAGCACCAACGTGCCGCCTCCCCTCCGCGAGTTCGCCGTCGGCTGCGCTGAATGCCACACGATCGAACCCTCCCGCCACGCCGACACGTTCGACCACTTCGACGCCAAGGTCCATGTGGTGGTCAGCCCCCCCGATTGCGCGACCTGCCACGCCGAAGAAAGAGCCCAATTCGACGGCAACCTGATGTCGCATGCGCATGACAACCTGCTCAAGAATGCCGCTTACCATCACCTCGTCACGGCCGTCAACGGCATCCCAGCCGCTACGAACGCACACATCCGCCTCCAGGCGTCCGGCGACGACACCGCGGCCGAGTCATGCCTTTACTGCCACGGGACGCGCCTCGAGGTCAAAGGCGCCGAAGAGCGCGACACCGACGCCGGCAGCCTCGAGTTCCCGATCATCGCCGGCTGGCCTAACCAGGGCGTCGGCCGCATCAATCCCGATGGCAGCCGCGGCGCTTGCACCGCCTGCCATGCCCGCCACCAATTCTCGATGGCCATGGCCCGCCAGCCCTATACCTGCAAGGAATGCCATGTCGGCCCCGACGTCCCCGCCTTCAAGGTCTACGAGACCAGCAAGCACGGCAACATCTTCTCCACCCACGGCAAGAGCTGGGATTTCGATCCGACCCCCTGGGCGGTCGGCCGCGATTTCACCGCCCCCACCTGCGCCGCATGCCACATGAGCCTCGTTGTGGACCCGGGAGGGGATGTCCTCGCACGCCGGTCTCATGAAATCAAAGACCGGCTCTCGATGCGCCTCTTCGGCTTGATCTACGCCCATCCCCACCCCCGCCAGGCCGATACCACCACCATCCGCAACCGCGACGGGCTGCCGCTGCCCACGGACTTTGCCGGCGGGTATGCCACTAATGCTCTTCGGGACCCGTCGGACGTCGCCCAAACCCGCACGGTGATGAAGACGCTCTGCCGCGCCTGCCACGACACCGGCTGGGTTGAGAGCCATTACCGCCGGCTCGATCGCACCATCCTCGAAACCAACCAGCGCACACTCGCTGCCACGAGAATCATGGAGGAGATCTGGAAGCGCGGGCTGGCCACCGGCCTCGACCGCGGCGGCAATCCTTTCGACGAATACCCCGAGATCATCTGGAGCGACGGCTGGCTCTTCCACGCCAACACCATCCGCTTCGCCTCCGCGATGGCCGGCGGCGGCGACTACGGCGTGTTTGCCGACGGCCGATACCATGCCGCCCGCAACCTCCAGCAGCTCGCCGACTGGCTCGAATCCCGACGCCTCACTGGATCCAAGCCGGAAACACAACCCGGGCCGCGTAAGTGATGTCGAACTCCTTGTTCCAATGCAGGTTCCACAAAGCCCGGTTCCGAACCATCCTCACCGAGTTATCGAAGAACAGCAGGTTGCTCCCCTTGCCGTGCCTCCGGATCGCCCAGTGGCAGAACTCCGCCCCCGCTCCTTTCCACTCCCCGTTGAACGCCGGCACCGCATCGTTGTGATGCGGCCCGCCACCTCGCCACATGGTGTCTCCGAATAGCGGCGTCTCGGTCGGCCGCGGCGGGGCGTCGAGTTTCCGCCAGTTCCGGGTCGTCGGCCGCCCCTGGATGACAGTGACGCCCGCCGGCGGATTGTAGACCCAGTTGTTGATGCCGTAGCTGCTGGTGATGTTACGCTGGCGCGTGTTGGGCGCCGTCGCCGTGTCCACCAGCGGGAAATCGTAGGCCGTCGTCGGCCCCCCATACTCGACCGCCTGCGCGCTGTCGAGCGGCAGACGCGTCTCCTGCGTCCCCGGCCCGCGCCGCATGTTCGCCGTCGGGCAATACAGCAGATGCGGCTTCTTCTCGTAATGCTTGCGCAGCGCGTAGATCCACTCCCCGCGCGCCCAGTTCACCGCCGTCCCTTCGCTGAACTTCCCGTTGTTCTCGTCGACATACATCATCCAGGAGATGCCCCACTGCTTCAGGTTGGACATGCAGTTGACGCCCTGCGCCTTGGCCTTCGCCCGGCTTAGGGACGGCAGCAGCATCGACGCCAGGATCGCGATGATGGCGATCACTACCAGCAGCTCGATGAGGGTGAATCCGCCCATGCCCCTGCGACTCGCGCGATCGTCCGGAAGTTTCATGATGGCTTAACTCATTTATAATCGATTCGGGCGGCCGAGACAATAGCGGAGTTCGACACCTCGCGGCCTCGAATGATTCCACAGATGACAATTGGCCGCTGGTCCGTTATAAAAACGCCCCATGAAATCCATGACCTGGAGTCTTCTGGCCAGCCTGTTGATGCTCGGCGTCGGCGCGGGCTGCCAGCGATCCGCCCGCCAAGCCGAGGGCGCCCCGCTGACCATCGGGGTGGCGTTCGAGACCCTCCAAACCGAGTTCTGGGTCGCATCCATCGAGGCCTTCCGAGCCGAAGCCAAGGCCCGCGGCATCACGCTCCTCGAAGCCATCGCCGACGGCGATGCCAATCGCCAGCTCGAGCAGATCAAGAACTTCATCAGCCGCCGCGTTGATGGCATCATCGCCGTCCCCAAGGACGCCCAGACGATCATCCCCATGATCCGCGCCGCCCATCAGGCCCAAATCCCCATGGTCCTCTACAACCGCCCCCCCGACCCCAGCGATGCACCCTCCATCACCGTCGTCGCCGATAATTACTCGCTCACGAAAGCCACCGTCTCGTATATGGCCGAGCAAGCCCTCCAGACCGGAGAACTGCACCCGGCCATGATCCTCATCGGCGACCTCGGCGACATCAACGCCATCGGCCGCCGCGACGGGTTCGAAGATGCGATCCGGCCCCATACCAACCTCATCCAGGTCGTCTCCCGGATCCCCACGGAATGGAACCTCGAGAAGGCCCAGGCCGGCGTCGTCAATGCCCTCCAGGCGCACCCAGGCATCCGCTTCATCTTCACCTCGTCCGATTTCCTCCTCCCCGCCATCGTCTCCGCCCTCAAATCGACGGGCCGATACCACAAAATCGGCCAGCCCGGCCACATCATCCTGGGCGGCTTCGACGGCGATGCGACCGCTTACCGGATGCTCGAAGAAGGTTACCTGGACGCGACGGGTGTCCAGGACGTGCAGTTCGAGGTCGTTTCATCGATCCAGGCCATCCTCGACTCCCGCGCCGGGAAACCGGTCGCAGCCGTCATCAAGGATCCCGGCTTCGTCATTCACCAGGGCAACCTCAAGGAGATGGCATCCCGGATGTGGGGCGCGGGGATCGCCCGGCAGCGCCGCCCGTGACGGCCCGACTCCGATGCGCCCGGCGGCCGGATTGCTGCCGGCTATCGACTATTGAACGCTCAATCCCACCAGGGTGATGCCGCTCCGTTGAAAGGAGCATGGCTCCGGCGCCAGGGCCGGCGCGCCCTGGCTTCCGAATACCTCGTCCTCGCCCTCAGCGTCGCCTATTTTCTCGTTCTCCTCCCCTGGCTGCCCGAGCTGGCCCACCCCCGGAACCTGGCCAACCTGTTCAGCCGGATGCTACCCCTGCTCCTGGTGGCCATGGGGCAGACCTTCGTCCTCATCGCAGGCGGGATTGACCTCTCGGTCACGGCCGTCATCGGTCTGACGAGCGTCCTGGGCGCCAGCCTCATGACCGCTGACGGAGGCTGGATGGCCGGCCACGCCGCAGCGGTTCCCGCGGGCATCGCGCTGATGCTCCTGACGGGCGCCCTGCTCGGCGCGGCCAACGGCGCCGCCGTGACCGGATTGCGCATGCCGCCGTTCATGGTCACGCTCACCAGCATGATGTTCCTGGGTGGCCTGGCCGTCTGGCTCACCCAGTCCCAGAGAATCACCGGCCTGCCCCCCGCGTTCCTCGCCCTCGGAGGCAAGCCCGCCTGCGCATTCGGCCTCACCCTCGGGGCCGCCCTGTTCGCCCATCTCCTCCTGTCCCGTTCGCTGTTCGGACGCTGGCTCTATGCGATCGGCCATAACCCGCGCGTGGCCGCCATCTCGGGCGTTCCCGTCCCAACCGTCACCCTCGCCGCCTACGTCCTGAGCGGCATCAGCGGCGCCTGCGCCGCCATCCTCTTCACCGGCAGGCTCGAGACCGGCTCCCCCGTCCATGGCCGCGAGATCCTCCTCGATGTCATCGGCGCCACGGTCATTGGCGGCACCAGCCTCTTTGGCGGCAAAGGCAAGATTCTCTGGACCCTCTACGGCGTGCTCTTCCTCACCCTGGTCGACGCCAGTCTGAACCTGATGTTCCTCTCCGACTTCGCCATCCGGATGGTCAAAGGCGCGCTGATCCTTCTGGCCGCGCTCATCGACGCCCTCCGCCACCGCTACGAGACCGCATGAGCTCACCCGCCCCCGCCGCACCACCGCTCCTGCGGTTCGACCGCATCCAAAAATCCTTCTTCGGCGTTCCCGTCCTTCAAGGGATTTCTCTGTCGCTCGACCAAGGCCGGGCGCTGGGCCTCGTCGGGGAAAACGGGGCGGGCAAGACCACGCTCATGAACATCCTGGGCGGGAACCTCGCCCCCGATGCCGGCCGCATCGAGTTCGCCGGCCTCCCCCACCAGCCCCGATCCCCCCTCGAGGCCGCCGCCGCCGGCATCGCCTTTGTCCACCAGGAGCTCAACCTCTTCCCCAACCTCTCCGTCGCCGAGAACCTCCACCTCACCGCATTCCCCCGCCGCCGCGGGTTCCCTGTCATCCACCGCGCCCTGCTCCGCGCAAAGACCCGCGCGTTGCTCGAACAGGTCAGCCTCGACATCGATTCCGACACCCCAGTCGAACGGCTCACGGCCGGCGAACGCCAGCTAGTCGAGATCGCCAAGGCCCTCGGCATCGAAGCCCGCCTCCTGATCCTCGATGAGCCCACGACCTCGCTCACGGATCTCGAGACTCGCCGCCTCTTCGATCTCCTCGAGCGCCTTCGCGGCCAGGGCATGACCATGATCTACATCTCGCATCACCTGGCCGATGTGCTCCGATTCTGCGATCACATCGCGGTGCTCCGCGACGGCGAGCTGGTCGGGTCCGGCCCTGCCTCCGCATTCAACGCCACCCGTCTGATCTCGCTCATGGTCGGACGCCAGCTCGATCAGGTCTTTCCCGGGAGCGCGCCCCCCCCGGACTCGCCCCCCGTCCTCGAGGCCCGCAGGCTCTCCCACCCCGGCATCATCGACCAGGTCTCTTTCACGCTTCGGGCCGGCGAGATCCTCGGCCTCAGCGGCCTCATGGGCTCCGGCCGCTCCGAGCTGGCCCGGATCCTGTTCGGTCTGGACCCGTTCGGAGCGGGCGAGATCCTCGTGGAGGGAAAGCCACTTCGACGGCCGCGCCCCATCCGCTGCCTCCGCCGCGGTCTGGCCTTCGTCACCGAAAACCGGCGCGAGGAAGGCCTCTGCCTCGAGGCGTCGATTGCCGACAACCTCCTCCTGGTCGCCTTGCGGGATTTTGCGCCGCCGCCCGCCCGCTGGATCCGCCGCCGCCCCCTCCAGGCCGCCGCCGCCCGCATCCGCTCCGCCGTCCGGCTCACCCCCACCGCCCTGGACAGCCACCCGGTCAAAACCCTCAGCGGCGGCAATCAGCAAAAGGTCGTCCTCGCCAAGTGGCTTCTGAGCCAGCCCCGCGTCATCATCCTCGACGAGCCCACCCGCGGCATCGACGTCGGCGCCAAATGCGAATTCTATCAGCTCATCCATGACCTTGCGGCTCGCGGCACGGGCATCCTGCTCATCTCGTCCGAGATGGAGGAACTGCTGGGCCTCTGCCACCGCATCCTGGTCCTCCGCCAGGGGGCCATTCGCGACGAGCTCCAGCGGCCCGAGTTCGACCGCGAGCGCATCCTGCGCGCCGCCCTCCACACCGAACGCGCCCCATGACGCCTGCGACCCGCCATCCATGGCTCATCGTGCTGAATCAGGCTCCCGTCGTCCTGTTTCTGGCGGTGCTTGCTCTGTTCGGGGCCCGCTCGGCGCAGTTCCTCCAGCCCGACAACCTGGTCAACATCCTCATCCAGTCGTCCTCGACCGCCATGGTCGCCATCGGCATGACATTCGTCCTGTTGACCGCCGGCGTGGACCTCTCGGTCGGATCGATGATGTTCGTCGGGGCCGCCCTGGCGGGGAAGCTGGCCCTTCAAGGATATCCGCTCCTCCTCTCCATCCTGGCGATGATCCTGGCTGGCCTTCTCGGCGGCGCGCTCAATGCCCTCTTCGTCACTCGCCTCCGCATCGCGCCGTTCATCGTCACTCTCGCGACGCTCTACCTCGGACGCGGCCTCGGCCTCTGGATCACCCAGACCCGCGCCATGAACCTCCCGGAATCGTTCCTTCACCTGGGCGCCGGACGCTGGCTCGGGATCCCGATCCCGCTGGTCATCCTGGGAACCGTCCTCCTGATCGCCCACATCGTCCTCCAGCACACCCCGTTCGGACGCCAGATCTACGCCACGGGCCAGGACATTGAGACCGCCCGCAAGGCCGGCCTCCGCACAGGGCGCATCCTCGCTTCGGTCTACATCGTCAGCGGCGCTTGCGCCGCCCTCGGCGGCCTCATCTCGCTCACCCAGCTCGGGGCTGTCTCCCCCACGTTCGGCGCCCAAAAGGAATTCGCCGCTATCGCCGCCGCCGTGCTCGGCGGCACCAGCCTGTTCGGCGGGCGCGGCCGCGTGTTTCCCGGAACCCTGCTGGGCGCTGTCCTCATCCAGACGGTCGAGAACGGCCTGGTGATCCTGAATGCCGATCCCTACCTCTACCCGCTGGTCACCAGCGCGATCATTTTCGTCGCCGTCAGCCTCGATTGCCTCCGGCAGCGCCTGGTCGAGCGCCTCTCTCGCCGCCTCATTCGACCCGTCTGAACGGCTCGCCCATCGCCTGCGGCCCCTGTGCCGCCGACACCATCGCCTCGGTCCACTCGCGCAGGCACCCGCCCGGCCACTCGAGATCGGCCGTCACCAGCCTCCAGCCCGCCGCCGCATCCGCCTCCGCCTGCAGACTCAGCGCGACCTCGCCCTCGGTATGCGCGGGGATCCGGATGGGATTCGGCCGTACGTCCTCGACGGCCCACCCCGCCGGCGGATGGATCCGCACCGTATACTCGCGCTCGACGCTTGCATGGTTCATCACCCGCAAGCCCAGCCTTGCGCTGCGACCCGCCCCCGCCGAAACAGCGTAGGGATGGAACCGCGCCCAGCTCTCATCCAGGCCGAAGTTGATCCCGTCCCCGGCCAGCAGCTCGCCCAGCAGGCCTGCCCGACGCCGCAGCGCCTCCGTCATGTGCCCGATCTGTCCCGCCGAAAAGCGGAATCCAGGATCGACATGCTCGTTGATCAATATCACGTCGGGACCGGCAGCGCGCAGGATGTCCAGGCAGCGGAAATAGCCGCCGCCCTCTTCGAGCAGGTTCCGGTTGAGCAGGCAGTAATCGTCAATGCCCGAAGGCGTAAACGAGTCGCCGATGAAATAGACCTGCTCCCCCCCATCCCGCTTCATCCAGAGCGCATCGTGATACAGCGTCTGGCCCGGAAAATAATCGATGGCGACCTCGAACTCTTTCCAGCGCCACCGCGCCCCGCTCTCGGAACGCCCGGACACGCGGATCGGATGGGCCGTCAGGCAGGGAAGACGATAATCGCCCGGACGTTCCAGAATGTCCCAGTTGAACCGTGTCGCATGGACCGTGGCGCCGCACCGCTCGACCAGCTTGGCCACCTGGTCGGTGTGATCGTCATGATAATGGGTGATGAAAACGTGCTCGACCCGCCGGATCCGGCCCTCGGCCAGCAGCTTCTCGATCTGCTCGAGTATGCGCGGGCTGCCGCAATCCACGAGAAACCCGCTCCGATCGGCTGAAACCACCAGGCGGGAATTGCCGATCCGCAAGATCCACTCGGGCAGCTCGGGGCAGAGCTTGGCCATCGGCAGCCAATCGATCGCGGCCCCCGGCTCGAGCACGCGCCGGGCCTTGGCCTGCATGTGGCTGTCTCCAAAATAATAGCGCAATGCGTCGATCGCCAGGTAGTTGGCGTAAAAGGCCTGGATCCGACGGATCAGCGTCTCGATGGCGGCTCGCGGCTCGCGGATCACCGGCCCGCGCGATGGGACCAGAATATCCGGCTCCTCCGACGCCACCCGACGCAGGCTCGATATCAAGTCGCCCAGCCGCGCCGCATAGCCGTGATACCCGCCCACCTTCGCCTCCGGAAGCGCATCCTGCAGGCTGTAAAGATCCAGCAGCTTGCCGTCCTCGACAATCAGATCGCCCGTCATGACGATCCGTTGGCCGCCCTGCTCGATCACATAGCTGACCGCGCCTCGAGTGTACCCGGGCGTGTCGAGCACCCGGATCGGCAGGCCCTCCCATCGCACAACCTCACCCCCGCGAACAGGCTGGCTCACCCGCATCGGCTCGCCCAGCACCTTCGTCGTCTGCTGCGAGTAATCGTGAAAACGGTTCGTCTCGAACAGCGCCCAAAACCGGTCGACCCCGCTGAACAGATTCGTCTCCGCAGCCGGAACAATGGCCCGCGCCCCGCCCGACACAAGCCCGCGCCCCGCCCATACCACATCTCGCCGGTGATGCGTGAACAGGACCGCGTCCGCCGCGGCAGGCTCTTCACGCGGATCGCCGTAAACGAGCAACCGCCGGCCGTTCCGCTCGATCTGGACTCCGTTCACCGGCCCGCGAATGACCTCGATCCCGGGCACAACGATCTCGAGCCCGCGCGCGGACTCGACTGCCTCCGCCAACGGCGCGCCAGCCAGACAAAGCCAGCCGAGCCACAAAAGTTCTAGTGCGTTGCGCATGGCCGTATTCATCCCCCAAACGAATCCCAGACCCTCTCGGCGCAGTCGTCCTCCGGCCTCGACCCTGGGTGAATCCAGAGGCGAAAACGCAGGATCAGCGGCCGCTCGCGCTCGAGCGCGAAGCGTCGTCCGCTGGCGGGGAAGGTCGGCTGGCACCACGACAGCTCCGGAAACTGGACCCAGTCGCCCGGGTAATCGGGATTCTGGGCGTGCTGAAATATCGCCAGTCCCGACGGCGCGTCGCTGCCGGCGAAGCGCCCGCTCAGGTCCGACCAGGCCCGCCGCGGAACCGCGTTGGACGCACCGGTGATCATCGTGATGACCTGCGCCTTGGGCGTTGCCATCCGGACATTCAAGCCCCCGTATTGATCGGTCCCGCGCCGGGCGATCGTGACGCCGTCCTTCAGCCCGAGGAATTCGAGCGTCAGGTCCACCGCGCGGCCTTGCGGAGTCGCAGGATAGGCGCGGATGACCGCCCGCTCGCGCACGATCGGCTCGCGGTCCTCCCAAAGCCACAGGTTCTCCGCCTCGATCTGCGCGAACGCCGGCCCGCTCTCGAGCTGGACCTTTCCCGTGGGCCGCGCGAACACTTTCTGGAGCGCGTGCAAGTCGCCTCGCTCGCCGCCGAAGTCGACCTCGGGCCACGCCCAGTAAATGCCCCGATGATGCGGATGATCCAGCGACCAGTCCGCGGTCAGGACCTCGCCATTCGGGCCATAGAGCGGATGGATATAGCCGCTCCGAGCGCGGGCGTAGATGCGGTTGGCCGGAGTGACTTTCTCCAGGACCGCCCCGGGCTCGACGGTCCCGTAGTTGTAGCGCAAGACGGGCTTGCCGCCCTCGGTGATCTCGATCCGGCCCGTGCTCGAATCCTGCGAGATCCGCATCGCCGCGGGGAGGTTCAAGTGCCGCTGCAGGAAGTCAAATGTCCCCTCGCCGTTGATGCTGTGACGGCCCTGGAAGAACTCGATGGCCGTGCGATCGGCCAGCCCGAGCTGCGCATACAGCCAGCGGACCTTGGCATATTCGTGGGCCACCCACTGGTCCCGGCCCACCCGATCCAGGTGGCCGCGCTCGACCATGAATGGCCGCGGCGCCATCAGGTAGCCCATCTCCGCATAGTCGAACGTGTGGCCGAGGTTCCAGTAGGGCATCTCCCATTCGATCGTCCGCATGAAGCTGAACGGCTGGTCGGTGGCGGCCACCTTGCGCGTCCACTGGTTGAAATCGCCCGAGCAAATCGAGAGGCAGTATTTCTCGAGGATGGCGGGCACGCGCACCGCGGTCTCGCCGCCGTAGCTCAAGCCGTAAAAGGCGATCCGGCCTCCGTCCACGAACGGCTGCGCCTCGAGCCAGCGCAGGATCTGGTCGTGCTGGGCGATGATGAACGAGAAGAGGGTTGCCCGGACCGTGTTGGCCTTGCGGTCCAGCCATCGATAGCGGTCCTCGCCGCGATACAGGTTGTGCGGGGCGAAGGTGACAAAGCCCCGATCGGCCAGGACGCCCGCGAAGTTGTTGTAAGCGGTCGAGCTGGCATCGAGCGTGTCCCGCGGCAACCCGTTGCGCCCGTGCTGGCAGACAACCACGGGACGCCGCTCGCCCGGCCGGATGTCGTTCGGCACAGCCAAAACGCCCCAGGCGAACACCTTCGGCCACACGTCCAGCACCACGTCGTAGGCCGTCCACCGAGCTGACTCGGCCACCTTCCGGCTCCGGGCGTTGAAGGGCAGCAGCGGCTCGTCGAAGCGGCCCATCCCTTCTTCCTGGAACTGGCGGCGAAAAGCCTTCGCGCCTTCGATGAACTCCTCCGGCGGATGAGTGGGCCGGCGCCGCTCCGTGCTCCAGCGATTGTCCGCCAGCTCCGGCATGACCTGGTAAAGGAAGAATTGATCGCGGACGTGCTCGGATCGGCGCACCAGGGTTTGAACATGGTTTTCCATCGCCTGGAACAGCCGCTGGTGCCGCGCCGCGGGATCGAATCCCACACGCCGATCGGCCAGCAGCTCGTCCGACACCGGCGCGAGAGCGCCCATCCCCATCCGCTGCGCAAGCGCCGCCAGCGCTTCCTCCGAATAGGGGCCGGTGGGCTGGCTGCCTTCGCCATGAACCAGCACCGGCCGGCTGAAGCGGCCGCCGGTCTGGATCCGCTCGATCTCGGCACGGACGCTCGCGAAGCTGGGCGTCCGGAGATCCCCTTTGTGGCCTGTCACCTCGGGAATCGCGCTGTGCTCGATGACCAGGATCCGAGGCAGGATCAGGCTGGCTATTTCCGCGTCGCCGAACTCGCGGAGCAAGCCCCACACGTTGCGATAGATCGGCTCCGCCCAGACATTCTGCCGGGAGTCGAAATACCCGCTGACCAGCGCCGCGTCGATCCGCCCGTCCAGCGCCGCCGCATACAGGGCGGCCAGCCCCCCTTCCCCATAACCGCAGACGGCCGTCTTGGCTCCCGCCCCGACTCGGGACTGGAACCAGTCCACCGCCGCCAGCACAGTCTGCACTTCATAGCCGATGACATGGCGGCCCATGTGAAATGCCTGGCGGTATATCCATTCGCGATGGGTCTGATCGGACGCCGCGATCTGCTTGTCCTGCGTCTGGAGCTTGTCCCGGTTGACGGTCGCGGGAATGACCAGCTCGATCCCCTGCTCCGCCAGGCGCCGCGCGACCTGAGATGCTGGCCGAACTCCAGGCGCAAGCCCCAGCACCTGCTCCGGCGTCTGGCTGGCATCGGGAATCACAACCCCGCACGCCCGGCGCTGCCCCGTTGGCTCGACCAGCAATCCCTCGCCCCACAGCCCTTCCAGCACGGGCCACCGCACCTGGAACACGCGATACCGGGATGTCTCCGCCACCAGCGCCGGATGCTTCTCATCGCCAAACCGCTCCATCCGGACCGGCAGCCGCGGATCCACGGCGCCCACGATCGCTCGAAACCGATCGCGATTGGGCTCGACCGATCGCGCATACGCTTCTGCCGACGAAAAATCGCGCGCCCAGAAGGCCCCTCGTTGGGCGGCCGATGCGGCGATCTGCCGCTCCACAAATTGGTGCGCCCCGTCCATCATCCGGCCTGAAAGATCGGCCTCCTCCCAGACAATTGGCTCGGTTCCGGGCAGCCGCACGGCTGGCGCCCCTGCCATCGATGCCCAGCCAATCCCCCAACCCAGCACACAGATGAGCAGAGAATCCGGACGGATCAGATATGCTTTCGTTCTCATCAGTTTCGTCGGCTCACGTTTTCCTCGACCACCGCGCGGCGCGGACCGCCCGGACGCGCCGCCTGCCCCCGGAAGCCCTCGAGCACGAGGTTCGTCCTTCTCATGGTTCTTATGAATCCAATAGAGCAGTGGCAATCAGCGCTTCTCGGGTGGCCAGGTCTTGTCGCCTTCGAGCCAGATGCGGAATGCGCCGCCAAGCAAGTCGCGGGCCTCGTCTTCCGTGACGGGCACCGGCCGGCCAGACTGGACCAGCTCCTGGCGTTCCTTGTCCGAAAAAAAGCGCTGCCATTTCTGGCGCAGCGCCACGCGCTCCTCGCGCGAGGGGCGATTGCCGCTGGTGCCGCCCCCGGGCTTCGGATGTTCCAGCTTTTCCACGAGAAAGGCCATCGAATCGTGCCATAACTCCTCGTCGGCGACGCGCTCGATCCATGCGTCCGTCGCCGCCCAATGCGCCCCCAATTTCGTCAGCGCCTGGCTGGCCTCCCGCACCACCCACACGTGCCGTTCGGTGCGCACAATGTTCGCCAGCGGCACGATGAAGATCGCGCTCTCGCTCGCGCCCGCGGCACGGCATGCCTCCCGGATCACGCCGCGATCCCGATCGTCCAATGCCTCCAGAAGCAGCTTCTCCCATTTCCCCGCCGGCGGCTTCGGCAGCGCCCGCACCGCGGCTTCACGGAGCATCGGAGGATTCTGAGTAAAAAATGCCTCCAGTGTCTGTTCCCAACCGTCCCCGCGCGGCATCGTTGGATCGGCCCATTCGAGGAACTGCGCCATGATCACCTCGATGCCGCCGTTCCTCGGCGCGCGATACCCGCGTTCGCGCAATCCCGCCAACGCCGCCACGAGCGCATCGCCTGCGCCGGGAGCATTGAGGATGTTGTCTTCCGGTTTTTCGCGCAGGCTCCATTGCTCGAGGGTTTTCCGGAGCGCTTCCAATACGGGAACGGCATCCTCCGGCCTGCCGATGGACTCGATGATGAACGCGCCGGTCCGCGCATGGTTTGTGTTGGTGGAACGGAGCAGTCTGCTCGCCGCAATGCGCAACGGTTCCGCTGCCTCCGGCAGCCACTGGTTCGTATAGGCTGCGGCCGCTTCCTCGGCAACGTAACCGAACGGTCGGCGGGGGTATCCACCCACGATCCGCGGCGGCATTCTCTGGCCCAGGAACAGGGCGGCGCCGTGCAACACGACCGGGTTCTCGCTCGAGAGCAACCGGATCAGCGCCCAGGTGGCGTTGGTGGTCTGGATGCGCTGGACACCCTCGAGGGCGCGCGCTTCTCCCAAACCAGCTTGTCTTTCCAAAGCCGAAAGAAAGACCGGATGGCTTAAATAGCGGAAATCGGTCTTATGCCAGTACGCGCCCAGCTGATTTTCCTCGATCGGTTCTTGACTCGCCGCGACGAGGCGCACGCGCTCGGCCGCCTGCTCCGCTGTCGGGATCGAGATGGCGATCGTCGCTCGAGCGACCGGCAGCGGCCGATCCTGAGTCGCCGTCCATCCGAAGTCATGCGCCACCTGCACTGAAAAGACGCCGGGGCGATCCACCCGCACATAGTTCTGGAGCCGCAAGAGCTGCCGATGAACTTCCCCCGGCTCGAGCTTGCTCGGCCCCGCCAATCCCCCCATCTCCATCCAGGTCTCTTTCGGAAGCGCACGCCTGTTTTCATCGATCACCGTGAACCGATATCTTGTGGGAAAACCCGTGCCGCGGTAATCGCCGCCGGTCTCGAATTCCAATGACCGCGGGCCGGCGTTCGAGAGGATGAACGTGAACTCGATGACATCGCCGAGCAAGAAACTCGTGCCGCTGGCGAACACCAGAGCGACCTGAGCGCCATCAGGCACCGGGCGCATCTCGCGCGCCCCGAGGGCCGCCAGCGCAAGCCCGAACCCAGCCACCACGATCACCGTCGAGCGCAGCGTTTTGGATCGAATGGTCTTCATGGGAGTTGCAAAAATATGCTACTGGCGCCGCGCGCCTTGGTCGATGCTCATGAATGCATTGCCGCGCATGGCGCCGTTGGCGCTGTGAACCTGATCATAGGCGGGCGCGCCGCACTCAACAGCCGCCATGCGCTCATCATGGGATGCGCCCGCGGCTTTTTCTCGCGTCTCTGGCGCCGGCTCCTCACCTCTTGAACCCCCCCTGGATGGCCCAGCCTGGATTCTGCCGCCCATCAGTCTCATAAGCCCCGATGTCAAACGGAGCGCCCCGCTTGAACCCGTCGAAGTCGAGCGGCGGCGCACAGGACGCATCCGCACGCTCTCGAAGCGGGGAATCTGGTTTGGGCCAGAAGTTGTGCGCGGCCGGACCCGCGAACGCCTCCGTCGGATCGCCGCCGTCGAGCCATTGCTGCCCGTCCATGGAAACGCCGGCCCGACGCCCGTGCACGGCGTTGTTCCGGAACACGGCAGCGCCCAGTCCATCGGCTCGAATCGCCGTTCCGGCCGGGCAGAAAACCGCGTTGTTGGCAAACACAGCCTGGATCGCCCCGGACCATCCGAAGCGCACCCCGACGGGAGCGTTGAAGATGGTGTTGTGGACGATCGCCACGTTGCGGACCTGAGGCATCGCCGCATGCGGGCCCGCCGTGATGCCCGCGGCCGAACAGTCAAAGATGATATTGTTGCGCACGATGGCATCGGAGACAACCTGAATGCCCTCGCCGGCGCGCCAGATGACGTTGCCTTCCACCACGTTCGTGCCCGGCCCTCCCCCATACACAAATATGCCCGGATACCGGCGGCCCAGGTTGGTGTCGTGGATGACGTTGTTCCGCACGATATTGCCGTGCGAGCCGAACTTGATCTCGATCCCGTCGTTGCCGCCATCGCTGGTGCTGCGGGTGTGGTGGATGTAGTTGCCTTCGAACAACGAGCCCGTCGTTCGACAACCCCCGTCGTGGCAGCCGATGTACATCCCTTCGCCCTCGGTGGGGCCGCGGGCGCTCAGACCCGTGTGATGGATGTGGTTGCCGCGAACGACAAACGCGTGGCAGTCGCCGCTGTTCATGGTCAGCGCATTGTTCTCCGTCTCGAACACCTCGCAGCCTTCGAACGTGACATGATGCCCGCGGATGAACCGCACGCCCGAGCTGCCGCCCTGGAACCGCAGGCCGCGAATGATCAGATGCGCGCAGTCGACCAGCTCGATGTTGTTGTGCCGGACGCGGCTTTCCGCCGGCCGGGTCAGCAGCGGCGCGGGCCCCGGAGCGCCCCGGATGATAATGGGGTGATCGGGTGTGCCTTGGACCGTGATTGCACGGCGGCCGGTTTGGGAATATACGCCGCTATGCACAACGAGCTCGTCGCCGGGTTTCAGCGCGTTTGCATTCCGCTCGAATTCTTCGTCCTCGCCTGCCGTGGCCGGGTGAATCTCCTGGGTCCGCCCCAGGACGCAGAGGAAGCCGGTGCAAACGAGCAGAGCCGTCAGGAGTCTGGATGCTGCATTCATGGGATCAGCAAAACAATTCCCGGATCAGAGAAAATATCCGGCTGTTGGAGAGCTTGTCCAGGGAATAGGCGACCAATTCGCACTGGCGCGATCCTTCGCTGCCCGAGACTTTCAATCATACCCGGCGACTTCATCTTCCCTTGCCAAGGCTCGCGAGCCATGAGATTCGTGAAAGAAAGCCTATGAAGACCGAGCAATCCCGAGTGACCCGGCGCCGTTTCCTGGCCTCCATGGCGGCCACAGCCGGCGGCATCGTGCTCCCCATCCGGCTCGGACATGCCGCGGGCGCCATCGGCGTGCCGGCGGACGATCGGTCGACCAGCCATTTCCGGTATCGCCTGCAGCCGCCCAGCCGCTACATCGACTCCCAGCGCGGCGATCGGGCCTTCGCATACTCCGACGGAAAGGTCTGCCTGTCCCATGACAACGGCCGCACCTGGCCTTACAGCCTCGATTTTCCAGACGCCAGCCGCATCACGTTCAGCCACATCTTCAGGAATGGAAACATCCTCTTCGCGACGGATTCCAAGCTCTATCTCAGCGAGGACAGCCTCGCGTCCTGCCGGCCGATCACGGTGAAAGCCCAGGACGGTTCGGATTACATCCCGCACACGCCGCGCAACCCGGATCATCCCGGCTGGTATTTCCACTCGCTCTCGGGCGTGGTGTCCTGGGACGTCCATGGCGCCGAGATGCTCGTGTGGGGCAATTACTGCAATGTTCTGGGGGGCGCCTCGCCGGTCAACATCTATTACTCGGCCGACAGCGGGCGCACCGTGAAGATCGCGTGCGCCTTCGGCCAGAATCCTTTCTTCCGCGACAACGGCTCCCCGGGCGGCGGCCCTGCCGGCACCCTCCTCGGCGACCCCCGCAACCTGGTGATCTGCCGGCATGTGCATGCGGTCGCCTACAATCCCGCCGAGGACGCATTCTACGCGTGCACGGGCGATCTGGATCGCGGCGCCGGCCACGAATGCCACTGGCTCCGCGGCACATACGACGCGAGCAGCGACCAATGGCATTGGCATGTGATCGTGTCCACCAACTCGAACTCGCGCTACAAATCGGGCGGGATCACCTTCGTCGACGGCCAGCTCTACTGGATCAGCGACGCCAACGGCAAGGCCAGCGATGCCTTTGGGCCCCTCGGATACGACCGCGGCATCTTCCGATGCGCGCCCGCCGACCTCGCCGATCCCGCCAAGCACATCCTGCTGTTCAATCCCGGAGTCGAAGCCGGCTGCATGATCATCCAGGATGGCGTCATCCTGGCCGCCCATTGCGCCCCCGCCTCCCCTCTGGCGACCGGGCTGATTGTCTCGACCGACATGGGAAAGACATGGGCGCAGTGCGACCTCATGGAGTATGGCAAGCGGTCCCCCGTCCGCTTCCATGAAAAGAATGGCGACGGATGGTTCCGGGTCGATCTGCGATCGGGCTGGATCGAAAAGGCGGAGGTGCTGTTCATCCAGCCGAAATGACCGGCGGCTTGACTCGTCCGGCCCCGCCGCCGCACCGCTTCATTGTGGGCGTGACATCCCTTCGCCGGCGCCTTATATGAATTGCGCATATTGTGCGGTAGATATTAACAGCATACTCTCATGCGCTCTGACATCGTCAAGAAAGGCGCCGAACGCGCCCCCCACCGAAGCCTGCTCCGGGCGACCGGTTCCATCGAGTCCGACGACGACTTCGACAAGCCCTTTGTTGCCATCTGCAACAGCTACACCGACTGCATCCCGGGCCACGCCCACTTGAACGAGATCGGCGCCCTCGTCAAGCGCCTGGTCCGCGAGGCCGGCGGCGTGCCCTTCATCTTCAACACGATCGGCATCGATGACGGCATCGCCATGGGCCACAGCGGCATGAAATACTCGCTGCCCTCGCGCGAGCTCATCGCCGACTGCGTCGAGTCCATGGTCCGGGCGCATTGCTTCGACGGCATGATCTGCATCCCCAATTGCGACAAGATCATCCCCGGGATGCTGATGGCCGCCATGCGGGTGAACATCCCGACCATCTTCGTCAGCGGCGGGCCGATGGCCGCCGGGATCGCCGAGACGTCGGCCTCCCGAGCCGATCTGCCCCCCCACCTCCAGCCCGCCACGAAACACTCCGATCTCATCTCGGTCTTCCAAGGCGTCGGCCGCCTCCAGGCCGGAACCATGTCCGAGGCCGAGCTCCAGAAGCTCGAGCGAACCGCCTGCCCGACATGCGGCTCGTGCTCCGGCATGTTCACCGCCAATTCCATGAACTGCCTCTGCGAGGCGCTGGGCATGGCCCTGCCGGGCAACGGCACCATCCTCGCCGTGTCCAAGGAGCGCGAAAGCCTTTATCGATGGACGGCCTCTCAAATCCTCGAGCTGATCCGGCTCGACCTCAAGCCGCGCGACATCGCCACGCTCGAGGCTTTCGATAACGCGCTCGCGCTCGATGTCGCAATGGGCGGCTCCACCAACACCGTCCTCCATGCCCTGGCCGTCGCCCGCGAAGCCGGCATCCAATACGACATCGGCCGCATCGACGCCATCTCGCGCCGGGTCCCCTGCTTGTGCAAGGTCTCGCCCTCGTCGGCCTATCATGTGCAGGATGTCCACCGCGCCGGTGGCATCTACACGATCCTGGGCGAGCTCAAGCGCATCAGCGCCCTCCACACATCGTGCAAGACCGTCACCGGCCAGACCCTCGCGGAAACGATCGACCAGTGGGATGTGCGCTCGGAGAAATGCACCGCCTGGGCCAAGTCGGTCCGCGTTTCGGGCGCATCGGCCCTCGTTCTGGATCCCAACGACAAGCTCGGCCCTGCAGCCCGCACCGCCAGCGGCTTCCTGGCCCCCAAACCGATCCTCTTCTTCCCCGCCGATCCCCGGGCGATCACGCTCTGGCGTTTCGCCGCCGCGTTCAATGCGGCCGACGCCGCCGCCGCAGCGTGCCTGTTCGCCGCCGACGGCGAGTTCCAGGTGGACGAAACCCTCACGTGGAAAGGCCCCGCCCAGATTGCTGCCGGGCTCCAGTCCAAGTTCGAGGAGTTCAAGGGGCTGGTCCGCGCCGAGCTGGGCGAGCTCGAAGGCGCTCCGGTCCTGGTGATCTGGCGCTACCAGGGCGCCGAAAAAGGCAGGCTCTGCTTGCTGCGCGCCGGACGCCTCCAGGACTGGACCATCGGCAATCTCCACCACGATTACCGCGCAAGCTCATTACAGAACGTCCGCCCCAGCGGCCTCATGCCCCACGATCCCGCTTTCCGGTTCGATCCCCGCGACTGCATCCGCACCCCAAAGACCGCCTACTCGCCCGACGGCGGGCTCGCCATCCTTCATGGGCAGCTCGCTCCCGAGGGCAGCGTGGTCAAGACCGCCGGGATCAGCGCCGCATTCAAGCAGCACTGCGGCGAAGGCTTCGTCTTCGAGGGCCCGTCGGTGATCTTCGAGAGCCAGGAAGACGCCTGTGAGGGCATCCTGGCCGGCCGCGTGAAAGCCGGGGACGTGGTGATCATCCGCAACGAAGGCCCGCGCGGAGGCCCCGGCATGCAGGAGATGCTCTCGCCCACCAGCTACATCATCGGCATGGGCCTGAGCGACCAGGTCGCGCTGATCACCGACGGCCGATTCAGCGGCGGCACCGCCGGCGCCTGCATCGGCCACGTCTCCCCCGAAGCCGCCGAGGGCGGCCCCATCGGCCTGCTCCAAGCCGGCGACCGCATCCGCATCGACTTCCCGAACCGCCGGATCGATATCTGCGTTCCCGAGGCCGAGCTGGCCCGGCGCAGGAAAACCTGGCAGCCCGTCCAGCGCCCCCTCGCCGGCTGGCTCGCCCGCTACCGCAAGCAGGTCACCAACGCCAGCCATGGCGGCGTCCTGGCCGAGCCGGACTGAGCCGAACCCGTGATGGGGCAGAATCGCGGGCAGGCGATTCCCGGGATATTGTGGCATGAACGACGGATCGATGCAGCTTATGCAGGCAGCTGCGCCGCAGGCAAGGGCCGCGCGAGCCTGCCGGGGATTCACGCTGATCGAGCTGCTGGTGGTGATCGCCATCATTGCCATCCTGGCGTCGATGTTGTTGCCGGCGCTTTCAAAGGCCAAAGAGCGCGCCTTGCGGATCAACTGCTCGAGCAATCTCAAGCAGGTTGGCCTGGGCCTCCTGATGTATGCCCAGGACAACAGCGATGTCCTGCCAACGGTCAAGTTCCGCGACGCCAACTCGTGGTACCCCTACGAGATGATGCGCGTGAATGCCCCCGCCCGCCAGATCACCGATGGCCCGCATAATCTCGGGCTGGCCTGGGCGACCAAGAATATACCGAACCCCCAGGTCTGCTACTGCCCCAGCGGCAAGCGACACGGCGGCGGCTGGACCTATGCCTACTACACCGTCAACGGCGCCTGGCCCTTCGGCGCCGAGCAGCAGGCCGACGACAATGTCCGGAGCGGCTACAGCTATTTTCCGCAATCCAAGACCCTGCAGAACATGGGGCCGGGCCTGTTTCTGCCGGAGGTCAAGCCGGACACGTCGCCGTCGGCCTCGGGCAAGAGCTATCTGGCGCCGCTCAAGCTCACCCAGATCAACCAGGCCAAGAGCATGGCGGCGGATCTGGTGCACAGCCTCGACAGCCCGGCCGCCGCGCCCCACCGCGACAACAGCATTGCCGGACTGAACGCGTTGTTCGGCGACGGCCACGTTGTCTTTCAAAACGCGCGCCGCATCCCCCAGGCCTTCGATCCCGCCCTGTGGAAGGACATCGGGAACAACGGAATCAACTATCGGAAGGCCATGAATATGTGGATGCCATGAGCGCCTCCTGCGGGCGCAGCCTGCCCGCGGCCGGGGGCGATTGAACCCGATCTGAAACGAAGGAACTTCACATGAACCACCAAAATGCTGTTGGGTGTTTGAACATCCGAACGATTCGCCGCGCAGCGGCTGTTGTGGCCCTGGCAACCTTGGGCTGGGCGGGAGCGGACGCTCAGACGCCGCTGCCGATCTACGAGCCGTTCCCGAGCTCCTACACCAACTCCTCCGATGAGTCCGTCGAGGTGCCCGCGGGAGGCAGCGCCTACCGGGCGCGCCGGCTCGGGAATGGCGACACCGCCACGGTCTGGTCCATCGGGAACACCGCGGGCGGCGGGAGCACCGTGGTTGTCGGCGGCGCCGCGGCCCTTTCCTACCCCGGCCTCTACCAGGATCCCAACCCGAACCTGGGCCTCTATATCCGCACCGCCAACACCACCGCGAACCGGACTCGGGGCATCCTGTTTCCCGCCATCAGCGGCGGCCGCGCTTACGTCTCCTTCCTGATCGACGTCCAGCAGGCGCCGTCCCCGTCGGACACGGTCAATCCCGCCTTCGGACGGCTCTTTGCCAAGCTCGACTACTACAGCAATCCCGTGATCAACAACAGCCCGGGCAGCAGCTCGATGGCGGGCGTGTGGCTGACAACCAGCAACACCCTCGCAATCAGCAAGAGCTCCAACTCCGCTCACGGTGCGGATTCGGCCACGCCCTTGGCGCCCGGCACGCACTTGGTCGTGCTGCGCTACCAGTTCAATCCGGACGCGGATGACGACGAAGTCGCCTTGTGGGTGGACCCGGGATCGCTGAATGCCGCCGAAGGCGATGTGCCGGCGCCGGCGCTCACCCTGACCGCGGGCGCGGACGCGCCTTCGCTCTCCTCGTTCCTCATCTACCATGTGGGCACCGAGGTCGTGGCCAGCATGTTCCTCGACGAGTTCCGGATCGCCACGACGTGGGCGGAGGTGACCTCGACGCAGGCGCTGTGCGTGGCGGCCAGCATCTCGACACACCCCGCCGACTAGACGGTCAGCGAAGGAATCGGCGCCATCTTCTCCGTCATCGCCGGCGGATCCTCTCCCGCCTATCAGTGGCAGGTCTCGACCGACCATGGGGCGACGTGGGAAAATGTTGCCGATGGGTTGGGCGGGACGACGCCGACCTACTGGACACGCCCGACGACGCCGGCGGATCACGGCAGCCAATATCGCGCCGTTGTCACCGTCGACTGCAACGGCGGCTCTTCGGCGACCTCGTCGGCCGCCACCCTTGCCGTGACCCCGGCCGCCGCAACGCCCGCCGGCCTGGTCGTCGACGACCTGTTCCAGGATTACCTCTACAACAACCTGCCCTACGATGTGAGCAACTCCGTCTGGTTCGCCAGCACGGCCAGCTCGCTCGATGCCTCGAGCGGCCTCTCCATGATGGGCACCGTCGCCTCCGGCTCGTCCGTTCTGTGGCTCGGCTATTTCACGGACGATTCGGCCGGGAATCTGCCAGTCCATCTGGGCATAGGGCATGCGCTCAAGGGCACGCTCGAGTTCAAGGCCAGCAACATCACCAGCAGCGGCGGCAGCGTCCGCGTCGGCTTCTTCGACTATGCCGACGGCGGGACGCGCGTCTTGAACGACGGGTTCGGCTCGGGGAGCACTGGCAATGGGCAGAACGTGCGCGGCTACATGGCGGCCTTGAACTTCGGCCTTCAGTTTTCGGGCAATCCGTTTTCGCTCTATGCGCGGAACAATCTGGGCTCGGGCGACCTGATGGGCACGACGGGCAACTACCTGGGGCTGGGCGGCGGTCCCGCCAACCTGAACGGCGAACCGGCGTTTCAGAACGACACGCCCTACACCCTCGAGTTCACCATCGACCGCATATCGCTCACCTCCGTGCGGGTGACCACGGCATTGTCGGGCGGCGGCACCAACTGGTCGCATTCGGTCATGGACAACACCTATGCCTACCCGCGATTCGACTGCATCGGATTTAGGGCGGGCAACCTCGAGACGGCGGCCAGCCCATTCGAGTTCACCCGGTTCCGGGTCGAGGTCCTGGCCTCGACGCCGGATCCGATCCCGCTGAGCGTCTTGTGGTCAGGCGGCGGGATCCAGCTGGAATGGACCAATCCAGCGTTCAAGCTGCAGTCGGCTCAGGAAGCGAACGGGACCTATAGCGACGTTCCAGACGCCAGCAGCCCTTATCCGGTCGCCGCCACCGAATCGCGGATGTTCTATCGGCTGATCTGGACCCGCCCGTAGCGGATTTTCACAGACCCTTATGAAAAAGAGCACATTCGGCGTCACAGGCCTTTCGGTCTCCCCCTTGGGATGGGGAGCTGCGCCCATCGGCTTCCTGGCAACCGAGCAGAAGCAGGTCGAGATCATCGTCCAAACCATGCTCGATGCCGGGATCAACTTCATTGACACGGCGGCGTCCTATCAGGGCTCGGAAGAGGCGGTCGGGAAAGCCCTCGGCAGCCGGCGGGGTGAATGCGTCCTGGTGAGCAAGTGCGGGCAGCAATTTCCTGACCTCGAAGGGCCGGCGTGGTCATCCCAGGCGATTGCGGCCGCCATCGACCGCTCTCTGCGAAGGCTCCGGACCGATCGCATCGATGTGGTGCTGCTGCACTCGTGCGGGATGGAAGCCCTGCAGCGCGGCGAGGCGGTGGGGGCGCTGATGCGCGCCCGCGACGCGGGCAAGATCCGGTTCGCAGGCTACTCGGGGGACAACCAGGAGGCCGCCTTTGCGGCGCGGCTCCCCGGGATTTCGGTGATTGAGACCTCGGTCAGCATTTGCGATCAGGCCAACCTGGCGGCGGTGCTGCCGATTGCCCGGGAGCGGGGGCTGGGGGTGATCGCCAAGCGACCGATCGCCAACGCGGCTTGGCGCCCGGCCCAGGAGTTTCATGGCATTTACAGGGATTACGCGAAGCCCTACTGCGAGCGGTTCGCGGCGATGAACCTGGCCGCACGCGATCTCGGCTTCGCCAGCGAAGGGGATTGGCCGGAGATCGCCCTCCGGTTCACACTCTCGCAGCCCGGGGTCCATGTTGCGATCGTCGGCACCACCCAGCCGGCCAACGCCAGGCGAAACCTCGAGGCGGCGGCAAGAGGGCCCCTGCCCAACAACGCTCTGGAGATCCTCCAATCCGCATTTGCGCGCGCGGAAGCTGCCAGCAGGCAAAAATGGCCCGGACTCACTTGACCGCATGATTGCACACCGCCGCAACGGGCCGCCACCGCCTTGTTTCGGGGCGCGGATTTCAATCTCGGCCTACCGGGGGGCCGAGGCGTGGCGCGGGGCGGGCTGGGCGGGTTGTTTCTGGCGGAAGCGCCGGTGGACCTCGTACGCGAAGTTGTCGAGGATGTCGTCGCTGATCGGATCGCCGTTGTAGGAGAGGGTGATGCTGGGGAGCCCTTCGCGTTCGGAGACGTGGAAGAGCTGGGCCTCGGCGATCTTGTTGGGCATGCACTCGAGGGGGCCGACGCTGACCATGGCGTCGATGTCGCCCCGCCGCCACTCGTGGAGGGGGCCGCCGATCGTCAGCACGGCCTCGCCGCGGAGCTTGGACCGGAGGTAGCCTTCGGTGTCGGCGATCATCGCCGGCACCCGGGGGCGCTCGGGCCAGCCCAGGGCACGGCCCATGATGTCGTAAGTGTGGTGGCGAACCCGCTCCTGCACCCAGTCGCTGATGCGGCCGCCCAGCCCGGTCTTGAGTCCGTCGATGCGCTTGCAGACATCGCAGTATTCCAGCCATTCGCCCAGGGGCGCCAGCCGGACGCTCAGGCCGCGGGCTTCGAGTTTCTCGATGACGAAATCGTTGCTGAAGGGGGTGAGGCGGACGTAGATTTCGCCGACGAGGAGGACGGTGGGGCGGGGCTGGGGAGATTGCAGGGGCTGGAGATCGGCAGCGGCGCGCTCGACCAGATCGGCCAGGCCGAAGAACCGCCTCGAGGCGATCTGCCATAGAGCCGGAGCCAGGGAGAGATCGCCGCGGGCTTGGGCTTCGACTTGGGAGTGCAGCTCCCGGCAATACCGCTGGTAGACGGATTGGACTGCGTCGGGATCGGCGGAGCCGGGCCGGGCGGCGAGCAGCCCCTGGGTGAGGATGTCGATGGTCTCGATGCCGACAAAGAGGAGGATCTCCAGGCCGGGGGCGAAGCCCTCGAAATAGCCGGTGTCCTTGGGGGACCAGAAGCGGAGGCGATCGGACCAGCCGAGGCGTTCGGTCGTGATACGGGTGAGCAGCTGATAGACGCCGAGCCGGCAAGGCCCCCACGTGCTGGGCATCAGGTAGACATAGCGCTCGATCGAGGAACCGCGGGGCTCGAGATACTGCAGGAGCGAGCCCAGGGTGAGGCACATCGGCAGGCATTCCTTGCCCGAGGTGAATCGGCGTCCGTGCCGGAGGGCGTCGCTGTCCGGGGGCGGCAGGCACCGGGTCGAGAGGCCGGCCCCGCGGAGGCAGGCGGCGGCGACTTCGGAGCCGGGGCCCATCCACGGGATCAGAATCGTCTCGCGTTCGCGATCGCGCTGGAGGTTGCGGATGTTGATGGGCTGGTACTGCTGGGCGTGAAAGTCGCGCGGCGCGGGCGGGGCGGCGGACGCGCGGGCGTCTTCGGCGACGCAGTGGAGGAAGGCCTCGACGCGGGTCTTGGTGCCGGCATCGCCGGAATGGCCATCGGTCTCGATGATGGCGAATGGTTTGCCCTCCATGATATAGCTGTAGAAATGGAGGTTGAAGCTGTCGGGGCCGCAGGAGTAATTGCTGCAATAGAGGCTGTAGACGCCGGGCGTCCGCCGGATCTGGTGGGCGGCGCGCAGGATCTGCTGGCCGTAGCCCCAATACATGTCGGGAAAGACGGGCGCTGCGGCATCGACCGGGTAGCAGTCGACGGGGATTCCGATGGCGCCCTGCTCGCGGAGGATGGCGGGGACATTCGAGTTGAGGACGGGGTTGTAGATCGTGTAGGCCCGCCCGAGGACCACCACGGGCACCGCAGACCGGTCGCGGCAGAACTCGAGGGCGCGCTGGCCGATCTCGAGGCATTTGCGATCGAATGCCTGCTGGACGGAGAGGGCTTGGCCATGAGCCTCGATCCACCGGCTGCCGGCGATCCCGAGCTGGGCGGCCAGCTCGCGGCAGCTCTCCAGAAATTCAGGGGAGGAGAGGCCGGATGAACCGATGGCGACGACCGGGCTGACGATTCGCTCGGGAGCGACATGCCGGAGATCCCACTTGAGGATATCGGGGCTGGCCTGGACGATGGGGCAGGTGACGGCGTGGCCCTCTCCGGCCGATCGGGGCAGGTGGCGCAGCATGGGGAGGAAGAGGCGCTCGGCGCCCGTTTCGGCCAGCCGCTCGACCAGGCCGTGGAACAGCTGCATCGGGGCGCAGAAGGGGATGTTGGCGGTCTGTATGCCGCGCTTGAGATCGGCGTGGTCGGCGGCGTGCAGAGGGACCAGAGCCAACCCCAGCTCCCGGAGGAACACCGCGAAGAAGGGATAGAGCTGCTTCAGGATGAACTCGTCCGAGAGAGCGATCCGCCCCTGGCCCGAGCCGGAGCCTCCGCGGACAGGCACCAGGGCGCGCACCAGCTCCTCGCGTTCCCGGAACGGATCCGGGGCGCGATCGGGGAGTTTTCGCTTCCGGGTTCCCTTGTCGTAGAGCGAGCAGGCGCCGCCCCACGTGAAGGTGCGGCGCTCGTCTCCGACGTGGGTCCGGAGGCAATCGATGCGGCAGCGGTTGCCCGACCCGCCGCAGCCGACCGTGGAGTGGCAGATGAACGTGTTCTTCTGCTCGACCTTCGCATCGAGGAACAGGGCCGGATGCAGCGGATCGATCCCTTTCCAGTCGACCTCGCGACGGGTGAGCAGGGTGATGCCCAGGGCGCCGACCAGACCCGGATCGGGCGGGATGATGACCTGGGCGCCGGTCTGCCGGGCCACCGCCGCCGCCAGCGCATCCGCGGCGAACGGCATGCCCTGGCAGAAGATCACATGGCCCACCGATCGGTTGCCCTTGACGCGGTTGAGGTAGTTCTGGACCACCGAGTCGTACAGGCCGGCAATGATGGCGCTGGACGGGACGCCCGCAGCCACCGATTCGTCGATGACCTCGGCCATAAAGACGGAGCAATGCTGGCCGAGGGAAACGCCGTGGTCGGCTTCGAGCGCGGCGGCGCCGAGCTGGGCCACATGCTCGAGCCCGGCAAATTTCTGCCCCTGCTCCTCGATAAAGGAGCCGGTGCCGGCGCTGCAGGCCTCGTTCATGGCGCAGTCGATAACGCGGCCTTCGGCCAATCGGATGTACTTGGCGTCCTGGCCGCCGATCTCGAAGATGGTGTCGACACGGGGATCGTAGTGGAGGGCGCCGGTGGCATGGGCAGCGATCTCGTTCAGGACAAAGACGGCCCCTCGGCCGTAGCAGGTGGCCATGAGCGAGCCGGCGATCTCGCGGCCGCTGCCGGTCACGCCGATGGCGCGCACCCGGCCGGCGCCGGCGGGGCTTTGGCAGAAATGCCGGAGCAGATCCTGGGCGGCGCCGACCGGGTCGCCGAGAGTTCGGCGATAATGGCTCCAGACCTGCTCGAGCGTGCGGGCATCCAGCGCCAGGGCCTTGGATCCGGTGCTGCCCAGGTCGAATCCGAGGATGAGATCGCGCTCCTGGCCGCGAGGATCGGCGGGCGGCGGCATCGGCATCCGGCGGACGCGAGAGAGCGAGGCGGCCAGGCTGGCGACGCGCTCGAGGTGATGGGACCGCGACCGAGCCAGGAGATCCTCGAGCGCGGGCGGATCCTGAGCCAGCTCGAGGGACTCGAGCGCGCAGCCCATGGCTTCGAGGTAGGTGGCTATATCCGGATCCCATGGCAGCAGCTCCATCTGCTGGCGCGCGAGCGCGTCCTGGAAGACCTGCCGCACCCGGGGCGACCGGCTGACACCGCCGACCAGGAGCACCTGGCGCGGGCTGACGCCGGGCTTGACGAGAACCATCACGTTGTCACACACCGCGTCGAACAGCCCGGCCAGGATCGCCGCCCGGTTCTCCCCCTTGTTGGCCAGATGCGTCATGTCCGTCTTCAGGATGACCGGGCAGCGGCCGGAGAGGGGGGCAGACCGCACGCCCGGCCCACACAGCTCGCTCGCCTCCTCGATGGTCAGCGAGAAGCGCTCGACCAGCTGCCGGAGAAAGTTCCCGGTCCCTTGCGAGCAACGGCTGTTCTCGCGGAACACTTCGACGCCGTTGGCGCGCAGCTCGAGCACGGAGAAGCCGTGGCTGCCGATGCCGACCACCGTGGCTTCGCGGCCGGGGTGGAGGTGGCGAAAACCGCGCGCCTGCGCCTGCTTGGGAGGGACCTGAGGCAGGCGCAACTGGCCGGACAGCCGTCCGACGGCCGCGGCAGCGGCCACGCCCGGCCAATCGAATGAGGCCAGCATCTGCTGCAGGACAAGGCCGGGCGCCTTGCCGTGCTCGCGGGTCTCCCGCCGCCGCCACTCGACGCGCCCGTCCGCAACGGCCAGCTCGACGACTTTGACCGTCTCGGCCCCGATATCGATCCCCACACACCGCCGCCACGCCGATCCCGGCGGCGCTGCCGGCGGATCGGCGGTGTGGGTCAGTTCCAGTCCCGGATCAGACATGCGGGTAAAATACGCGGTCCATGCCGCCGGCGCGAATCGAAAATTGCAGCCGGTGACGCCGAGAGCCTTGCCCGATCACAGGAAGGCCCGCGGGTGAAACCGGCGATGGACATCCCGAAGGCGTTGCGGAGCGACGTGGGTATAGACTTGAGTGGTGCTGATGCTGGCATGGCCGAGCATCTCCTGGATGACGCGCAGATCGGCACCCCGGTCCAGCAAGTGGGTCGCGAAGCTGTGACGGAGCATATGAGGGGTCAAATTGCCCTGGATGCCGGCCAGCCGGGCGCGTTTCTTGATCCGGAGCCAGAGGGTGACGGGCGCGAACGGACGCCCCCGAAGGTTCAGAAAGACCTGTCCGGTCGAGTGCGGTCGAACCAATTGGGGCCGAGCGGCTTGGAGGTAATGCTCGATGGCGGCGATCGCCGGCTTGCCCACGGGAACGACACGCTCCTTGTTGCCCTTTCCGATCACGGTCACAAAACCGGCCTCGAGATGGAGCTGTTCGAGCCGGAGGCGGCAGAGCTCGCTGAGGCGGAGGCCGGAGGCGTACGCGAGCTCGATCGCGGCTTGGTCGCAGAGGGTGGCCGGCGTGGCGGGCGTGACCGGCGCAAGCAGACGCTCCATCTCCGCATGGTCGATCGACTTGGGCAGATGCAGCCAGTGGCGCGGCAGGGTGAGCAGCTCGGCGGGGTTGGCGGCCAGCAGGCGTTCGCCTTCGCAGAAACGGTAGAAAGCCCGCAAAGCCGCGATTTCCAGATAGACGGTCTCCGGGCTGAGCCGGCGCGTCGAGCCGGGATCGGATCGGGCGGGTCGCCGATCGCGCTCGCCCTTCAGGAACGCGAGCAGATGGCTGGTCTCGACCTGGCGCCAATCGGCAAGTCCTTGCGCGGCGGCCCAGACAACGAATCGGCCGAGAATCGCCGCATAGGTCTTCTGGGTTTGAATCGAGTGGCCGCGCTCGTGGCGGATGTGCTGCAGAAAATCCTCGACCAGGTTGTGCATCGAGAATCCTGGATCCTCAGAGCTCGCGGCCGGTCAGGCGCTGGAAGGCCTCGAGGTATTTGGCCTGCGTTTTCTGGACAACGTCGGCGGGGAGAGCGGGGGCGGGCGGCGTTTTGTTCCAGTCGATCGTTTCCAGGTAGTCCCGGACGAACTGCTTGTCGAAACTGCGCTGGCTGCGGCCCGGCTGGTATTGATCCGCCGGCCAGAAACGCGACGAATCCGGGGTGAGGACCTCGTCGATGAGAAGCAGCTGCCCTCCGGCCTCGCCGAACTCGAACTTCGTGTCGGCGATCAGGATGCCGCGCCGGCGGGCATAGGCGCGGGCCTGGCGGTAGAGGCGGAGGCTGACGTCGCGAACCCGCTCGGCCAGGGCGAGGCCAATTCCCTGGGCGGCCTCGTCGAAGGAGATGTTCTCGTCATGGCCGGTCTCGGCCTTGGTCGAGGGAGTGAAGATCGGCTCGGGCAGCTCGGCCGATTCGGTGAGGCCGGCCGGCAGCGAGATGCCGCAGACGGTCTGATAGGCGCGGTATTCCTTCCAGCCGGATCCGGCGAGGTAGCCGCGGACAACGCATTCGACCGGCAGCGGGCGGGCTTTGCGGACGATCATGCTGCGGCCGGCGAGCTGGTCGGCGAAGGGCTCGAGATCGGGCGGCAGGGGATCGGCCGCGCGCTGCAGGCGGTGGTTGGGAACGATCGACTCCATCTGATCGAACCAGAAATGGGAGATCTGGGTGAGCACCTCGCCCTTGCGCGGAATTCCGTTCGGCATCACGCAATCGAACGCCGAGATCCGATCCGTCGCCACCAGCAGGAGACGATCCCCCAGATCGAAGATCTCGCGGACCTTGCCGCTTTTGACTTTGCGAATGCCGGGCAGATCGATCTGCAGGACAGGTTCGTGACGCATGAGCGGAGATTAAGGTCTGCGGGCAAAAATTCAATCTCGGAACCGCGCTCCCGGCAACCCTTGGGATCACTCGAGGCCGCGGTCTTCGAGGTCGATCTCATCCAGGCCAAGATAATGGCCCAGCTCGTGCAGCAGGGTGGTGCGGATTTCCTCCCGGTAGATCTCCTCGTCCTCCTCGGCGAAGTCCCAGAGATTATCGAGGAACAGCAGGATCTGCGGAGGCAGGGGGGCGGATCCCCAACCGTCCTCGGGGAAGGCCTCGCCGACAAAGAGGCCGAGCGTGTCGGCATCGATGCCATCCTTCTGAAGATCGCGGTTGGGGCGGCGCTCGAGGGTCACCGGCAGCTGCTCGGCCCGGTCGCGCAATGCGGCCGGGAGCGACCGCAGCGTCGCGCGCACCTCGTCACGAGCAATCCGGGCCAGGAGATTCCAGTCCATCGTTCTGGGCGTCCACCATGGGATACAGGTTTCTTTTCGCGGGCCGCCCGGAAAGGCCGCCCGCCTCTGCCCAACGCAAGCCGTTGCGCGTCCGACCGCTCTCGGGTCGATCCGCACACTGCCCCGGCCGCGCTCCGGATGTCAAGCGCGCAGCGCCGGGGGGGGCGGGCCGCCCCCACGGCGGCGTTGCCACTTGGGCCAATGTGTGGTCTAGTGATGGCTGACGGCTGCCCGACCCTGGGTGGGCGAGGCCGCCGTGCGAGAACGAGAATTGAACATGGAAACCCAATTGATACACGAAGAAAGCCCGGTGATCGTCAAAGCCCGGGAGCTGTGCCAGGCCATCCTCGATCACCCCGGCTACGCCAACCTTCGCCAGCGGATCGAGAATTTCATGGTCGATGAGAAGGCCCAGGACCAGTACCGCGATCTGACCGAGAGAAGCCAGCTTCTCCAACACAAGCAGCGTCGGGGCGAGGAGCTGTCCGAATCCGAGATCACCCTGTTCGAGAGCGATCGGGAGAAGCTTTTCCAGAACCCGACCGCGCGCGATTTCTTCGATGCGCAGCAGGAGATGCAGCGGGTGCAATCGACCCTGGGCAAGTACGTGACCAAGACCTTCGAGCTGGGCCGGGTGCCGAATCCGGGCGATCTCAATTGCGGGTCCTGCTGCTCCTGCGAGGGGCATTAGCCCTCGAAAGGCGTTCGGACCGTCCCGCGCGGCATGCCCGACACGGGAAGGGACGCTGCCCCTCCCTCCCTCCCATTTTCAGATTCCTCGATTCTTCTCCAACCTTCCAGGGGGATGAGCTGGGAAAAGGAAATCCTCGCGGTTCTGATTTTCTCGCTGACGTATCTGCTGATCAGCGGCCGGCGGCTGAAGATCCTGCCGCTGAACCGGCCGGCAGCGGCTCTGCTGGGAACGGTGCTGATGGTGGCGGGGGGGATTCTGACGCCGGAGCAGGCGTATCGGGCGGTCGATTACAACACCCTGGTCCTGCTGCTGGGCATGATGGTCATCTCGGCATACCTCTGCCTGGCCGGCTTTTTCGAGTGGGCGGCGGTTGCCATTCTCCACCGCGCCCGCACGCCGGGGCGGCTGCTGTGGTTTGTGATCCTGGCATCGGGCGGGTTTTCCGCGGTCCTGGTGAACGACACGGTCTGCCTGATGCTGACCCCGCTGGTGGTGACCGTCATGGCGCGGGGCAAGCTGCCGCTGCTGCCGTATCTGATGGCATTGGCAATGAGCGCCAACCTGGGCAGCGTGGCGACCCTGGTGGGCAACCCTCAGAACATGATCATCGGACATCAGTCGGGTCTGCCGTTCCTGGGGTTCTTCCTGTCGATGGCGCCCGCGGCGGCGGCGGGGCTGGCGATCGAGTATCTGCTGCTGCGGATCGGTTTTTGGCGGGTGCTGCGGGAGGCTCGGATTCACGTCGAGGACAGCCCCAGGCCGCCGCTGAACCGGTCGCTGGTCAGGCTGACGCTGGGTGTGCTGGGGCTGGTGTTCGCCGGTTTCATGGCGGGCATGGACCTGGCATGGACGGCCCTGAGCGGGGCCGCGCTGATCATGGTCCTGGCGCGCCGGGACACGCACGAGGTGCTCAAGCTGGTCGATTGGCACCTGATGGTCTTTTTCGCCGCACTGTTCGTCGTGGTCGAGGGTCTCAACCAGACCGGGCTGCCCGATCAAGCCTATCATTACCTCGGCGGGCTGTGGGGCGCGTCCCGCAATGTCCAGGCGCTGAATTTCGCCTGGTTCTCAGTGCTCGGATCCAATGTGTTCTCGAACGTGCCCTTCGTGATGGTGGCGGGCAAGTGGGTCGGCTACTTTCAGGACCCGGCGCTCATATGGAAAGTGATGGCGATGGCCACGACGTTCGCGGGCAACCTGACGATTTTAGGATCGGTGGCGAACATCATCGTGGTCGAATCGGCTCGAGGCCATCTCGATGTCGGTTTTTGGGATTATGCGCGGCTGGGCATCCCGATCACGCTGGCGACAACACTGGCCGGGTTGGGATGGCTGGTCTTCCTGGGCGGATGAAGCTCGTTGTCAGAAAGCGGCAGACGGCCATAATCTTCGCCAATATGGATGCGACAGGGATTGGAGCGCGCAGCCCTCGGCACGGATGGCGCTCGATGGCATTTGCCGCTGCGCTCCTGGGCGCGCTGAGCGGGAGCCGACTCCATGCCGAGGCGGAAGCGGCCACGGTCGAGCTGACCGGCATCCGGATCCAGAAAGCGGCATCCGCGACCAACTGGGTCGACAATGGCGGCTTCGAAAAGACCGGCTCGAACGGGATGCCGGCAGGTTGGGAGCCGGTCCAGGTCGGATCGGGGCTTGAAGCGCGCGCGGCACGCGGCGCGGGGCGGAATCGAGGGGCGGCATGGTCGCTGAAACCCAGGCGCGGAGGGGAATCCTCGGCACATGGCGCCCTGGCCTACAAGCAGCCAATACCGCGCGATCCAGGCCAGCCCAACACCCTGTCCGTATGGGTGAAGTCCTCCGCAGGCGGGGAGGTGTTCCTCGGCGATCCTCACGCATCGGGCCGCCGGCTCTACCTGCCCAACACCGAAGGGCAATGGCGCCAGGTCAGCTGCGCGTGGACGAATCTCCCGCTGTCCGGAACGATGCGCCTGATGCTCGGCGTCGAGAGGCTGCAAGGCGAGTTTCTGTTGGACGACCTGCGGTGGGAGGCGGGGCTGGAACCGGGGTGGCAAGCGCCCGGCCGGGTCTCGTCCGATCCAGGAATCGTCCTCGACGCCGTGGCGGAGCAGGTCGATGTCGAAGGAGAGGGCCCCTGGACCGTTGGGCTCTGGTGCGGCCTGGGCTCGCCCCAGCGGCTGGCCTGGCGAGCCCTGTTCATGGACGGATCGGCGGAAACGCAGCTTCCGGATGCGCCGATGGAGGCGGGCGTCTGGCGGATCGAGCTGGCCGGCCGGGCGTCCCGGGCCGCTCAGAAATGGCTGGTCCTTCAGGCTCGAGATGGCGAGAGGCGTTTGGCCGAAGCCAAGGTCGGCGTGCGGTTTCACTCGAGCGAGACGGCCCGCCAGCTCGAGCGCGAGATCGATTCCACAACGGACCGCCTCGCGGCGGACTACGAACGGGTGGCGACGCATTACCCGGCGGCCGAGGAGGTGCGCGTGTCCTGGGAGGTCCTGCGGACGGGGCGCGAGGTCCTCAAGCGCCAGGTCGCCGCCCGCCAGGTGCTGGCGGCGGAGCGGCTGGGACGCGAGCTCGAGGAGGTGGCCGAGCGGCTGGGGCAGGAGATGCGGGAGCTCCAGGCCGGGCTCTCCCCCGCCGTGGCGGCCCCCCAATGGAACGGACGCCACCGGCCGCAGACATGGTCCAGCGCTTTTCTCGCAATGACCCAGACCAACGCCCAAGAAACGCCCGCAGTTCGCCCGGTCTTCTTCCTGGGGATTCCGCCAATGGAGCCTGCGCCGGGCGCAATCCAATCCTCCGCCGCGATGGGCGGCAATCTGATCGGCTGGGACATCGATGCCGAGCGGTGGCTGGGCGGATCGAGCACGGAGGGGGCATCCGTTATCGAAGAGCTGAAGTCGCTGCTGAACGAGGCGCAGCAGGCGCGCATGTGTGTCGGCCTGGGGATCCCGGCCGAGCGGCCGGCCGGGGAGCCTGGCGGCGCGGCGCCAGCCCGCGCCGAATCCGAGGGCGAACCGCCGCCCCCGGAAGTCGGCGGCTCGAATGCGGCGCCGGCTGGGTATGTGGCGCGGCTGACCAACCTGGTCGCAGCGGTCGCCCGGCATCCGGCCTTGCTGAGCGTGGGCTTGATGTCGGACGGAGGCGCGCGGCCCGACTTGCGGAGCGGCGCCCTTGAAGAATGGCGCCTGTGGCTGGAGAAAAAGCACGGAGACATCTCGACGCTGAATCGCCGCTGGGGAACCCGGCACGGCCGATTCGCGGATGTCCCCTGGCCCCGGATGGTGGAGGGGCAAAATCCGGCGCCCTCGGGGGCGGGCTGGGACTTTGGGAGGTTTGGCTGGGAGTCGGACGCGGCCCGGCTAGAGCGATTGGCGGACGCCATGCGCGAGGTCTCATTCGACCTGCCGATCCACGTGCTCTGGCCGCCGCCCATGCAGGCGGGGATGGCAGGGCGGGAAGATTCGCTATGGCTGGGATCGCGGTTCGGGGATCTGCATTCGGCGAGCGGCGCCTGGACCTGGGAAGGGGATGCCGGGCACGGGCTGGCGACGGACTGGCTTGCGATGGGCCTGGCACTGGATCGCCTCCGGTCCATGAAGGCCGCGCCGGTCTTCGGGCGCGATCTCTGGCTGCCGGCGGACCACGACTGGCGGATGGAGACCGCCGAGCACGTCCGATCCACATTATGGCTGGCGGCCCTGCACGGGCTGAGCGCGGCGTGGCTATGGCCCGGGCCCGTCGACGGGGGGCGGGACACCTCGCTGCCGGGAAACCTGGCCCATCGGCCGGCGTGCCTCGAGGCGATGGGCCGGATCCAGCTCGATCTGCATCGCGCGGCCGAGGAGATCGGCGTGCTGCAGAACGCGCCGGTGCAGGTCCAGATCGCGTGCTCGGACTCCGCTGTTTACTGGGGAGACACCGAATCGGGCGAGGCGCTGCGCGCGGCCTACCAGGCCATGGTCTTCAGCGGCGTGACGGTCGGATTCCTCAGCGAGCGCGCCCTCGAGAAGGGCGTTCTGCCATCGACGCCCATCCTGATCGTGCCGGGCCTCAGGCACCTGTCCGATGCGGCCTGCGCGACTCTCCGGCGCCATCGGGGCGACTTGGTCTTCGTCGGTGAAGGGCCTTTTCTGACCCACGACGAATACCATCAGGAACGACGGGAGCCGGTGCCGGCCGCGGCGGTCATCCCGGCCAAGGACCTCGGGGGATTGCGCGCGCGGCTGGGGCTGCTGCTGCGGAGCTGGGGGCGCGAGCCGGAGGTCAAGATCAGCGAGATCACCGCCGCCGGGCGGCAGGCGCCTTGGGGGATTGGCTGGCGCGCGGCGAGCACCAGCTCGCGAGAGGTGCTGGCGCTGTGGAACTGCCGGCCGGAATCGGTGTCGGTCCAGATCGCCTACACGGGGCTGCGCCCGGGCTCGATGCGGGATGCATGGAGCGGCGCGGACTGCCCGGCCGTCCTGGCCCTGCCCGCGTTCGGGACGCGGATGCTGCAGTGGGATATCGTCCGCTAGCCCGGCATCGGCGGGCGCGCACCCGATCGCCCGCCTTGCGGGCCCGGCTTCACTCTCGGGGCGGCAGGATCTTCTCGATCCGGCTCTTCTCGAGAGCCACGTATCGGGGGATGCCGCCCTCGTAGCAGAGCTTGGGCTCGCCCTCGAGCAGGGGTCGGACGTATTCGACGAATTTCTCGTTGGGCAGGAAGCCGTCCTCGGTGATCCAGTCGCGGGGGATCATGTGCTCGACGTTGGCGACTTCGCGCAGATCCTGAAGATCGGTCGTCCACTGGTAAGGGTTGCTGCCGAGCCGGACGATCTTGACCATGAATCCGCTCTTGCCGGCGATGGCGGCGCGGACGGCGTGCTCGCCGCAGGCGCTGGACTCGGCGATATCGGTCGCGCTGGCGCAGTGAGCGGCGGCGCGCTGGGCGTAGCCGAGCTTGACGGTGCGGGTTTTGGTGTTGAGCTTGCCCTGGATGATCTCGGCGAGCCGGTCGGCGGCGCCCGAGAGGACGGGGTGCCCGAAGGCATCGAGCCGGGTCTTGTCGGCGCCGATCTCGTTGCCGGCAACGTCCTTGAGCCCCTCGCCGACCACGACGACGCAGTATTTCAAGGCGGCGACGGTCTCGCGGACGCGCTCGAGGAATCGATCCTCGGCGAACGGGATCTCGGGCAGGAGGATGATATGGGGGGCATCGGCGGGATGGCGTTTGGCGGCGATGGTGCCCGCCGCGATCCAGCCGGCCGCGCGCCCCATGACCTCGATGATGCAGCAGGATCCGTCGTCGGTGGCCATGCTGCCAACGTCCGTGGCGACCTCGAGGACCGTGGTGGCGTTGTATTTGGTGACCGAGCCGTAGCCGGGGCAGTGGTCGGTGTGGGGCAGATCGTTGTCGATGGTCTTGGGCACGCCAATCATGCGGAGGTCGTAGCCGCGCCGAACGGCTTCCTCGTGGATCTTGAGCGAGGTGTCCTGCGAGTCGTTGCCGCCGGCGTAGAAGAAGAAGCGGATGTTATGGGCCTGGAATACCTGGAACAGGCGATCCATGTCGCGGGCGGCGCGCTCGGGCTTCTTCCGAAAATCGATCTTGTACCGGCAGGTGCCCAGCGCAGCCGCAGGGGTGAACTTCATCTCCTCGATCACGCGCGCCTTCTCGTCGTTCAAGTCGATGAGATCTTCATTGAGGATGCCCAGGATGCCGTTCAATCCGCCGTAGATCTCCTCGATCTGCTCGTGGCGGCCGGCTTCCTGGATGACACCGGCAACGCTCGCATTGATCGCGCACGTCGGACCGCCGGATTGCGCCACCAAAAGGTTTCCAGTTAATTCGGGCATAGGACAATCATCGTTTGCACCGCGCGCCCCGCCTCTTCTTCCGATCCGGGGGCTGCGCGAAATTCCACCGTCGAATCCAAATTGCGGTTCACGATGCCTTCCCGGCCTCCCACTGTCAAAGCGGAATTTGGCGGTCTTTGACATTTCGGCGGGGGTGCCCTACCCTCGCGCCCGAGTGAATATTCTTCGGCACACCGATGCGGATTACGCGGCGCGGAGGCGCGAGCTGGCTGCCCGATCCAGCCTCTGGAACGAGAGCATTGACCGCAAAACGCAGGGCATCCTGGAAGCGGTGCGGATCCAGGGGGACGCAGCGCTGAGCGAGTTTGCGGAGCGATTCGACGGGCTGCGCCTGCAGCCGGATCAGTTCCGCGTGACGGCGACCGAGCTGGACCTGGCCGCGTCGCGGGTGGACACGGCCCTGCGCCAGGCGATTCGGACGGCCCACCGCAACATTGTCCGGTTCAGCCGCAAATCGCTCCGGAGAGGGTGGATGACACGCAACGCCCAGGGGGGGCGCGTGGGGGAGAAATACGATCCGTATCGGCGGGTGGGCATTTACGTCCCCGGCGGCACGGCGCCTCTGGCCTCGACAGCGCTGATGACGGTGACGCTGGCGCAGGTCGCCGGCTGCCCGGAGGTCGTGGTGTGCACCCCGTGCGGGAAGGACGGCGCGGTGAATCCGGGCTTGCTCTATGCGGCCCAGGTGGCCGGGGCAACGGAAGTCTATCGGATCGGAGGGGCCCAGGCGATCGGTGCGATGGCTTACGGCACGCCCGCGATCGCCAAGGTGGACAAGATCTTCGGCCCCGGAAACGCCTACGTGGTGGCCGCCAAGCGAAAGGTGTTCGGCGCGGTGGCGATCGACCTCCTGCCGGGGCCGAGCGAGGTGCTGGTTCTGGCCGACGACTCGGCGCCGCCGGCCTACATCGCCGCGGACCTGCTGGCTCAGGCGGAGCACGGATCGGGCCACGAGCGGGTCTGGCTGGTCACGCCCAGCGCCGCGCTCATCGAGGCCGTCCAGCGCGAAGTCGAGCGGCAGCTGCCGGGGCTCAGCCGCAGGACCCACGCGGCCGCCGCCCTCGAGTCCAACGGCTGGCTCATTCTGGCGCCCGATCTGGATGCCGGGATCGATTGGGCCAACGAGCTGGCCCCGGAGCATTGCGAGGTGATGACCCGCCACGCAACGCGCGTGGCGGGGAAGATCGCGACCGCCGGGGCGATCTGCATCGGCCCCTGCACCCCGAATGTGCTCGGAGATTACGTGGCTGGCCCCAGCCATGTGCTGCCCACCGGCGGCGCGGGCCGATCGTTCTCCGGGCTGACCGTCGATCAGTTTCAGCGCCGGACCAGCCTGATCCAGTTTGACCGCGCAGCGCTCCGGCGCAGCGGCCCCGCCGTGCAGAAGTTTGCCGAGATCGAGGGGCTGGACGGGCACGGACGCTCGGCGGCCATTCGTTGGAGGGACTCATGAAGCGGATACGACCGCTGGTGGCCCGGCTGCGGGCCTACGTGCCGGGCGAACAGCCCCAGACACCCGGCTGGGTGAAGCTCAACACCAACGAGAATCCCTACCCGCCGTCTCCGCGGGTGCTCAAGGCGGTCCGGGATGCCGCCGATGGCCGATTGCGGCTCTATCCGAACCCGACGGCGCAGCCGCTGCGCGAGGCGCTCGCCCGGCTTCATGGATGCCTGCCGGATCGGATCATCGTGGGCAATGGCTCCGACGAGCTGCTGGCGCTGGCGGTGCGCGCGCTGGTGGAGCCGGCCGCTCCGGCCCGAGGGCCAGTCAAGGCCTCCGCCCGCCAGCCGCTGTCTCGCTCCACGGTCCAGTACCTGTCTCCCTGCTACTCGCTCTACCCGGTGCTGGCCGCGATTCACGGGGCCCGAGTCAATGATCAGCCTCTCGCAGACGGCTTTGGGCTGCCCTCGGCCCGCCAGCTGCGGCGCGATGGGCGGTGGGATTTCCAGGCAGCCCTCACCTTCATCACAACCCCCAACGCGCCGACAGGGCGCGGCTACCGGGCGGCCGAGATCGAGCCCCTCGTGCGGGCCCAGCGGGGCGTCGTTGTCCTGGACGAGGCCTACGTCGATTTTGCGGAGGAGAACGCCATGGAGCTGGCCTTGCGCCATCCGCACGTGCTCGTGGCCCGAACCTTCTCGAAGGCCTATTCGCTCTGTTTTCAGCGGGTGGGATACATGGTGGGGCACCCGGACCTCATCGGCGCCCTCATGAAGATCAAGGACAGCTACAACGTCAACGGGCTCGGCCAGGCGGCTGCGCTCGCCACGCTCGACGACCTGGCGTATTACCGTGCGAACTTCCGGAAGATCAAGGCCGCGCGCGCCTGGCTGGCGCAGGAGCTGACGCGGCTGGGCTTCGAGGTGTGGCCAAGCCAGACGAATTTCATCCTGGCACGGCCGCCCGGCCGCCCGGCGCGCGAGTGGCTCGAGGCGCTGCGCCGCCACAAGATCCTGGTCCGATGGTTCGACAGGGCCGTGATTCGGCGATTCCTGCGCATCACAGTCGGAACCGCTGCCGAAGCCGAAGCCCTCGTGCGGGCGGCGGAGAAGATCGTGCGATCGAGACGCGGCTGAGGCGCGGCAGGCTATCCCTCAGGCGATCGCGTCCGGGCCGGCGGCGGGCCGCGCGGCGAGGAAGGCAACCAGGGCACTGGCCAGGTGGCGGGCGGCGAGCCGGTTGCAGTGCTGGAAGCGAACCAGGGGGGCGATGCATCGCGGGGAGCGCGCCAGGGAGGCCAGCAGCCGAGCCCAACGCCATCGGCCATCGGGATCCAGGAACCGATTGAAGTCCAGGGGGATGTCCTCCGAGGCGAGATCGCTGATCACGCGCACCGTGGCGGAGGGAACCTGGTGGCGGCGGCAGAGATCGCGGAGGGCTTCGGACTCCATGTCGACAGCATCGGCGCCGGTTTCGGCGCGGAGCTGGGCCTTGGCGGCCGCGGTGGAGGCGATCCGGGATTGGGTGGTGAAGCGGCCGGGCTGAGCGCCTGCCGGCGTCCAGGCGTGCATCCGCGGAAATCCTGGATCCGCTTCGTAAAGGACGGTGAACCGGGGAAGGCGAGGATCGAGCGCGCCGGCCAGTCCGGCAGCGATCGCTGCGCGGGGGGGCGCCGAGGCAAGGCACTCCTCCAACGCAAGGCGGGCGCGCCGAGGACCCATCCCGGTCACGAGCACTTCGATGGGTTCGGCGGCGGGCAGCCGCGCGCGAAAGGGGCGCGCCTCCATGCCGAGCGCGAAGCAGACCAGCCAGGCCATGCGGTCAGCGGCGGCTGCCGATCGCCGAGGCAGGCGTCACGGTTCGCGGGGACGGAGAATGCGGATCGGAATCCCAATGCCCGTCGCCGCCGGCCGGGGCCGACTGGCAGAGGCGGCGGCAGGTGGCCAGAGCCAGGAGCGGCCAGGCGTTCCGGTACATGTCGTACTTCAGATAGTAGACGCAGGGGAAGCCAGTGCCCGTGGTTTCGCGTTCGGTCCATGAGCCGTCGGTGTTCTGGTGGTCGAGGAGGTATTGGATGCCGCGCTGGAGGCTGGGGCGGCGGGGGTCTCCGAAGGTGCAGAGGGCCATGACAGCCCAGGCGGTTTGAGACGCAGTGCTGGGTCCCTGGCCTTTGAAAACGGGATCGTTGTACGTGTTGCAGCGCTCGCCCCAGCCGCCGTCTTCATGCTGAACGCTCTCGAGCCAGTCGCGGGCCCGGAGGAGCCACGGCTGATTCATGTCGATGCCCAGGGCGCGCACGCCGCGGAGGGACTGCCAGGTGCCATAGATGTAGTTGACGCCCCAGCGGCCGTACCAGGAGCCGTCGGATTCCTGCTGTTGCTGGAGGTACTCGAGCGCCTTGGCGACCTGGGGATGGCCGACCGGGTAGCCTTCGAGACCGAGCAACTCGAGGATGCGGGCCGTGATGTCGGCGCACTCGGGATCGAGCATGGCGTTGTGGTCGGCAAACGGGACTTTGGTAAGGATGTTCTTCGTGCAGTCCTTGTCGAAGGCGCCCCACCCGCCGTCCTTGCATTGGAAGGTCAGCATCCAGTTCAATCCACGACGGGACGCCTCCTCGCGCCGGGGATCGTCGGTCTTCATTTGGCGGATGGCCAGGAGGACCATCGCGGTGTCATCGACATCCGCGTTCCATTTGTTGTTGAACTCGAAGGCCCATCCGCTCGGCTCGACCGGGGCGGGATTTTTGAAGTGCCAGTCGCCCCGGAATCGGATTTCTTTGTCGAGCAGCCAGCGCGCGGCTTTTTCAAGCTGGGGATGCCGGTCGTCGACGCCGGACTCGCGCAGGGCAAGCAGCGCGATCGCGGTATCCCAGCAGGGGGAGAGGCAGGGCTCGAGCCAGACGCGGTCCTCGGATTCGTGCTGGAGCTTCTTGAGTTCCTGCTCGGCGCGGACCACTTGCGGGTGGTCGTCGGGATAGCCCAGCGCCTTGAGGGCGATGAGACAGTTGAGCATGGCGGGAAAGATGGCGGCCAAGCCGTCGGAACCTTCCAGACGTTCGAGCATCCACGACTCGGCCTTTTTCAGCGCCCGGCGGCGGAACGGGTGGATGCCGAGACGGGCGAACCATTCGGCGAACTTATGCAGCTTGTCGAGCCAGAGGAAGAAGTTCCGCCAGGTGAGGATGTTCGGATCCGGACGGATGGCCAGGTCGCGCTCGTGGAATCCTTCCGGATAGAGCTCGTTGAGGTGGACGGGGGGATGGGTGAGACGGGTGGGTTTGAAATGGTTGATGATGGCGAGGGGGACGAGCATGGAGCGGCTCCAGGAGCTCATTTCGTTGAAGTTCACATGGAACCACTTGCCGATGAGGATGATCTCGCTGGGGATGGTTGGCACGTAATCCCAAGGGTAGAGCCCCATCAGCGCCAGGTAGAGCTTGGAGAACGTGTTCATCCGGGGCGGTCCTCCGAGGCTCAGGGCGACGCTCCGCGCTTTGAGCATGCGGAGGTCGGTGGGGGGGATACCGGCCAGCTTGAGGGCTAGATAGGCCTTGACCGTGGCGTTGACCTCCGCCGGACCTCCGTAATAAATGTTCCAGCCGCCCTCGGGCAACTGCTGCGAAAAGATGTGCTGGACCGCCTTCTTTTGCCAGATGGGATCGACTTTGCCATCCCAGTGCCGGAAGGCCACCATGTCGGATGCGATGGTGGAGTCGACCATGAGCTCGGCAATCCAATAGCCCTCGGGCTTCTGCTGGGCCAGCAGCATGCGCTGCGTCCGCTCGATCGCATCGTGAAGCTTGTGCAACGGATTCTCGGGCCATTCGTTGGGCGCCCGCATGTGTGCCGGGGCCCGGCCTTTGGACGGTCTATTCGACATAAGCTTTTATTTTGCGAGGCTCGAAGGCATCTGTAAAGAGCTTTTGGGGTGCTCGGGGATCCTGGACCGCCGAACGCAACCGTTCTGGCTTGCCGCCGCTGACCCTATCCCCAGTAAGAGTAGATGAAGATCTGCGCGACGGCGACCAGGATCGCCCAGAGGCGGACATTGCGCCAGAGCGGTGGCGGGCGATCGGTTTCACCGAGCATCTTCGCCGGCAGGAAGGCCAGGAGGACGATCAGCCCGGCAAACGCGCCGATGAACGCCGCTTTGCCCATCCAGTCGGCTCCGCTCGCGGCGGCGAGCCAGCAGCCGGCGCCGCAAAATCCCGGCAGAGAGGTCATGGCTCGGTCCTTTCCTTGGCCGGCAGCCAGCACACCAAGCCGCGCAGCCGTTCCTCGTCGTGGCCGGAGGTGAATGCGCTGACGATGGCGACCCCTGCCAGCGCCGCCACAAATGACCACCAGGCCGTCCACAGAAACGGGACCCCGCCGGGCACCCCCAGCAGCCACTCCGCCGAGTTCAGCACCGCCGACGTAGATACGCCGATGATCATGCCGGCCACGCCGCCCCAGGGCGTGGCTCGTTTCGTCAACATGCCCAACAGCAGCAGAGCCAGCAGCGGCCCCTGGAAGAACGACAGGAACGTCTGGAACGCCTCGAACACCGAGCCGAAGCCTGTCTTGATCGGATAGCTGATGGCCACGCCGCCGACCAGGAAGGCCACGACCAGCCACCGGCCCACCCGCAGGCATTCGGTATCCGTCGCCCGCGGGCGGATGAAGGTCCGATACAGGTCCGCCACCACCATGGTGCTCGCCGAGCTGACATAGGAATCGAGGTTGGAGATGACCCCGGCGAAGAACGCGCCCATCACCACGCCCAACACGCCCGGCGGCAGCAGGCGCACCACCAGCATAGGCAAGACGCGGTTGCCGTCCCAGTCCTCGCCGGGCTGGCCGAGCTCCGGGCTGAGCAGCGCCAGGCCCACCAGCCCCGGCACCACCAGGAGGATCGGGAACACCAGCTTGATCGCCGCGCAGAACACATAGGACGCACGGGCCTCATTTTGGCTGCGCGTGCCAAGCGTGCGCTGCACGATCGCCTGGTTGCCGATCCAGTAAGCCGGACCCAGCACGAACCCCAGGCCCAGCAGCACCGCCGGCCACGGATAGACAGGGTGATCCGCCGGCGGCAGCAGGTCCAGGTGATGTTGCGTCCAGCTCATCTGGCCGATGGTCTCCTGGAGGTGGGCCCAGCCGCCTGCTTTGGCGAGGCCCAGCCCGCAGATCAACGCCGCACCCACGGTCAGGACCACGCACGACAGCGATTCCGTGAAGACGACCGCCCGCAAACCGCCCAGCGCCGTGCACAGCCCCACCACCACCGCCGTCAGCAGGACCGAAAACCAGAAATTCCAGCCCAGCAACCCCTCGAACATCGCAGCGGCGCTGACGAATATCGTGCCGAGGGTCCCCATCATGAACAGGACCCAGATGACCGCAAAGAACGTCCGCACCCCCCGGTTGTAGCGCCGCCCCAGGTACTCGGGCACCGTGTAAACCCCCGCCAGCCAAAAATAGGGCATGAACAGAAAGGCCGCGATCAGGACCGGGAAGATGCAGCCGATGAAATCGAAGTTCATCATCACGATCCCATACCGGTAGCCGTCCCCGGCCAGGCCGATCATGTCCTTGGCCCCGATGTCCGAAACCACGAGCGACATCCCCGCCGCCCACCAGGGCAGCGACTTGCCCGCCAGGAAGAAATCCCGGCCTCCCCGAATGCCCCTCCCCAGCCACACGCCCAAGACCGTGATCCCCACCAGGTACCCCACCACCAGGGCAACATCCAGCGCGCTGAGCCTGACCGTGGACATCGTCGTCAGGCCTCTCGGAGGGGCCGAGGCAGGCGAGCCTTGAACCGGGATGGGCAGAGCCCGCCCGGAGCCGGTTCGAATCGAAAAACTCCTGCGGCCGGCCGATTGCGTGTGTGGCCAGTGCTCATCGGTTCCAGTGCGGGCGCCAATCTACCGAACCTCGCGCCCCGATGACAAGACCGTTCGAGATGCAGCCGGGGCGTCACAGGTCGACAACGCCGGGCCGGGTGGCCCGGCCTGCACGGCGGTGGACACCGGGCGATGCAGGCGGCGCGCCCTCACGCGGCGAGACGGGCGTGGCTCTGCGTCGAAGCGCGGGCGCGCGAGGCCCTTCCTGGGCGGACGGATCTTCAGGAGCCGGGTCGGATTTCGATCTGTTGCATGCCTTCCGCCGTCCAGCCTTCGGTATGGATTCGCTGCTCAACCTGCTGCCGGAGCTCAGGCATGAGCGTGTCGCCAGCGGGATCGAGGTGATGGAAAAGCTGGAGCAGGTTGAGGTGGGCCTCGCGCAGCCACGGCATCTCGCCGACCAGCGCCGCCAGCTTGGCAAAGGCCTCCCTCGTCTGACCGGTGGCAGCCATGTGGTAGCTCTGGCGCATCCGAAAGTGCGGGCTGTCATAGAACTCCGCCTCGCCGAGCTGCCAGAACTGAGCCGCCTGGTCCGCGTCCTCGAGCGAACCCACGACATCGAGGGCAAAGAACGGCGAGGGGGCTGCTCCGGTTTCCACCGAGAAGAGCCGGGCGAAAAGGTCTGCGATGGGATCGGGCGCATCGTCGGGAGACGGGGCCGCTGTGGCCATGAGGCTGGAGTAGATCGTCGTGGCTTCCTCGCACTGGCCATCGAGCCGGAGCGCGTCGGCGAGCAGGAGGCGCAAGCGCGCGTCCTCGGGATCGGCAGCGGCGGCGGCCTGCGCCCACTGCAGGGCCTCCTGCGGCCGGATCAAGGGAATCATCGCCCGGGCGAACGCGCCGCAATGGCGGGCGTAGCACTCCGAATCGGGGGCGCTGAGCTCGTACCGCTGGAGCATGTCGAGCGCCTCCCGGGGCAGGCGGAGCGCAGACAGAACATTCGCCACGGCCCAGGGGTCGAAGCTCTCCGAGCCGCGGCTTTCCAGGAAGTAGCGGAAGAACAGCTCCACCCGGTCCCAGGGCGAGCGTATCTTCTTCCACGCATCGAAGTAAGGGGCGATGCCCAGGTGCGGCGCCATCGGCGCCTGGGTTTCCGGGTGGCGAAGGTTAAACGTGAAGTTCTCTGGACTGTAGCCGGTGACGATCGCGAAGCGGCGCACGGCGCGGAAGAACTCCGCGTCGAAGCGCGGACCCAGCGGGTCGCCGCCCGCGTCTCCGCCCGGTTTCCGATTCAAGATGCGCCGCAGGATGCTCATATGGATGCTCGAGAAGAGAGGCGGGCGGCTCGCTATCGGCTTGCTGCGCACCAGACCCTGATATGGACAGAAGTTCCCATTGCCGGCGCCGGCACACTCACCGTTCCGGGTCCGCTTGGCAACATCATAAAGCAGGGGCAATGGGGTCGCATCTAAATATTTGACATTTGACGTTTAGTGGCACCGCGGGACGCACGTATTCGGTCCAGCGCGCGGAGGCGC
>ENA-UOWG01000249-UOWG01000249.1-activated-sludge-metagenome-genome-assembly--contig:-NODE-249-length-80573-cov-7.728632_pt1 | contig 80573 bp, 74 predicted proteins | sample MGYA00238147_ERZ761563 | MGnify/ENA primary metagenome ERZ761563 (study PRJEB28884, sample SAMN05720216) | anaerobic digester metagenome | isolation source: active sludge of municipal...
GGGGACGGGCGGGTGCTCGGCGTCATCGGCATCACCGACGCAATCAGGCCGACCTCGGCCGCGGCGATCCGTGAACTCAAGGCCATGAGCATCCAGCCCGTGCTCCTGAGTGGTGACCGCCGAGAGACGGCCGAGCAGGTTGCTCATGCCGTCGGCATCGATCGGGTCCTGGCCGAGGTGCGCCCTGAACAGAAGGCTGAGCGGGTGGCGGCGTTGCAGCGGGAGGGACAATTCGTGGCGATGGTGGGCGATGGCATCAATGACGCGCCCGCGCTGGCACAGGCCGACATCGGCATTGCCATCGGGGCCGGCACGGACGTGGCGATCGAGGCGGCGCAGGTGGTACTGATGCGTTCGGACCCGGCCGATATTGCACGGGCCATTCGGCTGAGCAAGGCCACCGTGCGCAAGATGAAACAGAATCTGGTGTGGGCGAGCGTTTACAATGTGCTTGCGATTCCCGTCGCGGCCGGGGCGTTCTATTCGTCCCTGGGCTGGTCCATTCGGCCGGAAGTGTCGGCCCTCTTGATGTCGGCGTCATCGATCATCGTGGCGGTGAATGCCGTGTCGCTGAGGCGGGCGCAGATCTAGCCGGCGCGAGACCAGGGCTCCGAACGCATGGTGCGGACGACGCGCCGGAGTCCCGGAGGTATTTCAGGCGGTTGTAAACGTAAACATCATGCCATAGCTGCCGTTGGCCCCCATCCAGCCCGTCCCCATCGACCCCATGGGCTGGCCAGCGTGCATCCCACCCATCATTCCCGACGTCAGCCATACACCGCCCATCTGGGCCATCATGTAGCCCATGCCGACTGGCTGGCCATCGGCATCCATCATGCCGCCGCCGACGTGCATGGTATACATGGCTCCGTTCGCAAAGGCGGCGTGGGTGCAGGTGACGGTGGTGCGATCGGCCGACCAGGTACAGGTCATCGGCATGGTACCGGCTGCGGCCGTGCCCATGTGGAGGTCCATAAGCGCCTCCATGCCGCTCCCCATGGCTCCGCTGAACGTGAGTACGATGGGGGCACTGATGTCGACGTCCGCCGCGCCGCCGGCAGGGGACACCGACGTCAATGTGGTCGTGGGGTTGGCTGGGTCGGTTCCGCTGTCGCCGCAGGCGGCGGCAACAAGGAGGACACCACAACCCAGCAGTGCGGGGAAGGACCTTGTCATGAACATCGCTCTGTCCTCTCGCGTCGGCCGTGCATACCCAGCGGGAAGTCGATCTTGTCCCCGAATAATGCCCGACGGTGGTGCCCGGCGAATGAGGTTTTCGTGAAGGTGTCCTTAGGAAGTGATACCCTCGCGACCCGAGGCATGGCGACTAGACGACTCCAGCCGGTGCCTGGCCGCAAGTTGCCGCGGCCTCATCCCGTTCAATCTGCAGCGTCGCGTGTTCGATCCCGAACCGGTCGTGCAGTTCGCCACAGGTCGCGGCGAGGAGTTGATCCTCGTTCGTGATCTCCGGCTTGACCAGGTGCGCCGTCAGCGCCACGTGGGTCGTGCTCATCCCCCAGATGTGCAAGTCGTGCACGGCGACGACTCCTGGCAACCCTTCCAGGAAGGTCTTCACTTCCTCGGGTTCGATCCCTTCCGGCACGGCGTCGAGCGCCAAGTTCACCGAATCCCGCAGCAGGCCCCAGGTGCCGATCGTGATCACGGCCGCAATGGCGAGGCTGACCGCCGGATCCAGCCAGAGCCAGCCGGTGCTCTGCATCAGCAAGGCAGCCACCGCGACTCCCGCCGAGACGGCAGCGTCCGCGGCCATGTGCGTGAACGCGCCGCGGACGTTGAGATCCTGCTTCCGGCCCCGCAAGAACAGCAGCGCAGTGCCGGCGTTGATCCCGATGCCGAACAGTGCCACGACGATCACAACCCCGGAGGCGACGGGGACCGGCCGCTGCAATCTCCCGACCGCCTCCCACGCAATGGCCCCCACCGCGAGGAGGAGCAAGATGGCGTTCGCGAGCGCGGCCAGAATGGACGTCCGACGAAATCCGTAGGTCCTGCGTGGGGAAGGGCGTCGCGATCCGAGCGCGGCGGCCCCCCAGGCTAGCAGCAACCCGAGGACGTCGCCGAGGTTGTGGCCAGCATCCGCCACCAACGCGAGCGAATGGGCCCGCAGCCCGAACACCGCCTCGACAAGCACGAAGGCCAGATTGAGGCTGACGCCCAGCCCGAACGCCCGGTTCAGGCTGACGAGGCCGTGGTCGTGATCATGTCCCATGGTGTTATATTTGTACCCATGATTGCCGCATTGCGCCACCTGACCCGCACCGTTTGCGCCCTGCTGATCGTGATCAGCTTGGGGATCTCGATGGTGGAGACCGCGTTGTGCGACGTCCCGGCGGGCGACGGGTTGGTCTATGGCGTTGATGCCGGCGCGACCCCGACGGCCGGTGCGTCGACTGATCCATCGGTTCCGGTGCCGCCCGCGGGCGGTACTGGCTACTGTTGCTGCATTCACACCTTCCCGGATCGCGCATCGGGAAACTCCGCCGTGATCGCGGTGATCGCCTCGTTTCCAGTGCTCACCCCACACGCAGCCCAATTCCTCACCAGCCATTCCGCTGCACCGCTCGTTCCACCTCCCATAGCCTGATTTTCCCCCGGCCCGCGTAGGGGCTGGTCGCACCGCTCCCATCCTGACGGGATCGGCTGCGCCATTGTTCCCATGTCGCCGGGTGCTCGCCCCTTTTCCGGCGGCAGAGCGACCCAACGACCGAATTCGCCATCGCACCCAAACGAGAGTGCCATGACCCGACAGCACATACGAATCCGGCTTACCGCGGCGCTGGTGATGCTCGGCATCGGCTTCCCGGCGAGCCTGCCGGCGCAGGAAGCAGCCCTTCGAGACTCCCTTGAGTCCGCCCTGCTTCGCCTGGTGTTCTCACGGCAGCCCGAATTGGTGGTCCGTCGAGCCGCGACCGCGACCGCGGAAGCACGGCTCCGCGCCGCGGGGCCGGTCGCTCCGCCGGTCCTGGGCGCGGAAATCGAGAACATCCCGGACTGGGTGAACCTGGCCGATGCCGGCCAGATCCGGCTCGTGATTGAACGCGAGTTTCTCACCGGGTCGCGCCGAGCGGCGGACCGGGCCGTGGAGCAGGCGGCGTGGGAGGCGGCTGCCCTGCGGCTCGAGCTGGCGGAGAGAAGCGTGGGGGTGGACGTCCGGGCCAGGCTTGCCAAATGGCTCGGCTGGCGCGAAATCGCCGCCCGGCTCGCCACCGAGGATGCCATGCTCCAGAACGCGGAGGCCGGACTTCAAGCGCGCTTCGCCACCGGGGAGGCTCGGTATGTGGACGTCCTGCGGCTCCGCACCGAACGGCTCCGAGTTCGATCCGACCGCGCCGAAGCCATCCTGACCGCCCAGGCTGTGAGGCGACGACTCGAAGGCATGATCACCCCGAACGATTCACTGGTACCGGCGCTGCGGGTACTGCTCGACACCCTTGCTGCGTTGCCGGCGCCGGTGGCGGATCTGGTGCTTCCGCCCGCCCCCGACCCGGACAGCCTCCTCACGGCTCTCGGCGCGCTCCGCTTCGGCGACCTCCGGGTAGCGAGCGCCCGCGCGCGGGCCGAGGAGACCGCCGCGTCGCGGAGTGCCTTGCTGGTCGGCGGCATCGGCGTCCAGCGCTTCGGCGATCCGGGCGGCGGATTCACGGTCGGCCCGTCGCTCCGTGCCGCCATCACGCTCCCGTTTACAGTGGGAGGATCGACGCGGGCCTTGAACCAGGCGGCCGAGCTCGCGGTCGAGGAGGCCCAGGACCAACGGACGGCAGGGGAAAACCAGCTGCGGACCGCTCTCCTCACCGCACGGGACCGATACGTGGTGGCGCTGGAGCAGGATCGAGTCTACCGCGACGCGATGCTGGTCGGCGCGCGAGAAGAGCGGGAGGCGGCAGTCGGTGCCTACCGGGCAGGCGAACTCTCCCTGATCGAGCTCCTGGACTTCGAGCGGGCCCTGTCTCGGGCGGAGATTGCCCGGATTCGGGTCGCCATCGACGTGCAGGTCGCATACGCCCAGCTGATCCTGACGGCGGCGGGCTTCCGCTCGCCGGGTATCACCGTCTTTGATTCCGAGGCTGAGAATGACTGAGCATGCCCTCCACATCTGGCCGCGCAGGACCCTCATGCTCCTCGCCGCTGTGGCCCTACTTGTCGCGTGCGGTGGACCTCGGGAGGTACCCGGCGACGCCGCGGAGCGCGGCTCGCCCTCAGTGGAGGTGGGCGTGGAGCCCGATTCCGTGCCGACTCGCGTCGTCCTGACCGAGGCTGCAGCCGTTTCGGCGGGCATCAGGACGGAGGAAGCCCGGCGTGCGGATGGCGCGTCGGAAGGCATGCTCGTCGAGGCGCCGGGCCAGGTCGAGGCCGATCCGTCGCGCACGGCCTTCATTTCTCCCCGTGCCGCCGGCCGGTTGGAGCGGCTCACCGCGGTCGTGGGTGACCGCGTCGCGGCGGACCAGGTGGTGGCGTGGGTGATGAGCCCCGCTTTCACGACGGCGCAGACGGACTACCGGCTGGCCATCCGGCGGGCCACCCTGCTCGCCGACACGCCCGATTCGGCGGGCGCGCAAGCCCTCACGCGAGCCGCCGGGAGTCGACTCCGGATGTTCGGACTCTCGGACGCCCAACTGGCCCAATTGGCGGGCGGCGGGGAGCCCTCGGCGATGCTCCCGGTCACCGCCCCGTTCGAGGGGAGCCTGGTGGAGGGCATGACACTGGCCGGAGCGTCCGTCGAGCCGGGCACGCCGATCTTCCGGATCATCGACCTCAGCGAACTGGACGTGGTGGCTGACGTTCCGGAGCGGTTCCTGGCTGACCTCCACGTCGGGCAGGGGGCCGTCGTGTCTCTCGCGGCGTACCCGGGCTTGCGCCTCCACGGCCGGGTGGAGCGCATCAGGGACGAGTTGGACCCCACCACGCGGACCATCGAAGCCATCGTCCACGTGGCGAACCGGGACCGGGCGCTCCGCCCGGGAATGTTCGCCAAGGTGCAGCTCCAGGTGCGAGCCGGTGGCGCTTCCCGGGCGGCCGTGGCCGAGGCGCCCCTGGTCATCCCGGCGGCGGCCGTCGTGAGCGACGTAGACCAGCGCTACGTGTTCGTCGAGACGGCTCCCTACACCTTCGAACGTCGGCTCATCGAACTCGCGAGCAACGACGCCCGCTTCGGTGGCGTAGGTGTCAAGGAGGTCGTGGTGCACGGAGGAATACGGTCCGGGGAACGCGTCGTGGTCGAAGGGGCCTTCACCCTCAAATCGGAGCTGGCCAAGGCCGGCTTCGCCGAGGAGGAGTGAGCCCATGATCGAGCGCGTGGTCGCCTGGGCCATCAAGAATGCCGGCGCCGTCTTCCTCGGGGTGCTTCTGGTCGTGGCCGGCGGATCCTGGGCCCTGGTTCACCTTCGGGTGGACGCTTTTCCCGACCTGACCGACGTCCAGGTCCAGGTGCTCGTCGACGCCCCCGGGCTCTCGCCACTTGAGGTCGAACGCCTGATCTCGTTTCCCATCGAGGTGGCGCTGAACGGACTGCCTCGGGTGGTGCAGGTGCGGTCGGTGAGCAAGTATGCCTTCGCCGGGGTCACCGTGGTGTTCGAGGACGGGGTGGACCTGTATTTCGCCCGGACGCTGGTGTCCGAACGACTGCAAAGCGTGCGTGACGGCCTCCCGCCCGGTGCGGACGCATCACTCGGCCCGCTTTCGGGCGCCACCAGCGAGATCTACCTCTACACCATCGAGGGCGGCGGTCTCGAGCAGACTCGCCTGCGAACCCTGCAGGACCGGATCGTCCGGCCCCAACTCCGGACCGTGCCCGGCGTCACCGAGATCAATACCTTCGGCGGACTGGTGCGGCAGGTCCAGATCGTGGTGCAACCCGACCGGCTGGTGAGCTATGGGCTCACGCTGCACGACGTGGTGGAGACGGTCCAGGCCAACAACAGCATCGCCGCTGGTGGCTATCTGGAGCACCGGGACGAGCAGTACATCCTGCGCGGGCTGGGACAGGCGACAGGCCTTGAAGATCTGCGCCACACGGTGATCCGGTCCAACACCCACGGCGTCCCCGTGATGTTGAGTGATGTGGCGGAGGTGACGTTTGGCGCCCAGGTGCGGCAAGGCGCGGTGTCGCGGGACGGCCGGGGTGAAGTGGTCACCGGGATCGTGATGATGCTCCGGGGCGAGAACAGCCGCGAAGTGGTTCGGCGAGTTCGGGAACGGGTGGACGCGATCAATGCCGCGCTCCCGGCCGGGGTGGCCGTCACCCCTTATTACGACCAGACGGACCTGGTTGAAGGGACGCTCCACACGGTCCGGAACAACCTGCTCGTGGGTGGGTTTCTCGTGGTGGCGATCCTGCTCGTCTTCCTGGGAAATATTCGCGCCGCGCTGGTGGTCGCAGCCACGATTCCGCTCTCCCTGCTGGTCGCCGTGCTGGGTATGCGTTGGTTGGGGTTGTCGGCCAACCTCATGAGCCTTGGGGCGATCGACTTCGGGATGATCGTGGACGGGGCTGTCGTGATGATCGAACAGTTCGTGCGGCGGCTGCACGCGGATGAGGAACAAGGGCGCTTCCCGCGTGATCGCGTGAGCTTCCTCTCCCGACTCACCGATCTGGCGCGGGATGTCGGGCGGCCGATCGCCTTCGGCGTCCTCATCATCCTGCTGGTCTATCTCCCCGTGCTGACGCTGGAGGGGCTTGAGGGCCGGATGTTCCGGCCTATGGCCATCACCGTGGCGATGGCGCTGTTCGGGAGCCTGGTGCTGGCCCTCGTCTTCGTGCCCGCGGCGGCGACCCTCGTATTCCGGCGAGGCGCGCCGGAGTCAAAGTCGGCACTGCGGTTGGCCGCGTGGCTCGACCGGCGCTACACCCCGGTTCTTCGGGCCACCATCGCCAGGCCGATCCGAACCGTCGGGATCGCCCTGGTTCTATTCGCCCTGAGCCTGGCGCTCGTGCCGCGGCTGGGCACCGAATTCCTTCCCGAACTGGATGAGGGGTCCATCCTGATTGAAGCGGTCCGCGACCCCAGTGTGTCCCTCACCAAGTCGGTGGCGATGCAGGCCGAGATGGAGCGGACGCTCTTGGAATTCCCCGAGGTTACCACCGTTGTGAGCCGTGTCGGCCGGCCCGATATCGGCAGCGATCCGATGGGCATCAACCAGGCGGACGTGTTCGTGATGCTCAAGCCGAGGTCCGGGTGGCGCCCTGGCCTGACCAAGCCGGCGCTCGAGGCCGCGATGGAGGAGCGCCTCGGCGCGCGTGTGGCTGGGATCGCCTTCGGGTTCACCCAACCGGTCGCCATGCGCCTGGATGAGCTGATCAGCGGGGTGCGGGCGGACCTGGCCGTGAAGGTATTCGGGGATGACCCAATCGAAAACCGCAGAGTGGCCGAGCAAATCGCGGCCGTCGTGAACGCGGTGCCGGGTGCCAGCCAGGTACAGATCGAGGCGACCGAGGGCCAGGGTTACCTGAATGTCAGGATGAACCGGGATGCCATGGCGCGGTTCGGAATCCCGATGCAGGAAGTACAAGAAGCGCTGGAGACGGCAGTCGGAGGGCGGCCGGTGTCGCAGATCATCGAGGGTAGCTTCCCTGTGGACGTGACGGTGCAGTACCCGCACGAATTGAAGGGCTCACCGGAGGCGATCGGGGAGATCACCATCCCTACTCCCTCCGGGGCACGGATCGCGTTGGCCCAGTTGGCTGACATCCGGTTGGAGACTGGGCCGGTGCAGGTAAGTCGAGAGCGGGCCCAGCGGCTAGTGGTGGTCCAGGCGAATGTCTCGGGCCGGGACCTCGGCGGCTTTGTCGCCGACACCCGCGACGCCATTGCGGCCCGGGTGCAGGTACCGGCCGGTGTATTCCTGGTGTACGGTGGCCAATTCGAGAATCAGGAACGCGCCATGGCGCGACTTAGGCTGGTGCTGCCGATCGCGATCTTGCTGATCGGGGTCCTCCTGTACGCCTCGCTCCGGTCCTGGATGCTCGCCGGGCTGGTCTTCGTGAATCTCCCGTTCGCCGCCGTGGGTGGCATCGCCGCGCTCTGGCTTCGCGGATTGCACCTGAGCGTGTCCGCCTCGATCGGCTTCATTGCGCTGTTCGGTGTCGCGGTGCTGAATGGGCTGGTGCTGTTATCGACGATCCAGCGGCAGCGGGAGGAGGGGCTGGACGCCGCCAGCGCGGCGGAATCAGGATCGCGCGAACGGCTGCGGCCGGTCCTGATGACGGCAATGGTGGCGAGCATCGGCTTCCTCCCGGTTGCGTACTCCACCGGGACTGGAGCCGAAGTCCAGCGCCCGCTCGCCACGGTGGTGATTGGAGGACTGGTGACGTCAACGCTGCTTACGCTATTCGTCCTGCCATCGGTGTATGTCTGGTTAAGAAAGCGAACCGTCTCCGATTCCTAGATCCAGCCCGACAGCCACTTCCACTCGAAGGCAACTTTGCCCCAATGCCAGAGGCGGCTCGGTGCCTTCAGGGCGATCTGGGGCGTCGGTTCGGCATAGAAATTCCCGGCGCCGAACCCAGCCCGTCCATCGCCGGTTTCGAGGAAACACTCGCCGTGCCCGTCAAATTGGCGGCGCACGGTGGAATCGGACCACTGCGCCGAGATGTTGGCCGCGACGACCTCCCCCTGGCGATGGGCGAACGCCCCGGCCTTGGGGAGCGGTTTGCCCATCGCGAGTGGCACCGTTGTCACGTCGCCGATGGCGTAGACGCCCGGCACGTTGGTCTCGAAGCTGTATCGATCCACTCCGATCCAGCCGCCTTCCGGTGCCAGGCCCGAGCGGCGGACCACTTCCGGGGCCCGGTGCGGCGGAACGTAGATCAACAGGTCGTACTCGGCGGTGGTCCCATTGGCAAACGTCAGGCTCCTGCCAGCCGCATCCACCCGGACCACCTGGTGCTCCGGGTGATACCGGACGCCCTGGCTCTCCACCATCTGCCTCACCGCGCCTGACACCGCCGGCCCCGCGACACCCATGGGGCCGGGTTCGCCCGCGTAGAAGTCGAGTTCGGCGGCGGCGCGTTGACCGTGCCGCCGGAGCCAGGCCGCCACCAGCATGGCGGCCTCATACGGCGCGGCAGGGCACTTGTAGGCTGGCGCCGCGGTGAGGATCGCCACGCGTCCCCCTCGAAATGACTGCAGCGCGCCGTGGATGGCCGTCGCCCCGTCCACCGTGTAGAGGTTGTGCCCTCCGGCGGCGAGGCCGGGAATGCTTTCCGGCGCCAGCTCGGCTCCCAGCGCGATGATCAGCGCATCGCCAGCATGCTCCCGCCCTCCGGCGGTCACCACACGGCGCGCAGGGTCGATCTCCTCGACGGTCGCCTGGATGAGTTCGACTCCCTTTCGCGTCATGCGCTCAAGGGGGCGCCGAATCTGCTCGGGTCGGCGCTGCCCGACCGCCAACCAGAGGAGTGAGGGCTGGAAGAGGTGCTGGCGCTCCCGCTCGATGAGGATCACCCGATCACTGCGCGGCAACGTCCGGCGGAGATGATTGGCCGCCACGAGACCACCGACCCCGCCACCGAGGACTAGTGCAGTCTTGCCTGGCATGGCGACCTCGCTAGAAGACCAGCACCCGGCTGGCCCACTGGCTCCAGTCGGCCAGCTCCTCCAGCGTGCTTCTCCGTGAACCCTCCACCAGGTCAGCGTCTTGCAGGCCCCGCGCATCCATGCAGCTGCCACAGACTCCGATTTCGCCTCGGTGCTGGGTCACGACCTGGATCATACGGCCGAGGTTGTAGAAGCCCTGTGGAACCTTCTGTCCGTTCTTGGCGCAAGCGGAGGCGTCACCCATGAGAAACACCTTCACTTCTTCGCCTTTCCGCTTGGCCAAGGCCCCCGCCAGCCGGAGTCCATTGTACGACCGCTCGGTTCCGTAGGGGGGATCGTTCAAGATGAAAAGGGTCTTCATCGGTCGCCTCGATGCATTGGATAGCTCAAGAATATTCCAGGTCCCAAACGACATCCCAACGTCCACCCCGCGGTGCTGCGTTCCCCTCGCTTGCCGCTCGCGGGTCAGACAGCCCTGTCGACCGGCGGACAACAGTCGGCGCAGGCGGTTCGACCTCGAACGGCCTGGAGCCCTTCCCAGCCAATTACCGGGACCATCAACAGCGCGGCGAGGGGGTCCGCCCACCACCATCCGAACGCCGCGTTGAGCCCCAGCCCACCGAGCAGAATCGCTGAGAGGTAAGTACAGACTTGGGTTTGCCTCGCTTCCGCCGTGAGGGCCTGGCTGGCGAGCTTGGCGGCCACCCGGCGTTTGGCGCGCGCGAGGATCGGCATCACAATCAGGGAACCGGTGGCAATGAGGAGCCCGAGCCGAGACTCGTCGGGTGGAGTGCGGGTGAGAAGGGTCAGTGCGGCGTCGACCAGCACGTACCCCGCGAGGAGGAGGAACGCGATACCGATCACGCGGAGTGCGATGCGTTCAGCCCTCAAACGACTTTCCAAGGTGGGATCGGCTCGAAGCCGCCAGAGGCCGGCGAAGCTGCTCCCCACCTCGATGACGCTATCGAATCCGAATCCCACCAGGGCCACTGAGCCCACGACCAAGCCGGCACCGATCGCGAGGACAGCTTCGAAGCTGTTGTACCCGATTGTTGCCCAGGTGAGCTGCCGGCCGTGCCGGACGACTGCTTGCCGATCCGGTACCGCGAGTGTGGTCATTGTCCGAAATCTAGTACAGGGCACAGAATAGTGACGCCACCGGCGTCGCACCCTCGTCACCCTCATGTGCCAAATAGGCGTCAAGCTCCCACGTCTTCCATCGGCGATGTGCAACTGCTTCGTCCCCCGCTCGGCAGTACCCCCTGCCGGGAGCTGGCATGACACGATCCTTGGCCGGATGACAAGACGCCCCGCCGGTCCTCGGCAAGGGCGCTCGCAGGTGTCCATTGGGTGTCCATTCGGTACGCTTTTCAGGCGGCTTGGACAGGCCACGTTCCGGCAGACAGGCGGAGTTTCCCTCGGAAAGTCCGACATTCAGCCGGACTTCGTGGCCGTTCCGTTGCGCCTGATAAGCGTGAGGTCGGAGGTTCAAGTCCTCCCAGGCCCACTAAGATGCAACTGATTGCCCCGCTCGAGCCGAATGGCTTGGGTGGGGTTTTGAGTGTGAGCTGGGTATCTCAGCCCTTCCCTGACACGCTGCAACATCCCCCCGGATCGTGCTACCTTGTCTGCCAGCGAGGTCCCGGCGATTCCCAGGTGAACCGCCTCGCGTCGAGTGCCAGTGATCCCCTGTGCCTGGTAGAGCCACGTGACCGAACCAACCGACGCCACCGCGCCGTCACACTCTGCGCCCGGATCCCCTCCGCTGGCCGATCGACGCCTTCTTCTGGTGTCGGGGCTGGCCATCGTCATTGCGCTCGGCGCCGGCGTGCTGGCCGAGGCGCTCATGGCGCTCATCGGACTCGTCACCAATCTGACGTTCTACGGGCGCTGGTCCCTCGCCTTCTCGTCACCCGCGGAGAACACCCTCGGCCCCTGGGTGATCGGGATCCCTGTCCTCGGCGGCTTGGTGGTCGGCGTGGTGGCGCGCTGGGGCTCCCCCGCAATCCGTGGTCACGGGATTCCCGAGGTCATGGAGCGGGTGCTGGTGGGCGAAAGCCGGGTTCCCCCGCGTGTCACCCTCCTGAAGCCCATCGGGAGCGCCATCTCGATCGGCACCGGAGGTCCCTTCGGTGCCGAGGGTCCGATCATCGCCTCCGGCGGTGCCCTCGGGTCGCTGGTGGGGCAGGCGCTCCGGGTCACGGCCGACGAGCGAAAGACGCTGCTGGCGGCCGGCGCGGCGGCTGGCATGTCGGCGGTGTTCGGCGCACCGGTATCGGCGACCCTCCTCGCCGTCGAGCTCCTCCTCTTCGAGTACCGTCCGCGATCGCTGGCGCCGGTGGCCCTGGCCTCGGCGGCGGCGGCCGGATTCCGCATCGCCGTGCACGGTCCGGCCGCGGTTTTTCCGATGGAGTTCATCGCCACGCCGTCGGGGAGGGCGCTAGTCGCCTATACCGTGATCGGCGTTCTGATCGGCTGGCTGGGCGTCGTCATTACCAAGGGGCTCTACCGCATTGAGGACGCCTTTGAGCGGCTCCCGATTCACTGGATGTGGTGGCCGGCTCTCGGCGGCATCGTGGTCGGCCTAATGGGGTACCTCTCTCCGCGGACCCTCGGTGTCGGGTACGACAACATCCAGCACCTGCTGGACGGCAGCCTGGCCGGGCAGGCACTGCTCCTCCTCGTCATCGCAAAATCGATTTCCTGGTCGATTGCCCTCGGCAGCGGGACCGCCGGCGGGACGCTCGCGCCGCTCTTCACGATCGGTGGTGGCGCCGGCGTGCTGGTCGGAGCTGGAGCAGCCGCCTTCCTCCCGATGCTGGGCATCGATCCCCGGGTCGCCGGACTGGTGGGAATGGCCGCGGCGTTCACCGGTGCCTCGCGAGCCCTCCTCGCGTCAGTGGTCTTCGCCTTCGAGGCGACGCACCAGCCGATGGGGCTCCTGCCGCTGCTCGCGGGGTGCACCGGGGCGTACCTGATCTCGCTCCGTACGATGCGCTACACCATCATGACGGAGCGACTCGCGCGGCGCGGCACGCCGGTCATCACCGAATACTCGGCGGACTTCCTGGAGCGACTCCTGGTGCGGGACCACTCGACCCGATCGGTGGTGACACTTCCCGCCGACGCGACGGTGGCCGCGACGCGGATCTGGCTGTCGGGGGAAAATGCGTCAACCCACCAGGGATTTCCAATCGTCGATGGGGAGGACCGGCTGGTGGGCCTCCTGACTCGACGGGATATCCAGAATCCCGAGGTGGCGGAGGACACGCCGCTCCGCGCCCTCATCCTCCACCCGCCCATCGTGATCGAGGGACACCAATCCCTTCGGGACGCGGCGGATCGAATGGTCCGCGCCAAGGTGGGCCGCCTGCCGGTGGTGGCGGAGGACGGATCGAGGAGGGTGGTCGGCATCATTTCCCGGAGCGACTTGCTGACGGCACACGAGCGCCGGCTGGACGAGACAGGGCGGGTGGCGGATGCGACGCTGTGGGGATAGGCAGCCGTTGTGCCGCTCCGAGTGCTGCCTCCAGTGCTCCCTCATGGCACAGACCACGGAGTCGCGCATCCTCGTAGGCACTCGCGGCCTCCGGGGACAGCTCGGCGGGGGTCCACTCCCAGTGATCCGTTGCGGGGGGCAGGCTTCCCGGCGAGGGTGCGCCTGAGTCGAAGCGCCCCATGAGCAGCTTCCAGCCGAGCCAGGCCAACAACCCGCCACCCAGGACCAGCATGTAGGCGCCCAGGCGCCGCTGGTCATCCAGTCCATAATTGTTGCACAGCCGGATGGGCGACACCCAGTACAGCCAGCCCAGACGGAAAAAGGTGGCGACCACCTCCGCCAGCAGGACTCCCCTGACGACGAATCCCATCTTCGGCCAGCTCAGGGCAAAGGGCAGGCCGATGAGGAGCGGCACCGAGAGGTGCTTTGCCGCCGCCATGAGCGGATGGGAAATGGAGGCATCGAGCGAGCGCGGCAGCATCCAGAACGTGGCGACGAGGGTGGCCAGGATCAGCCCGGCAACGCCGCCCTGATTCCAGGCATGGATGCGGGCCGGCACACGGGTGGGGACGACAGGCGCGAGCAGGCAGCCCGCCCCGATGAGGAGCGGGATCTGCACCAGCATTTGCGCCGTCATGCTTGCTTCCAGAGCGTGACGAACCGGCGGCACGAGCGACACCAGCGCAATCAGCGCGCCCCCGCCGAGCGGATGCGACCCGCGCGGGAGCCTCACGGCGTGAGTCGGTCCAGGACGGACCGCGTGACCAACTCCACTTGGCCCACGTCGTAAATATCCACCAGCCTGCCGGCGGGGTCCACGAGGTGAATCGCCGCATTGTGGGTATAGCCACCCAGTTGATCCGGAATGACCGTGATTCCGAATGCCGTGGTGATCTGTTTCAGCCCTTCCTCCGCGACGGGTCGCGCAGCCTCCCAACCCGGCCCGTGGCCCCGGAACCGTGTGAGATAGGAGGCCAGGTCGGCGGGCGCATCGTGCGCCGGATCGAAACTGACGCTCAGGAGCTGGAGCCTGCCCCGGGCAATCGGCTCCGCCAGTTGGCGCTCGAGTTGCGAGAAGTCGCCGCCGAGCACCGCACACATTGTCAGGCAGCGAGTGTAGATGAAATCCACCAGCACCCACCGGCCACGAAGATCGTCCACGGTGAATGCCACGCCGGATTGATTCTCGAGCGGTACCGCCGGAAGCCCGACCGGCCGACGGCGCACCGCAAGCCGACGCGCCGTCTCGGTCGTGAACGCCCGAAATCCGTCGGTGGCGATGGCAATCCCTTCCCCTCCCGCCACCAGCAGGGCAACGCTGAGGACCGCGGTGCGCAGGGCCGACATCACCTGCCAGGCGACGGGGCCGATGCGGCCGGCCCGTGGAGCAGTCCGCGGCACAGGCGCACGGTGAACCAGAGCATTGCCACGATCACGACCGCCGCCGCGACCGAGGCCACCTGATCGTAGAACTGCCACCCGGATTCATGCACCGCCCAGCGCCGCGGCACACTGGCGTGCCCCCCGGCAAGGAACATCAGGACGAATGCCAACCCGCCAAGGACATAGAGGGCGAACGCCGACCGGTCCCCCCCTCGGTCGGGGCGGTCCGCCTCACCGCCGATCAGGTGGTACATGAACGCCAGCAGCATGGGCAGCACGCCGAGCAGCAGATAGAAATGAAAATGGCCGGGGACCCAGAGCGTGTTGTGCATGACCCGGTTGACGCTGATGGTGGCGTCGATGATGGCGGGGATGATCCCCGCCGCCCAGCCGAACATCGAGAGGATCAGCAGCATGGCGGGCAGGCGCCAGCGCACGCCGGAGCGGTAAATGTTGGTGAGGGCGCCGTACGCGGTAACGGTGAAGACTGGCAGGCCGCTGGTGTAGGAGATGATCTGGCCCAACACCGCCGCCCAGCGAGGCATGGCAAAGTCCATCAACAGGTGGTGCGGATAGACGATCAGCACCATCACGGTGCTCGCGGCCCAGCCCCACAGGAAGGGGCGCGAGACGCCCCAGGGCCGGCCGGTATAGCGGGGGAGCAACTCGTACACGGCGATCACGGCCATGTAGATGCTGATGTTGATGAAGACGTGCCCAAAGAAGTAGATCAGGTTCTTGACGAACAGGGCGCTCAGCACGATCTCGGGCGCGTAGGCGTTGAGCAGGCTCATGACCAGGACGACGGCCCCGCCCAGGATGCCGAGCGAGTTGACGATGATCACCATGGCGCTGGCGACCACGGTCGGCGGATGGGTCTTGTCGATGATGCCGCCGAAGAGCCATTGCACGCCGAGGGCGCGGCCCAGGTTGCCATAGACCCGGATGACCGCGCGCATGGCGTCCAGATAGAAGAGCAGGAAGCCCACGCCGATAAGCAGGTACCCCGTCATGAACAGGGCGGCGGCCCCGACGCTCCAGATGCCCATCGACTTGACGGGGAGAGGGTAGAGGAATGTCCAGCCGCCGGCGTAGTGGCCGAGGAAGGTGGCCGCCAGCAGGAGGACGGCACCCAGCATGAACAGGATGTAGTTGGTCAAGAAGATGGGGAGGCTCAGCGACACATATTTGCGGAGGAAGTACCACATCACCGCGCTCCCGCCCAGCGCCACGGTTCCGACCATTCCCGCGCCGTGCGCCGTCATCAACTGATAGAAGAGCGTGGGTGGAACATGGAGCCAGGTGCCTTGCGCCATGCGCATCAGGAGCCCGAACACCATCAGCACCAGGAGCAGCGCCAGCGTGGTTACCAGGTACAGGGTGAGGGCGCCACGTTCGCGCGGAGGCAGGATCTCATTCCCGGGGTGGAGGGCGCTCATGACTGTTCCTCCGCGCCGGCGACGACGTCGAATTCGAGGATCATGCCGTGATGGGCCAAACCGCAGTACTCAAGACAGAGGATGCGGTACTTGCCGGGCTGGGTGAATGTGTGCACCAGCCGGTTGGTCACGCCGGGCATGGCCTGGCTCTGGCCCAGCAGGTGACCATCCGCATCGTAGATCCCGAAGCCGTGATTGACGTCGGCGCTGGTGACCTCGAACGCCACCGGGATTCCGGCCTGGATCGGACCGGAATCCACCTGCCAGTCCCACTGGTGCCCGACGACCCGAATGACCTGCGGTGCTGGCTGAAGCGTGTGTTGCGGCGCGATGGGGAAGGGCCGCAAGCTGGCGCCGGTCACCACGACGCCCAGGGCGATCAACCCACCGAAGACCCACCTCCGAAGCGCGTAGGCCCGGGCCTGGACGGCCGACGGTTCCTCCTGCCGGCCCGACTGGCTGATCACGTAGAGAAACACCAAGGCGACCCCCGTGATCCCGACGAGGGTGGTCAGCCAGATGCTGTCTTGAAAGGACATGGGAATCCCTTCGCGATGAGGTGGTTGTGGAAATTGGACGAGCGTGCGCGGAAAGTCTTGGCCGCTTCAGGCTATGGCGCTCAGCCGGGCGCCGGGTGGCGGCGGCGGCGCGTCGAGTCCCATTGCCCGTTTGACCCGCTCAAGAGTCGCCCCCGCCAGCGGCCGGGCGCGCTCGGCACCGGAATCGAGTATCGCGTCGAGGGCTTCCGGCTCGGCGGACAACTCGCGATAGCGCTGCTGAATCGGGTCGAGGGTCGAGATGACTGCCTCGGCCACGGACGCCTTCAGCATAGCATAGCCCTTTCCTTCGAACTCGGCCAGCACCTCCCCGCGGGAACGGCTGGTCAGCAGCTGGTAGATCGTCACCAGGTTGGCCACCCCCGGCGAGAGGTCGTCGGCCCGAACCTCCCGCCCTCCATCAGTCACCGCGTGCATGATCACATCGCGTATGCTGTCGGGTGAATCAACCAGCCCGATCGCGTGGCGGGCCCGGTGCCGTCCGGCACTCTTGCTCATCTTCGTGCCGGGGTCGTCGAGGCCCATGATCCGGGCCCCGCCGGACCGGTATAGCGCCTCCGGCAGCGTGAATACCTCTCCAAAGAGGCCGTGGAAGCGGCGCGCGATGTCCCGGGTGAGCTCGATGTGCTGGCGCTGGTCCTCGCCGACCGGCACCACGTCAGTCCGATAGAGCAGGATGTCCGCGGCCTGGAGCACCGGATAGGCAAGCAGGCCGGCGCCCACGCTGTCGCCCTCGGCGGAACGGGTCTTGAACTGGATCATGCGCTCCAGCCAACCGACTGGCGTGACTGTGCCGAGGAGCCACGCCAGCTCGGCGTGAGCCGGCACGCGGGACTGCACGAAGAGGATGGCGTGTGCGGGGTCCACGCCCGAGGCCAGGAGGATGGCGGCGGTATCGCGTACGGCGGTTCGGAGGTGGGCGGGGTTTACGGTGTCGGGCGTTGTCAGCGCGTGCAGGTCGGCAATGCAGAAGACGGCCTCGTACTCCGCCTGCATGGCCACCCAGAGCGAGATCGCCCCGAGGTAATTGCCCAGGTGGGGCACACCGGTCGGCTGGACGCCGGAGAAGATGCGTCGCCTTGCTGCCATGATGCCAACCTGCGGGCCCCGCACGCTACTCGGCCAGGGCAATCCGGCCGCAGGCAATCGGCAGCGTGACCGCCGCGGGGATCGGCCCAAGCGAAGCGACCGTCGCCGGGAGGACGGTGGTGCTCGGGACCCCGTGCAGGAAGACGACACGCCGGTCGAGGTCCAGCGACTTGCCTGGGAACGCCTTGCCGAACGCGGCCTGCAGTTCGGCCAGGGAGACGGTCTGCGTGTACTGCAACGTTCCGGTGGCCGACGCCTTCGGATAAATGCCGTGCGCCACGTCCATGCCGGCCGGGTTGTCGGTCAAGGGCACCATGGTCGTCCCTGCCGCCGGCTCGGTCTCGACAATGTCGATGATCCCGTCGTGATTCACATCCGAGGAGGCGTTCGGGCACGCGGCGGGCTGCCCCTCGGGGAATCCATGGAAGTGCTGCCAGTGAGTGATGTCCTTCGGCAACCCGCTCGCGGTAACCGTGATGGTCAGGCTGTCGCCGGTGATGGTGAACGTGGCCTCGCCGGTTGCCGATCCGCCGGCCGCCGCCGAGTTGAGCGCGGAGAGTTGCGCCACATACCTGACCGTAGATGGGCGGGTGGCCGCCTGCTGGGCACTGGCTGGCAACGCCAAGGCGGCAAGGAGAATGGGGACGAGGGCTGATCCCTGGGCGACGCGCTTCGCGTGATATGCGTTCATGACTGTGGCTCCATGGGTGTGGCCTGACATCAGGCGCGGGTTTCGGAACGCTTCATGGGCTGGTATGTCCCCGGCACGCTGCGGAACGCAATGGCCAGCCGGTTCCAGCCGTTGATGGCGATGAGGCCGAGCGTCAGGTCCACGAGTTCCTTTTCGCTGAAGGATCGGCGGGCTTCGTCGTACAGCGCCTCGGGGACCGACCCATGGCTGATGAGGGTGATCGCCTCGGTCCAGGCCAGCGCGGCGCGCTCCCGCTCCGTGAAGAACGGCGTCTCGCGCCATGCCGACAGCGCGTAGATCCGTTGCTCGGTTTCGCCCCCCGCGCGGGCATCCTTGGTGTGCATGTCAATGCAGTAGGCACAGCGGTTGACCTGGGAGGCCCGGGTCTTGACCAGGTGGAGCAGCCCGGGCTCGAGCCCACTCTGCCGCACATACGATTCGATGCCGAGCAGCGCCTGAACCCCTTCGGGTGCCACTGCGCCGTACTTGAGCCGATGTTCCATTCTGCTTCCCCTCCTGGGCTGGGCCAGCCTCGTGCGTGGCCGGTGGCATGGGCGCCGATATCACGCCGTTGCCTGCTTGGTTGTGGTCGTAACCCGCGGAAGCCCCGCGCTGGCAAGCAGGTGGGTCAGCGCGGTCACCGGCACCCGCTCCAGGTCAGACACGGTGGCCTGAATCCGCTCCCGCAGGGCTGGCGTCGAGTAGGGTGCCGCCAGGTCCGCAAACTTGGCCTGCGCCGCCTCCCACGTCCGGCCCCGCGTAACAAAACCGGGGTAATCCGCCTGCTCTGCGGCCACCACCCGTCCGTCACGGAGCGTGATACGGACGCGGCAGGGCATTTCGGAGGGAAAGCGGCGGGAGAACGCCTCGTCGGGCCGTACCGTGACCCGCCGCAGGAGCTCCTGCACGTCCGTCCCGCGAATCCGATCGGGGCGGAACTGTTCCGGCATCACCTGGCCGTCCAGCAGGGCCACCGCCACGAGATAGGGCAGGCTGTGGTCCGCCTCTTCCTTGGTGTGGACCACCGTCTTGTCTCCCTCCTCACCGCCGCCGATAATGCGATAGGCCACGTCGAACACGTCGACGTCCACTCGCATCACGTCGGCGGCGGCGACCCCCTCCCGCGCCCGGATGGTGAGCACCGTGTCCAGTACGCTTTGTGAGTGAATCTCGGCGTTGTATCGCTTCAGAATGGTCCGGACGACGCGATCGAGATCCTCCGCCTGCCAATTGAGCTCGAAGCCGCCGGCCACCGCGTCCATGAAGCCCTTGTCGCCTTCGAAGACCTCGAGGGGCCCGGTGATCCCTCGGCCGGCGAGCAGGGTCGTGCGCAGCGCGGCACCGGCCACATTGGGGGCTGCCAGGCCCTTCCAGTGCGAAAGCCGACCGGTGCGGGTGACGCGGAGCGCGTTGAAGGCGGTGCCCGCGATGGCGATGGCGTGAGCGGTGCGGGCCGCATCGAGGCCGAGTGCCCGGGCGGTTCCGGCGGCCACCGCGTAGGCGCCCTGCGTCACGTGATCGAATCCGGCCTCGCGTACCGGGGCCACGTCACTGAGACGGCACTGCACCTGGTAGGCGAGGGCCAGGGCGGTGAGGAAGTCGCGTCCCGAGGCACCGGCGTACTCCGCTGCGGCGAGGACGGCACCGAGGTTGTCGCTGGGATGACAGGTTTCGCCGGGCGCGAGGTAGCGGTCGTTGAAATCCAGGTAGCGGACCAGGGCCGAGTTGTACAAGGCGGCCCGATCGGGCGTGGCGGAGCCGCCGCCGAACAGTGTACAGGGCCCCGACCCGTCGAACTCCGTTACCTGCGACCGGACCAGGCGCACCGGCTCCCCTTCGAGCGCCCCCAGTGCGCACCCGAGGGAATCCAGCACGCGGATCTTGAGCTGCTCGCGCGCCGCGTCCGAGATGTTGTCCCACGACGCCCGGGACGCGAAGCGGGCCATCTGCTCCACGAGCGTCAGGTGGCTCTGGCCGACTGACACCTTATTTCCCCATTTCCGGCGCATGCACCCGGCGCTCGGACAGTATCCGCGCCACCGTCGGGAACGTCGTTCGCGCGGCCTCGGGCACGTGGGTCCAGCCGGTGGTGCCTGGTTGCCCCACCCAGTAGTCGAACGGCCGGGCAGCCGAATCGTTGGACCTGCCCACCACGATCCGGCCCACCATCCCCGCGGCTTCATGCGGCATGCAGTAGTAGTCGTACACGCCGGGCACGGTCAGCGTCACGTCGAAGTGGTCACCGGGGTGCACCAGGAACCCTGAATCCCAGGGAACCGCGCCCTCGGGAATGCGGAGCGGGTGATTTGCGTTGCGCGGAGTGTAGGCGGTGGTCGTGTGGACGTTTTCCCGAGCGACCCACCGGACTGTGGTGCCAGGTTCCACGTAGAGCCCGACGGGATCAAACCAGACCCTCGTACCCAGCAGGTCACTGCGCATCTCGATCACCTCGGGTGCCGTGGCCAGATGACCGGCCACCCCGAGGCGCCGCGCGCCGGCCAAGTGCCGGACCGGCGCAACGCCAAGGCCGACGAATGCCAATCCGCCGAGCCGAAGGAAGTCACGACGGTCCAGCCTGGTCACTTCGCCAGGCTCGCCGCGCGTTGGGCCGACACATACCAGACAATCATGTGATAGTGCGGCTCTGCCACGCCGGGGTGGCCGGCATTGTACACGATCTCCACGTGATCGACCGGCTCGTGAGCCGTCTTGAGATCGGTGAACGCCTTGTGGGCGTCCAAGTCCTTGAGCGGGATCATGTAGATTGAACTGACCAGGCTCCCCTGATGGTCATAGGCCAGGAACGGGCCTGCAGGCAAAGTCGCTGGATCGACATACAGCGTTCCGAGGCCGGGCAGGTAGTTGGGCAGGGGCACCAGGGTGCTGACCTCCTTGTAGGCTCCACCGGGGGGTGCCTTTTTTTGTGCGGCCGCTGTCCCTGGGGATGCGATCACCAGCCCCAGTCCGAGGCCGGCGGCGAGAGCGAGCGTGCCAAGCCGTGTCATGATGAGTCTCCTGAGTGGAAATGCCAGTCAACATTTGTGCGCGCCACGACACCGGCAGGATGACGAACCCTGCCCTGGGTGACAATGAAGTGATCGTACGGTCGGGTGGTACGCCTGTCACGCGCCGAGCGTGCACGAGAGCGAGGGTCCGATGCTGGAAGCGGAGTTGTTCGCGCTGTTCGAGCGGACCGCGGATGCGGCGTATGCGGTAACCGACCAGGGTGAGATCTGTTTCTGGAATGGCGCTGCGGAACGGCTCTTCGGCCACGCGGCGGAGGAGGTGCTCCATCGCAGCATCGACGAGGTGCTCGAGGCCCACGACGCGCTGGGCACCAGCGCGCTCGCGGGAGGCGCCGAGGCGGCGGCTCGGCAGTGGGATGGTGCGCCGGGTGGCATCCCGACCTTCGACCTGTGCGTCCGCACGCGGTCCGGTGCGCTGATCTGGGTGGGCGTCTCCACCATTGTCTTCGATAACCGGCGCACCGGGCACCGACTGTTCATGCGCCTGGCGCGAGATGTGACGCAGACACGACGCCAGGCGGAGCTGTTCGGCCGGGCACAGGAGGCAGCCCGCCAGCTACTCGCGCTGGTGGACGACGCGCCACACCATGCGCCGGTGAGCCCGCTGTCCGAGCAGGAGTGCCGGATCCTCAAGCTCTTCGCCGCAGGCCGCAACTCCACGGCCATCGCCCGCCAATTGGACATTTCCCCGCAGACGCTCCGCAACCACCTGCACCACATCAACCAGAAGCTGCGCACCCGCACCCGCCTGGAGGCGGTGACCCACGCGCAGCAGCGGGGACTACTCGGCTGAACGGCCCGCCGGGTCACGCCTCCGGAGGCCGCCGTCGGCGGATGAGGGGGAGGACGCAGAGGACGGCGGCGGCGGAGGTGGCCACCAGGATCGCCCCGGACGACGGCACGGCCAACCACCGGAGCGCCTCCTTGGCCGCACCGGTACTCCCGAGTGAAGGTGCCAGGAAGCCGGCCCACATCCAGAAGACGGAATATCCCAGCGCTCCGGCCCCGAGGCCGATACTGATGGCGCGGGTGACGCCGGGCGAAGCGCCAAGCAGGACAACGAGGATGGTCAGCACCACGGCGGCCGTGCCGAGGCTCCCGGCGTGGAGGTGGGCACGCTGCATGTAGGTCCACGACTTGGCCACCACGGCCTGGGCCGCGGCGTGGTCCCCCTGATAGACCGACGCCTGCACGGCGGCCGCGGAGGCCGACAGGCGGGACTTGATGGCATCCTCGTTCAAGCCGAACACTCCCCCAAGGCCGAAGCCAAACAGCAGGGTCAGCACCGCCAGTGCGAGGCCGGGTAGCGCGGGCCGGAGCGCGGCCCGGTCGGGTAGCTCCAGCATGGCGCTCATGATCCGTGCGCCTGCGAGCGGGACTCAACGACCTCGCCAACGAGCAGCGCCGCGGGATAGAAGACTTCTTCCTCGCTCTGGGCGTGGAGGGCAAGCGCCTCCGCCAACTGCTGTACCTCCGCGTTCCCGGCCTTCCGCGCCACCTCGCCCAGCCGGCGCGTGGCGGCGTGAATCGCCTGGTGCTCGTCCAGCATCCGCGGGAGTTCGGCCCGCAGCGCCTCGGTCATCGGCAGCACGGCTCGCATCTCGGGCGTAAACTCACCTCGCGCCAGCGCGGCCAGCAGGCCGAGCGGGGGCAGCGCGATCTCCTCTTCCCGGACGAAGTGGTCATGCAGCGCCCCCGCGAGTTCGCGGGCCGCGGTGCCGATGTCGCCAGGAGCTTTGGTGGCACGCAGCAGCGCCTCATGGATGACCCGATGCTCCACCTGAAGCGCGCTGGGAATCTGGGGCAGGGCCTCGGGGGGCACGGTGGAAACCTGAGGCATGGGTGTCTCTCCTTGTGACGGGATGGGACCGTCGGGTGCGGTCGTGAATGGCACCAAGGTAGACCCGCACCGGTGTGGTGGGGGTGAAAGGAGGGTGAAGGTTCCTTGAATCGCTCCTACCCCGTGATCGGTGTTGATCCCGATGGTACAAACGGGCTATTGGCGCGCGCGGACGCGCGCGACACTGTTCACCTACGGGAGGGCTCCCGGTACCACGGACGAATGGAGCAGGATCAATGGACCAGGACGCATCGATGTATCCGACCCCGAGCGCGGCGCTCTCGGCCAAGCGGCGGGACCTGGCGCCCGAGACCGATCACGCTTTCCGGGAGTTCAGCCGGCAAGTGTTTGCGGCGGGGGCGCTGGATGCGAAGACCAAGCAGTTGATGGCCGTGGCGGTGGCGCATGTGACCCAGTGTCCCTACTGCATCCGGGGGCACACGAAGGGGGCGCTGCATGCCGGTGCCACGGAGCAGGAGATCATGGAGGCGATCTGGGTCGGCGCGGAAATGCGCGCGGGGGGCGCATTTGCGCATTCGGTGATTGCGCTCCAGGCGATGGCGGATCAGGCGGCGCCCGCCCCGTGACCCTCGCGACACCAACCGGAGCCGCCCGGATTCCACCCGACGCGACGCTCGCGGCGGTCCTGGACATGGTGCGGGCCTGTCGCGCCTGCGAGGCGGAGTTGCCGCTCGGTCCGCGCCCGGTGCTCTGTGCCGGAGTGACCGCCCGCATTCTCGTGGTAGGGCAGGCGCCCGGGCTCCGGGTCCACACCACCGGTGTTCCCTGGGACGACCCGAGCGGCGAACGGCTGCGGCGGTGGATGGGAGTCGAGCCGGAAACCTTCTATGACGCAGCACGGATCGCGATCATCCCCATGGGATACTGCTACCCGGGCCGGGGCAACGGCGGTGATGTGGCGCCGCGGCGCGAATGCGCCAGCCTCTGGCTCCCACACCTCCTGGCACGGCTGCCCGGCGTCGAGTTGACCTTGCTGGTCGGACAGTACGCCCAGCGTCACTTCCTGGCCGGCCGCCGCAAGCCCACGCTCTCCGCAACGGTCCGGGCCTGGCGGGAATACGAGCCGGAGTTCCTGCCGCTTCCCCATCCGTCGCCGCGCAATCAGCCGTGGATCCAGCGGAACCCCTGGTTCGAGCGCCAGGTGGTGCCGGCGTTGCGTGCCCGAATCCGGGCACTGACGCGAGGGTGCGGGGGACCGCGGTCACCTAACCCACCCGCGCCCGAGGTTCCGTGACTGCGATTATTTATCAAGGCCATTGCCTTGACAATATCAATGCGTGACCCTAAGCTGCCCTTCGGGGAGTCCATTCGCCGCGGCACTGGAGGCTGGATACCCCATCGAGGGAGGGAGGACAGATGATCCGAATCCGACGCGCCTACGAGCCCGCCGCCCACGATGGGTCACGCGTCATTCTTGTCGACCGACTCTGGCCGCGCGGCGTCCGCAAGACGGCGCTCAAGCTGGACGCCTGGCTCAAGGACGTGGCTCCAAGCACCGAGCTCCGCCGGTGGTTCGGCCATGATCCCGAGAAGTGGCGAGAGTTCCACCGTCGCTACTCCCATGAGCTGGAGCGCAACCCTGGTGCATTGACGCCGCTGCTCGTGGCCGCTGCGGCCGGCGACGTGACGCTGCTGTACGCCGCGCACGACACCGAGCACAACCAGGCGGTGGTCCTGAAGGAGTTCCTCGACACGATGATGGCCGATCAGGTGGGACGCCGATGATCAGCGCCCCAGGCCTCGGTGAAAGCCAGCGATCCATCCTTGACCTGCTCAAGCGTCGGGGTCACGCCACCATTCCCGAATTGGCGGCCGAAGTGGGGCTCAACATCGAGACGATCCGTGGACACCTGAAGTCGCTGGTCGGTGCCGGGCTGGTGCGGCGCGAGGGAACCCAGCGCAGCGGTCCCGGCCGCCCGGAGGTGGTGTACGGCCTCACGCCGGAGGCCGACCCGCTCTTTCCGCGTCGAGAGGGAGAAACCCTCCGGGATCTCGCGGCGCACCTGGTCAAGTCGGGGCAGGCCGAAGTGCTCCGGGAATTCTTCGAGCGGCGCATCGGCGGACGCCGGGCCGATGCACTGGCGCGGGTGCGTCACCTCCGGGGCCGGGCGCGAGTCGCCGAAGTGGCACGAATCTTTTCGGAGCTCGGATTCATGGCGGTGGTCGAGGAGGACGACGGCGCACCACGCCTCCGCCTATGCCACTGCCCGATTCGCGAGTTGGTCCGCTCGACGCGGATCCCATGCGTGGCGGAAATCGGGCTCATCAGGAGACTGCTCGGCGAGGAGCTGACCCGGGTGAGCTACATGCCGGCCGGAGACACCTCCTGCGCATACCGGATGGAGGCGTAATGCTCACGGAAGCTGCCGTTCGGGCGGCGTTGGCGGAGGTTCCCTATCCGGGGCTCAAGCGGGATATCGTGGCCCTCGGGCTGGTGCGCTCGATTGCGGTTCGCAACGACCGAGTCCACGTGTCCCTCCGGATCTCAACGGCGCGCGAGGATGTGCCGAATCGGCTCCGCGAGGCAATTGGCGACCGACTGGCCCGCGCTGGCGCCGTGCGCGCTGAAATCCAGATCCTCACGCCTGAACCCGCCGCCTCCACCCAGGCACTGCCCGCGGCCGATCGGGTCCGCCTGCCTGGCGTCGGGCATGTCATCGCGGTCGGCGCGGGGAAGGGCGGCGTCGGCAAGAGCACCGTTGCCGTCAACCTGGCGCTGGCGCTCCAGGACTTGGGCCTTCGTGTCGGCGTGCTCGACGCCGATATCTACGGCCCCTCGGTCCCGGTGCTCATGGGTATTGAGGATGGCGCTCGCCACGTCCGGATGACGGAGCAGCACCAGATCATTCCGCTTCAGGCGTTCGGGATGCCGGTGGTCTCGTTCGGCTTCTTCCTCGGCGCCAAGTCACCCGCGGTCTGGCGCGGCCCGCTGGTCGGCAAGGCGGTCAAACAATTTGCGCGGGGTGTCGTCTGGCCGGAGCTGGATGTGCTCGTCGTGGACCTCCCGCCGGGCACCGGTGACGTGCCGCTCTCCCTGGCCGAAGCCATCGAGGTGGACGGGGCACTGGTGGTGACGACGCCCCAGCGCCTGTCGACCTTGGAGGCGGGCAAGGCCATCGAAATGTTCCGGAAGCTCGGAGTGCCCGTGCTCGGCGTGGTCGAGAACATGAGCGAGGCGATCTGCGGGTGCGGCCGGGCCTCGCACCCCTTCGGGCAGGGGGGAGGCGCGGCGCTCAGCGAAAAGCTGGAGTGTTCACTCCTCGCCCGCGTACCCTTCGAGGAACGCACCGTCATCGGCGGGGACGCCGGCGCACCGGCGATGATTTACGATCCGGACGGGGCCAGCGCCCTTGTCTTCAGTGGGCTGGCGCGGACGGTGTCCGACGCGCTGGGCCTGCACGCGGTCGCCTCCCCCGACCCGGTGCATGCCTCGTGAGCGGCGGGCCCGGCATCGGCCTGGCGGCGGCCAAGGCTCCCCCCTTTCGACTTCCGGGGGAGCATTTCACCGCGGGCATGACCTTCCTGGTCCTCGGCTCCATCGGGCTCGTGCTCGTTGCCAGGGACCTGGCCGCCGGCGCCTTTCCGCTCCCTGCGGTTCTCGGCGTGACGCATCTCTTTACCCTGGGCTGGATGACCACGTCCATCATGGGGGCGCTCTACCAGTTCCTTCCCGTGGCGCTCGGCGAACCGATCAAGTCGGTTCCCGCCGGCCACGTTGCCTTTGCCCTGTACGTGCCGGGCGTCGCCGTGTTCGTGGCCGGCCTGATCTTCGAGATCTCACCGCTGATGCTGGTCGGCGCAGCGTCGCTCGGCACCGGACTGCTTGTCTTCATCATCAACCTGGCCGCCACGCTGCTGCGGGCCACCGCGCGCGACCTCACCTGGTGGGCGCTCGCCGGGGCGGATCTGTTCCTGTTGGTGACGCTCGTCCTGGGCCTGGCGCTCGCCGGCAACCGGCAGTGGGGTTTTCTTGGCGTCGAGCGGCCGGTCGCGCTCCGCACCCACCTGCACGTCGCCCTGTTCGGGTGGGTTCTCCTGGTCATCGCCGGCGTTGCCCACCGGCTCCTGCCGATGTTCCTGCTGAGCCACGGCGCCGGGGACCGCTTCGCCAGGGCGGCGGTCGGGTTGCTGGCCGCCGGCGCCGCGACGCTCACGGTGGGGCATCATGGGCCGGCAATCGTCAGCCGCTGGCTTCCGACACTCCTGTTCGGTGGCGGCCTCGTGGCCCTGCTGCTCCAGGCGCGGGCATTTTATCGCCATCGGCATCGGCCCGCACTCGATCCTGGCATGCGATCGGCCGCGTTCGCCCTTGGTGTGCTGGCGGCGGCGCTTGTGCTCGCCGCCGTGGCGCTGCTCATCGACCCGTCTCCGCGCGCGTCGCTGGCCTACGTCCTGGCCCTGGTGCTGGGCATCAGCCTCTTCGTTGCGGCGCTCTACTACAAGATTGTCCCCTTCCTCGTCTGGTATCATCGGTTCGGACCGCTGGCCGGCAAGGGGAAGATCTCACGGGTGAGCGACCTCTATTCCGCGCGCCTGGCTGGGGCAGCCGGCGCCCTGCTCCTGCTCGGCGTTGCGCTGCTCCTGGTCGGCGTGGTGGCGGCGCAGGCCGGGATCGCGCGGACCGGCGCCCTGCTCTGGACATCCGGAGTCATGGTCGAGGCTGCCCAAATGCTTGCGCTGGCACGGAGAACCCCATGACCCAGGCCGCCTTTCCCGGTGCCCCCCTCGACGGGCTCGTGTGGGACGCGCTCCGCACCGTCATTGATCCTGAAATCGGGCTCGACATCGTCACCCTGGGGCTGGTGTACGACCTCGAGGTCGACGGGCCCGCCGTGACGGTCACGTACACCCTCACCACGCCGGGCTGTCCGATGGAGCGACTCATCACGGCCAACCTCGTGGAGGCGGTGTCCATGCTGCCGGGCGTGGAGCGGGTCGAGCCGCGCCTGATCTGGGATCCACGCTGGCATGCGGGAATGATCAACGAGAACTCGGAGGACGCGAAATGAATCGCAGACGGATGGACACGATGAGCTCGATGGCGACTGCCGCGTCAGTCGCCCCACGGCCGAAGGCACTCGATGGCATTGCCCCGGAGCTGCTTGTGGAACTCGACGTGCGCGAGGATCTCCGCAGCGGGCGGGAGCCGTTCAGCCTCATCATGGCGGCTCGGCAGCGGGTGCCCGAGGGCGGCGCCCTGTCGGTGCGCGCCATTTTCGAGCCGGTACCGCTGTACAAGGTGATGGAGAAGCAAGGCCTTGAGCACTACACCGAACAGCTCGGAGCCGAGGACTGGCGGGTGTGGTTTTATCCGCGGGCCGAGTCCGCCGCCCCGCCAGCCGCTGCAGCCCAAGCCGGGTCGGTCCCATCCGGCGTGGAGGTGGACCCCGGCGTGGTCATCCTCGATGTGCGGGAATTGGAGCCGCCGGAGCCGATGGTCCGGACGCTGGAGGCCCTGGAATTGCTCCCGCCCGGCGGTACGCTGCTGCAGGTCAACGTGCGGGTGCCCCAGTTCCTGCTTCCGCTGCTCGAGGAGCGGGGCTTCACGTACGAGATTCGAGAGCAGGGCCCCGGCCTGGTCCGGGTGTTCATCCGCCATCGTGTGGCGGGCACGCCGGACCAGTCACCTCATTCGCGAGGCACCACAATGGCAACGCTCCGCACGCTCGATGTCCGGGTCATTCCCCCCCGGGAAAAGCACCCCACGATTTTCAGTACCTTTTCCGCCCTGGCGCCGGGCGAGTCGTTCGTCCTGGTCAACGACCACGACCCGAAGCCGCTCCGCTACCAGTTCGACTACGAGCACGCCGGCCAATTCGGGTGGGAGTATCTCGAGGAGGGGCCGGCGGTGTGGCGTGTGGAGATTTCACGCACGGAGGGATGATGCGGCTCGGTCTCAGCTCCGAGGCGGCCCCGGATGCCTCGCTCGGGGACCTGATTCGGTTTGCCACGCGGCGCGGGTTGGCGACGCTGGAGCTGCGGGAGGGCGACGCCCATGGCATCGCGCCGGGGTCGAGCGCGACGGATGCCGCGGCCGCGGCGGAATCGGTGCGCGCCGCCGGGCTCACCATCGCGGGGTACCGCACCGACCGCCTCGAGGATGCGGATTGGCTCGCGCGACTCTCCGGGTCGCTGGCCGCCGCGGTGCTGTTGGCTGGTCCGGTGCCCCTGACGGCCCGCGTGGCGCGCGGTGAGCGGATCAAGGCGGCCCGGGGGGAGGTGGCCATCGTCCTCCGCGGAGAGTCAGCGGTGTGGGACGGCCTCGTCTGCCATGCCGCGGGACTGCCGCTGGCGTGGGAGGCCGACCCCCGCCTCGGCCCGGTGGGTACAATGGCCGCGTCGTTACTCGATCGATTTGGGGGCGCCCTTGGCCACATTCGACTGATCGGTGGCGGGCCGGAGGCTGCGCGGCAGGATGGCGCGGGGATCGGTGACCTGATGAGCCAGTTGGCCCTCCACGGGTACACCGGAACGCTGGTCCTGGCACCGAGTGCGCCCCGCTTCGGCGTGGCGTGGCAGCACTGGCTGGGCCGCCGCGGAGGCTGGGGCTGCGGAGGCAGCGATACAGCGTCGTCGTTGGTGCCGATGGAAGGACGTCCCGTCACGGGAGGACAGGAATGAGCGACATGGTCATGCTGGACATCCGGCCGGTGGAACCGAAGTATCGGTTCGACCGGATCATGACGGCGTACGAGGATCTTGCCGAGACCGAAACCCTGGAACTCACGGTGGATCACGATCCGAAGTGCATGTATTACGCGCTCCGGGCCACGCGTGGGGACGACGCTTTCCGGTTCGACTATGTCGAGAACGGGCCCGAGACCTGGCGGGTGTGGGTGCGGAAAGCTAAAGAGAAAGCGAGGTCCTGATGTCGTCGATTGAGCGACAGCTGTCCGGCGAGGTGATGGTCGTGGAACTTCGTGGGGAACCGGAGCGAATCCCGCCGGGCGGTCGGTCGGCCCGGACCCTGCTCAAGAACGGGCCGCTCCGCGCCACGCTGGTGAGTATTGCACCTGGCGGGCACATTCCAGAACATCACGCCGATGGACCGATCACGGTGCAGCCGCTCGAGGGGCGCATCCAGTTCACTGCGCTGGGCAAAGTGCGCGATATCGGTCCCGGCCAGTTGCTGTCGGTCGGAACCGGGGTGCGGCATGCGGTGGCCTCGGCGTCGGGCGCCAGCTTCCTTCTGACCGTGGCCTGGGTGGAGGCGTCCGCCGATCCGCCGAGGTTCTCATGAGTGGAGCCGAGGCCTGGCTCGGCGGCCCAGTGGAGGGCGTCCCTCCGTTGCTCATGCCGGTGGCGCACGCGCTCATCCAGACTGTCACTGACGTCCGGCGCGCCGCCGCCGACCTGACCACCGACGAACTGTGGGCACGACCGGGTGGGGTGGCCGCTGTCGGTTTCCACTTGCGGCACATTGCCGGGAGTACCGATCGGCTTCTCACTTACGCCCGCGGCGTTGCGCTGACGCCCGACCAACGCGCCGCCATCGAGCTGGAAGGGGTACCTGGTACGCCGCCGGCCTCGGTGGAAGCGCTGCTGGCGGCGGTCCGTCGGGAGGTGGACGCTGCGCTGGACGTCCTGCGCGGGACTCCGGCCGACGGATTGCTGGATTTTCGCGGTGTTGGGAAGGCGCAGCGGCCGAGCGACGTAATTGGGCTCCTTTCGCATGCCGCACTGCATGCCCAACGGCACGCTGGGCAGGTCATTACGACGGTCAAGTTGATGCGGGGCCAGGCGCGGTGATCCTGGATGGGACGGCCCTCGCGCGGGCACGGGCGCCCGAATTGGCCGTGCGTGGTCGGCGGGTGGCGGAGTTGCGGGGCCGCCGCCCGCGGCTGCTGCTTGTGGCGTTTGCGGATGCGGCCGGTGGCGCACCCTTCGTTGCGCGGAAGGTTCGGGCCTGCGCCGCGGCGGGAGTGGACGTCCTGCCGCTGCTGTTCCCGTTCGGTACCTCGGCGCCGGAGGCCGAGCATGCGCTCGGCGCCCTCCTGGAATCCGAAGTGGTTGATGCCGTGTTCCTGGAGTTCCCGTTTCCGGAGGGCGTGGACGGTGAGGCACTCACGGCGTTGGTGCCAGCGGCCGCCGATGTGGACATCATGACGGCGGGCCGCGTCACGCAATACTTCGCGGACCCCGACGCGCCACCTCCCCTGACGGTGTCAGCCGGCCTGGTCCTGCTCGATGGGCACGGCGTGGACATCCGCGGCCGCGCCGGGGTCGTCGTGGGAGAGGGCACCCCGTTTTCGCGGATGTTTCGCGAGGCGCTCGTGCGGCGTGGTGCGCGGATGCACCCGCTTGTGTCGCCACAGGAGTCGGGCTGGCTCCCCGTCGTCCAGGGGGCGGAGTTGGTCGTGGCGGCGGCATCGGCTCCCGGGATGCTGCGCGGGACCGCGCTTTCCCCCGGGGCCATCGTACTCGATGCGGGCTATTTTAATCCCGGTGGCCGAGGGGACGTGGACACGGCCGACGGCATCGGGCACCTGGGGGCCATCGCTCTGGTGCCAGGAGGCATCGGGCCGATGACAGTGTCTGTCCTGGTGGAGCGGGTCATCGCGTTTGCGGAGCGAGGTTCCTGATCGGGGCACCGACGGCTCGAACACCTTGTCGCGGTCCGGATAGGCCATGCCGCCCGGGAGGAATCCCCACGTGCCGGCATTGTGGACCTCCTCCAGCGCATCCTTGAGCGTCCGGAAGGCGGTTCGTGCCAATCCACCGGCGAGCGAAATCCGCTTGACACCCAACGCCGCCCGCCCCAGCACATCGAGCCCGGCGGCTCCGGCGACGATATTGACGGGGCCGTTGATCTGGCGGACCAATTGCCCGATGTCGGCCGCCTCGTCGACGCCGATGACGAATGCGCAATCGGCGCCCGCTTCGAGGTACGCGTTGGAGCGCAGGACGGCCTCCGTGCGTTTCCAGCCGGGCGCGGCGCCCCGATCGAAGTAGACGTCGGTGAGCGCGTTGATGACCAGCGCACGGAGGTCGCCTGCTCGTTGGTGCTGCGGGTTGCCGCTTATGGTGCCGTCCTTCGAGGCCCGACGGACCTCCCACCAGCCGCCCCCACCCCCGAGCCCGGGCAGTGCCAACTCCCGGTAACGCTAGACGGGGCTGAGCAGGATCATCCGGAGCATCGGATCGCGAATCAGGCGGAGGCCCCGGGTTGCGGCCGGTCCTGACGCTGGGAACAGTGGCCAGCATCCGGTTCCCGCCGGCGGGCAACGCTTGGCGGTCCGGATGGATACCCGGCCCGGGCGCCAGCACGGCCTCGCCGGGGCGCCTCCCAGGCCCCCCCTCACGCAAACCCGAGTTTGGTGGTACCCTATCGGCTTCCCCCAAGCCCCGAGGTTGCCATGACGATCCGATCCGCCGCTGGTGCCGCCCTATTCGTGACCCTCGCGTTCGTGGTGCCCTCCACCGCCAGCGCGCAGATTCCCGACAGCGTCATCCCGCTGCAGACCGTGGTGAGCGAGACCAACCGGTTCCGCGCGGAATACGCCACGCACTTCAACAACAAGGATGTCGCGGGGTTGCTGACCATGTACGCGGCGGACGCCATCTTCACGGCGGAGGACGGCACCCGGTACAGCGGGGCGGAAGCGATCACGGCCTACTTCACGAAGATGGCCGCCACCATGCCGCATATCGTCGTCACGTCGGAAAGCCTGTTGTCCTACGGCGGGACCGCCATCGACATGGGCACGATCACCATGCACCCGCCGGGCGGCGGCGAGCACAAGAGCCGGTACCTGGCGGTGCTTCGCCGCGAGTTGGGAGGGGCGGGCAACTGGGACCTGGTCCGCGTCGCGCGGACGCCCGTGACGGCGAAGTAGCGACTCGACCCTCCGTCACAGACGAAAAGGCCCGCCCTCCTGATGGAGGGCGGGCCTTTCGCATGCCTCACGCCTCGTTACTGTCTGTTCCAGGTCGGCCGGAAGTCGCGCGTCACCTGGGACACCATGTCGTCCACCATGCTGGCGTAGGCGGCGTTCGGGTCGGTGGCCGAGACGGTCGGCAGCCGCCCCCCGCTCATCGAGACGCTGCCGACGCTCTGGCTTGCCGTGCCGCTGGAGCGCCACAGCGTGCCGCCGGTGCTGGTCGAGAGGAGTCGCACGCTCAGTTCGGCGGACACGGTGGCGCCCACGTTGAGGTTGCCGCTCGCACCGACGCTCCCGTGCGGCTTGGTGTTCGAAACCGCCAGCTGCCCGAAGAAGACGGCCGGGATGTTCTTGGCGCGTCCCAGCTCCTGGGCCGCCGCGGGCGCATCCCCCGCCGCCAGGAGCCGCGCCACTGACGAGTCGGCCGGGCCGAGCTCGATCAGCTCGAATCCGCTCTGACTCGTCAGGACCTCCTCCGCAAACCGCTCGGTGGCGAGCTGCCCAAGGGAGTTCTTCGCGGGATCGGCCGAGAAGGTCACCAGCGCGACGCGGTCATAGCCCCCAAGGTCCATCCGGGGAGGCACCCGGGCGAGTTGCGAGGAACAGCCAGCCACGGCAAGGGCCGCCCCGGCCACGACCATGGCTCGGCGTAACCCGCTGATTCTCAAGCATTTGGACGACAGCATCGGGCCCTTCCTTCCACAGGTTGGCCTCCAAAATGGCAAGAAGCAGACCCGAGGAAGGGCGACTCAGGGCCTCGGCGGCTCCGCCGACGTGGCGCCCCGGTTCCAGGCGACCCACGCGACGACGGCCACGATCGTGTAGACAAACCAGTGGGCGGCGTAACTGTAGAGGAATCCGGAGTGAACACGCAGGATCAACACTGGGAACGCTGCGGCGAGCGTCATGGACGCGATGCCGTACGAGAGCCCCGGGCCGCGGCCGATGACGAGGAGCATGGGCAGGTGCAGTACGCCGAAGATGCCCAGAAACGCGAACACGACCGCCATGACCGACAGCCCTGTCTCGGCGAGGAGCAGGGTGAGCGCCAGGATGACGAGCTGTTGAAAGAGGACTTCGAAGGACTTCGGCACCAGGTAGCGGTAGTCCATCCGCAGGTAGAACTCTTCCGGGTGCCGCGCGATGAGCGCTTCCGGCCGACGGAGCAACCCGGGGACTACTGCATAGGAGGTGAGGGTGAGGGCGATGGCCAGGAGGAGTGTCACGAGCGGGGCAGCCGTGATCTTGCTCATCATCGGCTCGAGCCTGGGCCAGTGGAGGACGACCACCGGCATCGAGAACGTGAGGAACAGGGCGGACGTGCGCGCGGGGTGTTCGATGTAGGTGACGCCCCTCCTGATCATCCCGAAGGACGCTCCCCAGCACGCAAGCCAGAGCAGGGCCAGCCCCCCGATCTGGGTCACCAGCGACAGGAAGGTCACGATCGACGCTCGATCCTCCGCAGGATCACCGGACCAGTTGCACGACGCTCTGCAGGATCTCCTTGAGCGAGTACTGGTAGAGCAGGAGGGGTGCGAAGGGCGCCGCGACCGGCAGCAGGATGCCGGCAACTTCGCGAAGGGAAATCGCCACTGGGCGCATCGCCTTCACCTGGCCGTACACACCGGTGTAGTCGATCATGGCGCTCGACTGGCCGCTGTCCAGCAGCTTCGCTCCGCTCGCGGGCGGCGGCGCCGTCCAGTGGCGGTCAAATTCGCGTGTCATGGCGATCCCCGTCAGGCCGTAGCCGGCAAGCGCCGAGTAGCGCGCCTTCACCAGGCCCCCGACGAAGAAGAACTGCGGCGCCAGGAGGAGCATGCATTCGCACACGATGAAGGCGACGATCGGGCCTCGGGCGTCCAGCAGGCTCTCGCCTCCGTACTGGATTCGGTTGGACACGGTTGCCGCCGCCAGCGCGCTGAACCCGAGGAAGACAGTCCGGAAGGCCCGCGGAGACCACGCGAGGAAGCCAATCCCGCCGGCCCCGTCGGGGTGTGAGGCCGCCCACGCGAGGTCGAGTCTCGAGATGCGCCACACCAGTCCCCACCAGCAGACGATCCGCCAGAGCCAGCGCAGCATCAGGAACTGGACCAGCGGGAGCGACACCCATGCGTACCAGCGGCCCGCCCCGCTGATGTCTGTCCGCCCCTCGACGACCGAGCCAAACCACGCCGCTTCCGATCCGAGGTGCGGCAGCGAGGCCACGAGCAGGTGCGGGAGCGCCAGCGCCGTCAGCAGGAGCACGAGTTCGGCGGTGTCCGAAGTGGCCAGGCGCTGGGTCCGGACGACGGCCGCCTCGAATGCCGGCAGGTCGGGCTCCCGAACCAGTCCGGCCCGGCGGAACAGTTCGACCACGATTCCCAGAATGCGATCGGCCGCTGGTTCGGCCATGATCATGATCGGCACGACGACGAGGAACCGGGCCCAGGTTCCAAGGTCACTGAAGAGCGGGTGGTCGACGCCGCCCACGGCCGTGCCTGCCGCCGCCGAGAGGACGACGAGCGGCAGCCATCCGATGACGAGGAGCATGCCGATCAGCATGCCCCGCCCCCGCGCGCCGCCGCTCAGGCCGGACTTGGTCAGCGCACTTTGGAGGCGGCCGCCTTCACACAGGGAGAACGCCGGCACGTCGATCACCTCGACCTCCTCACGGCTGGGGTCCATCCGTCCACATGCCATGCACGATAATCTCCTCGTCGGTGCTTCTGCACCGGCCGGGTCTCCGGCTACATTGAACGTCTGGCAGGATGGGTGGTGGGTGCTGGCGATTGCACGCGGTATTCACAGTGATTCAGCGGAGGTTCACCATGCGGGTTCTCCGGCTCGGACTTGTGTCGGCGCTGGTGCTTGGTGGGGCCGGCTGTGAGAGCGGAACCGGTTCCGGACCCGGCATTTCCGGGCCGCCGCCGGCGTATGAGGACATTTCCGGTCAGTACTCGGCGCCGGTGCTCGCCACCAGCACGGGTTTGGTGCTCACGGGCACCATGTATCTCTTCCTGACCCAGGAGGACAGCACCTTCCGGGGGTCCTACGCGATGGTCGGCACATTGGAGGAGGGCGCCGCCTCCGAGCCCATCACCCTGATCGGCGCCGTCAGCAACGGGGTGTTGGCGCTCGGGTCGAATCCCGCCCTGACCATGGACTTCAACCCGATCGGGTGCGGGGCGACGTTCGTCCAGAACGCCGGCAGCTTCTCGGGCTCGCTCGGGACCATCACCATGCCCGACGCCACGATCCCGGTGCAGGATCTCGACTGCGCCGAACTGCTTCGCACGGTCGTCGGAACGCTCGCATTCACGAAGTAGGGAGCCGCCATGTCCGCCCTGATCGAATGCGTGCCGAACTTCTCCGAGGGCCGTGACCCCGAGGTGATCCGGCGCATCGCTTCCCGCCTCGAGTCGGTGGAGGGGGCCAAGTTGCTGCACGTCGATCCGGGCAAGGCCACCAACCGGACGGTCATGACCGTTGCCGGAACGCCGGAGGCGGTCGTCGAGGCCGCCTTCCGCGCCATCGCGGAGGCTGCCGAACTGATCGATATGCGGCATCACACCGGCGAGCATCCCCGCATGGGCGCCACCGACGTCTGCCCGCTGGTGCCCATTTCCGGCATCAGCATGCGGGAGGCGGCGGACTGGGCCCGGAAGCTCGCCGCCCGCGTCGGCCACGAGCTCAGGATCCCCGTCTACGCCTACGAAGCCGCCCAGCCCGACCCGGCCCGCAGGAACCTCGCGGTCATCCGGGCCGGCGAGTACGAGGGGCTTGAGCGGAAGATGAAGGACCCGGCGTGGACGCCCGACTTCGGTCCGGCCACCTTCAACGCGAAGAGCGGTGCCACCGTCATCGGAGCCCGCGACTTCCTCGTGGCCTTCAACGTCAACCTCAACACCACCTCCACCCGCCGGGCCAACGCCATCGCCTTCGACGTGCGCGAGGTGGGCCGCCCGAAGCGCGCAGGGCACCCACTCACCGGCAAGCCGGTGCTGGACGCGTCCGGCGAACCGGTGATGGTTCCCGGCACGCTCAAGGCCGTGAAGGCGATCGGCTGGTTCATCCAGGAGTACGGCATCGCCCAGGTCTCGATGAACCTGGTGGACCTGAACGTCACTCCCGTCCACGTGGCGTTCGACGAGGTCTGCCGCGCCGCCGAGGCGCGCGGCGTCAGGGTGACCGGGTCTGAACTGGTCGGGTTGGTTCCCCTGGCTGCCCTGCTCGATGCCGGTCGGCACTATCTCCGAAAGCAGCAGCGGTCGGTGGGTGTGTCCGAGGCCGAGCTCATCAAGATCGCCGTCAAGTCGCTCGGCCTCGACGAACTCGGTCCCTTCAAGCCCGAGGAGCGGATCATCGAGTACCGGCTCCGGGACACCGGGCTTTCTCGGCTCGTGAATCTCTCGGTCCGAGACTTCGCCGAGGAGACCGCCTCGGAATCGGTGGCCCCAGGTGGCGGCTCCGTCGCTGCCGCTGTCGGCGCACTTGGCGCCTCCCTCGGCACGATGGTGGCCAATCTCTCCGCCCACAAACGCGGCTGGGACGAGCGCTGGGAGGAGTTTTCCGGGTGGGCCGAGAAGGGGCAGCGGATCAAGGACGAGCTGCTCCGACTGGTGGACGAGGACACCCGCGCCTTCGACCGGGTGATGGCGGCGCTCGGCATGCCGAAATCCACGGACGCGGAAAAGAGCGCCCGTAGTGCCGCGCTCGCCGCTGCCAACCTCGGCGCACTGCAGGTGCCGTGGCAGGTGATGCAGACCGCCTTCGGCGCATTTGAGCTGATCCGCGCCATGGCGGAGCAGGGGAACCCCGCCTCCGCCTCCGACGCCGGTGTCGGCGCGCTCTGCACCCGGGCCGCCATCCGTGGCGCCTGGCTCAATGTGCGCACCAACGCCAGCGGCGTGAAGGACAAGGCTGCCATCGACCAAATCATGAAGGACGGCGCGCAGATGGATGCGGACGCCGCGCGGACCGAGGCGGAGATCCTCTCTATCGTAGAACGGAAATTCGGATGACCGCCCTCCTCTCCCATCACATCGCTGGCGCCGCCCGCCCCAGCACGGGCAGCGCCTCCCTGCAGGACCTCAATCCTTCCGACGAGCGCGACATCGTGGCGGAGGTGCCGGTGGGCACCCCGGCGGATGCGGCGGCGGCGGTGGCCGCCGCTGCCGAGGCGCTGCCGGCGTGGCGGCGCCTGACCGGACCGGCGCGGGCCGACCACCTGCACAAGTGGGCGGCCGCCATCGAGGCACGTGCCGAGGAGATGGCGCAGGCCATGGCACGGGAGGTCGGGAAGCCGATCGCCGAGGCGCGGGGCGAGGTCGGGCGGTGCATCGTGATCCTCCGCTACTACGCCGGCGACGCGGTGCGCGCGGTGGGCGAAGTGATCCCCCCGCAGGCGGCCGGCGCCCTCCAGTTCACGCTCCGCGAGCCGCTCGGCGTGGTGGCCCTCATCACGCCGTGGAACTTCCCGCTGGCCATCCCGCTCTGGAAGGCAGCCCCGGCGCTCGCGTTCGGGAACACCGTCGTCCTCAAGCCCTCGGAGCAGTCGCCGGTGATGGCGCTCCTGCTGGCGGAGACGGCGCAGGCGGCCGGGCTCCCCGCCGGGGTCTTCAACGTGCTGCTCGGCACCGGGCAGGGAGTCGGGGAGGCGCTGCTCCGCGCACCGGAGGTGCGCGGCGTCAGCTTTACCGGATCGGCGGCCGTCGGCGCCAGGGTCGCGGCCATCGCGGCGGAGCGGAACATCCGCTACCAGACCGAAATGGGCGGCAAGAACGTCGTGATCGTGCTGCCCGACGCCGACCTGGACCTGGCCGCGAAGCTGACGGCGGCCGGCGCCATGCGCTATGCCGGGCAGAAGTGCACCGCCACCAGCCGGGCCGTCGTGGCCCGCCAGGCGGAGGGCGCCTTCCTCGAGAAGCTGCGCGAGCAGGTCGCCGGACTGGTCCTGGGTCCGGTCACGGATCCCGCCGCCGCCGTCGGTCCCGTCATCAGCGCCGCGGCGCGCGAGCGGATCTGGTCCGCCCTCGCGGCGGCCAAGGGCGACATGGTCTGCGGCGGGAGTGAAGGAACCGGCGTGACGTTCCTGCGCGGGAACTTCGTGACGCCCACCGTGGTGCGCGGCGTGGATCCGGCATCCCCGCTCGCCCAGGAGGAGTTGTTCGGCCCCGTGCTCGCCGTGCTCGCCGCGGATGGGCTGGACGAGGCGATCGCGCTGGCCAACCGCTCCCGCTACGGGCTCAGCGCCTCCCTGTTCACCAGGGACATCGGCTCGGCGCTCCGCTACATCAGCCAGATCGAGGTCGGCCTGGTGCGCGTCAACGGCGACACCACCGGCGTGGATCCGCACGCTCCCTTCGGCGGCATGAAGGGCTCCAGCTCCGGCAGCCGCGAGCAGGGCACGGCGGCACGCGAGTTCTACACCGAGACCAAGACCGTCCAGGTGCACCCCGCATGACCTCGCCCGCCTTTCCGGCGGTCGTCCGGGTCGTGGACTCCCACACCGAGGGAGAGCCGACGCGGGTGGTGGTGGACGGCTGGCGCCAGCCTGCCGGGTCGACCATGGAGGCGCGGCGGGACGATCTGGCCGCGCATTGGGATCACCTGAGGAGCGCCGTGGTCTGCGAACCGCGCGGCCACAACGCGATGGTCGGCGCCCTCCTCACGCCGCCGGTTTCGGCAGGCGCTGCCGCCGGCGTGATCTTCTTCAACAACGTCGGATACCTCGGCATGTGCGGGCACGGCACCATCGGAGTCGTGCGCACGCTCGAGCACCTTGGGCGCATCCAGATCGGGCAGGTGCGGCTGGACACCCCCGTCGGGGCGGTGTCCGCCGAGCTGGCCGAGGACGGTTCCGTCACCATACGCAACGTGCCGTCCTACTGTCACGCGAAGGATGTCGCGGTGGACCTTCCGGGGCTGGGCCGGGTGGTCGGGGACGTGGCGTACGGCGGCAACTGGTTCTTCCTGACCCACCTCGAAGGAATGGACGTCTCCCTCGGGAACGTGGACGCGTTGACCCGTGTCACGCTCGCCATCATGGAGGCCCTGCGCCGGCAGGGCGTCACCGGCGCGTCGGGAGCCGAGATCGATCACGTGGAACTGGCGGCGCCGCCGGCGCGGCCCGACGCCGACGGCCGGAACTTCGTGCTCTGCCCCGGCGGCGCCTACGACCGCTCTCCGTGCGGCACCGGCACCTCGGCGGTCATGGCCGCACTCCATGCCCGCGGAAAGCTCGCGGTCGGCGCGCGCTGGCGCCAGGAGAGCGTCACGGGCAGCCTCTTCACCGGCTGGCTCGAGGCATCGGAGGGGCAGTTGATCCCCCACATTCGCGGGATGGCCTACGTCACCGGCGAGGCCACGCTCCGGTTCGACCCCACCGATCCCTTCCGCGCCGGATTCACCGCCGCCGGATGACCACCCGGCCGGACGTCATCATCGTCGGCGCCGGCATCGTGGGGGCGGCATGCGCCTACTACCTCAGCCGCAGCGGGATGCGCGTCACCGTCCTCGACGCCGGGTTCGCCGGCGGCGGGACGACCGCGGCGGGGATGGGGCACATCGTCGTCATGGACGACAGCGAGGCGCAGTTCGCGCTGACGTCCTGGTCGCAGCAACTCCTCGATGACATCCTGCCGGGCCTCCCCCCGTCGGCCGAGTTCGAGCGCTGCGGTACGCTCTGGGTCGCGGAGGACGAGCCCCAGCTCGAATCGGCTCGCGCCAAGCTGCTGTTCTATGGCTCGCGCGGTGTGCACGCCGAACTCCTGGACGCCGGCGGACTTGCCCGTGCCGAGCCGATGTTGCGCCCCGGCCTCGCCGGGGGGCTGCGCGTGCCTCGCGATGGCGTGGTGTATCCTCCGGCGGTGGCGCGCTGGCTTCTGGATGAAGCGACGCGGGCCGGGGCCACGCTCCGCGAGGGGGTGGCGGTGGACGCCGTCCACGGCCGGAGCGTCACGACACCGGCCGGACGGCTCGAGGCCGGTGCGGTCGTCAACGCCACTGGCGCCGCCGCCTCGAAGTTCACGCCCGGCCTTCCCATCGTGCCGCGGAAGGGCCATCTCGTCATCACCGACCGCGCCCCCGGATTCTGCCGCCACCAGGTGGTGGAGCTCGGCTACCTGCAAAGCGCGCACACGATGGACGCCGCCTCGGTGGCGTTCAACGTGCAGCCGCGCACTACCGGGCAGCTGCTCCTCGGGTCGTCACGCGAACTGGCGGGGTGGGACCCGTCGGTGAACCGCGCGGTGCTGTCCCGCATGCTCGCACGCGCGGCGAGCTTCATGCCCGGGCTCGCGCGCCTGCCCGCAATCCGCACCTGGACCGGGTTCCGGCCCGCCACGCCCGACAAGCTGCCGCTCATCGGCGCCTGGCCGGACGTGGAGGGGCTCTGGATTGCGGCGGGCCACGAGGGGCTCGGCATCACGACGGCGCTGGGGACCGGTTCGCTGATCGCCGACCTGATTGCCGGGAAGGCCCCGGGCATCGACCCGGCGCCCTTTGCCCCCGGTCGCGCGGCGACGGCGGTGCACTAGGATGCCCGGGACCGTGCGCATCCTCGTGAACGGCAGGTCGTGCGACGTGCCCGCCGACGTGAGCCTCGCTGCGGCACTCCTCAACGCCGGCCACGCCGCGTTCCGGCGCTCGGTGGCCGGCGAGCCGCGCGGCCCAGTCTGCGGCATGGGGACCTGCCACGAGTGCCGGGTCACGATCGATGGGGTGATGGGTCGCCGGGCATGCCTCGAGCCGGTCCGCGAGGGGATGCAGGTGGTCCTCGATGCCTGACGCCGGGGCCTCGACCATGCGTGCGGACATCGTGGTGGTGGGCGCGGGGCCCGCGGGCATCGCGGCGGCGGTCGCCGCCTCGGGCGCCGGCAGGACGGTCGTCGTCCTCGATGCGTCGCCGCGGCCGGGCGGCCAGGTGTGGCGTCACCGGGATCGTGCGAGCCTCCCGTCGGTGGCGCGGATGTGGCTCGACCGTCTCGATCGCTCCGGCGCCACCGTGCTTTGCGGGGCGCAGGTGGTGGACGCGGGCCCGGGCGCGCGGATCGGCGCCGAGTACCAGGGGCGGGCGCTGAAGGTGGAGGCACAGGCGGTCATCCTGGCCACCGGCGCCCAGGAACTCTTACTTCCGTTCCCAGGGTGGACCCTCCCCGGGGTGCTCGGTGTCGGAGGGGCGCAGGCGCTGCTCAAGGCCGGTATGGACGTGCGGGGGAAGCGCGTGGCGGTGGCGGGCACGGGGCCCCTGCTCCTGCCGGTAGCCGCAGCGCTCGCCAAGGCGGGGGCGGACCTTCGGATGGTTGCGGAGCAGGCGCCGCCTGAGGACGTCCGGCGATTTGCCGTCTCGCTCTGGCGGACGCCGAGGCGACTGCTGCAGGGGGTGGCGTACCGCGCATCGTTCCTCAGTGTGCGCTATCGGTGGGGCACCTGGGTGAGGCGGGTCGCCGAGATGGGCGGGGAATTGATCGTGACCTACACCACCGGACGGAGCAGCTGGGCCGAACCGGTGGATCTCCTCTGTACCGCCGCGGGGCTCGTGCCCTCGACGGAACTCGCGCGGCTGGTCGGCTGCGAGGTGCGCGAGGGCCAGGTGGTCGTCGACGGCCGCCAGCAGACCACCGTGCCGTCCTATTATGCGGCGGGCGAGCCGACCGGCGACACCGGGATGGAGGCGGCGCTGGTGGAGGGGACGATCGCGGGGCTTGAGGCAGCTGGGCGGGGAAGCGGGGAAGCGGGGAAGCTGAAGGCGGAGCGAGCGGCGCACCGGCGTTTTGCGGCGCGAGCGGCGGCCGCCTTTCGCCTGCGACCGGAATTGCGCGAGCGCGTGGAACCCGATACCATCGTCTGCCGCTGCGAGGACGTGCCGATGTCGGCCATCCGACACGGGTGGAGCGGCCGGCAGGCGAAGCTCGCCACGCGGGCCGGGATGGGCAGCTGCCAGGGCCGCACCTGCGGCGCGGCGCTGGAGTACCTCGTGGGCATGGCCCGGGACACCGTCCGTACACCCCTGGCACCAACATCGATCGGCGTCCTGGCGGACCTCGCCTCGCACCTCGACGAATCGCAAGGAGCATCCTGATGCAGAAGGCCGACTGGACCGGCGTCTTTCCCGCCATCACCACCCCGTTCTGGCCGGATGGCGCCGTGGACGAAGGATTTCTGGCGAAGCACGTGGCGTGGCTGCTCGACGCGGGGTGTGACGGCGTCGTGGCGCTTGGCTCGCTGGGCGAGGGCGCCACCCTCTCGTTCGACGAGAAGGTCCGCGTCCTCGAAGTGTGCCGGACGGTGACGATCGACCGGGTGCCGCTGGTGGCTGCCATCAGCGGGCTGTCCACCGCCGAGTGCGTGGCGCTGGCGCGCGAGGCCGCGCGCGTCGGCTGCGAGGGGCTGATGGTGCTTCCACCCTACGTCTATCGCGGTGACTGGCGGGAGACGGAGACGCACTTCTCCTCCGTGCTCGACGCCACGCCGCTCTCGTGCATGCTCTACAACAATCCGATCGCGTACGGCACCGACCTCTCGGCGGAACAGATCGGAGAACTGGCGTCCAAGCACCGCAATGTGCACGCGGTCAAGGAGTCGAGCGGGGATGTGCGCCGGCTGACGGCTGTCCGGGCGCTGCTCGGCTCCCGGTTGGCGCTCTTTGCAGGATTGGATGACATGATTGTGGAAGCGCTTGCCGTGGGGGCGGACGGGTGGGTGGCCGGGCTGGTGAACGCGCTGCCGGCGGAGTCGGTGCAGCTGGTGCAACTCGCCAAGGCGGGCCGGATCGAGGAGGCGCTCAGGCTCTACGCCTGGTTCCTGCCGCTGCTCCGGTTCGATACCGTCCCCAAGTTCGTGCAGCTGATCAAGCTGGTGCAGGCCGAGGTGGGGATGGGGAGCGAGGCGGTGCGGGCGCCGAGGCTCCCGCTCACGGTCGAGGAGCGGGCGGCCGCGCTCAAGATCATCCGCCGGCAGCTCTCCCACCGCGTGGACGCCTAGGCGGCGGCGAACCGCGCGGTGAAGTGCCGGAGCCAGGGCGCCTGCTCCACGATGCGAAGCCCGCGGATGCTGTCCCGCCGTCCGGCCACCTCGCCGATGACCTCGCCGACGTAGTCCACGTGGCTCTGGGTGTACGTGCGGCGCGGGATGGCCAGCCGCACCAGTTCCATCGCCGAGGGGGTTTCGCTGCCGTCGGCGTGCCGGGTGCCGAACATCACCGACCCGATCTCCACGCCGCGCACGCCTCCCGTCCGGTACAGCTCCACCGCCAGCGCTTGCGCCGGGTACTGCGACGGCGGGATGTGCGTCAGCAGCGCCTTGGCGTCGAGGTACACCGCATGGCCGCCGGGCGGGCGTACCGTCGGGACGCCGGCCGCCTCGGCCTTTTCCGCCAGGTACGCGGTGGAGCGGATCCGGTAGCGCAGGTAGTCCTCGTCGAGCACCTCCTCGAGCCCCACCGCGATCGCGTCCATGTCGTAGCCCGCCAGCCCGCCGTAGGTCGGGAATCCTTCGGTCAGGATCAGGAGGTTCCGCGCCTTCCGCGCGGCCTCGGGGTCGTTCATCGCCAGGAAGCCCCCGATATTGGCCATGCCATCCTTCTTGGCGGACATGGTGCACCCGTCCACCAGCGAGAACATCTCCCGCGCGATCTCGCGCGGGGTGCGATCGGCCTGGCCCGGCTCGCGGAGCTTGATGAACCAGGCGTTCTCGGCGAACCGGCAGGCGTCGAGGAAGAGGGGAAGACCGTACTGGTCGCAGATGCGGCGCACGCCCCGGAGGTTTTCCAGCGAGACCGGCTGCCCGCCCCCGGAGTTGTTCGTCACCGTCACCATGACGAGCGGAATCCGCTCGACGCCTTCCTTCCGGATCGTCTCCTCGAGCGCCTCCAGGTCCATGTTCCCCTTGAACGGGTGCTCTGACGACGGCACCCGCCCCTCCGGGATCACGAGGTCCCTCGCCTCGGCGCCGACATACTCGACGTTGGCGCGGGTCGTGTCAAAATGGGTGTTGTTCGGGATGACCTGGCCGCGGCTGGCCATCACGGAAAAGAGGATGTGCTCGGCGGCCCGGCCCTGGTGGGTGGGGATGATCTCCGAGAGCCCGGTGAGCCGCATGACGGTGTCGCGGAACCGCTCGAACGAACTGCTCCCGGCGTACGATTCGTCGCCGTCCATCATCGCGGCCCACTGCCGGGAGGACATGGCGCCGGTGCCGGAATCGGTGAGCAGGTCGATCAGGACCTCCTCGCCCCGGAGCCCGAAGAGGTTGTACCCCGCACGGGCCAGCGCCGCCTCCCGTTCCTCGGAGGTCGTGTGGCGGATGCGCTGGGTGGAGTGGATCCGGAACGGCTCGATGATGGTGTGGAACGGCATGACGTCGGCTCGGGGCGGCGAGGGGGCGGGCCGGGGTCAGCGGGGACGGGCAGGGAGCCGGCGCGCGGGACTAATTGTATCTTGGTGCAGGATCGTTGACGATTCCTCCGTGAAGTTTTCCTTAGCCCCGGAGTCCGGTCATGGCAAGCAAGCTCTTCCCAAAGAACGTCCACCAGGTCGAGCGGGTGCTGCGGGTCCTGGTGGGGATCGGAGTCCTCTCGCTGGCCTTCGTCGGGCCGCAGACGCCATGGGGCTACCTCGGCATCGTGCCGCTCCTGACCGGGATCGTGGGAACCTGCCCCGCATACACGCTGTTCGGATTCAGCACCTGCAAGGGCGCAGCCGCCCGCTGACTCAGGGCTTGGGTTCGGCCGCCAGCTGGGCGAGCCGAGCCTTCACGTCCTGCACCGCCGGCTGCAGGTCGCTGTCGGCGTCCCGCCAAAGCGCGACGAAACGGCTGTAGTAGTCCTTTGCCTTGTCCCGCTCACCGCGAGCCTCGTACAGTTCGCCCATCCGGCGGAGGGTGGGGCCGAGGACGCCGGCTTCCCCGGCGTTCCGGTTGAGCATCGGCGTGTTCACCGCCCGGTTGTACGCGGTCAGCGCCGAATCAGGCTGGTTCATCCGGTCGAACACCCGCCCGACGTAGAAATCCCCGCACTCCCGGCAGTACTCCCCGTTGCGCGGCATCCGCGTCGCATCCTGGTAGGCGGCGAGCGCCTCGGGGTACTTGCCTTCACTCTCCAGCACCTTGGCCTCCACGAACCGGCTTCGGCCCAGCGGCGGGTTCCATTCGCGCGGCTGGAACTTCTGGTCGAGCGCGAGGTAGCGGCGGGCCTGCTCCGGTTGTCCGGCAGCGGCGTAGAGCATCGCGAGCCCACCATATGGCCGGTCCGCCGGCGCGAGGCTGTCGAGCGGGTGCTCCGCGAGCAGTCGCTCCACGGCGGAGAGGTCGGCTTTCGGCCTCGGGCGCCCGGTGTAGTCCAGGTTCGCCATTCCGATCGTCACGCCATACACCTGGAGCAGGTTGCCATCACGGGTCGCAACGTCCACCAAATCGGACAACCAGTTGATCGCCTCGGTGACGCGGCCTTCCGTCACTGCGATGTTCACCCGGTCGACGGTGGCCTGGAACAGGTACGCCCGTTCGCTGCGGGCCTTGATCAGGCCGCGCAGGACACTGTCGGCGCCCGCGTAGTCCCCCTGCGCCGACCGGAGCGCCGCCTGCATTATCACGCCACGGGGCTGCCCCGGCGTGACACGATCCAACTCCTGCAGCGCCGAATCGGCCTCGGCGAACCGACCCTGGGCCGTCAGGGCAAAGGCCAGGTGCCCGTACGCGAACCAGCTGTGGTCCACCTCAACGGCCCGCCGGGCCACCGCCTCGGCGTCTTCGTACCGGCCGATGTCGCGGTACGCGAGTGCGAGGTTGTTGAGCGACGTACGGTCATTGGGGTCGATCTCGAGGGCCGCCTTGTGCGCGGCGATCTGCTTGTCGAAGTCGGGTTGGTTTGCGCTGTAGTACGTGCTGATGGCCAGCTGCCGTTCGAGGGGAGTGAGGCGGTCGCGGAGGTCGTATGCCTTCTGGCCCGCCTCAAGGGACAGGCTCATGGGCAGGGACGCCCTTCGCGACACCACCGAGAGCTTTCGCCAGGCCATCGCAAAGGTCGAATCCGCGGCGACGGCCTCCTGGAGCAGTTGGGCGGCCAGCGCCGGGTCGCCGCCGTTGTCATCGAGCCGGACGGCCTGGGAATACTTCTTGAGCGCCTCGAGAGAGGAGGTGCTGACGAGCTCCAGCTTCTCGGTGTTGTTGAGTGATTTCAGCGACTCCCCGACCCGTTCCCGGAGCCGCTTGCTGAGGCGGTCGATGGCGGGAATCACCTCGGATTCGTCCGCCGCCGTTTCCCTGAGTGCCACGAGTTCGTGGCCGTCCGCCGTGGCCACGATGCGGGTGGAGAGCACGTACCCGCTCCCCACCGAACCGATTTCTCCCGTGATGAACGCCTTGGCGTTCTCGCGCTGCGCCAATTCTCGTGCGGTCGCGTCGTCGAGGGGCGCGTCCGGCGACATCCCCATGCGGGTCAGTGCCGCGCGGACGGCGGCGGCGTCGAGCAGCCGGATGACAGGAGACTGGGACAGGTCCACCCGGAACGCGTCAGTCACCGACGGGCCGAGGGCCGCGTCGGAGGTGCGGTTCGCAAAATCCGCCAGGACCAGCGGGCTCTTCGACTCCAGCGCGCCAGTGGCCATCAGTGTGCCCACCGATCCGACCCCGAGTACCCGCATGGCCATGTAGCCGCCGGCCAGGAGGGCCAGGGCGCCGAACGCGAGTCCGCCGCCGAGGAGCGCCCTCCGCCAGGTCAGGAGCCCGCGCACGCCCGACTCCGGCTTCGGCGTGTGGGTCAGCTGCGCGCGGGACGTCGCCCGCCGCCGCTCCGCCAGCCCAGTGGCCATCATGACCGGAAATCCGAGGGCGAGCAGCACGCCCACGCCCGGCACCACCCACGACGGCAGGCCCACCTTCACCGTCAGCGCCCATGTCACTGCGAGCACCACGGCGGCGGCGAGGCCGAAGAGCACCGCCACCCGCACCGGGTGGCCGTGATGCGACGTGTCGGCGACCGCCGCGGCGGGGTACGGCGCGGTGCCCGCGGGCGTCATCCCGCCCGGGGTGGTAGATGTCGGGGTGCCCATCGCCTCCACCGCCTGGACCAGTTCCTCGGCGGTCTGCGGGCGGTCGGCCGGCTTCTTCTCGAGGCAGCGCATGATGAGCGCGGCGAGCGCGGGCGGCACGTTGTTACGGAACCGCTCGACCGGCTGCGGCTGCTGGGTCACGTGCGCGGCGATGAGACCCTGGGCCGAGGAGGCCTCGAACGGCTGGCGCCCGCAGAGCATCTCGTACGCCACGATGCCGAGGGCATAGAGATCGGCCCGGTGGTCGGTATGCGGGTCGGCCGTGGCCTGCTCGGGCGACATGTACGCCGGGGTGCCGAGCGCCACACCGAGGGAAGTGAGCTTGCCGGAACCGGAACTCTTCTCGACCGCCTTGGCGACGCCGAAGTCGGTCACGAGGGCATGGCGACCAGAGAGGAGGATATTGTCGGGCTTGATGTCGCGATGGACGATGCCCTGCTTGTGGGCCATGGCGAGCGCGTCGGCCACGTCGCGCAGGATCCGCACCGCCTCCGGGATCGGGAGCTCGCCCTCGCGCGCCAGCTTGGCGCGGAGCGACTCACCCTCGATGAAGGGCATGATGTAGAAGAGGAGGTCGCCCTTGCCCCCGGTGGTCAGGAAGGGGACGATGTGCGGATGCTGGAGCCGGGCGGCCAGTCGGATTTCACGCTCGAAGCGCTCGACGCTGACGGCGGCGGAGGTCTCCGGGGGGAGGACCTTGACCACCACCTTGCGCTCGACCTGCACCTCTTCCGCGAGGAAGACGCGGCTCATCCCGCCGCCCCCGAGCTCGCTGAGGATGCGGTAACTGGGGCCGATCGCGTCCTGCACCTGGCGCTGGAAGTCGGTCAGGCGGTCCACCTGGTGTGAGGGTCAGGGAATGGTCGCTGAATAATGCAGGAAGTCACGGTGCTTGGCCAGTCGCGCCCGAGAGCGTTGCTCCGCCTCAGCCGACGACGAGCGGGATCAGGAGATTGAGCAGTCCCACGATGACGACGATCGCCACGACATCGAGCAGGAAACCAGCCCGGAACATCTGGCCCACCCGTACCTGGCCCGAGCCGAACACGATGGCGTTGGGCGGCGTGGCGATCGGGAGCGCGAAGCCGGTGGAGGCGGCGAACCCGGTCACCAGCAGGAGGGTGAGCGGCGGCTGCCCGGTGGCCAGGGCCAGCGTGGCGGCGAGCGGCATCGCCATGGCGGCGACCGCCGTGTTCGACGCCAGTTCGCTCAGGACAAGGACGAGGACCGCCAGGCCGAGTTCGATGACGACCGGCGGGGCGCCGTTGAGCAGGGTCAGCTGCCCGGCCAGGTGGGTCGTCAGCCCGCTCGACTCCATGGCGGAGGCGAGCGCGAGGCCGCCGCCGAAGAGGAGGAGCACGTCCCACGGGATCTCGCGTGCCTCCCGCCACCGGAGGAGCGGGCGCCACTGCCCCTCCTCGCCCCGCGCGTGGAGCACGAACATGAGGAGCGCGCCGGCCAGCCCGATGCCGGTGTCCGTGAGGCCGGGGACGCCGATGATCCAGCCGGCCGCGGTCAGGCCGAAGACCGCGAGGACTGCGCGCTCGCCGCCGGCCAGCGGCCCCAGCGCCGCCCGGCGGTCTCTCAGCAGGAGCCGCGCGTCGGCGCCGAGGGTCACGTTGCCCGGAAACAGCAGGTACACCAGGAGCAGCCAGCAGGCGGGCAGGAGCACCAGCACCATCGGGACCCCCAGCGCCATGAACTGTCCGAAGCCGATGCTCCGCCCCGCCAGCTGTTCGGCGTTGGCGGCCAGGATCAGGTTGGGGGGCGTGCCGATGAGGGTCCCCATCCCGCCGATCGAGGCGGCGTAGGCGACGCCGAGCATCAGGGCGGTGCGGGCCTGCGTTCCGGCGCCGGTCCATCCGAAGAGCCCGCCGATCGCCATGGCAATGGGGTACATCATCGCGGCGGTGGCGGTATTCGAGATCCACATGGAGAGGAGGCCGGTGGCCACCATCACGCCGAGGATGATGCGCCGGCTGTCGCCGCCGGCCCGGGACACGAGCGCCAGGGCGAGCCGTTCGTGGGCGCGCCACGACTCGAGCGCGGCGGCCAGGAGGAACCCGGCGAGGAAGAGGAAGATCAGTTCGTTGGCGTAGCCGGTGGCGATCTTCGGGAACGGGACCGTGCCGAGGGTGGGGAAGAGCAGCATCGGGAGGAGCGACGTGGCGGCGAGCGGCACCGCCTCGGTGAGCCACCACGCCATCATCCAGAGGGCCGCCGCCAGGACTTGGCGCTCCGCCGCCGGCAGGCCAGTGCCGAGGAGGAGCGTCAGGGCAAAGAGCGCCGGACCGGAGGCAAGCCGGAGGAGTCGGGCGGGCAACGGGGTTGGGCCGTCAGTTTTGGAGCGAAATGATGATCGTGGCCGTGCTGGCGATGATGGAGGCGATGGCCACGTAGAAGCCGGTGTTGTCGCGATACGGCTTCACTTCCTTCAGCGGTACTGACACCGTAGCGCCGGGGTTCGGCTTGGGCTTGGAGCCATGGAAGAAGAGGAATCCGCCGCGGGTGACCTGCGCCTTGCCATTGGCCTGGCGGACGACGGCTCGGTCCCGGTCCCCCATGTTCATCGGCCCGCCCGCGGCATTGATGTAGTAATCCAGGTTCTTCCCTTCTTCCCATAGCACGCTGCCGGGTGAGAGGACCGCCCCCTCGATCCGGACGCTCGGGATGTACTGCGGCACGTACAGGCGGTCGCCCGGGCGGAGCAACAGGTCGGCCTCCGAGCCGGGATTGGCGAGGGCGGCGACCAGGTCGATGTCCAGCGGCCCGACGCCACCCGAATCCCGCACGAAGCGGACGCCCGCCGGATAGGCCCACTTGGTGAGCCCGCCGCTTCGGGCGACGAGGCCGGAGACCCGGTCCTCCCTCGTTTCCAGCGCATAGATGCCGGGCAGCTTCACCTCGCCGCCGACCATGACGGTCCGCTGAAACTCGAAGTCGGGCTGGCGGAAGATGAGGACGTTGTCCCAGGGCTGGAGGGTCACGTCGGGCGCGCCGGATGGCTGGAAAGCGGCACCTGGAGGGCCAATGTACTGTCCCGCGCTGTCCCGGTCGAAGAGGTACGTGGAGTCGAGGGGTACCCGAATCGTGGTCGCCAGCTCGCCCCCGCTTCGCGTGGCCGGCAGCCGGGCGATCTCGGCGAACTCCAGCGATGCCCCGGGGGCCAGGCCGCCCGCCTGGAGGATCAGGTCCCGGAGGGTCATGCCCTCCTGCCAGGGGACCGTCCCGGGGTCGTTCACCGCGCCGACGATGACCGTGGTGCGCTCGGGCCGGGTTTCGAGGAGTCCGAAGATCACCACCGAATCCCGGTCGACGAGCGGGGGGTCGTCCACCCAGGGTGCGGTGCTGTCGCGGGGGAGAGCCACCCCGATGAGGCTCCTGGTCTGATCCACCGGATCGAGGCGGGAAATCAGCGCCCGGCCGGTGTAGGTCGCGGGCTGGAGTCCGCCGGCGAGCGCCACCAGCCGGGAAAGTGTCAGGCCCTGTTCCATGCCGAACCGGCCCGGCAGGTACACGTTGCCCTCGATGGACACGTAATTGCGCTGCGCCGTGGGCACCCCGAAAACGATCACGCTGTCGCCGTCGGCCATGGCGATCGGCGGAATCTCGGTGGACCCAGCAGGCAGGGGCACGTCGAGGGTGACACGGTGCGGGCCGCCCGGGCGCCGCTGATCCGGCGGCACGATCCGATCGATGGAAATCCGCGTCCGCGCCGCCTCGGCGTCCAGGCCGCCAGCCGCGGCAATCAACTGCGTCAGGGTCTCGGTCGCGGCCAGGTCGTAGGCTGCCGGGCGGCGCACGTTGCCGGTCACCGTCACCCGCCGGGCGCGGACGCCGACGAACACTACGTCGCCGTTCTCGATGCGGACATCGCTGCGGGTGTCGCCCTTCAGGAGGTAGTCGTAGAGGTCGAAGGTGGCGACGGTGGCCCCGGCGCGCCGGACCTCCACAGTGCGCGGATTGGCCTCCTCCGTCACACCGCCTGCGGTGTAGATCGCGGTCAGCACCGTGCCGAGCGCACTCATCTGGTAGGCGCCGGGCTGGGTCACCTCGCCGACGACATACACCTGCACCGCCCGGACGTTGGCGACGGAGAGGTCAAATTGCGTGGTGGCGTCGGCGCCGCGCCGCACGCCGGAGTAGACGCGGCCGAGCCGGTCGTAGAGCATGCTCCGCGCCTGGGCCAGCGTCAGGTTGGCGAGGTACACCTGGCCTACCTGGGGGATCACCACGAAGCCCTCGCGGGTGACCGCGAGCTGGTAGGTAAGCTCCACGTCGCCAGTCAGGATGAGGACCAGCATGTCCCCGGGACCCAGTCGGTAGTCCGGCGGGACGGGGCCCGAAAGCAGCGGCAGGAACTGCGTCGTGGAGCGCCGGAACACGTCCACGCCGAAGACGCCGACGGCCTCCACGGAATCCACCGTCCGCAGCCCGGTATCGACCGTCTGGGCCTTCACCGGGGCCGGGGCCAGCCCGAGCGAGCGGAGCGCCGCCGTTTGCTCGGCGCTCACCGCGGTGGAATCGGCACCCAGGGAATCGGTCAGGAACGGGTCGATCAGCGCCGGGTCGTAACCGGCGGCCTCGAGCCGGGACCGGATCTGTTCGGGAGTCAGGCCCGAGCTCTTGATGCGCGCGCGGATGGCGTCGGCCCCGCCAGGTTGCGCCAGGATGGCCTTGACCTGCTCGGGCGACGGTTGTTGGGCTTGGAGGGGGGCGGCGAGGGAGAGCGCGGCAAGGACAGCCAACCAGTTCCGGGACGGTAGCTTATGCATGGTCGGTAACTTACGACTGGCCCGGGGGCCGTCAAGGCGAGTTCCGGAGCCTGGGGCCGCCCCGGCCCTCGGCATCGCCGCCAAATCGCAGTATCTTGTGGCACGAGGTACACCCCCGCCCGGCCCCCCGCCGTGGCGCATCCCAGGAGCCCATGAGCAACGCAATCCAGGCCCCGCCGCCGCCCTCGGCTGGCGCGGCCGACTCCGCGCGGGCGAGAGTGGCGCATGCCCTTTTTCTCGTGTACCTGGGTGTCATGGCGCTGCTCTTCCTGCTGCCGGTGCCGCACCGGCTTGATGCGGCCGCCACGCGGTTCGATGGCATAACGCATTTCCTGATCTTCTTCGTCTATGCCCTGTTGCGTCAGGTTGATCACCGTCCTGCCGTGGCACGGACACTTCTTGGGGCGGTGCTGCTCGCTGGCGGCGTCGAGCTCATCCAGTGGGCGCTGCCATACCGGGGCGCCCAGTGGGCGGATTTCGCCGCTGGGGTCGCTGGGGCGGTCGTGGGGCTTACCGTTTCACTGCTGATGACCAGGACGGGGCGGCGTGCCCTTTGTGTGTCAGGCGCCATCCTGGGGGGACTGGCGGGCCGTCCGGCGGTCGCGGCGGCACAGGGCAGTCCCTACATCCAGCTCGACGATCCGCGGATGGCGCGGTTCGAACTGCTGGTGGACCGCGGCGTGATTCCCGATCCTACGCCCCTGGTGCGGCCCTTCACCGAGGCGCAGGCGGTGGCGGCGCTCCGGGCGCTTTCTCCCAGGGCGACCGCCAGCGACTCCGCGCAGGCCCGGAGCCTGCTCAAGCTCTGGGTCCCACCCGACACGGTGTACTGGGGCCGAGTCGAGTTCGCGCTCGGCGTTCAGGCGGCGACTCACGCCCGTCGGGACCCGGTGCGTCCGGCCGGTGATGGCGGTGTATGGCCCTTCGGCAGCCTTGAGTTTCTGGGGGTCTTCGGCCCTGTCGTGGCCCACGCGGAATTGTACGGCGAAAACCGCCTGAACGACGATCCAGACTGGCCCGCCAACATCACCGACGCCACGATTCCCTCCGAGCTGACCTACCGATATCCGGTGGCCTACGTCAGTGCGCAGTGGAAGCCGGCGGAACTCTTCATCGGGCAGCTGTCGCGGGAGTGGGGTCCGCGCGGTGTGCCGGGCATCCCGCTGAGCGGGTGGGGCTATCCGTACTACCACGGGGCCTTCAATGTGGGCACCCGCGACATCCGGCTGCAGGGGGTGGTGGCGCAACTCGAGGACTGGGCCGACACCGCGGGTCAGGTCATCCACCGGTACCAGGTGGCCCACCGACTCGGCGTGCAGGTGACGCCGAAGATCCACCTCGCCCTGTGGCAGACCGCGATCCTGGCGGGGGTGGACCAGACGCTCAACGCGCGATGGATCACCCCGGTCGGCGTGATGTTCCTCGGCAATACCCTTTCCTCGGGGGATGAGGCGCAGTTGATGTTCGGGGGGGACGGCAGGATCGTCCTGAACAACGGCATCTCGCTCGAGGGGCAATTGGCGATTGACGACTTCCGTTGGTTTGCGCAGGATTCCGCTGGAGATCGCCCGAACCGCTGGGCCTTCACGGCCAGCGTCATGGGGCCGGTTGGTTCAAGCGGGAGCTGGCGGGCGCTGTACACCCAGGTGAGCACCTATGCGCTCCGAACCTTTGCTCCGGAGCAGGACTACATCAATGTGGGCGTCGGGCTGGGCCGGCAGTTCGTGGATGGGGACCAGCTCACGTTCACCACGACGTGGCCGGTGCGGACTGGGTGGGTCGTCACGCCGGAACTCACCTTTCTCCGCCAGGGTGCGGCCGAGATCACCGATTCCTTCCCTCCCGACCTGACCGGGCTGGACGGCTTCCTGAGCGGGGTCGTCGCCAAGACCGGGCGGCTGGCTGTGGGGGTGCGGGGCCAGCAGGGCCGCGTGCGAATCCAGGGGAATCTGGGCGTGAACCAGACCTGGAACGCGGACCACATCGAGGGCAATACCGCCACCACGTTCGTGGCGCAGGTCATGGCGACGGTGCGGATCGGGAAGCGGGGGGCGTTGCGGTAGGGGGCTAACTCTTCTCACTGTTTACACACCTCGAGGCCTATGCTTCAGATCCTGCACGTAGTAGGCGCCCGCCCGAACTTCATGAAGATGGCACCCGTCCACCAGGCGCTGACCACCACCCCAAGTGTCCAATCGCGAATCCTGCACACCGGCCAGCATTACGACCGACTGATGAGCGACGTCTTCTTCGAAGATCTCCGGCTCCCGTTGCCCGATGTGTCCCTGGGTGTCGGCTCCGGCTCCCATGCCGAGCAGACAGCCGGCATCATGATCGGCTTCGAAAAGCAGGTCCTCTCGGCACGGCCGGATGTCGTCGTGGTCTATGGCGACGTGAACTCCACTCTGGCGGCGGCCCTGGTTTCCGCCAAGCTTGGCATTCCGTGCGCGCATGTCGAGGCCGGCCTGCGCAGTAGCGACTGGGCCATGCCGGAGGAGGTCAACCGGGTCGTGACTGATCGGCTGGCGCGCCTGCTGCTGGTCACGGAACCGTCGGGGAGGCGGAACCTGGAGCGCGAAGGGGCGGCGGCCGGAGCGATCGTGGAGACCGGGAACACCATGATTGACAGCCTGGCGAGTCTGCTGGCGCGGGAAGGCATCACGGCGCGCCGCCCGCGCCCCGGTCGCGGCCTGGTGCTGGTGACCCTGCACCGTCCATCCAACGTGGATCATGCTGGGCGGTTCGAGACCATCATATCGTTTCTGGGAACGCTTGCTGAGGACCACGACCTGGTGTTCCCCGTGCATCCGCGCACCCGCAACCAGATCGAGTCCAGTGCGGTTGGGAAGCGACTGAAAGGCCGTCTGGAACTGGTGGAGCCGCTGCGCTACCCGGCCTTCGTCCGTCGGATGGTCGAAGCGGCCCTGATCGTGACCGACAGCGGCGGTGTGCAGGAGGAATCAGCCTACCTCGGGGTGCCCTGCCTTACCTTGCGCTCCACGACGGAGCGGCCGATCACGGTGGACGCCGGGACCAACATCATTGAATCTTCGTGCGCGGGGGATTTGGGCGGCACTGCGCGGCGTTTGATCGCCGGGAGCTATCCCGGCATCGGAGAGAACCCTGTGTTGAGGGCCGCACACTGGGATGGTCGCGCCGGGGAGCGAGTTGCCGAGGCGCTGGTGCGGTTCGGCCGGTCGTGTTGAGCGCGCCTCAGTGCGCGATCCCGTCTCCAGCAATCGCGCGCCACACCGTGATCGCGATGATGCGAAGGTCGAACCAGAACGAGCGTAGCCGGAGGTACTCGGCGTCGAGGCGCACCTTTTCCGGTATCGAGAGTTCGTCCCGCCCGTTGATTTGTGCCCACCCCGTGAGTCCCGGAGTGAGTTCGTCGATCCCTTCGGCGGTGCGGAGCGCTATCAGATCGCTCTGATTGAAGAGCGCGGGGCGCGGGCCCACGAAGCTCATGTCGCCGCGCAGGATGCTCCACAACTGCGGAAGTTCGTCCAAGCTGGTACGTCGCAGGAAACTCCCGATTGGCGTCAGGTAGCCGGCCGGATTGGTGAGCAGGTGGGTGGCGACCGCCGGGGTATGGAGGCGCATGGTCCGGAATTTCGGCATGCGGAAGATCTGGTTCTGTCTCCCGACGCGGTCGGACCAGTAGAGCGCCGGGCCCCGTGAGGTCCATCGCACCAGCAGGCCAATAACCGATGCCGGAAGGAGCAGTAGGCAACCCGCGACTGCCGCCACGACCACATCCACGCAACGCTTCACGTCGCCCTCACTCCAAGCCCCCGTGCCGCGCGGAGCAGCCCTTCGTCCACACTCACGGGCGGCCGCCAGCCTAGTACCCTCCGTGCTTTGCCAATGTCCACCTGAAGGCTTCCGCAGAGCCGATCCACGACGGCCCGTTTGCCGAGTACTGCTGCGCCCGCCTCGAGGATCGCGGGTGGCACAGGTACGAGGCGAGGGTGGACGCCCAGCGCGGCCGCCGTACGCCGAAGCAATTCAGTTGTGGAGAGATCCTCGCCGTCCGCCGCAAGAAAGACCTGGTTGGCGGCTCTTGGATGTTGCAGGCAGAGGAGAATCAAGTCCACCAGGTTGTCGAGTCCGAGCAGCGATCGGCGGTTCTCCGTCACGGCGCCGAGCGGAAGTGGGAGGCCGCGCGCCAGCCAGCGCGCCATGCGGAGAAAGTTGGCGCGCACGCCTGGGCCGTAGATCAGCGGAGCTCGGATCACCACGACCTCCATGCTGGTGGAGGCCGCGAGCGCCAGCAGCCCCTCCTCGGCCTCCAGCTTAGAAATCGCATACGGATCCGCCGGCGCGGGAGTGTCGATTTCATGGTAGGGTCGTCCCGGCTGCGTGCCCTCACCATTCACCTTGACCGAGCTCACGAAGACGTACCGCCTTGCCCCGGCAACCAATGCCTGCTGCGCCAGTGCGAGTGTTGCCGCGACATTCACTCGTCGATACTCGGCCAGCGGGTCCGCCGCACCGTCTGACATAACGTGGACGCGGGCGGCGAGATGCACCACGGCTCCGCAGCCGGCAAGGGCTTCACGCCAATCGGTCGACGGCCCGAGGTCGCCGACGCACGCGATCCGGACACCCGTCGGGAACGTCGCCGTGCGGCGCACGGCCGCTGTGACCGCCGACCCGCGCCGTACCAGCTCCTCCACCAGTGCACGGCCGACGAAGCCGTTGGCACCGGTAACGAGCACGCGCGCCACCGCGTCAGCCACCGCTCCGCCCGGCCGGAGCAGCGAGAGCCAGCAGGTCATCGGCCAGTTGGGCACTCAGGGTGGCCCTGGCGTAGCGCGCCAGGAACGCCTCCCGTGGCGCGTCCTCCAGCGTGAGCGATGCCAGCGCCCGCACCGCGCCCTCGAGGTCGCATGGGTCGAAGACGGCGGCGTTCGGGACTTCCGAGCGCACGAACTCTGCCGCGTACCCAGCTACACCCGCCAAGATCGGCTTGCCCATGGCGGCGTACTCGAAGACCTTCGACGGCAGCACCTTGCGGAACGCGGGATAGTCGTTGAGGTGAAGGAAGAGCACGTCGGCGGCGCGGTACGCCGCCTTGAGAGCCTCGCGCCCTACCGGTGATTGGATCTCGACATTTGCCAAGCCGGCCGCTGATACCGCCGCCTCCAGCGCCCGGCGCCGCCCGCCGTCGCCTATGAGGACGAATTGGACCCGCGGCCCAAGCGCGCGGGCCAGCGCCGGCACAATCCTGTCCAGTCCCTGACCTTGTCCGATATTCCCCGCATAGAGCACCCGTACGGTGCCGAGCGCGCCCCCTCGCGGCGACGATCGGTGCTCCGTCGGGCCGTCGGCCAGGAAGTCGTCGTCGATGCCGTTGGTGATGCCGGAGAACTGCTTGCTGGGATATCGCCTGCGAAAGTATGGCAGAAAGCCGGCCGACACCAGGTTCACCCTGTCGGCGCGACGCAGCACAATCCCCTCCAGGGCCGTGAACATGTGTCCGGCGAGCCTGGAAAACGCTCTAGGCAACAAGTCCTTGATCGTGTCGGCAAAGATGTCGCGAATATCCAAGTACAGCTTCGCCTTCTGTCGGCGGGCGACCAGGGCACCTAGCACCGCCGTCATCAGTCGGCTGGACGTGGCGAAGACCACGTCGTAATGCTGAGATGCCGCGGCGGCGCGCACCTGCCGCGCGAAGGAGACGAACGCCATCGACTGGTCCGCCATTCCGCTCTCATGCCGGCCCAGCGCGAACCGGCGGATGCTGACGCCCGGCGCATCTTCCCTCGCCGGCGCCTCAGCCGAGAAGGAGGCGTACCGGTTAGGCAGCGTGGTGAACACGTCAATGTGGGCATCCGGCGGCATCCTCTGGAGCAGTGAGTTCACCAGCGCGGTGGAGCGGAACGCCCCCGCGCTCAGGTCCGGCCGGAAATAGAACGTGAGAATCAGTATCCTCATGTAGCGTCCCAACTGAGCGTGGTGCAGAGGTTCGGACCCTCGAAGTCAGCCACGACGCAGCGGGTGGGGACACGCAGGCCGAACTCAGGGTGCCAGGTCGAGTCTTCGACCCTCAGCGTCCCGCCCTCGGCACGCAGTCTCGCGCGGCGTCCCCCACACAGTTCAAGACCGATTCCCCCGTCAGACGGTGGACTGGCGATGACCGTTGGATGCAGATGAAAACGGGCCTGCGCCGTCTGGAACCTGCCATCGATCCTGTCGATCACGCTGAGTGCCCCGGGCTCGAAACGCCAGGCGCGTCTGTGGGTGGGGCGCCCCGGCATCCGCCGGTAGCCATCGTGGGCGCAGCAAATCTGTGGCGCTCCACCTTCATCGACCTTCAGGCCTACCGGGCGCGCACGGCGCGCCACACGAAATGCTGACCAGACCTCCGAGGAGTCGGCGTGGTCCACCAGCACGGTGTTGTGCGCCGCCGTACTGCGCTGGCGCAGCCGCTCTGCCCCGGCGGCATAGAGCGATGTGCCGGAGTTGACGAGCACCCGTTGCCCAAACAGGGATAGCTCGAAGGAGAGAGTGTCGGCGTGCGCGTGAGCCGGCAGGTAGTCGGGGCCGATCAAGCCGACGTCGAGCATCGCCACGGCGGGGCCTTGCTCGATCCGGATGTACCCGCTTGCGCCCAACCGTGTTATCGGCGACCTCGCCGTGCCCAGCGCCGGGAACCCAAGTCGCTTGGCGTACGCCTCGAGCTGGCCGGGCGACGGGGCGATGCCAATGGCTGCATCGTTGAAGAACCCGATCTCGCCATCGGGGTGGCACATCGTCGCCAGCCAATCGCGCATGGGACCAATCACTGAACGCAATCTGCCGACAGCAGGTTGCCATGGCGCTGGGATACCATCCGCGAACGCGGTGGCCGCGTTACACAGGTCTAGCACGTCCTCCAGGGCGAGGGCGTGGTACATCGGGGACAGTTCGAAGTGGGCGCCATCAGGAAGAATTTGCACTGGCACCTGATCGGCCAGGATACTCATTCCGCGGTCGAGCCAATCCGTTGCCTCGGGGCCGTCGAAATAGAGGCCGGCGTACACCAGGGCCTTTGCATTGGCGAACAGGTGATTGCCAAGCAGGTGGGTTTCGAGCCGCTTGGATAGCCAGCGCACCTGCACCGCAAGGCTCGCCACGGACTCATCCGGCAATCGGTTGCCGCGCAGTGCCCACTTGATCCAATTCACGATACGAAGACTCGCCGGGTACGCCTCCCACCCGGTGCCACGGGCCGGGGGATTGTCCTGAACCCACCGCTCCAGCACTTCGCGATGCCAGTCCGAGCGGCGGTCAGCATTGCATGCGTTGAGGTCGTCGAAGTAGTGGAGATTGTAGCGCCAGAGCTTCGCAACGGCGGGGTCATCCCAGCCGTGCTCCGCCAGCGAGCGTGTCTCGTTCAGGAAGCGAAAAGCGAGAGGGCCAACCATGCTCGCGGACCGCTCGGCACCGGCAACGAACTCGCCGGGACTAGTCGGTCGCAGTGGCGGAGCAGCGCGCAGATCGGGGCGGGGGTCGCGGAGGCGATACAGCACCCGCCCATAAACTTGAATCGGCTTCAGGTGACGGATCGTATTCAAGTAGAGGCCTAGTTTCGCCATGCACCCGTCATCGAAGCGCTTCCGATGCCGCAAGCGTCACGTGGCCCACCTCCAGCAGCTCGTCGAGCGGGATCGGCGGCGGCCCCCCCTGCTGGATCGCGCGGACGAATGCTGCGGCGCACTGCTTCTGGCCCTTGTCCTGGCGCCAGAGGTTCATCTTGCGGAAGCCGGGCCAGCCGAAGCCGGTCAGCTTGCGGAAGTTGTCGAGTGCGAGGATGCGCCCACTACTGAACACCTCCAGCCGCTCCTTCGGGAACGACTTGTGGCCGTTGGCCAAGTATAGAATCGTCCCGAGCGATCCGTTCTCGAACTGCAGGGTGATCGTTGCCTTGTCATCGGTGATGACGATACCGGGCGCCCTTCCCATCGAGCTTGCCTGGAACGCGGTGATCGGTGAAGCAGCGAGAAAGCGCAACAGGTCGATGAAGTGGCATGCTTCGCCGACGATGCGGCCGCCGCCGACCCGTCGGTCCTGCGTCCAGTGCTCGGCCGGAATCGCGCCGGCGTTCACGGTCATCAGGAAGACCTGCGGTCCGCCCACTCCATGGAGCAGCGAGCGGATCTTCTGCACCTGCGGGGCAAACCGGCGATTGAATCCTACCATCAAGATCCGGTCGCTTTGAGCCGAATGCTCAGCCTTGATGGCGTCGAGCTCTTCTGTCGAGAGTGCCAAGGGCTTTTCGACGAAGACATGCTTGCCGGCGCGCAGGGCCGCCTGGACCAGGTCAGCGTGGCTATCGTGGCGGGTCGCGATCACGACTGCATCAACCTGCTGGTCGGCGAAGACGCTGTCGGTGTCCGTCGTCGTGGACTCAAAGCCGAACTTCCGCCCGGCGTGGAGGCCGCTGACACCTGCGCTGGACGCCACGGTCCGGAGCCGCGCGCCGGCCGCCTTGAAGGCTGGGATCAGCACCGCCGTGGCGTAGTTCCCTGAGCCGACGAGACCGAGCGATATCCGCCCGCCCGGCCGCGTCGAGGGGCCCGTCACCGCAGGAAGCGAGAGGTCAATTGTGCGGGCCTGCGGTTCCGCGTCCGGGGATGCAGGATAGGTCAGCAGGATGCCGAGGGACGGGGCCTCGCCTGTCACGAGCTCATAGGCCGCCTGGGCACCGGCGATCTCAAACCGGTGCGAGACTAGCGAGCGAGCTTCCACCCGCCGGTCCGCGAGCATATCCAGCACCGCCTCGAAGTTGCGCTGTTCGGTCCAGCGTACGAACCCGACGGGGTAGTCTACTCCGCGTTCTTCGTAGGACGGGTCGTAGCGCCCCGGCCCGTAAGAGCATGAGACCTGGAAGCTCAATTCCTTCTCGTAGAAATCCGCGCGGGACAAGTCCAGCCCAGCGACCCCCACCAGCACGATGCGGCCGCGCTTGCGGCACATTTGCGCCGCCTGATGCACCGGCTCGTCGCTGCTGGTCGAGGCCGTGATAATCACCGCATCCACCCCCCGCCCCCGCGAGAAGGCCCGCGCTGCTCCAATGGCGTCCTTACCTTCAGTCAAATCGACCACCTCGGCCCCGAACTGCTTGGCGAGCGCTAGCTTGGCGGGGTCGAAATCGATGCCGAGGACCCGGCAGCCGTGGGCGATCAACAGCTGCACTGTCATGAGCCCGATGAGGCCGAGGCCGGTGACGACCACCGTTTCGCCGAGGGTCGGCTGCGCGAGCCTGATCCCCTCGAGACCGATGGCGGCAATCACGGTAAAGGCCGCCTCCTCGTTCGACACCGTGTCAGGGACGCGGCAGCAGAGAGTCTGCGGGACTACGACGACTTCGGCGTGCTTCCCGTTCGACACCACGCGGTCACCCACTGCGAACCCGCGCACGTCATCCCCCACTTCCAGCACGACCCCGACATTGCAGTAGCCGAGTGGCAGCGGCTGATCCAGCTTGTTGAAGACCGCCTCCATAGTTGGCACCAGTCCGTCGGTCCTGATCTTGTCAATCACCTGGCGAACCTTGTCCGGCTGGGCGCGCGCCTTGCCAAACAGTGACGCCTGGCCAAAACCCACCAACATTTTCTCTGTGCCGACCGACACCAGCGTGGTCGTGGTTCGAATCAACAGGTGGCCTCGCTTGACCGCCGGGCACGGCACGTTTGCGACTTCGGTCTTTCCGGTGCGGAGGCTTTGCAGGATCTGTTTCATGCCGGTGCCATCGGCGAGGGGGTGGGTGACGCCGCCGATCGTCCTGCGCGTGCAGGAGCTGACCCAGAAGCACCCAACGCGTCCTCCAGATCAAGGGACAACTGCGTGGAGCGCAGCGACAACTGAGAGTCGCCGTTCTGCCCGGCCACGATGCAGGCGCAAATAGAGTCATACATGCGCCGATACGAATCCATCGGATTTATGCGTCTGCGACGAAGCACGCGGACGCTATTCTCCGATTCATAATAGGATGCGTCCGTCATGCGAATGGTGGTTGTGGCTGCGCGCAGCTCAATGACATCACGGACACCCAAGCGCTCACTGCCGTTGTCCGTGAGACTCAGAACCAGCCTTGCGTCGTTTGCAAGTCGTACCGACATCAAGACATCCTTGCCACGCAATGCCTGTACAGCGAAGTCCGCGACGGGAGGATAGCCATTGATAAACATGAAATAGTCCAGCCAATGACAGCCATTGGAAATGATGCGGCTGCCCGAGTTCGGCCAATTATACCAATGATGCGCGGGTAGCGGAATTTCGTATACGATACAGTGCATGTCCACCGGGTCCCCCAGAGCAACCCCAAGGTCCACGCGTGCCCAATCATTCATTCGGGAGTAGCGCCTGTGGAAGCAGGCGAACATGCGGGGAGTTTGCATGACCGCTTGCTGGAGCGCGAGGAACTCCTTGAGGGTCGTTGCCAGCGGCTTTTCGATGACGGCGTAGGCGCCGCTCTGCAATGCGTGGACACCAAGTCCTGCATGGGTGTGGTGATAACCCGCAATAAACCAGGCATCAAATGTCTCGCCTGGCCGCGGCCTCGGACAGGTATCGGTGGTAACGTCGAGCGATCTGATTCCGGCAATTTGGTCCGGATCAATTTCATGAATGGCGGCGAGGTTGAGCCGTCGGCGAAGGACAGGCAAGATCTGGGTCTTGGCGTAGTTGCCTGCCCCAAACAGCACCGCGGATGGCCGCTTCACCATTGGGCCGTTGGTGGCATGCCGCTCTCGGATCTCACTTGGCAATGCCGAGACGCTACGGGGAGTCGAGGGGTGGGTATCCACCGCCATGGCGCTCAACACAGGCGCCAGCACGTCCCGAAGTACCCGCTCATCCACGGCGATCCCAGAGTATGAAGTCCAACCGATGAAGCGGCGAAGCCCGGAGAGTGCGTCGGATGCCTCGACCGGGCTCGAAATACCCGAGACTTCGCTGGTCGAGAAGACAAAGCGCTGGTCAACGCAAATGCGTGGCCACGCGGGAGAGTGATTCGGCGCGAAGAACACCACGGACTGTCCTCGAGACAGCCCCGAGGAGGTCGGTGCTTCAATCACTCGTCCAACGCCGAGACCGGCGACTTTGAGGTTTCGGAGCCGCTCCGCAAGGCGCGACACGACTTTCCTCCATACCGCCAGCGGCCCTATCCGTCGGAGATAGTTCCACACGAGGAAAGCGCTCTTGGGGCGCACGATGTATTGATCCGAGATCGGAGCAGAAACCCACCATGCATCTACCGCGAGCCGCACGTCAGATGCGGGATCCCGCCACGCATCAAGCATCTGCCGAGTCATCTGGAGTGGAACCGCATCGGTAGGCAACCGATCTGTGAGGGAGTGGTGTCGGACTGGCCAACCAAGTGGTGCCCCCAAAATACCATCACACGCCCGATCGTGTGATCCGGGGTCCAAGGCTTCGCCGCGAAACTATGGTTCGCGCGAGCCAGATAAGGAATACTGCTTGCACCACCATGCCGGCGAGGCGCGCGAGCACCAATCCGCGTGCGCCATCCGCGGAGAGGAGCGCGGTACCTGAGACAAAGACGGCCGCGTACAGTGAGCAAGTGACCAAGTTGGGCCAAACCGCGCCCGCAGCATAGACGAGATACTCAGCTGGCTTTCCGAGTGCCATCACAGTGCCGCTAAGGAGGACGATGACCAAGATTGGTCCGCTCGAGCTGTACACTGTTCCGTAAAGGCCCATCACTTGAGGAGCATAGAGACCAAATACAACCAGAAGTGGCACCGTGGCGGCGGCCGTCACAATGACGGCCCGTCTCGTCAACTGCGAGAGTCGGTGTCGGTCACCGTTGATGAGACTCATGCTCATCGCGGGCATCCAGGTCCGTCCAATCACTACTGGGAAGAACACCATTAGGGCCATCCACTGATTCGCGGCGTTGATTAGCGCCATCTCTTCCAGCCCGCCGGGCTGCCGCACGAGGATGGCCGGCGCAGCCCAGTCGGCAAGCGAGAAGACGAGGCTCCCGAGCAGCACGGGGAGTCCAAACGAGGTTGGGAGATGGAAGTCAGAGCGGGTGAACCGCCACGATGCAGATGCGGACGCGTGCACGTTGATCCGACGGAGCACGAGATGGGTGATAGCGGCGGTGGTTCCTACCGCGAGGGTCAATCCAAGAATGGCCCCCGTTTCACCGTACCATTTCGTGGCTGGAATCATGAAAGCCAGGGTCGCGATGCCCGAAACGGCCCCTAGTTTGGCCACGCTGGCCCAAGCCTCGAACCCAATAAGTGCGCTGGTCTGGACGGCGTTCATTGCGGTCAGCGCGACAAGCAGGGCCGACAGGCGCAGTAGTGGTTCAAGGCTCGCCTCTCCAAACACTCGTCGAGCAATGAAGGGCGACAGCAAAAACAGGGACGTGCCGAGCAGCAGGCCAATCCCGATTGCACTCACATGACTTACACCAAGAAGCGCACCAATCGCCTCTGGTCGTTCTGCGCGCAGCTCGGCAATGTACTTCGTGGTAGCCATCCCGATCCCGAAACCAGCGAACACTGCAAACATCATCACGGTGCTTTGAATGACGCCAAGCGCGCCAAAAGCAGCCTGTGACACATGTCGACCAACAAAGATATTGGCAACGATAATGGAGCCCCGACTAAGGCCAGTCCCCGTGAGCGTCCAGAACATCGCAGCCACGCGGTACTCGACAAAGCCACGTGACCAGCGCGCGCGAAGGGTCAAGCGCGAAACCGGCGCAGACGATCTCGCACTCGGTTCAGGTTGGCGAGGATGGCGCCGATGACAGTTGAACGCGCCTGCCACAGCCGTGGATGGACCAGCGCTCGAAGCTCCGTGCCGGCACGCAGGGATTCACGTTGAAGCGTTGCATGCGAAGCAAGCGTCGTGTCGCGCACGAAGAGAAACACATTTTGGGCGTACCAATAGTCCACACTGGGGTCTTCCCACACGAGAGGACGAACGCAGTCGATGCCCACATACCCTCGCGCCTTGAACCGCTTGCCCCAGTACTCGGGCCACTGCTCATTTACGTGAAATGTACCCCCCTGGCCCGGGATCGCTGCTGAGAAAAGTACGATGTCGCCATGGCGGACGAGGGAATCTACGAAGGTGTCTGCTGAGGCGTGCGGAATGTGCTCCGCGACTTCGAGGGACACGACTAGATCAAAATGGCGCCCCAGGTCGATCGGAACGCGCAAGTCAACTGCTCTGAAACAATCTCGCGGAATCTGAAGTGCATCGGCATTTACCCAGGGCCCATCGACCCCTTGAATGTCTGAAACCCCAGCATCCGCAAATGCCTTGAGCCATTCACCGGTGCCGCATCCCACATCGAGCACGCTCTCCGGGTGTATGATATCCAACAGGTGCGGGAGCACGGCGTGCGCCGACGCACCGGAAGTGACGGCAAGGAACCTGTAGAATGCGTCATTATACGATGTCACGGTCACCACGCAGGCAGATGTTCATGGGGGATCCACATCGGGGTTGCAGGTAAGTTAGGGCGAAACTTATCCGACTCGATGCACGAACGGCAGACCAATGACCGGCGAGGCCAGCCGCGACGGGGGGGCGTAAGCCGGCCCAATGACAATGTGAGCAGCGCCATTAGAACCAGCCTTCGGCGATCGGCTTCGATCGATCACGAGCACCACGTGCGTAGGCACCAGCGGCGACATACCGAAAGAGTGCAGGAGCATACAGCCGGGGACAACGATCCGTCGCCTTCAACCACTTTCGTACGGCAGAAGTCCAAAGCCGGCTCGTGATCAGGCGTATCCCGACATCTCGCAACCGCTCCAGCAGGCCGGATCCGCGCTGAGGGGGCTCAAGGAAGCGGAAAGCCGATTCCCGAAGGAACTGTGGTGACTCGCGAAGGAGAAGCGGCATCCCGTAGCGCGAGAGGAAGTACTGCTTTCGCTCAAACTGGTCCACCGAACCGCCCCATTCGTGGTGCCACACCAATGCCGCCGGGAGGAAGATCCCGACGACACCACCCCGCTCCCAGCGTTCCGCAAACTCGTGGTCTTCACCACCATAGTGCACGAAACCTTCGTCCATCAGCCCAAGCCGGGCCACATCGGTCGTCCTGACAGAGAGGTTCATGACAGTCCAATTTCTGCCTGGCACGCGCTCCATGTCGATGTCTGGTCGCTCGGGGCCTATGTGTCTGCTGTCTCGAAAGCGGAAGTAGTTACTGCTAGCAACCCATGGTGCAGGGTAGCGAATGGCGCCGCAACCCACTACTCCCTCTCGACGTTCATGCAACGCCAAGTGTGTGCTGACCAGGCCGGGGTCAGGGATGCAGTCATCGTCAAGGAGCAACAACAATGGTGCCCGGGACGCGTGCGCCAACGCGTTGCGCTTCGCGGAGAGCGTGTTAGTCACGATGTCGAGGAAGCGAAATGTCGTCGCGTGCTCTGCGAAGGCGTGCACAAGCTCCTGTGTGCCATCGCCGCTTCCACTATCACAGACGAGCACCTCAAACTCGGAGGCGGAGACGCCTTCCTGCTTCGTAAGCGCCATCAGGAGTTCCTGTAGCCGCTCCTTGCGGCGCCAGGTCGGGATATTCACCGACAAGCGTGGCAATGCTGTTGATGGCAAGTTCGTGGTCCTCCGGCTCCGATGGGAGTGCGGGGCGGACTTCCGATTCCGCCGCGGTTGTCAGTCCAGCGAGGGCTCGGCGCGGCGGACGGTGGACAACCCTGGCGACACGAGCTTCAGTCCAATCGCGAAAAACAGGGCACCGGCCGGACTGAACAAGATGCCAGAGCCAAACATCATGTTTAAGAACATGCTACCAAGAATATACAATCCGACCACAGCTTCGCCTCGGACTTCCGGGGTGGAGGCACGTGCGATCCCCGCACGGAAAGCGCGCTCATTGAGCCACAGATACCAAAGGCTGAGTGGCACCCCCCCCATGAGCAGCAACTCAACGAGCCCATTGTGCGGAGTTGGTACCTCCGGGTACCCGAGATTCCCCGCCCCGCCGATCGGCCCCAACCCTAGGAGAAGGGTGAACTTACCGTGAAACGCGATGGCCAGCCGGGGCAATGCTGTCAGGCGATCGAGGATACTCTGAGCGAGGCTGACATCATCGTAGATCCTAGTTGCGCTTTGGTCGGTGAGCCGGAACGCTCGCCAAAATACTGACAGTTTGCCCGCCCACTGCGCGAATGCCCCCAGAAAGCCGATCGTTAGCAAGCCCAAGAGTACCACCAGATGGCGCTTCGTCGGCCGCCTTACCAAGGGGAGGACCAACAATGCAAGGGCGACGTTTACGATGGCGCCTTTCGAGAGCGACAACATGGACCCGACGGCAATGCAGATCACTGCGATGGATGCGAGTGAAGCAGGCCGGATGGAGTAGACGCACAGAATCATACCCATCCCGCAGACCGCCCCCAACGTAGTGAGGCTGCCGAACAGGCTGGCGAACCGAAACAAGCCGGCGCGCTCAGACGACTCGGCAAACCAGGAGATCGGGCCAGCGACGAACTGATAGGGAATCGTCAGCGCGGCTAAGACGCTGAACAACGCCGCGGTTACCGTGAGCGCGCGGAGATTGCTCTGCGTTCCGGGAAGCCAGAGCACGACGACATAAATCGGAATGGTGAAGATTAGCCGCACTGTTCCTAGCGCGAGCGATCCGGACGTATAGGGTGCCCCCGACACAAGTCCGGGAAGGATCGCCAAGATGGGAATGCCGTATAGCCCTAGAATCATCCCAAGAATGCGTCGGCTTCCATACTCCATGCGTGTTGCAGTGAGGCTGGCGATCAGGAATGTGAGGCAGACAGAGGACGCGTACACCAACGCATAGAGGGGCGTGACATTTCTCAGCAAATGGAGTTGCGAGATGATGACAGTAAGGAGGATAAAGAGTCGAAGCATGCGGACGTCCGCGGCCCGTCTACACTAGTTGGAGCGAGGTGCGAACGGACCGCATCGCTTTGGGGCCACTAAGGTGGATTGGAGGCGCATACGAATCACGGCTGTGACCGCCAAAGCATTTGGCGAATACGGTTCAAATGTGCCATTGAACCGCCCCTCACCTCCTCCAAAGTGGTGACAAAAGCCTCAACCTCGGAGTCACCCTTGTTGCGCCGCCGGCGGAGTATGTCGGTAACGAGAGCGATGGTACCGCCGAACATTCCACCGACCACCAGCCCGAACATGAGGGCTTGAACAAGCCATCGCGGTTCCGGCCTCACTGGCAGCGTGGGGGCCTCGATGACAGTAATCAAGGGCGTATCTCTCACTTCCCGAAGGCGGACCTCCTCGTATGACTGAGTGAGTGTGGTGAACACCTGTTGCTTGAATGAAAGGTCTCGCTGCAGTCTCTCGCGCTGGAAGGACAGGACCGGTGAGCCGCTATACTGTCGATTCTCACGGAGAAAGCTCTCGAGCTGGTCCTCGGCAGAGCGAAGGTCAGTAGCGGCGAGTGCGAGGCGATTCTCGACGAACCTGCGTTCCGCCGCCGCTTGACCTTGTCTCGTGCGCAGATTGAAGTCGTTGATGCCTGAAATTAGAGAATTGGCGATCGACACTGAAACGCTCGGCCATTTGGTTACAACCGACAGTTCCACCACCCCTGTGGTTTTCGAAAGGGACGCCTTGACGATTCGCCTCAGCCGCTTGATGCCTTCTTCTTGGCGGGTTGCCGAGTCGCCAGCCCTGACGTTGAACAGATCCAAGAACGTTTTGCGCACCCCACCCAACTCTGTCACGACGAGAGTATCGCTCACGGTTTGGGTCAGGAGCACTCGGGACTGAAGGAGCTTGACGTATAGCTCAGGGGGGATCGATTGATTCGCGGTCGGTAGCCGGACCCCGAACTGCCCGGCAATGCTCGCAAGGCCCGCCCGGTCAGCATCGGTGCCTTGCGTAAGGAAGGAGGCACTTGCCGAGTACGAGGCCGGCTTCACGGCCACGAACACCACTGCGAGAGTAAATCCGATGAGCATCCAACGTGCGATGGAGCTGCGGTTGCGGAGCAGTGTGGTCCCCATCGCCAGGAGCGAGATATCGTAGCCCGTCTGCGGCTCGGCTTCAGTCATACACGTCCTCAGGGTGAGCGCCCCATTGTCGGCGGTTGTTGTGAGGCCTGTCGGTAGGTAGGCCCGATGTCTTGGGCGACGTCGGCTCCGGCGCGCCCGGAAGATGCCACGGTGCCGGGACCCTCATCCCTGCGATCGCGCTTGCTCCGGGCGGACAGTCGATCCTAGACTGGGCCGCACGGTCAGGCTTGGCACGACGCAACCAACGAGGCACACTCGACTGGTTGTCGGCTAGAGCGTTTCACTTCATGGAGAACCTGTCGATTCTTGAGATGGAGAGGAGCTTCCTGTTGCCAAGAGTCGTTTGGTGAGCTGGTTGGTTGAGGTGACATCCTCCGGAATGAGCAGGCACGCGCACCCAAGATCTGCGAAACCGTCGCGGAAGCTCCGGACCATCATGGATCCTTCGCCGAGCGGCGGAATCACGAGATAGTCCGATCTGCCAAGGCCTACCCCAAGCGTGGTTATCTGCGCGCTGTAGGCGTTGCTGGAGCTTGCACCGAGGGAGCGGAACATACGCAGAAACGAGAAATCGGCCATAGTCCGGAGCTTGGCCGATGTCAGGAATGGTCGATGCTTGAACATGTGAGCAGCGCTCGTCGTGGTCAAGGCGCGATCCGCGGCTAAGTGTTGGCAGGACTTAGGCAGCTGTGTCAATCAACTCCAGGCGTTTGGCGGCTCATGCAGCCCGGCGCCGGTGGGTGAGATGACACTTCGACCAGCTGAGTTTTTGGGCGGAGCCAGGGTTGCGCGGTCCCCGAGCGCCGGCGGCGGCCGGCCGTACTTGATGGTGAATACCAAATGGCCGGGAATCCGGTTCGGGACGAGCGCTGCTTAGGTTTTCGCTTTCCGTCCGTCCGAAAACCCCAGAATCCCCCCCCTCCGGGCTCATCCTTCCGAAAGTTCTCCATTCAAGCTATTATTCCCCAAGTACTTGACGCACTCTTGACACCCCCACTCAATATTGTGTGTCATCCATCACGTGGAGACACCGCTGACCCCGCAAATAAGAGCGCACCCACCGGCCGGCCTTCGGAATCGCCACCTCTTGGCGTTGGACGCGCTGTTGCTCCCGCTCGCCACCCTCGTGGCTTTTGCTATCCGGTTCGAGGGACTCACCTGGCCTTCCGAGAACGTCACCGGCGCCATCTGGTTCGTGCTCCTCTCGGCGCCGGTCAAGCTCTCGCTCTTCCTGTCGGCGGGGCTTTACCGGCGCGTCTGGCGCCACGCCAGCGTGCACGAGGCCGAGCAGATACTCAAGGCCTTGGCCGTCTCGGGCGTCGTCTGCTTCGCGATCGGCGCCTTGGCGATTCCTGGACTCGGTCTGGCCCCCTCCCGCGTCCCGATTTCGGTACTGATCCTCGATGCGCTCCTCACGGCCACAATCATCACCCTGCCACGGGCCGCGGTGCGTTTCCACGCCGCCCGCCGGCACCGCGGCCAGCAGGTCGACGCACGGCGCGTCCTTGTTGCCGGTGCGGGCTCGGCAGGCGCCATGATCGTCCGGGAACTCATCGGCAATCCCCAGTTGGGCCTCAATCCCGTCGGATTCCTCGACGATGATCGATCGAAGCTCGGCAATCGGCTGCACAACCTGCCAATCCTCGGCTCCCTGGCCGACCTGGCGAGAGTCGCCGAGGCCCGGCAGGTCCAAGAGCTGATCATCGCGATGCCTAGGGCGTCTGGCGCGGTCATTCGAGAATTGGTCGAGGGCGCCGCCATCGCCGGTATCAAGACCAGAACGGTGCCGGGCGTGTTCGACATCATCTCGGGTCGGGTGGCGGTCAGCGCGCTCCGCCAGGTCGAAATCCAGGACCTGCTCCGACGGGAACCCGTCAAGACCTGCCTGGAGCCAGTGCGAGCGATCATCCAGGGCGAGACCGTGCTGGTGACAGGTGCCGGCGGCTCCATCGGCAGCGAACTCTGCCGCCAGTTGGTCGCCCTCGGGCCGAAGCGGATCGTCCTGGCGGGTCACGGCGAAAACTCGATCTTCGATATCCTGAATGAACTGCGGGGCAATGCGCCTGGCGTGGAATTCGTCCCGGTCATCGTGGACATGCGCGATCGGGACCGGCTCGCCCGTGTCTTCAGGCAGTGGGATCCGATTGCGGTGTTCCACGCTGCCGCGCACAAGCATGTTCCGATGATGGAGTGCAACGTCGCCGAGTCCATCACCAACAACATCCTCGGGACGCGGAACGTGGTCGAGCTGGCCGCCGAGGGACGGGTGGAACGCCTCGTGGTCATTTCGACCGACAAGGCGGTGCACCCCACCAGCGTCATGGGCGCCACGAAACGCGTGGCCGAGATGGTGGTCCAAGACTCGGCGCGCGCGGTTAACCGAAACTTCGTGTCGGTGCGGTTCGGAAACGTCCTCGGCTCGCGCGGCAGCGTGGTGCCGACCTTCCTGAAGCAGATCGCCGCCGGGGGCCCGGTCACGGTGACTCACCCGGAAATGCGCCGCTACTTTATGACCATCCCGGAATCGGTCCAGCTCGTACTGCAGGCCGGCGCGCTGGGCAAAGGCGGGGAGGTGTTCGTGCTCGACATGGGGGATCCGATCAAGGTGGCAGACCTGGCCGCCGACCTCATCCGCTTGTCCGGCAAGGAGGTTGGCACCGACATCGAGATCCGCTTCACCGGCAGCCGCCCCGGGGAGAAGCTCTACGAAGAACTGTTCTTCAGCGCAGAACACGCGGGGCCGACCGAGCACCCAAAGGTGCTCCGGGCCACGAATGCCAAGCTGCCGGAGGGCATTGCGCCGAAGATCGAGGCGATCATTGCGGCCGCCCAGGGAGGCTCCCCCGACCAGGAGCTCCGGGAACGGCTCCGGGACCTGGTGCCCGATTTCGATCCCTCGCTGGCCGCCTCACACCCTACATCCGCTCCACCAACGCCCGGGCAAACTCGCTCGTCTTGAGGAGCGTCGCCCCCTCCATCTGGCGGTGGAAGTCGTAGGTCACCAGCTTGGCCGCAATGGTGCGCTCGATGGAGCGCACGATGCGGTCTGCCGCCTCGTTCCATCCCATGTAGCGCAGCATCATCTCGCCGGAAAGAATCACGGAGCCGGGGTTGACCTTGTCCTGGTCGGCGTACTTCGGCGCGGTGCCGTGCGTCGCCTCGAAGATGGCGTGCCCGGTCTGGTAGTTGATGTTGGCGCCCGGCGCGATGCCGATGCCGCCCACCTGCGCCGCCAGCGCGTCGGAGATGTAGTCGCCGTTGAGGTTGAGGGTCGCGATCACGTCGTACTCCGCCGGCCGCGTCAGGATCTGCTGCAGGAAGGCGTCGGCGATGACGTCCTTGACCACGATGCCGTTCGGGAGCCGGCACCACGGACCGCCGTCGATCTCCACCGCCCCGTACTCCTCCTTGGCGAGCTCATACCCCCAGTCGCGGAACCCGCCCTCCGTGTACTTCATGATGTTGCCCTTGTGCACCAGGGTCACGCTCTTCTTCCCGTGGGCGATGGCATGGTCCAGGGCGGCGCGAATGAGCCGCTTCGAGCCCTCCGCCGACACCGGCTTGATGCCGATCGAGCTGGTGGCCGGGAACCGGATCGCCTTGACCCCCATCTCCTCCCGGAGGAAGCGGATCAGCTTCTGCGCGTCCGGAGTTCCCGCCTTGTATTCGATGCCGGCGTAGATGTCCTCGGTGTTCTCCCGGAAGATGATCATGTCCACCTGGCCCGGGTCCTTCACCGGGGAGGGCACGCCGGTGAACCAGCGGACCGGCCGTACGCAGGCGTACAGGTCGAGCTTCTGGCGGAGCGCCACGTTGAGCGAGCGGATCCCCCCGCCGACCGGCGTCGTGAGCGGGCCCTTGATGGCCACCAGCTGCTTGGTGATCACCTGCAGCGTCTCGTCGGGGAGCCAGTTGTCCACTCGGTTCTTCGCCTTTTCGCCCGCCAGCACCTCCGTCCAGACGATCTGCCGCTCCACGCCGTAGGCCGCCTTCACGGCGCTGTCGAGCACCAGCTTCGAGGCACGCCAGATGTCGGGGCCGGTGCCGTCCCCCTCGATGAACGGGATGATGGGATGCGATGGAACGCTGAGCTTGCCTCCCACCATCGTGATCGATTCCCCCTTCAGGGGGGTCGGCGTGGGCTGGGCGGGGGCGGTCGAGGTCGGGGACATGCGTGGCTCACTCTCGGGCGGGGAACGGGATGCGGAAGCGGAATCCGGCAGGTAATATACGTCATGCAGACCGACGCCATCCACCTCCCCGCCATTCCGGCCGCGGACCTCGAGTCCCCGCCGCTCGCGCAGGCCGACACCATCCCCTCGCGGTGGTACTGGGACCCCGCCTTCGACCGGCTCGATCGGGACGCCGTCTTTGCCCGGACCTGGCAGGGGATCGGCCACGCCGGGCAGGTGCGCAGCGAAGGGCAGTTCTTCTGCGCGGAGGTGGCGGGGAATCCGGTGATCGTGATCCGCGGGAAGGACGGGGTCCTCCGCGGGTTCTATAACGTCTGCCGGCACCGCGGGGGGCCGCTGGCCGTGGAGCCCGAGGGCTGCGTGCGGGCCCTCCAGTGCAAGTACCACGGATGGACCTACCTGCTCGACGGCTCGCTGCGCGGCGTGCCGCAGTTCGACCGGGTGGAGCTCTTCGACCGGAAGGACTACGGGCTGGTGCCGGTGCGGGTGGCCGAATGGGAGGGGCAGGTGTTCGTGAACCTGTGGGCCGACGCCCCGCCGCTCGAGTCGTACGTGCAGGGCATCGTCGAGCAGATCGCTCCCAACAGGCTCGGTGCGCTCCGGTTCGTATGGCGAGTGGAGTACGACATCGCCTGCAACTGGAAGGTGTACGTTGACAACTATCTCGAGGGGTACCATGTGCCCCACGTGCATCCGGAACTGGTCAAGCTCTACGATTTCCAGAGCTACCGCACGGAGTGCTTCGACTGGTACTCGCTGCAGCACAGCCCGCTGAGCGGCACGGCCAACCTCTACACCAGCGGCGAGGGCGAGGCCTTCTACTACTGCCTCTTCCCCAACTACATGCTGAACATCCTCCCCGGCCGGCTCCAGACGAACCTGGTGCTGCCGCTGGGGCCCGCGCGCTGCCGGGTGGTGTTCCAGTACTTCTACACCGATCCCGACGCCCCGTCGGTGCGCAAGCTGATCGAGGAGGACCTGGCCTATTCGGACGCGGTCCAGCGCGAAGACATCGACATCTGCGAGCAGGTCCAGCGCGGGGTCGAGTCGCGGGCCTACGACCGGGGGCGGTTCTCGGTACAGTACGAGGAGGGGGTGTACCACTTCCAGCGCCTGCTGAAGGGGGCGTACCGGGCGTTCCTGGCGGAGCCGGGAACCAATGGAGGCTCTCGCCCGTAGGGAAGCACTGCTCAATCCGTCATCTGGGAGATTGCATGATCCGGACTGCACGTGCGGCGGCGCTGATTGCGCTCGTCGTTGCCATTCCAGCTGCCCTCGCGGCCCAAGCTGCTCCCGCCGCCGCTGGTCTACCCACCTGGTCCATCGACGTGGCCCATTCGGAGGTCAATTTCCGGATCCGCCACTTCATGAGCCGGGTGAGCGGCACCTTCACCGACTGGTCCGGCACCATCCAGGGCGACCCTGCCAACTGGTCGGGAGGTTCCGTCACCGCCACCATCAACGTGGCGAGCGTGGACACCCGGCAGGAGCGGCGCGACGCCGACCTCCGTTCCGGGCGATTTTTCGCCGTGGACAGCTTCCCGACCATCACCTTCGTGAGCCGTTCCGTGGTGCAGGCCGGGGACTCGCTCACCGTCTCCGGCGACCTCACGATGCGGGGCGTGACCAAGCCTGTCGTCCTGAAGGGGATGGTGCTCGGAGTGATGCCCGGCGAGCGGCCCCGCGCCGGCTTCGAGGTGACCACCACCCTCAACCGGCTCGACTACGGCGTGATGTACAACCGCGTCCTCGAGGGCGGTGGCACGATGCTGGGCGACGACGTCGAAATCCGCATCAACGTGGAGGCGCTCCGCCAATGACGCCCTCCCCCTCTCCCGAAGGGAGAGGGGGCAGGGGGTGAGGGGTCAGCGAACCCGGGCGCCGAGCGCCCGGAGCGAATCGGCCGGCACGCTCCCGGTGATCGCGAAGCGGATGCCCCCGCGCTCCTGCCAGGCCGTCACGTTCGCCCCGGCCGTGGCTCCGGTAGCCGCCTCCGCGGCCGTTTCTCGCCGAGCGGCGACTTGAGTCGCCGGCCGCTGCTGGTCGAGGGTCACGCTCCCCGATGCGTAGATCACCCGTACCAGCGGCAGGGAAGGGTCCGCCCCGGACACCGCGGTACCGGGGCCGGTCTCGACCCGGTCCGGAGCAAGCCCGTCGATCAGCCGGATCTGCCCGCCCAGCAGTCGCACACCCTCTTCCATCGAAACGACCCGCCAGGCCGCGGCAGGCTCGTCCACCTGTCTCGCCGCCTTGGCCGCAACCTCGTTGGCCCGCGCGTCCAGGAGATCTCGCTCAGCGGGCTGCAGTGCGGGCCGGGGTGCGTTGGCGACGGGCTGGTCGGCGGACTTCGCCTCCGCACGGGGTGCGGGCGCGGTAGTCGTCGCGGGCGGCGGTGCGGTGGGGGTTGAGCCGGACGCCGGCGGCGACATCGGCGCGGCCGCGTCGCGGCCGCCACTCGGCCGCTCCCCTTCCTGCAGGACAACCGCCTGTCCCGGCTCCGCGCCGCGGCCCCAATATCCGACCGCGACCGCCAGCAGGATGCTCGCCGCCCAGGCCAAGGTGCGGACGACAGTTCGCCGCCCCGGCGACGCCCCCCTCGCCCGCGCCGGCAAGGAGGGGACCGCCAGCACCTCCACGAGCCGATCAGCCTCCAGTTGGAACGCTCGCGCTTCGGCCACCCGCGCCGCGCAGGCGCTGCAACTGCCGACGTGGGTCTCGACGCGTGCGCGCTCAGCGGGCTCGAGTTCACCGTCGAGCAGCGCCTGAATGGTTCCCTCGTCAGGATGCGACATGCCTGCCTCCCTGCATGCGATAGGCCTCGACCAGCCGGCGCCGCGCCCGGGAGAGCGTCGTCCCGACCGCGCCCTTCGCGAGGCCGAGGGTCTCGGCGATTTCATCATAGTTGAATCCTTCGGCCTTGAGCAGCAACGCCTCGCGGTCCCGCTCGGGCAGCGTCGCCAGCGCCTCCTGGACGGCGCGCACATCGTCCGATCGCTCGAGCACCTGGTCCGCGGCTGGCGAGGATTGCGGTGATTCGGCGCGGTAGAGCTCGAGCCGGCGGCCCTGCCGGACCGCCTTGCGGCCGTCTTCGCGCACCAGGTTGAGTGCCACGGCGAAGAGCCAGGGCCGCGGATTGCGCGGCGGAGCGGCCACCGCCCGGGCGAACGTCTCCTGCGCGATGTCCTCCGCGCGGTCACGATCCCCGGTCCGGCGGTACAGCACCCGGACGAGGGAATCGTGGTGTTCGCGAAAGAGCGCAGCCAGGTCGAGGGTCATTGACGGAAATATTGCACCGTTGTGGCCAGGCGGTCGCCCCGCCACTCCGTCAGCCCGGTCGAGTCGATCCGGATGGCGATCCGGCTGCCTGCGATGACCACCCGGTCGCCCGCCGAGAGCCAGGGGGCCAATTCAGGCAGCGCGCGGACCAGCGCGAAGTAGGCCGGGCTGAACGGTGCGACGGTGACATCCGGGCTCCCCGCCGTATAGGCCAGGTCGGTCCAGACGCCGTCCCGGTCCACGAACAGCCGCCCCGCGATCCGCTTCGGGGCCGCCATCGTTGTCCCGGTGGCCGGGGGTGCGCTGGCCAGGCGTTCGTTGGCCGCCGCATCGGCGGAAGCCAGCGTCTTCACCTCCGACTCCCGGGCGCTGGCTTCGGCCCGGTTGAACGCGGCCTGTCCGCTCATGGACTTCGCCGCGTCGCGGCCGCCCATCAGCGCTGCTTCGGGGCGGGGCGGCACGGCGCCGGGCTCGAGCACCAGGAACGACGTGTATTCGGTGATCAGGCCATAGCGGAGACCGAGCTGCCGGATCTCTTCCACCAGGGCGGGCGATGCCCCTTCGAGCCGGGCGGTCCGGGTCAGTTCCCCGATCTTCCGGGAGGCCCAGAGCGGCGGGACGAAGCTGTTGTCGGGCGCACGGCCGGCGAACTGGGCTCGCGCGGTGAACCGCTCGCGGCGGCCGTTGCGCTCCCCCTCGATGATCACGTCTCCCGCGCCGGTGCCGTGGTACCGCCCGAACACCACCAGTTCCTCACCGTAGAAGAGGTCGGGGAGCTGCGCGGGCTGGGCGTCCCGCAATGCCACCGGCGCGCTCACGATGCGCAGGTTCGTGAGTGCGGGATGCCGGATCCGGCCGAGCAGCCCGCCGACGGCCACCTCCATGTTGGCGTTCGGGGCCACGTACGTGGCGCTCCCGCGCCCTTCCTTGGCCAGCCGGTCGAGCAGGTAGGTGTTGACGTCCGTGCCCACCCCCACCGTGAAGATCCGCGACTGACCGATCCGGCTGCCGGCCGCCTCGGCGATCTCATCGGGCTGGGTCTGCCCGACCGACGGAATTCCGTCCGTCATGAAGACCACGAGCGACATCCGCTGCGTCGTTGCGGCACGCTGGAGCGCGACGTCGAGCGCGCCCTCGATGTTGGTGCCGCCGCCCGCTGCGAGACGGCTCACGAACTCCTGCGCATCGGCGAGGTTGGGCCGGGTGGCGGGCGTCAGGCCCTGTCGGAATTCCGTGACGCCGGAGGAGAAGGCGATGAGCCGGAACCGGTCCTGCGGGCCGAGCGCGGCGAGCGCCTGAGCCAGGGTGGCCTTGGCCTGCTCGAGCTTGGTGCCGGACATCGATCCCGACACGTCCACCACCAGGGTCAGGTCGCGCGGAATGACCTCGCTTCCCGACTCCTCGGGCGGCGCGAGCAGGAGCATGTAGTAGCCGTCCTCGCCGGCGCCGGCATGGGTCAGGATGCTGGTGCCGACCAGCCCGCGTCGGAGCGGCAGCAGCAGGTCGAGGTCGCCCGAGGCGGTGGCTGGGACCGTCACCACCAGTCGCCCGCCGGACCGGCGGCTCGATACCTCGTGGGTGGGGGAGTAGGGGGTGCCGAATGCATCCGCGCCTGTCGTTGACACATCCATGGAGAAGAGGTCCTGCGCTGTCCCGCCGTCGCCGAGTCCGCGGAGCGGTGTGCGGGGTCCGATGGCGTAGCGCAGCCTGAGCGCGTCACCTTCGCGGCCGAGGACCTGGGTGTACTTCAGGACGACTTTTCGTGTCTCGCCGGGCTGGATGGGGAAGATCTGGGCCCGGATGAGCCCGTGCCCGGCGTAGGTCAGGAGCGCGGGGTCGCGCTGGCGCCGCACGATCTCCTCGTACACGGCGCGGGCCTGCTCGGCGTTTTGCATCTCGCCCTGCAGTTCCTGGTCTCCCATCCAGAGCGAAAAGCCGGTGAAGACTGCCTCGCCCGGCAGGGGATACAGGTAGGTGCCCTCGGCGATCGAGCCGCCGGTGTTGCGAAAGCGCTCCTCGACCTCGATGCGCGCGACGCGCCCGTCGAGGGTGATGCGGACATCGCTTTGGACACGGATGACCGGCCCGCCGATGGGCGCGGGCCGGAATGGGGCGGGCGTGCTGCGGACCTCGACCCAGCCCTGGGCGGCGGCGGGGGAGGCCGCGCTGGTGACGAGCACCAGCGCGAGGGGGAATCGACGGCGCATGAGGTTCTCCTGGTTTGGGGCGGCCGGGAGATGCGCCTGGCCGGAAAACTTGCACGCCGCCCCAACTCCCCGGCATTCTTCGCCCCATGATTGCCACTCAACGGGCCCGCCTCCAGCTGGTCGCGGCTGCCGTGCTCTTCTCGACCGGCGGGGCGGTCATCAAGGCCACCGCGATGACGAGCTGGCAGGTGGCGAGCCTCCGCTCCGGCATCGCGGCGGTCGCCCTGGCGCTCCTCCTCCCGGAGGCGAGGCGGAGCATCCGGCCGCGCACCCTCATCGTCTCTATCGCGTACGCCGCCACCCTCGTCCTTTTCGTCACGGCCAACAAGCTCACCACCTCGGCGAACACGATCTTCCTGCAGGCCACCGGCCCGCTCTACATCCTCCTCCTGGCCCCATGGCTGTTGCGCGAGAAGATCCGCGCCGCCGACGTGGTGTTCATGGCGGTGGTGGGGATCGGGCTGCTGCTCTTCTTCGTGGGCACCGACGCGCCGGTCCGCACGGCACCCGCCCCGTTCCAGGGCAACGTCCTGGCGGCGCTGTCCGGATTTACGTGGGCGCTCACGCTGATGGGGCTTCGCTGGATGGGAGCCGATGAGGCGGGGGGCTCACCCGCCGGCGCGGTGGTCGTCGGGAACACGCTCGCATGCCTTGCCACACTCCCGATGGCCCTGCCGTTCTCCGGCATCGACGCCATCGACTGGGCCGCCATTTCGTACCTCGGCCTGTTCCAGATCGCCCTGGCCTATGCCTTGGTGACGCGCGCGGTGGGGAGGCTCCCGGCGCTGGAGATCTCGATCATCCTCCTCGTGGAACCGGCTCTCAATCCGGTTTGGTCCTGGCTGGTCCACGGCGAGCGGCCGGGACCGTGGGCGCTGGGCGGCGGCGTGCTCATCCTCGGCGCCACTGCGCTACGCTCGATTCTCGCGAATGCAGCCGCAGGCAAGTCCCCCGCCCGTGCCTGAGCTGCCACGAGCACGAACCTCCCTCATCGAGACGGTGCGGGTGTGCGGTGGCCGCGTGCCGCTCTGGCCGCTGCACCTCGACCGGCTCCATCGCAGCGCCGCCGCGCTCGGCTACACCGTTCCGCCCGATCCGGCA